>Ga0307928_10000128_pt1 | contig 46508 bp, 67 predicted proteins | sample AceLakmetagen232_FD_201815 | JGI IMG/M metagenome (GOLD analysis project Ga0307928, IMG submission 201815) | Saline water microbial communities from Ace Lake, Antarctica - #232 | ecosystem: Environmental > Aquatic > Non-marine Saline and Alkaline > Saline | place: Antarctica: Ace Lake...
CTATGGCACGATAACCTATGGTGGTACAGTTGTAGCCTCAAGAGTAAGTGCCTCACCTGATGCGGATATTACATCTTATTTGGGCAATGCGGCAGTTGGGTACAATGGTGTAAATAGTGATGGGGCAACTTTTGCACATTATGACCATAATTCAAATCTTGCGTTTGCATTAAGACAACAAGCATCGGGTCAAACTGCTTTAAATTGTCCATCAGGTCAAGAAATATATCTTACTCAAGATGGTGCAGAAAAACTAAAAATAGGAATAACTGGCGAACTATCAGGAGACCCATTCTCAGACCAAATGGCATACACATCCTCAGGTAAACTCCTAGAAGAAATGACCACACCTATATGCCTCTATAACTGGACAACTCCTGCAACAACAGAGTTAGACCAGACAATCAATACTCATAGCCTTACATATCAAGGTACAATGACTACAGCCGACCAGATACATAAAGGGTTCGTATGGGCGTTAGACTTTGATGCAGGGGATGATTATTTATCTACACCAGATGCGGCAGACCTTTCATTTGTTGATGAGGTTGTAACATGGTTTGGGTGGATAGAGGTTGTTGATGCAATAAGTTATCAAACAATTATGTGTAAATGGAACCTTACAGGAATAGATAGAGAATGGTTGATTCATATAACTGATACTGAAGTATTGCAAATACAATTCTATGATGACACTAATAATAAACTAAGTTATAGAACAGCTGATGCACCATTAGCAGTAGGTTGGCATTTCGTAGCACTAACACATGACGGTACATTTGGTGCGGCAATATGTAATGGAACAAAGATGTATGTGGATGGAGTTCTTGTAGCCTCAACAGCAACAAATGATGGCTCGTTCAACAAGATGGTTGCAGGTGCAGCTACTATGCTTATTGGTGCTTATGATAATGGCTCTCCTACTAATTTCTGGCAAGGCGACATGGGTCAAATAGGAATAGACCAATCAGAATGGGATGCAGCAACAGTCTGGCGTGTTTTTACGAAGACAAGAGGGGACTATAATTTATAAAGGAGGTAGTATGAAGAAGTATGTATGGTTAGTATTATTATTACCGTTGGTATTAGTTCTTTTTAAAGGTTGTACTGCGATGACACCTATAGAGAAAGCTGAAGGAGATGTATATTTCTATTATCAGGGTACAGATGCAAACTGTCAGGATATGGCTTTAACATTATCAAGCAGATTACAGGCTGATAACATACCTCACTTTATATGTTTAGGCGATAGATTAGGTGAGAGACACATGTGGATAGAGGATTTAGATGGTAAGATATACGACCCTTCATTCAGTAATACAGATGCCTCTAAGTATGTAATAGATAAACGTGAAAGAGTGCTATGAAATATGTCTTTGACTATGACAGCATCAAACAATGGATAAAAGCTAAAGGAGATTCTCTTGGCAATGCTTTTACTAAAATCACAGACGGTGCTGAGTTCGCTTTAGTAACAACATCAAGCAACCTACAGGTATCTATATCAGAAGATACCGTAGGTGTAGCAACGAGTGCAAAGCAATTACCTGATGGTCACAGCGTAGTTCTCTCAGCAGGTGCTGTTACAGTAGGTAAAGTATACGTCACCGATGGAGTAGATGATGTTGATGTTGTAGAAGCCACAGACGATAGTACCAATTTACATAGTTCAAATGGCATAGTAGCTAATTCTATAGCGAACTTCCGTATAAGCAGTACGAAAATTAAACCTGCACGAATGGATGCGTCAACACACTCTATTCAAACATTATCTTATGAGCATCACGAAATACACGCAGGTTCATCTTATTTCCATAAAGAAGCGTATGATGTTGCAAAGAATGCAACTATAGACCATTTAATAGTAACACCAGCTTCAAGTGCTTTCGCACACATGGTAATAAGTGTAGAGAACACAACCTCGTTAGTTGATGTATATCTTTATAAAGATACGATTACGACTGATGATGGGGCTGTAGATGATATTCATAACAGGAATCAAAATTATCCTGATGCTAACACAACAGAGATATATACAACACCAACAACATCTGCTGTAGGCACAATGCTATGGTCTGTAGCATTAGGTGCTGGCAAGAATTTACCTGGTGGTAGTGTACGAGATAGTGAAGAACTTGTATTGGAACAAAACAACAAGTATCTATTAAGGATAACCGAACCCAATGTAGCACCAACAACGGTTAATATAGCATTTGATTTTTACGAGCATACGGACAAGGATTAACCATGACAGACACCAACAGCAGATTAGCGAGAGTTGAAACAAAAATAGATAGTTGGATAGATCACACAGAAATGTACCGAAAGAAGAAAGACGAATGCAACGAGCGTATCTTCCAAAAGTTAGACAAGCTTCAATGCGGAGAACATCACGCGAATATAAAACATCTGATGACATGGATGAGAATACTGGTACTGGTGATAATATGCGGTGGACTAGCAACGATTGCTTTACGGCTCCTTGTAACAAGTTAGAGAGACCAGATAACATACAAGGTGTAGATATGAATGATATAAAAGAGTATGCAAATGTACTAAGGAAATCAAACGATAGGTGGTTAATAGATGATACGGATGATGATATTAAATCTCTTGGCACATATGAGTACATGGCTTTATCAGCAATACATTTCACCAACAATAAACACGACAGACGCTAACCAAAGGAGGCAGTGATGGGAATAGTGCAATGGGCAACAGATAATTGGGTACTTATTCTGCAAATATATGCAGGGATAGTAACCATAGCATCAATCATTGTTAAGTTAACCCCTACAACCAAGGATGACGCTATACTATCAAAGATTACAGGGTTCATTGGTAAATGGATTGCATTAAATAAGGGGACAAAAAAAAACCCTTAAATCCAAGATTAACCTTTCAGGGACGCTTACTACTCATTTTCTTTAAACAGAAGTGGGCGGTAAGGTTCCTAGGAAGGTACCTAAGAAAGAAACTAAATGAATACATTGTTAAGCATACTGAGTAAATTAACATTCAAGGTTAAGAAGGTACGTACAAAGCTAACTTATTACATAGGCTTAAAGTTTAAATGGTAGTTTTAGGGCTGTACGGACTAATGCAGAAACACAACATCACTCGCACACAACTGGTAGACATCTTGAGATTGAGGCGTGAGTTGAAGAAATATCGTTACGAAGCATTCAAACATGAATATCATACTAAAGGTATTAAGCAATTTTAGATAGGAAGGTGAGGAAATGATCTATAAGAACGATTCATCTAAAAGAGCCTCTTTATTGAACGCTAAGAACAAGGAAAAGCGTAAAGAGAAATTGGAGGTAGCATGAGCACAATTTATACTGCGACAAGTCTAGTAGAGCGGATCAGCAAGATTATTTCGGGCGACTACATCACAGCAGCTATGGAAGCTCGTATCTGGTTATTCATGGTAGATATATTTAACCAAATAACTGATAGAGATTATAACTACCAAAAGGTAACAAGTTCAATGAGTGTAGGTTCTTCAGTACAAACGATTGATTTACCTGCTGACTTCCTGCGTCCCATAACAGTATATACCCTGAGTTCACCAGGTGGTTCAAGAATAGAAGTAGATAGATTAAGTGATGGTCAATGGTCTTATAGAACATCTACATCTAACACAGCACAATATCCCTCCCAGTACAGGATATACGGCATAGATACCGACAATAATAAACAATTAGAGATAACACCTATGTTTAGTTCTGCGGCGACCTTATACATAGATTACTATAAGATACCTGATGAACCTTATGAATATAAAGCTGGCACAGGTGTAGCGACTTTAGATTCTCCAAATGTAACAGGAACATCAACACAATGGTCTGATTTTGTATCAGCTAAAGATTACTTCAGAATAGACAGCGTAGGTAAATGGTATGAGATTTCATCTATAACAACAGATTCAAACATGGTTGTATCAACATATTTAACCGCTACTAAAACAGATGTAGCATACACGATCTCAAACAGAATCCCTTTAAGCAATCAAGGTATATTGGCTTTAGTATATGGAGTAGCATCACAGATGTTAAACATAAACGGTGAAAAAGAAATGGCTGCATCATATTGGCAGTTACACTTAGATGCTATGGCTAGATACAAAGGTTCAGAAGTAAAGACCACAGAAACAGCGTATAACGCATACTCAAGAACGTATTATAACCATCATGACTATAGTGACTATTAGACATGCAAAAGATATTCTTAAAAGCATTTAAAGGTTTAAGAACAAAGAATCCATTATCCCTTGAGGGTGATGAATCTCCTTTATGTAATGATATACAGTTGACACCTAAAGGTGCGTTAGGTTCTCCAAACGGTTCTACGAAGTGGAATAATGATTCTTTAGGATATATAAACGGATTTTTTGATTACCATCCAAAACGAGGTGGACAGTATATAGCTAGTTTCTATTCAGATAGTGGTGCAGGGTACGGTTTTCCGCCTGCGTTACCTTCTGGTACAGGTTCAGAAACACCTGATGGTAGCGGTGTATTTACAAGTGATACACCAAGTTCTCCAGCTGCACCTATAGTTAAAGTATATACAGCATATTTAACTACGACTAATGATTATGTATGGGATAGGGCAGGGCTTAATCTTCAATATGGAAATTCAATGTCATCTGTTTTAGCTGATTTAGGTACTGTATATGTCATAACAGTTAAAGACCAATTTGGTGCGACTGCAACAGGATATAATACAGTAAGTGCCGCTACGCGAATACGAGTTACTTATAATACTGGATATTGGAGTATTAATAATTACAGAGATGTAACCATTACAAATGGAGTTGGTTCAGCATTGCTTAGTTATTATGGTAGCGACTATATTAACGAAGATCCTCTTAGCACTCCAAATAATGATGTATTACAAATGAATATACAAGATGTTGGTAGCACAATGACAGCGACTTTAAGTTCTTTGCCAACTTTATATGTTTATGGGGTTGTATCATTGCCTGCTTCAAGTCCTACAGCAAGTTGGTCTGGCGGTACAGCAGAGTTGAAGTATATGAATTTATCATCAAGCGTTCAAACTTGTACCGAAGCAGTACAAGCATCAACGACTACATGGGGCAGAATTACAGGTGGCATACATTCTTACCAAGATAATTATTCAGATGTTTTATCAGCTGGCGTCGGAACACCACAAAAAGGACAATGTAATAATTTAACAGAATATACAATTCGTGTTAGAGATATTAATGGAGCAACTACAACTCAAAATGTTACTGGACCAGCACCATAGAGGAACATAATGCCTAAACAAAAGATATTTATTAAGTCTTTTAACGGATTGCATTATGATATTGACCCTTTTGATATTGGAAATATTGACTCACCTCTTTTGAATGATTGTTATGCAGACCCTGTAGATGGTTTGAGTTCACCTAATGGGTCAACTAAATTTGAGAATCTGGCAAAAGCAGATACGATATATGGACTTTTTGACTATACTTCACGTAGAGGACATTATATAATTATATCAATAGGAGATGGCAGTATAGAATCTACTGCTTTATAAGATATGAATAAAAAAATATATAGATGTATAGAATGTGGAAAAGAATTAGGATGTCATAAAGCTAAAAGATGCTTTACCTGTTCACATAAAAAACAAGGAGAAGATCAAAAAGGGGAGAACAATTCACGTTGGAATGGTGGGCTTCCAAATTGTAGTATATGTGGCAAGAAATTAGGGAGCTATAAAGCCTCATTGTGTAGGCAATGCTCTGGTAAGCAAAAAAGAGGAGTTAAGAGACCAGACTCCGTTAGAGAAAAAATGAGTAAAGCAAAGAGAACAGATAAGTACCCAGATAGTATAGACGGAAAGATACTTACTAGGAAAGAATATGATTTATTACGCAATAATACCCCTAGGATGAAGCTGAGGGGAAGAATCAAACGATCACTTAGGTATAAATTAAAACAAAGAACTATGAATAAAAACGGATTACCTACATTTGAAACACTATCGTTTACGGTGAATGAGTTAGAAAAACATTTAGAATCATTATTCACTAAAGGAATGAATTGGGATGTATTCTTTGAAGGTAAAATACATATAGATCATATTGTGCCAGATTCATTTTTTGACTATGAAAGCATAGAAGATGATGGATTTAAGCAGTCTTGGGCTTTAAGTAATCTAAAACCTATGTGGGCTAAAGATAATTTATCAAAGAGTGATAGAATTGTTATATGCGGAGTATTAACAAATCAGCGAGCAAGAAATACTAAACAAATATTATTAGCAATATAAGGAGGTCGTTATTTCTACAGTCATTAGCGGTTTACCATCAAGCGTTCGCCCCACATTTTGTGTAGTGCAGGGAACTCTATATATATTCCCAAGTTCAGATAAACGTATTATATCTTATGATGGCGTAACACAAACAAATGCAGGGTTATTAGCACCTACTAATTCAGAACTTGTATTAACATCTACTGGGGCTGGAACAATAACGCTAACTACTGGTTGGAAATATAATTATGCTTGGTACAATTCCACAAAAGGGATAACTTCAGACCCTTATCCTCTTGCTGGAATAACTACAACAAGTGCGTTAGGCTCTATAACCTCTATATTGGTATCATCGTTTCCAGCTACATCCTCTGACTCACAGGTTACAGGAATAAGAATCTATCGCACTAATGACGGTGGTTCTACATTCTATTATAATGGACAAATAGATTTAGGTGTAACCTCATACTTAGATACAGTAGTTGATGATAGTTTGGGAGATGAAGTCTCTACTAGGAATAATACAATGCCAGCGTGTAAGTACGCAGTTTCCGCAAAAAGAAGAATATACGCAGCAGGGCAAGATGTTTATTCCGAAGGAACAGTAACCGTTTCAAGCGGTAGTATGACAGTCACAGGAACCTCTACTGTCTGGCAAGATGGTTTAAGAACACGATACTTTCAAGTAGATGATAGTTCAAGGTTATACCAAATAGATACAGTAACCACAGGTACATCAGTACAACTAACTCAAGCGTATGGTGAAGCACAAGAGATTGGTGCATCATATTCAATGTATGGTGAAGATAATAGAGTGTTCTTCTCAGAGATAGACTCATCAGATACAGCTTTACCTGAGAGTTGCTACTTAGGATTGGATTATGGAGACTTTGTTGACTTACCGATAGACGGAGATAAAATCACAGGTCTGGGTGTAGCAAGGGCATATACTATCCTTATCTTTAAAAACAAGAAGGTAGTAGCTCTTGCAGGTACTTCAAAAGCCGACTTCAATTTGTTCACAGTAAATGACAATGAAGGTTGTGTATCACATTGGACAATAGCGAATGACCATGATGGATTATGTTACTTCTTTTCTGGTAGTTCAGTTATACGAACAGATGGTTCTAACTTTGATGATATATCTAAGAATAAAATAGATAAGTATCTATATGAGTATATTGACCCTACATATAATGTTCTGTCTCATGCACAATACTATGATAAGAGAAGATGGTATATGCTGTGGGTCACGACAAAGGGAAACACATCACCTAATATATGTTTAATATATGATCTAACATTAGGCGAATGGTATCAACAGGAGATTAACGCAGTATGTTCTGCAGTCGTATTAAATGAAACAACCAATGAGAATGAGATATGGATTGGAAGTTCAAGTGGAATTATTGAAAAATTAGATCAGGACGATACATTTAATAGGTCGGTCACAAGTGGGACTACAAGAGGTACGGTTACAACTGCTACAGCCACGACATTAGTTGACACAACTACTTCTTCATTCTTTACCTCAGCATCAGGGTTAAAGGGTTGTTATGTAACTCTAACAGGTGGCACAGGCGTAGGACAACGTAGGTTAATATCATCTTCTACAGGATCGCAACTCACAGTATCTACAGACTGGGTTGTTACGCCTATAGGAACTGATACAACTTATGCTATAGGGGCGTTTGACGCATATTGGTATAGCCGCAAGATAGACTTAAATTCACCTGATTTTAAAAGGTTCTATGAGTTTCTAATTACATTCCTCAACCAAAAAGAATCCACAAAATTACGTGTGTCCTTTTTTGTAGATTTAGTTGACGATTCTGGGGTAGTGGCTGTAACAAACGGTTCTCCTACTGTTACTGGTACGGATACTTTATTTACTTCAGAAGATGAAGGTAAATCTATTCTAATTACAGGATTCGCAGAGGAGTATATAATATCTAAAGTGACATCTCAAACATCTATTACCTTGAATAAAACTTATCAAGGAACAACTGGCACAGGTTTGAAATATATAATGGAAACATTCTTCACTAATATAGATTGTAATGTAGGGTATGATGCTCTCGTAGATATGAGTTGTAGGGCAAGATATTGCCAATTCAGAATTGGTATGAGAGATAGCGATCGTAAATTTTTAATCTATAATTTGGCTTATTGGGCAGACGGAGAGAGAATAGTATGATAGAATAAAGGCTTGGCGAGGGTTGCAAACCTTTAAAAGCTCGGAGTGCCTGTTTCATAACGGGCAAGTCAAGCCTAAAACTAACAGGAGGGTAAAATGGAAAAACGTGGTAATGCTTTTGTAGATAGAGCAGGAAAGAGATTCGGTATGTTAGCTGTACTAAAAACAGTTGGTAAGAATAAATCAAATGCGTATATTTGGGAATGCTTATGTGACTGTGGAAACCATATAAATGTTAGTACAGGTAATTTGCAAAGTGGTAATACGAAAAGTTGTGGTTGCACAAGGCAAGAAAATTTATTGAAGGCTATCACAAAACATGGTCATGCTATGAATAATAAAACATATACTACATGGCAATCAATAAAAGCCAGAACCACTAACCCTAAAATAAAATGTTTTAAATACTACGGTGGGCGTGGAATTACAATGTGTGAAGATTGGAAAAGTTCTTTTGAGAATTTCTTACGAGACATGGGTGATAAACCAGAAGGATTGACCTTGGATAGAATAGATAATTACAAAGGTTACGAAAAGTCTAATTGTCGTTGGGCTACGTACAAGGAGCAAGCTAATAATAGAAGATGGAATCAAGACAGAGGTCTTGGTGCATTAAAGAAGGTCGCATAATGGCAATTCCACCAAAAAAATGGCAGAGATTTTCTGATAGTGTGCTTGATTCGCACTTAGAAGCCCTATTTAATTATCTGGGCAATATAAATACAAGCAGTAGTTCTGGCACAGGAGAGAATGGTAAGACATATACGAAAGAAACATACTTAGCAAGTGGCTTTATCACAAGAGAAGAAATATTTACTACAAGCAGTAGGACAACTAAATTGGGGCAGTTTGACTATGCTTACGACAGTTCAAATTATGTTACAAAAATTACAGAGAAAGTCTACAATTTAGGTAGACAAGTTGCAACAAATACATATAGATATGCGTATCTTGGTGGCGGAAAACTTGATACAATTACTAAGAGTGTCGTTTAAGGAGATACTATGTTCGTAATATCACAGTTACAAAAAGTTATATCAGGGGCAATAAAGAAAACGGAACAATCTATAAAGATATGGGCAAACACATCTAAAACTGATGCTGGTACAGACTACGTTCCAACCGTCAACTCCGATGGACAATGGTTAGTTGAAACAATTTCAAGTGGTGGTGCAGCAGGTACTGATCTTGTGAGAGTAGGCGGTGTAACATATCAGCTCGGTAGTTCTACAGCTACAAGTGCAATGAGCGTAGTCCTAGCCACGGATGCACGCATTAAAGGAATGGATAAGACCACAGTTATAAATAGCGAAACCATAAATCCTTCAAGTTCTTTTACAACTTCAGCAGTAACAATAGAGAGTCAAAGGATATTTTCAATAGAGTATGATATGGCAACAAGTTCACACGTATCATTAGCATTTACATGTAGTAACAATGGGACGAACTTTTATGTCTCTGAAGGATACGGAAACATAGGTTCTTATACAGCCGCAGGTATATCAGAGTTTACATTACCAGCGTGTATGAGTTTTAAAGTAGTAGCAACAAACATAGATGCTAGTGATTTAGTATTAAACGGTTTTATTGCAAGCGACAGAACATGAGGAGGTTTTATGGCTAAAAGTAAGAGTTACAGCGGATGGAATACGTATGATTCCAAATCGCAGCAACCAGTACAAAGTGGAGGATATAGTGGGAAATGGAACCCTGGTGGCAGTCAAAGTGTAATGACAGGACGTGGATATAATCCGTTTGGATTGAAAACAGGTAGTGCACCATCAGGTAGATTATCAGCACAATCAACAAGAACTTCTCCACAAAGAAGTAGTTTTGGCGGTGGAGGTGGATACGGTGGCTCTACGTATGATGATAGTCAGGATTTAAACAACTATCTAGCAATCGCAGGATTCCAGCAACGTCAAAACACAGCTACAAGAGATATGGCTTTAGGGCAATTTGGTGGGGCATCTGCATTATCAGGTAGGGCACAGGTTGACCCTTATAATGAAGGCATGATAGGGTTAATGAAGGGTGAACAAAAAGATGTACTCTCAGGGCAAAAGAACGCCCAGTTACGTAAGCTACAAGACATCTCAGCACGTAGAGGTGGGGCTGTAGGATATGGTATGGAGAACGAATTACAAGCAAGATACCAAAAGAACTTAGGTGATGCAATGCGATCAACAAGGATTCAAGCAATAGATAAGAACCGTAGAGCATTAGAAGCGGCACTTGCAGCAGAATCTAATTTGGCATCACAGAAAGCATCTGTAGTAAGCAGGCATCCTGTTGCAGTTGATTTACCACAATTCAATCAACCATCACAACAAATGCAAGGTGCGACTACACAGAGATTTGCAAATGGTACATCAAGTAGGAATAGCGGTGGTGGAAGTGGAATAGGAATAAGGAGGGGTTGGTAATGGCAGATATAGCACAAATGCTCATGACAGCAATTAAACAGAAACAAGCAGTAGGTATGAAGAACGCAGCTATGATGAATCAAGCATCTCAGGCATCAGCACGTAATAGAACTGCTCGTGGTATAGCCTCTGAGAGGAATGCTTCGGCAAGAGATATAGCTAAAGGTAGAACAGAACAAGCGTATGGTATAGAAGAAATGAGAGGTACAAGAGCAAGAGATATAGCGGCACAAGGAATAAAATCTCAAGATGCTTTAACTAAATATAGAGAAACAGAGAATATGAAAAGGTCTAAGTATAAACAATCTCAACAGAATGAACGGTCAAGATTAAGTAATATAGCAGCAATGGAAAGATCAAAATTATCAGGTAGCAAAAAGGCAGGCTTGTGGGATACAATCACGAATCCAGAAGATGAATTTAATGAATAAGAGGTACATAAATGGCAAGAGAATTTGATCCGACACCAATGCGTTCCTTTAATCCTGAACCAATTAGAGGTAAAACTTTAATACCAGCCGAGGATGATTATCCTGTAGGTATGCGAAGGCAGACGAAATATGGATATGTTGACCCTAATCCTCAAGGTACACCGAAATCCTATATAGATAATGCTTTAGACAATCTAAGAGGACAAGCAAGTAGAGCATACGAATCATTACCGCAACAGTTCCAAAATATAGGTGGAAACATAGTAGAGAACACAAATATGTTTAGAGAGAGTTATATGGATGCGTTCCAGAAGTCATTAGGACAACAAGAAATGTTAAGACCTTTCTCAGAAACACAATCTACGACAGAACCTCAAGGTGATGCGTATACAGATTACTTAGGTAGACAACAGAGAACACAGAGACCTTTAGTTGAAGAACCTTTTACTTATGACTATGCACAACCTCAAGAATTAACCTATGATCCTGCATCTACAAGAGAAACATTAGAAGAAATAGACGCAAAAGGTAAAGCAAATAAATACGCAGCAAGAGATTATAAAAGAGAAGTATCGGGTAGAACAGGACAAGCAACACCTGCTGAACTTGGTACAGAAGAAGCACCTGTTTTATCAAATGAAAAATTATCAGCATTAAAGTATGGTAAAGATGTTACTAAAGCATTGGGTAGAGGTGCTTTAGAGATACCTAAAGCTATATATGGTACAGCAGAAATAGCAGCCGAAGAACTTAAACGAGGTAGAATACCTTTTGTTCCTACACCGTCATCTTTATTTGTTGATCCTTATTACGAGAAACATAGTGGTGGTGGAGTAGCTACACCTGGTATATCGCAGTTTGGTGAGTATGCTAAAGTAGCAAAAGAAGAATACACACGACTTCAAGGTACAGATACATTAAAACCTACAGATCAGTACACTAAAATAATGAAAGGGTGGGCACACCCTCTTGCTAAATCAGTCCTATTAGCAGCAGAATCTACTCCTTTAATGGCTACAGCAGCTATAACAACAGCATTAACTGGTATGCCTACATTAGGTGCGGCAACATTTGCACCTGCTATTTTAACTGGTGCTTATGAAGATGCAAAAGCAAATGGATTAACTCATTCTCAAGCAATGAATCACGCTTTAGCAGATACCGCAGTTACTACTTGGTTGGAAACAATACCTCTTAAAGGTTTCTTAAAGGGCGGTAAGATGCCACGTAGAGTAGTAAGAGGTATGCTACAGGAAGGTTTAATAGAAGAAGGTTCTCAGGCACTATCTGAGAATACATTAAGAATGATTCAATGGGACACACCTAAAAACTTTGAAGATGCAATGAAGAAGTTATCTAATGGATTAATGGAAAGTATAGCGGCTGGTACTCTAATGGGTGGTGGTATGGCTACTATATTTACTGACGAGGTTATAAATAGATTAAAGAAAAAAGGTAAGCTAAACGATCAAGCCGTTATTGAGTTACAGACAATGCTACAAGGTGCTTATGATAATGTAACTATGGCGGCTAAACAACAGATACTAAGGAATGAAGTAAACAAGGTAATGAGCAACAAAGAAATGATGAATAAGATTGTTGCTGATAATGAAAAGGCACAGGAACAAAGGTTTATTAATGACCCTGTAAATACCGCTACAGAAGAAGCAGAGCAACGAGGTGTATCACCGCAACAAGTGTTTATGGAAAAAGGATTAAAGCAACAGCAAGATGGCTCTGTAGATGTTGCGTTTACACCAGAAGATATTAATGAGATACAAGCTGAAGCCAATAGATTGCCAGATAAAATAAAAGTATCTCCTAAAGAAGCTAAAGCATTAGAGCCTATAATAGAGGAGAAGTTGTTAGACATATCAGAAGGACAACCTGTTGAAGAAGCTGTAGAGGAGATCAATACAGTAAACCGTCTTTCTAACGAGGTTATTAAAGGAAACATCACAAAAGAACAAGCTATTGAACAGGCGGAGAATCCTGAGTTGAACCAATTAAATGAGATGGCAAAAGGTTCTAAGACCTTTGATGAATTTAAAAAGAAATTGTTTGCATTGAATGAACGAAATCCTGTGTTAGTTGGTGAGATGTTAGACGCAACAGGACAATCTGATTCACCTACAAGGTTCAGAGAGATATATGAGAACGCTAATAAGGTAGTAGAAGCCGAGCAACCTCTTAAATCCGTAGGTGCAGCAAGTTCATTAGAATCCTCAGAATCCCAAACCCTACCTGATATGCCTGAGAAGATCACAGTTAAAGATGAAGCAGGTAACAAGAGAGTTATAGAACCTAAAGAGGGTGAGGAGTTTTCTATTACACCGTTCCAAGCGGCTAATGGTAAAGTTAAATATGAACTCCATGACGGAGAAGATTATATAGTTTCAAAGAACACAGCACAGAATTTAGCTAACCAATACGGAGTACAAGTCATACCAGAAGGACAATTCAAAACTCCAGAGGGTGTTAGTGAGGTTGTTAAAGAAGATAAAACAAATTTAAGAGATAAGCTATATGAAGATGCTGACGCTGGTAGAATTACCATAGAACAAAGAAATGTAGGTATAGACAAATTAGATGTTCCAAATAAAACCAAATACTCACAATACAACCTCGCAGGAGACAAGAAGAATTACAAAGAGATATTGATAACTGCTCCTGCCAATGAAAAGTTAATCTCTGAACGCAAAGCATTGGCATCTATTGACAGAGAAAGACCACTAACTCCTACTGAACAAGCACGATATGATGAACTAAGAAAGAAAACAGAAGTTAGTTCTGGTGGTGCTTTCAAATCCTCACACTTTGAAGAACCAAATATCTTAGCACATCTACGCATGAATGAACGTACAGCTAATGGAAAGAAAGTATCTTTCATAGAGGAAGCACAGAGTGATTGGGCTAAAGCTGGTAGAGAGAAAGGGTTTGATACTAAACCAGAGTTTCCAAATGAATTAGATATAATTAAAGATGCAAGTGATAAATCTGCACCATATCGTATAGTTTATAAAGATAGTAAACTTGGAGTTCCTGGGGCAGGTAGATATACCTCAAAAGAACAAGCATTAGAAGAATGGTCTAACTGGCCGTCATCAAAAGGCAAAGAAGGCGTACCATTCAACAAGAACCTAAAGAACTGGCAAGAACTCTCTCTCAAACGTGCTGTAAGAGAAGCAGTAGAGAATAACTCTGAATATCTTTCATGGACTACAGGACAACAGCAGGCAGATAGATATGATTTGAGTAAGCAGGTGGATAGTATACGTTACACGAAACTTGATAATGGAAAATATGATATTCAAGCACTAAAAGGTGAAGATTCATTAATATTAAAAACCAACTTATCTGTAGAAGAAGTAGAGGGATTAATAGGTAAAACACCAGCAGAAAAAATTGTATCCAGCGACAGAAAAAATGGAATATTAAAAGGACAAGACCTCAAAATAGGCGGTGAGTGGGCTGTAAACCTATACGACAAACAGATACCGAATATATTAAAGAAACTTACTGGTGGGGAGATAGTTAAGATACCTATATTTGAAGGAGAAGATGTAAAAGATTACACCCAACAAGCCCTAAAGATAACACCACAGATACGAGAGGCAGTATTAGGCAAGAAAGAGAAACCAGTAGGTGCAGATGCTAATAAGAAAGCTACACCGCTTGAAACAGAAGCAAAGAAGTATAAGAGTGCAGAGGAGTTTGTTGAGGCACAACCTATTATGTATCATCAAAGTCAATCAAAAGAACCTATAATTGAATTTAAACAAAAAAATGAAAAAGGTTATAAGAAAGCATATTACTCTCAAGCAGAAGAAGGAATATATTTTTCTCCAAATAAAGAATTAGTGCAATCAAAATATGGAAAACAAGGAGGGCAATTAGTAGAAGTTGTTTTGCAACCGAAGAAAAAACTTGATTTAGGAGACAAAGATGCAATGTATTTTGATGGTACAAAAGTTAATTCTGGAGAAATAACAGTTGAGAATTTTAAAAGACAGCAACGTGGAGAAAAAGAATTACCAGAACCAGATATTGAATTATCAACAATAACAAAAAAAGCTAAGAACTGGTTACTTAAACAAGGATACGATAGTGTAGAAGGAATGAAGGGTGAAATGTGGTCTGCACCTGAGACAGTTGTTTTAGATTCATCTATTATTAAAACCAAAGCCCAACTAACCGCTATCTGGAATAAGGCGAATAAGCAGGGCGAGGCAGGTTTCGTATCAACCGAACCAATAACCACAGAACAATTAGTAGACGCTATCCGTAGAGCCAAGACAGATATTAAAACTGCACTACCTCAATTACAGAAACTTGGTGAGAAGGTATACTCAGAAGGTAAGACTAAATTCAATGACTTCAGAGATACAATGAAATCTAAACTTGGTGATATGTGGAACAGGTTTAAGAGTAGGATCGCTAAGATATATCAAGGTGTTAAAAAGGCATATAAGAAATCAAAGATAAGTGGTCAAGGTGGGTTTGTGGCATTTGGTAAGGCAGATGTAAACCAACCACGATTAGATGAGTTGAAACAAAAGATGAGAGAGTTTGAGGCACGATATGTTGAACAGCAACACAGAGTAGATAAGCTGAATCTCAATGAAGAAGAACAGGCAATCATAAAAGATATGCAAAAGGTTCTTGGTTTAGATCAACGTAAGGTACAGACCTTTGAAGAAATACAGATGCTTGCTAATGACTTAGGTACTGACCCATATAATCTTTTAAAATCAGGATATAAGAATAGAATATCAGCAGAAGAAGTTGTTGCTCTTAGAGATTTAATTTCTACCAATCAGAAGTTCGTAACAGAGAACTCTCCAAGATTAAATACATTGGCTAACTTAAAAGATACTCAAGCGTTAAGAGTTCTTGAGAACAAAATAACACAAGCTGAATCACAGATAAATAGTGCATTAGCTAAACTAATCAAAGGTGGTACTGAAGCAGGTAGAACCATAGCAGCATATAGATTAATGGCAAGAAACAGTCTTGAACCTGCGTTTTGGTATTCAAGAGCATTGAGAATAATGAATGAAGGCAAAGGAAAGGTGCGAGGACTTACACCTGAGATGATGACGGCTATTAATGAGTTGATAGAAAAGAAAGATGTTAATGGTTTAGCTGAGTTTGTATCGTTATTAAGAGATTCTGCATTGTCTGAGAAGGCTGTTTCATTATGGAAGGCAGGACTTCTTACCTCTCCCACAACACACATGGCGAATATATTTGGTAATACAGGTATGGCACTTATGGAATCATTAAAAGATATACCTGCAACAGGTATAGATAAGCTCATATCTCTTTATACAAAACAACGTACTGTAACGGTTAGCTCAAAGGCGATAGCTGCAAAAGTTAAAGCATTTAAGAGTGGTTGGACAAAAGGATATAGCTATTTTAAAACAGGTGTATATCCTGTAGATATTATGCAGAAGTGGGATGCTAAACAAACCAATTTTGACAACAAACTATTACAAGGATATGTAGATGCTATATATAGATCGTTAGGTGCAGAAGATATATTGTTCAGAGAATTAGCTATGCAAGAATCGTTTGTGCAACAGGCTATCTTACAGGCTAAGAACGAGAAGTTAAAAGGTGAAGATTATAAAGAACGAGTAAAAGATTTACTGGAAATACCAAACAATGAAATGGTTTTACAAGCAATAGAAGAAGCAGAGTACGCTACATATCAATCGTCTAATATGATGGCAACAGGATGGAGTAAATTAAAGCAATCCGCACGGACAAATGTTGATAAAAGAACAGGAGAACTAACTGCTGGAGGACAGGCACTTGCTACCGCATTAGAAGTAATGGCTCCTTTTGTAAGAACACCGTCTAATATTGTAATGAGAACAATAGATTATTCTCCAGTATCTGTAATAAATTCTCTCTATCAAATATATAAAGGTGTAGGAGAAATAAGATCAGATGGTAAGTTAAGTGCATATAGGCAGAAAAGAATAGCTGAGACCATAGGCAGAGGACTTACAGGAACAGCTATACCTATAGGGTTAGGTACCTTATTAGCCTCCGCAGGATTAGCAGTAGGATCCCCACCAGAGGATAAGAAAGAACGTGATATGTGGTATGCTGAAGGAAAGAAAAGGAACTCTATTAAGATAGGTAATTATTGGATTTCTCTTGATAGGTTTGAACCATTTGGACTTCTCATGGGTGTAGGTGCAGACTTAAATAAGGCATATAAAGAAGATGAATTAGATGAGGCATGGAACATTATAGGTAAAACATTAAAGAATATAACTGAGTTGCCGCTTCTTAGAGGTGTACTGGGTGGATTAAAAGCCGTAACAACACCAGAGCGTAGTTTTGAAAGGTTCTTTATACAAGCAGGTGTATCTCTTGTACCCTCTGCAATAGGTAGATTGGCGAAGATAACCGATCCACAAATGAAAACAATATCATATAAAGGGTGGTCAGGACTAAAAGAAAAGTTCTTTGATAGAATACCTTTTATGCGAAAAGGATTACCTCAGAGATATGATGTGTTAGGCAGACCTGTAACAGCGGCAAGTGGTAAGTGGGCTATAATAGACCCTACACGGTTCACTAAAGCAACATCAAGTCCTGTTATAAATGAGGCACGTAGATTAGGTACAGCCTTTGGTGTGCCTTCAAAGAAACTATATGGAATAGATTTAACAAGTAAAGAATATGCAGGATACACAAAGTTTACAGGTAAAACAATAGATGAGAATTTATCTAAACTCATAAGCGATCCTAAATATAAAAGCATGAACGATATAGATAAAGCAAATATGTTTGATAAAGTGGTAAGTAAAGTACACCGAGAAGTAAACAAAGTATCATTTGCGATTGTTATGGGCAAAAGATATGGTGTATCTAAAGAACACTACCAGACTTTATATGATAACAGAGCAGCAATAAAAGATGATAAGTTCCAAAAGAAATCCATTAAAGAACAAAGCGAATTGGTTAAGAGGAAATTGCAATCAATAAATCAAGACCAAAAGGAACTTCAGTCACAGTTTAAATAGAACTATTCCACACAGAGAGAGAAGCGTAAAAAACTTTTCTCTCTTTTTTTATTAACCTACGCCAGCCCACTTGTTTTTGTTTTAAATACAAGGGGCTACTAAGGGGTGATGTAATCCCCCTATACCCCCTCAAGAAAAGTCAATAAGTAAAGCTCAACCCCCCACCCCCATTCTCGGGGGCTGTTTCCTTGCGGAAACCGTCTTTCTTTTTTTTGTAAAGAAAAAGAAAAGCTCTACAAGATATGGTATTATACACAGAAAAAAGGGTGTTTGTCAAGTGTTTTTTGTTGGATAATTTATTGTTATATAATTATAATAATATTATGTTGACAAAATAATAATAATATAATAATATTAGTTTTGACAGTTAGAAAGGAGGTAAATATGGTCACAAAGAGAATGTTGGTTAATGAAGAAATTGCTGTTTTATTAAGCGAGATGACATTTGGAGAGATAGGAGTTGAGATAGGAGTAACAGAGTCAACAGTTAGAGACTGGTATAAAGGCACAAGAAAAGTTCATTACTTAGTTGGACAAAAACTAAAATCAATGGCAAAAAAAGTAAAAGCAAAGCAAGGAGCATAACATGATGATAGACAAAGCTCGTAAAGACATACGCACATTACTAACAGAGAAAGTATCTGAGTTTGATGGACAGTATGACTTAGAGACTGTGCTTGCTGAAACTGATCGGTTAGATGACTTCATGGCAGAATACAATGAGGCAAATGAGTGTTTTGAAAGAGCATCTAGAATCGGTTTTGTTAAAGAAGTTGAAGAAGATAGTATTAGTTTATGCGAAGAAGAAATGGATCTTATTGAGAAGGAAGCGATAATAGAATTTGCGAAGGATTTATTGAAAGGAGATAAATAATGTGGGGATGCGATCATAAGTGGAAGCAAATAATGAAGACCTGTAGTCCGCCTAGTAGGATTACTAGTGGATGTACTTTGACGGATAAGATGGCAGAAAAAATCTTATTTGGTTTTGTTGTAATACTTTGGGAGTGTACGGAATGTAAAGAAATACGTAAAGAAGAAATGTTAGGTAAAGAAGTGAAAGGAGATGAATAGTGAATAAAATAACAGGTAACAAAAAAATAGATAACTTAATTGATGATGAAATTGCAAAAGCTATGATGCCGTTATCATCTCTTTTTTATTTTGATAATATATACGAACAAGTATGTGGCATGGAAGGGCTCAGGGCGGTCATTCAAGAACTTGTCAAGAATGTTTCACAAGAGATATTATTTGAATATTATAAAGGAGATGATAGTGGACAATAGTAGTATTCTTTATAAACATTATTGGATAGATAAAACCTGCGAAGATTGTATTTATAATATTGATAATAAATGCAGGAAGCATCCGCCAATACATAAATATATGCTTTTTAGTGGCTATCCAATAATAAGTGAGATTAGTGATAAGGAACTAATATTAAGTGGTGGAAAAACTCACAAATATTTATATCAAGATGCTTGTAGTTTTTATGAGAAAGGAGACAAATAATGGAACATGATTTCGTAACCGCCTATCAACGCCTAAACATAGCAACAAAAGAAGATAAAAAGATAAAAGAATTGAAACGATTTATAGCATTACAATGGTTTTTAATTATGACACTACTAACTTTAATCTTTATGAATATATAGGAATAATATGGATGCCATAAAGTTTATAACCAAATACTTAAAGGATCATAAACCTGATAACTGGTACGCTAAATTGTATGCAGAGGATATGTTGTTTAATGCAAAGTGTGATGATTTGCAGGAAAAGATCAAAGAGATGGATAGGATATTTGAGAAACGGAAAGGAGAGTTGAATGAAAATTCTAATAGGCATAGCAATTGGTAGCGGTATAGTTATTCTGATAGTTGTTGGGATTATAATGTTTGTAAGGAAAATATTTGGAAGTCAACCGTGAAGTAAACCTAAGGGAGAAGTAATGGGTAACCTTAATATAGATGTAACAGTAGAACATATAGCTAAAATAATATATGAGTCAATATATGAGGAAAGATGGTGTGATGTAATGCACGGAATAGAAGGTAACTTATTCAGAACGGCAGCAAGAAATGTTTTAGAGAATTTAAAGGAATTAAATATGTTAAACATACAGGAGGGTGAGTGAAGAAGTGTAATATATATTTTATTGCAGGAATGACTTGTATTATAAGTGGTGGACTTATGCAACTTTTTATTCATGAAAGTTCTTTATGGTCGGCAGGAATAATTTTATATGTTATTGCATTGGCAGAAAAACAAGGAGCATAACAAACAATGAAACGGAAAGGAGAGTTGAATGAATCTAACACGAGTGGCAGAAGAAGCATTAAGAGATGACGGCTTTTTAGATGAAGTGTTGTTAAAGAAGTTAATCATTGATTGGGCAACATCTAAAATCCCAGAGAAAGCACCAGATAGTTTCTGTGGTGATTCAGTAGATGCAAAGAATGAGGGATTCAATCTGTGTAGAGAGAAGTTTAAAGAGAATCTGAAAGGAGAATAACATGGAAGGAATTGAGATAAAACAAATTAGTTGGTATGACGATCGCTTTTACCGTATGGACTATCTTGATGAACACGGTGTAGAGATACGAGACTATTTTCCTTCTGTTACAACCAAGCTAAGTGCATTAGCTAAACCATTCCTACTACAATGGTACGGTGACATAGGTACTCGTGAAGCTAAAGCAAAGATGAATGAAGCTGGTGAAAAGGGTACTAGGGTACACTATGCGTGGAATACATACATAAATGGTGGGGCAGTAGTATATAACCCCAGAAAGTACGCTCTACATACCCCTGAGGAGCTAAAAGAGGTAACTGAGTATTACAATGGCAACGTATATTTCCTTGAAAACCAAGAAGAAATGTATGATATGCACAAATTACAGAGATTTAATGAGATTGTTAAGCCAGATCACAGAGATTCAGAGATGATAGTATATGATATTGAGAACCGTGATGCTGGTACATTAGATAATCTTATGTATATTGACGAGGGTGACTACGAAATTAATGGTAAGAAACCGATACATATAGATGAAGGGCTATATATTGGGGATCTTAAAACGGGAGGAGATGCAAGTGTTGGAAAATCTGCATGCATGCAAATTGCTTGTTACACATATTGTGTAGAGGCAATGGGGTTAGGTGAGGTAAAAGGTGGTTTAATCTTACACACAGGCTCTAAAAACAGGTCAGGTATAGAAGGGTTCGGTGTAACTCTTTTAGATCGTGCAAGGTTGGATGAGGAGTATCAGGATTACCGTGACATATCAAGAGTGTGGCAACGTAACTTCGGCACGTTAAAGCCGAAAATATTACAAGTACCTAATATTATAACGATAGGAGAATAAGATGAATACAGAATTAAAAGAATTAGTTGTTAATGGAGTTACTTATATTGCCGAAGGCTCTCAAAGAGAACAAGCGAAAGAGTTGGATGGTATGATATATTGTATTGTTCGCACATATTCAGCGGGGGTATTTGCAGGATATGTTGAAAGCAGAACAGGCAGAGAAGTCGTAATGCGTAAAGCGAGAAGGATATTTTATTGGGATGGTGCGTCATCTCTTTCTCAACTTGCTGTTGATGGAACTTGTAAACCAGAAAACTGTAAGTTTCCATGCGAGGTAGATAGGGTTGAACTGTTGGAAGTAATTGAAATACTTGACTGCACACAAAAAGCTAAACAAAGTATTGAGGGGGTAAAGATATGGGAACAAAAGTAAAGAACTATGGCGATGGCTATGGCTATGGCTCTGGCTATGGCGATGGCTCTGGCTCTGGCGATGGCGATGGCTATGGCGATGGCGATGGCTCTGGCTCTGGCGATGGCGATGGCTATGGCGATGGCTATGGCTATGGCTCTGGCTATGGCTCTGGCTCTGGCTATGGCGATGGCTATGGCGATGGCTATGGCTATGGCTCTGGCTATGGCTATGGCTCTGGCTATGGCGATGGCGATGGCTATGGCGATGGCTCTGGCTCTGGCTATGGCGATGGCTATGGCTAAATAAAGTATTGAAGTTTTATTAACCAAATAAACCCAAAAGGAGAATAAGATGGAAATGACATTCAGCAAGAACGTAGGTAAGAACACGTACACATTCACAGTAGATGGCAAGAATATGTTTGAATTGTTACAGGCGAGTCAGCATTTTGGTTTTCAGGATGTATATAAATGCGGATTATGTGAATCAGATTTACTGTACCTCAGATCGTACTTAACCAAAGATGACGGATATGAATACGTGAAAGTACATTGTGGTAAATGTAAAGCAACACTCACGTTTGGTAAGGCGAAAAAGGATGGTGCTTTTTTCTTACGGAAGAATGATAATAATTCGTATGCGTGGAAAGAGAATGAGCAGAAGGGTGAAGCTAAGAAAGAGGTTAAGAAGGCGGAACTGCAAGACTTAGCACCCTGTGCAGTGCTTACACCACCCAATTTTCCTGAAGATGAACGTGATCCTGACGGAGATATGCCGTTTTAATTAAAATAAATGTGTACAAATAAACAGAACATAATATAATGGTTATATGAAAAATCAATCTCAGAATATAAAAAAGATAATAGGAAAAGATGAATCCGAAAACTAAATCAAATACCAGAGGTGTACCTGTGTGTGGTTTTAACTTGCCAAAAGCCTGTTATCTTTCCACGTCTGAGCATGGGTACATCTCTTTTTCTTTGTGGGGTTAGTGTGGCTAAAATACAAGATGTTGAACTGCGTGATGGGTTTGTAATATTGTGGAGAAAACTTTTAGACTCTGCAATTTTTTCAGATTCATACGCATTTCACATTGCCACACATTTAATAATGGAAGCAAACCACAAGACAAAAAAGATACTTTTTAATGGTAAGCAGTTAGAGGTATTACGTGGAAGCTGTATAACTGGGAGATATTCTATCTCAAAAAAGACAGGCATAAATCCAAGTAAAGTATATAGAGTTATGAAGTTATTAAAAAACATCAGTTTTTTGGACATCAAAACGAACAACAAATTCTCTATCGTAACTATTTTAAACTACGGCTTTTACCAAAACCCTAAAAACTATTATGAACAGCAGGATGAACAACAACTGAACAACAAGCGAACAACAACTGAACAACAACTGAACACAAACAAGAATGTAAAGAATGTAAAGAATGCTAATAAGATAAAGAGTATGTGTATTAGTTCTATCTTCAACTACTTCAGGACTAGTACAGATAAGTCTAAAAGTTATAATTTGAGTGATAAACGGTGTGCGATGATTAGGGGCAGGTTGAAAGACTATCCAGTTGGGGACTTGAAAAAAGCAATAGATGCTTTCGCAGTAGATGACTGGAAAGAGAGAAAAAACAATTTCGGGTTAGAATACTGCATGGGTAGTATTGAAAGAACCGATAAGTGGATTTCAAGATTTGTTGAACCTAAAATAATGCCTAAGATGAATACAGGAGACTTTGCATGGAAGGGATAAATAATTTTTACGCAATGGATGATACAGGGCAACGTAGTGGTGTATTCAAAATAGAGAAGAATGAGGCAAAAGGATACAACGATAAGAATTATGGTATATTCTGGACATTTAATTCATTTAAAGACGGTGTACGTAGAAAAGAAAATCTTGATAGGGTAAACGCATGGGCTATAGACATAGATGACGGCACAAAAGAAGATCAACTCAAAGCTATTGAGAAATCTCCTCTTGCACCGTCAATGTTAGTAGAGACAAAGCGTGGGTATCAGGTGTATTGGTTTGCAAAAGACGGAACTATGGAGAATTATGAGGCGATAGTATTATCAAGATTAGTACCACATTTCAATGCTGACAAAAAAGCAAGGGATGTATGTAGAATACTCAGGTTTCCAAACTACTATCATTGTAAAGACCCGAACGATAAGTTTTTAGTAAAGGGACATTATGCAAAATTCTGGTTACAGTATTCAGAAAAAGAGATGTTGTCGTTCTTTAAGCCGAAAATAGAGAAACGCAAAGAGGTTACATTCCAACAGCAGAAAGTAGAAGGCGATAGTTTTTGGCATAAGGTGGGAAGTATTCAAGCAGAATATGGTTTGAGCAAACTATCGGGGTCATCCAATGTCAGTTTTGAGAACTTTGACTTCAGATCACACAGTAATGGTGTTAAACAAATATGCGTAAATGAAAAACCTACATCAAACTGGATAGACAAAGACGGCATGATAGGTAGTTATGAGCGAGGTGGACCAACGATAGCTAACTGGTTGAATTGGTATCATAACGATTGGAGAAAAGTAGCAGAAATATGCAAAGAAACATTCAAGCAAGAACTGGGGGCATGAGTGGAGAATAGAGAGCAGTTAGAAACAGTATTAAGTGACATGGAAACACAAAGGAAAAACACTAAACCCATAGGCACATACGGTATTAAGTTTTTAGATGATTACTTATCGGGGATATTGCCAAATGATTTTATCATGATAGGTGCAGAGTCAGGAGTTGGAAAGTCTGAACTCGCTTATGAGTTAGCGTTTAGAAATTCAGAGAGGTTGAGAGTACATCTATTTGCGTTAGAGTGTGATATGTATGAGCCGTACAACAGAATGAAATATAAAATAGTTGCAAGAGAGTTCTTTAAAGATTCAGAAAGAAATTATCAAGAAATGAATTTGAGAAACTATCAGTTAAACCTAATAGACGTAGATAAGTATATTCCGATAGCAGAAAAAGAGATACTGGATAAGTATTCAAAACTACATATTCATTACAGGGAACACCAATTTGCAATAGGTGATCTCATTAGAAAGATGGGTGAGATAAAAGATGAGTGTGACATGATAGTGCTAGACCATATAGACTATTTTGACCTTGATAGTAGTGGGAGCGAAGTGTTGCAGATGACAGAGATTATGAAACAGTTACGTAGTATAAATTTAATATATCAGATACCAGTAGTCTTTGTATCTCATTTACGCAAAAAATCAAATAGAAAACAGTTAATACCAGATGAAGATGACTATATTGGTAGTTCATCTAAAGTTAAGCAGAGTAAAACAGTTATTACATTAGCAAAAGATAAAGATGATGAGAATTATGCAGACGGTATCTACGGAACTCTTTGTCATATAGCAAAGGGAGGTAGGATTTCTCCAAAGAGCAATTTAGTTGGAAAAATATGGTTCAATATAAAAACAGGTTGTTATGGAGATAAATATGAATTGTATAGAATAAAGAATTATGGAGAAACATTAGAACAACTAAGCAATCCAACGCTGTTTCCAAAATGGGCTGAAGGAGCAACAAAACCAGAACCAGAGGAAAAATATAAGGAGTTATTTGGTGAGAAACAATAGCAAGTGTTGTGGTGCGGAATTAATAAGTGAAATGACACCCCACTCTGTTCACTACGGTAGATATATTTGTAGTAATTGTGGATCATTTCAAGGCAACATTCCAAGCCCCAAAAATGAGAATAAGCGAAAGAAAGTATCAAGATATTCTCTTGAAGAAATATCTGAGTTTTATAGTCATGAAGAAATATTTTGTTTCTTTTGCGGAAGAAATAAAAAAGAGTTAGGAGTTAGTCTGGTATTTGAACGAGAGCATATAGTTGAAATACAGGAGGGCGGAAAAGATGAGTTAAGGAATTTATTTATATATTGCACATCTTGTCATGCAGTAAAAACAGCGTTTAGGAGAGTCGTAATAGGTGGTAGAGAGAAAGACAATATTGGACTTATTGATCCATATATTGCGTATGAAAACATAAAGGAGAAACTAAGCTATACACAAATAGAACCAGAGAAATATGGTGAGTTATTAAGAATAATATCGGAGGGACTTGAATTATGAAACGCACACCACTAAAGCGATCAACAAAACCAATCAAAAAGAAAAGCCCAGCAAAGATACCAACGCTCCGTAGGAAAGCAGAGAAGTTATGGCAACAGGCGTTTAAAGCATTACATCCTGATGAAACTTGTATGCTGTGCAACAAAAAGTATTACGAGGTAGTGCATCACTTTATTTCTCAAAGCAGTAGTGCAAACCTAAAGTTTGATTTCACTAACGGCATACCACTCTGTACTGACTGCCATTGTAGATTACATCTTGGAGAGACAGGGTACGAGAGTACGAGAATAGCTAAACAGAAAAGCGGTACATGGTGGGATTACATTGAGGAAGCAAAGAGAACAAAGATTACTATGCGTAAAAGTGATTTCTTAGAGACCATTGAGAGACTTGAACGGATCATAAAGAACTGTGCAGATGTAAAAATAATAGGAAAATACATAGAGGTGAAAGATGAAAAAACTAGATGAGATATTAACAATAAATTATTCGGAGAAAGATAAATATTTTTTAACTTACGATGAATGGAAACAACAAATCATCCAATGGGCTGTGAGTAAAGCACCTGAGAAAATGGATAGTGGTAGTTCTGTTCCTTGTGATTGGTATGAGGATGGTCACAACAAATCTACAGAGCAATACAAAGCAAACCTACAGGAGGGTGAGTGATGGTTAGTAAGATTGTTTTAATGAAAGATATAGTAGTAGAAAATGGTAAGACCATAGAACAAAATAATCTTGAGGAACCAAGAAAATTTAAAGTAGGAGATGAAGTTATTTTTCAGTTAGAAACTACGATTACTGAAGTGGGGAGAGACTGTGATGGAACAGTTTTGTATGGGGCTGATATGATAGGAAATTGTTGGGGAGAGGATTGTTTTCAATATCCTAAAGCAAACCTACAGGAGGGTGAGTGATGGCTAAATATAGAAAGAAACCAGTAGTGATTGAGGCGTTTAAATGGTGTGGAGATAATACTCAAAGCGAAGACCCATTATGGATAGTAGAAGCGATAAAAAAGAATGATGTATGGTTTACTAATGAAGGGAGTATATTTTGTCAAATGAAAATAACAACACTAGAAGGAGAAATGACCGCTGAGTTAGGAGATTATATTATCAAGGGTATTAAAGGTGAGATATATCCATGTAAGCCAGATATATTTGAGGCATCGTATGAGAAAGTAGACGAATGACACTATTCTGGTGGGAGATGATAACTCTAGCAGTAGCATTAGCAGTCTGGGCTTGTATCCTTGCAGTAGGATTGTTTATTATGATACCTGTAGGTGATGTTGTGTTTAATTATTGGTTTAGATAAGGAGGGGACATGGATACAACGAAAGAGTATATCTTGTTAAAGCAATGCAGTAAATGCCTAATAGTAAAACATCTTTATGATTTTTCTAAAGACACCGCTTCTAAATCTTGGAAAAGGTCTTATTGCAAGAGATGTCAAAGTCTATACAACATCTCACATCCTCATAAAAATGACTCAGTAAAACGAAAAGAATACGACAAGAAACATCAAGTTAAAGAAGAGTATAAGGTGAAGCATAGAGAGGATGCTAAGAAGCATCGTAAAAAGTATCCTCACAAAATAAAAGCACGTTTTGCAGGTCAAGTGCTTCCAAAACAACTTTGCGAAGTGTGTGGTGAAAAAGCTGAGGCTTACCATGATGATTACTCTAATCCACATATCGTTAGATGGCTTTGCGAATACCATCATGAAAGGGTGAGATAATATGGATACAGGAAAAGACTACATTTTACAATGTGAGAAGGCAGGGGAGATACAAGCACTGTGGCTTAATGGAAGACATAAAATTGGTGACTATTATTGTTTAGGTAAAGAGATAGTACTTAATTGTGACATTTATGACGAGTCAGGTTATCCTAAAAATGAAACCATTGGCGTAGACAAGCAAAATTATTCAATTGGAAAAGGCATTAAGCCTATCTGGCTACCACGACAAGACCAGTTGCAGGATATGTTGAGGTCAATATACCAAGAGAAACACCGAAACACATTAGCATACATACGGCATGGCGAAGGATTTATCAATGCTGTGATAGTGGAAGAGTTTGACTGCTATGTATATCCAAGGTATGAAGAGATACACCCAAGCATAACAAGAAGAGCCTACGCGGAATACAAAAAGTATATCTGGAGTTTCGCCTCAATGGAACAACTCTGGTTAGCATTTGTGCTTAGAGAGAAGTATTCAAAGAAATGGAATGGAAAGGAATGGAAGGAGACCAAATGACACTATTCTGGTGGGAGATGACAACCATAGCAATAACATTATTAGTCTGTATTGTCATCCTTGTGGTGGAAGTTTTTATTAGAGTACCGTTAATAACTGTTGTGTTTAATTATTTGTTTAGACAAGGAGGGGATATGAAGAAGATAAAGTATAGAATAATTAAAAAAAGAACACACGAACATTATGAAATACAAATTAGAAAATGTTTTGTGTGGAAGACTTTTGAACCACAAAATGAATATACATGGAAAGACATAGGTGATTATTATCTTAAAGAAGAAAGTTGTCACGAAGTGATGAAAAAGTTATTTGGAAAACAGATTGCTTTCATAACACAAGAATGGGAGATTGTATGACCCAAATGAAAACACATAAATGCCCCACTTGTGGAACTGAATGTAAAGTCGTTGGTATAGGAGATTTCAACAATAAAGATGAAGTATGCACACAGCACTATGAACCTGTGGTGTTGAGTGAATTAGATATAAAGAATATTATATGTGATGAAGATGAAAAACAAGCAAAGATAAACAAAAGTTCTGCATCCATAGAGCAAATAGCTACGGCTATTTATAAAGCAATGAGAGGTGAGAATGGATAAACCAGAGAAAAGGAAATCAAAGGACTTACTTCCGTACGATATGCGATATGAAAAAGGATTCAACAAAGGATGTGAGGTTGCAATGGCATGGCACAACTCTGTGATAGAGAAGTTGGCTGATAATATTGATAAAAAAGTAAAAAAAGAATTTGAAGATTATGGAATAGATGGCTATTTTCACCACATGATTGGAAAGAATTTAGCACAGCACATACGAAAGGAACTAAAATGAATATAGATAAGATAAAGCAACAAGCAATACAAGAAATTAAAGAAGAAGATTTTTGGAAGGAGGTAAAGAAATACAAACAGAAGTTAAGAGAAAAGAAGTCTATATGGAGTAAAATATTCCCATATAAAATACTAATAATAAGAAAGGAAGGTTGAAATGGGTTTAGATATTAAAAAGGTCAAAGAAGAGGCGCAGAAAGAACATTTACAAGAACGAGAAGAAGTAGCGAAAGAAAGAATTAAGTATAAACTTCAAGAACTTGATACTGCTAAAAAGGTTGTCAAAAACATAGAGAGAGAAATTGAGGACTTGGAAGATGAGCTTTCCCAGGATTAGTTCACCGATAACTAAAGTATATTGGGCGGGGTGGGAAAGCGATACACTCCGCTTACAAAAAGCAGGTTGGGAATTGTCTGCCGAACAAGATATTTACAGACAATCTATACGAATGGCATTTAGAAATACAGGTTATAATATATACGGTATAAGTAATCCTATCTCACGGGAAGAGTGTCTTGATATGAAAAGTATGTTTATTAATGGACACCCTCGTTCAGATTTAGTATTTAATTACTTTCCACCCTTAACAATAAACTATATGGCTTCTCGTATGCACGTAGAGTTAAGAGAACATTCTATGGAGTTTATGCCTATTGACGCTACTCCAGCCTTTGAGACAAGAGAAGTTAAATCTATAGAAGATTTTCAGATATTCAGACCTATTGGGAATCCTAAAGAGTTGATAGTTACTCCTGATAGTGTTCCTGAATTACTAGAGTTGATAATGAAGAAGCAAGACCCAAAGCAGTTTGAGATAAGAGAGAAGAAGCGAAAAGAATGGCGTAAGTTTACAAGAGAAATAAATCAAGCAGAATCTATAAGTGTAGAAGAAAGAATTGACCCAGCAAGTAGTATCGTAGCACAATTAATTACAATATAAGGAGGAGTGATGATTAAGCTTGGTAAAAAAGTAAAAGATATTGTAACAGGTTTTGAAGGTATTGCAGTCTCAAGAGTTGAATATCTAAATGGTTGTGTTCAGTATGGTATTAAACCTAAGGCTAAAAAAGGCTGTATTGTATTAGAGGATGCTACATATATAGATGCACAGCAATTAGAAGTTATTGGTAAAGGTGTTACCGTAGAGACAAGAAGTACTGGAGCCGACTTTATGCCAGATGCACCAACACATTAAACCAAACCTACAGGAGGGTGAGTGATGGGTAAGATTGTTTCTGTGTTTAAAGATATAGTAGAAAAAAACGGCAAGACTATTGAACAAAATAATCTTGAGAAACCAAGAAAGTTTAAAGTAGGAGATGAGGTTATTTTTCAGATAGAGACTACGATTAATGAAGTTGGAATAGATTGTGACGGAACGGTATTGTATGATGCAGAGACAATAGGTGATTGTTGGGGTGAGGATTATTTTAAGTTCCCATCTTCTCCCAAATCTAACCTAGAGAAGGAAATGATGAAAACACATAACTGCCCTACTTGTAATTCACCAGTAAAAATCGTAGGTAAAACTACAATGCACTATGAACCTGTGGTGTTGAGTGAGGATGAAATATACGACATTCTTGATAGATATACTTCTAAGCCTACTTACGAGAGTGGTAGTACAGATCTATATAAAGCATCTTCTGTCATACACAAAGCAATGAGAGGTGAGAAGTGAATAAGAAGCCAGAGAAGAAAGAGTTTAATGCAAATGAGAATGCAATTCAAACAGGGTTAAGAATGACACACAACGAAGCCTATGATGCTGTAATGGCATGGCACAAGTCAGAGATAGAGAAGTTGGCTGATGAAGGCTCATTAAGTAAAGCATTTTATGAGGCAGTTTTTGGTAGACCATTTGCATTAGCACAGTTTATAGCACAGCACATACGAAAGGAACTATAGCCTCCAAGAGCATCGTGTAGGTGCTTGGGTAAAGAGTTTCCAATGCTCTTTATTCCTCTCTAAAACTTGGAGGCTTTAAATAAAGGAGAAATAATGGATGACATATTAAAGTTTATGGTAATTATATGGCTGATAGCATCAAGTGTATTCTGTGTTTCGTTTACCGTGAAAGTGATAGGGAGTTTATAAAATGAGTAAATACGACGAAGTGCGATCAGTAAGAGAAGTTAAGTGTAAAAGAAAATGTACTCAATGTTCAAAAGAATTTGACGGATACCGTTCACAGTACATGTGTAAGAGATGTTCGGAGACAAAAAACTCCACAAGAGGTTTCTTTGCGTAAATTTGATAAGGAACTTCACAGGGTAATACACAAGGATGAGTTTCCATTCTTTCCTCACGTATATAAAGTGGTATACAAAAGAATTAAAGTAATATTAGATTTACTTGAAGGACACAACATAGATGTTGATAAGAAGATAAACAAAATACGGAAAGGAGAATTGTGAAAGAGATACTAAAGCAATTTGGAAAGGCAACTGTAAGAGGCGTTCATTCGGTATACGATGACCAATATCACGAGGACTTACTGACCGAAGCACAAGTTCTAATAACAGATAAGTTTATGCGTAAGATAATGAAAATGTATAAGAAGTTTGACAGTCGTTACCTAATCGCAATGGATATAACCGCCAAGCTACAAGAGGAGATGGATGATGATACCAGACGAGATGGAAACTCAAGCCCAGATGGTAAAAGCAACTAAGTGGGAAACATTCTTTATGTTGTTAGTAATACCAATAGGTTTAGTGTTCGTGATTTTAATAACACCATTTTATTTGATACGTGGTTTAATCATGTGGATGAGAGGGAGAAGTGTATGGTGATAGATACCTCAAATTTAAGTTTAGAACAAATTGGCAATGAAAGAGATCAAACAATACGTGATGGAATAAAGGCAAAAAACGAAAGAAGTACTGTACGTTCAGCCAAACATGAGGTAGAATATAAGATAATAGAATTGAATAAACAGCGATTAGATTTAGAGATAGCAAAAGAGCAAAGCGAAATTCCACAAGAGACAAAAGACCTCAGAATTAAGATCAAGATGAAAGATTTAGAGATAATAGAGTATCGGCTAGAGGTTAAGAGGTTGAACATAATAATATCAAAAGCAAACAATGTTGTTGATACAAACAAAGATGCAGTAGATGTCTACAAGAATGAATACTTTGGAAGGAAGGATTTCTAGCCCATGAAAAAGAAATATTATTGTACTAAGTGCGGAAATGAAAAAACATCTCATCATGTAGGCATGTGTAAACCATGTGGTGATGTGGCTGGTCGTGAGAAAGAAAGCAAAAGGTTATGGCAAGATTTAACGGAAAAAGTATTTGGTAGACTTACAGTTGTTAAATTCTCCAAGAGAAATAAACGAAATTGTAAAATATGGGAATGTTTGTGTGAATGTGGCAACATAAGTTATGTTAGGCAAGAGAGACTAATTAATGGGGTTACAGTTAGTTGTGGATGCTTAAGGAGAGAGAGACAGAGTACGTATTCTCATGGGATGACAAGAACACATTTTTATTCTGCATGGAGCGATGCTCATACTCGTTGTTATAATCCAAAGTGTAAGAATTATCATAATTATGGTGGGCGTGGAATAAGCATAGATTCTCGCTGGTTGCGTAACTTTGAGAATTTTAAAGAAGATATGTATGAGTCATATTTGATTCATGTGGAGATACATGGTAAAAAGAATACCACGATAGAACGAAATGACAATAATGGAAACTATAGTCGTGAGAATTGTTCATGGGCTACAAGACAAATGCAGGCTAAAAACACAAGAAGAACAAGGAGGCAGTAGTGCATAATTTGTGGCAGGTAGTTTTTATAGTGTTGTTTGGGTATTTATTAGGTGCGAGAGCATTGAAAAATAATGGCTCGGTCTCTGATGATAAAGCAACATTAGATAAAAAGTTTGATAAGCCAAAAAGTAAACTGATGGAGCTGTTCCACATTATTAGAGGTAATAAATATTACCCAGAGCAGGGGAGACTCCCGCTATTCATTACTGAAACTATGCACATACTAAATGCGGTACTGGTTTACTTTGCGTTTGGGGCATCAACAATATCATTTATGGCTGCAATTATGTTCATGGCTAACCCTTTTGGATCACAAATATTTATTTGGAAAAGCGGAAAACCATACAGCACCGCAATGATAGGAGTATTATTAATGTTCATCTGTCCGTGGGCAGGTGGATTATTTTGGTGTTTTTCGCTCTGGGGTAGTGCAGGTGCGATCTTTAGTTGGATACCATTTGTATTATTATATCCGTGGTGGTGGTTGTTAAGTTTCATACCATTAGGTTTCTTTGCTATAAGGCATGTATCAAACGAGTGGAGTTCGCATAAATATTTATTCAAAAAAGAAGTAATTAAGATAAGACCACGCAAACTAATTACAGCAGTAAAGACATTTGGATATTACTTCAGACAAGGAATTATGCCGTGTCATCTTGGATGGGATACAAATTTTCTTTTGGGATGGGGGCATCGCAAGGATTTAACAAAGAAAGCATTCAGTCTAAACATAGAGTTCTGGTGGGGCATAGTAGTATTAGCGATAGTAGGTACAGGAATAGTATATTACTGGGGTGGAATGGTATCATTTTGTTTAATTTGGTGGTTCTCAAACATTATGATCTGGACTGTAACTGGTGCAGGTAGAGCAGTAGAACGATACCACTACATAGCATCAGCAGGATTAATGATGGCGATAGCAACATTCTTGTCTCTGATTAGTCCTATAGCATTCTGGGCTGGTACGACATTCTTAATAGGTTGTTATGCTATGAAGTTATATGTTTATACACAACAGTATGCAACACAATGGTGGCAGCTACAATTTTTGTGCATTGAACAGCCTACATGTACCTCTGGTTGGATAAGAATAGGATGCGACGCAATTAAGATGAAAAATCTTCAGATGGGACTATCATACTTGAAAGAGGCAGAGAGAGTGAATGGAGGACTAGATTTCGTGATTGCATATAATCTCAGTAATTGCTTTTTAGCGATAGGCGATTTAGTGCAAGCAAAGGTACACTTTGAGATTTCTAAGAGTATGAAGGACGAGAGAACAGACGCAGATTACAGTTCACAGATAAAGTTCTTTGAGGAACTATACGCTAAAGCTGAGAAGGATATGAAAGAAAATGGTGTGGCGGATATTGCTAACTTGCAGTTGTTGACGATTAATGTGTTCCTTGCTATGCTAGTTTTAACTTATACTATTTAGGAGATTTATGAGAGTAAATTTATCGGGACAAAAGTTTAATAAGATAACCGTAGTATCGTATTCACATACAAACAAGCATCAAAAGGCAGTTCCGTGCCTACATTTTAAAGAAGTATGGAAAAAAACATGCGGACACCTATTTTAGATGGCTTAACTGCAAGAAAGTACAATACTGTAAATGCACAATGCCGTGGGCATCTATTATGATAGACAAACCTCTTGAGGTAGAGATCATGGATGAACATTGCCAGAGGTGTAAGAAGAAGATATGGGGGTTGTTTGAAGATGAGTAAAATAAATTATTATTTACTTGACTTTTAGCTGTAATCTGATATACTCTTTGACAATAGGGGGCTTGATTGCTAACTGCGAGACAGGTACATACCTTCGGGAAACCTTCGGGAACGGTTAGGAATATTGCAAACAGTCGGGCTGATTTCTCATCTTAGGATGATACAGACGAAACACTTTAAGCGTAACAGCTCCCTATTATAATCTATAAAGGCTAATAATGAAATTGTGTATTCAATGCAATGAAGAATTATCTCACAGACCACCGAGTAGAAGAAGTAAATTTTGCTCGCATAAATGTTATTGGGACTCTCTCCGTGGAAGCAAACAATCTGAAGAACATAAGAAGAAACATAGTGATATAAAAAAAGAATACTTCAAGAACAACATACATTGGTGTAGTGGTAAAAGTCTTACGGATGAACACAAAGATAATATTAGTAATGCTTTGAAAGGCAAAAGATCAGGGGAGAAGCATCCAAGTTGGAATGGCGGCAGATATATACATAGTAGTGGATACATAATGAAATACTCACCTACTCACCCTAACAGATCAAAACGCAATGGGGTATTAGAGCAACGATTAGTAATGGAAGAAAAGATAGGTAGATATCTCTCAGAAGATGAGAGTGTCCATCATATCAATGAGAATAGAGAAGATAATAGAATATCTAATTTGATGCTATTCAAGACTAGAGGACAACACACAAAGTTTCATCACTTAAAGAGAAAATGCTTACAAGAATCACAAAGACACTTGAATATGGCGGTAGCGTAATACCAACAACTTATAGAAAGATAAGTGCAATGACTAAGTGGAGTGGAAAACATACTAGATCATTTGAAGCCTTAATAGGTGCATCATTTGATTATGCCAACAAGGTTATGACTGATAAGAGGTATAATGAGTCAGATAGATTGCGTATTGCAGGTATAGTAATCAATAAAGCAATGCCTAATAAGAACGAAACAGATATAAAGATGCAAGCAGATATAAAATTAGATTTAGCAAAAATGAGAACAGAAGCCAACAAACTATTGAAAGATCATCTATCTGCCAATGAATGAACTAACAGATTTTATATATCTATATATGTCTGAACATCTACCAATACCAACTCCTACGTTTCACTTTGAGTTGCATGAGTTAATCCCCAATAAGCGTGTAGCAGTAGCAGCCCCAAGAAGTTTTGCAAAGAGTTTCACTTACTCATTCTTCTATCCTCTTTTTGCCGCTTTAACAAGAGAGAATCAAAACATATTACTTATCTCCGCTACTGCCACGTTAGCTGAGTCATGGCTTAGAAGAATTAAGATAGAATTAGAGGAGAATGATAAGCTATTGACTATGTATGGCACTCAGAAGTCAAGCAAATGGACTGAATCATGGATATGTTTAGCGAATGGTAATCAGATAAGAGCCGCAGGTGCAGGGTGTCAGATACGTGGATTTCGTTACACTATAATTATCTGTGATGATTTGGACACGGATGAAGGTGTAAGGAATGAAGATCAGAGAGAGAAACTAAACAGTTGGTTCTGGGCGAGTTTAGTTAATACCCTTGAACCTACAAATCAATTGATAATCATAGGTACAATCTTACATCCATTTTCATTCCTATCAGAGCTTATGAAGGGTAAAGAAGGATGGATTACTCGTAAATACAAAGCCATACAGGATGATAATAGCCTCTTGTGGAAGCAGAAATGGTCAAGAGAAGCCTTAGATGTGCGTAAACAAGAAATTGGCTCTATAGCGTTTGCAAGTGAGTTCTTAAACACACCAATACTAGAGGGTATGTCATACTTCAGGGCAGAGGATATACTCACACACGATGATGATATACCATTTGGTACAGACTATATCACGGTAGATTTAGCTATATCAGAGAAGGAAAGTGCTGATTTTACTGTTGTAATGGTAGCAAGAAGGACACAGAACAACTCAATATATGTTAGAGACTATGTTAAAAAGCGTATGAATCCACGTGAAACAATAGATACTATCCTCAAAGTAGCCAAAGATTATGATCCTGTGTGCATAGGAATAGAGAGTGTAGCGTACCAGAAGGCACTTATATATATGTTAGAAGAAGAAATGAGACGCACAGATAGGTTTTGGCGAGTAGAGGAGATCAAACCAGATAGAGACAAACAGCGTAGAATAGGTATGTTAGTGCCATACTTTGAGAACCACAGGATATTTGTACATAAGGATATGAAAGATTTGATAGAGGAATTGACTTGTTTCCCTGCTGTGAAGCATGATGACTTGAGTGATGCGTTAGCTATGCAGTTGGTTATAAGTAGGATGTATGGTGCAACAGAAGCGGTAGAAGAACTGGACTTGTACAACGGAGAGGCTGTAAGTGGATATTGATACTCACCTACTGAGAGATGTAGACTTACATAGCATTAGAGTAGTATAAGATAGAGATAGGTAGAGGAGAGATATGGATACTTTTTCTTACTGGGACTGGACTGAAGAAGCATACGGAGACATAGAACCTGATTACCACAATGAACCAGAGAGAATAGAGTTCATCATAAGCCGTATACCGAACAAGAACCATAACATCTTAGAGATAGGATGTTGCACAGGTGTATTAGCGGAGGCTTGTAAGAAGGGTGGCAACAGGGTTTATGCAGTAGATATGTCAAAGAAAGCATTGGAAAAAGCCAAGAAGAAGGGTATTATGACTACTCATGGTGACTTTATGGACATTAAGTTCAAGAGAAAGTTTGATGTTATTATCGCTGGGGAGGTTCTTGAACATTGCTTCATGACCAGAGCCTTCTTGAATAAGATAAACAGTTTATTAAAGCATAATGGGAAGTTAATTCTGTCATCTCCGAACGTCGCAGCCCTCGGTAGAAGGCTTATGCTCCTGTGTGGGATTAATCCAATGCTAGAATACACAGAAGATAAGGGACAGGCTGGGCATATTCGTTACACAACGAGAGGCAATATGATAGGATTAATAAAAGATAGTGGATTTAATGTACTAGAAGCCAAATCAGATGTTGTAAATTTCAATGCAAGTGGTACAATAAGGTCTACTACGTTGGCTAACTGGTTTCCAACGTTAGGTAGATCAATCTTAATATATGCGGAGAAAAAGTAATATTATGTTGGTTTAATTAAGTCTACAAGATTACCTGTTTCGTGCATTACCACAACTTTTTGTATTGGCACATTATATTTATCTGATATTTCCTTCATAGTCATACCGTATATTTTCCTAAACTTACTTCTATGAGGAGTGTCTTTGTGCATATCTCCATGACATTTACGACATAAGAGTATTAGGTTATCTAATTCGTGATTGATTTTAGTTCCATCTTTATGATGTGTATATATACCTTTATCGCATCCACAAACTTCACACTTGCCTTGTGTTTGTTGTAACTTGATTAGTCTATTCTTTTTCATTTGATAGTGATTAGGGTAATCAGATGCTCCGTTTTTCCATTTACTATTTCTCTCTCTTGAATGATTCCAATTCTTTGGAGCATTTAGTGGTATATTGTTTTTGATTCTTTCTTGATGAAACCCACAAAACTCACCTCTCTTAGATGTATTATTGCAATTCTCTAAAATACATTTATCGTATACACCATCTGGGTGTCCTGATCTTTTAAATTTAAGAAAGTGGTTTCTGCAAAAGTTATTTCTATATATACTTTTATTGCAATCATCCATACTGCATATACCCTTCCAGAAAGCTGTTCCTTGTAATACAGCTTTAGAGTAGTGTTTTTTGCATAACCCTTTCGTACCGCTTTTCTCATTACACCCAACTATTTTACATTTTTTCATATTGCCTCCTTATGACATAGTACCATAGTAAACTATAACACAAAAATGTCAAATAGATAGAGAGAAAACATTGCATCCTATACTGTATGTTTGACAAGAAGCTTTTTTTCTGATAGACTCTTTACAATTCAAGAGGCAGATGTGCCTCTAATCTTTACGTTGACGTAGCTATGCTACAGAATTAAAACCTAGCGAGGCACATTTGAACAAGAATAATCGTGAAGAAACAACACCACTTAACACCACTCCAGCCCCAAATGAATCAGAATCACTTAAAGACTTTGAATTAGATGATACTAAGATCATTCTTAAAGTCATCAGAGACTACGAGAACGACAAAGAAGCACGTAAAGATTGGAACATCAACAGAGAACTTATCTATGAGAGATATAGACAGAGACCTGTACGTAAAGTACCATTTGACGGTGCATCAAACATAGTAGTCCCAACACTTCAATCAAACATAGATAGTCTATTACCTCGTGTCAACTCAGCATTCCTCGGTAAGAAACCACCTGTAGCTATTACAGGCACGGAAGAAAACGATAAAGATCAAGCCAATATAGTTGAGAAGTTCTTCAACAAATCAATATTAGAGATGGGCTACGAGGATATGATTAATGATATGAACGCCTCTACAGCCCTGTATGGTACAGCATTCATCAAGGATATGCTTGAAGATGAGAAGATAATGGTTAAGACCATAGACGGTAACGACATATTCCTACCCTTTAACGCTACCTGTGACCTTAACGATATGGCACATGTCATACATCGTTGGTACAGAGACAGATGGTGGTGTTCACAAAGATACGATATACCTTTAGAGAAGTTCGGTAAATACGAGAAGATACCAGAGGGCATACAAGAGATTAAAGACGATATGGAAGGTAGAATCAATGTAGATGAGGACTTTGACCAACCTGTAGAATGTATTGAGTGGTACGGTAGATGGATAATTAAGGGTGAAATGAAGGACGTAGTATTCGTTGTAGCATATAAAGAGCGTATATTACTAGCTAAATGGTTCTTAAATGAGGTTGTACCGTATGCAGATGATAAGAGAAGGCTACCAATTAACAGAGTACACTTCAAGAAAGTATCAGGATGTGCCTATGGAGTTGGATTAGGAGAAGATTTAAGTGGTATGCACGATTGGACAAACTCAGTAGTAAACGCAATCCTAGATGGTAACTACTGGTCAATCATACCGTGGGGTATCAAGAGAGAAGGATCAAAACTTAATGTATCAGACATAAAAGTAAAGTTCGGTATGATGCTTAATGTACCCGATATGGGTGACATAGACTTCAAGAACATGCCTAATAACACAGCACCAATGGTACAGATGCTACCTTACATACAAGCCGCTACAGAGAGAGTTGCATCAATATCAGATTATGGTATGGGTAGAGAATCAAGTGTAGCAGGTTCAAGTGCTACTGCGACTGGTACCAAAGCGGTCATCTCAGAAATGATGGTTCGGTTAGATGGTTACATAAACAAGGCTTCTAAAGACCTTAAGTATACACTTGAAAATCTTTATTACTGGCAAATGGCAAGGATAGATGAGTACGAAATACAAAGAACATTGGGAACAGTAGACTCACGAGACATTGATCTCCTAATGGAGAATGCAGAAGAAAAGTTAAAGTATGACTTAAACATAAACGTCAATAGTGGTTATCACTCAAGAGATTCAGAGAGACAGACAAACTTAGAAGTATATCAGATGACACAAACCAACCCTCAGTTAGCAAGTAATCCTAAGTTCTCTAATGCTGTAACGAAAGATTTGTTAGACGGAATAGGTAAGGAAAGATTGTCTGATGAATTGGATGGGGAAGGCAAAGAAGCAACTGAGCAATACAGAGAAATAGGACTAATGTTGCAAGGAAGTTATGAGATACCATTAGAAAATGATAACCACACCGAGCATAGAAGGGTTATAGCCCAGTATAAGTCAAGCGGAGCATACGAAGGTACGAATGATGCTTCAAGACAAATGATAGAACAACACGACCAACAGCATGCTGAAATGCTTGACCAGTTAAAGATGCAGGTACTTGAAATGAATTTAATGGGAGGACAAGCCCCAGACGCACTACCACAAGAAGGTCAACCACAAGGTATGCCACAGATGCCACAGCAACCCTTAGAAACAGCAGAGGGCATGTGAGAAATTACTCAGCAGGTGAGAAGAACCAATTAGAAGAAGCATTAACAGGAACATTCTGGAAACTAGTTAAAGAGAACTTACAAGAAGAACTACAGAACACATCAGAGAAACAACTTGAGTTAGCATCTGATGATGTTGTAGGTATAACGAAACACAAAGCCAGACGTGAGGCTATCAGAGAACTTATAGATATGCCTTACATAATGGCACAAAAGTAGTACAACTCGTCCAAGTGACGTAAAACGAAAGGATAGTAATGCGAGAAGACACTAGCGTAAAAATTGAGCTTACTGAGCCCACAGACGAATCGCTACCGTCTACACCGTCTCCAGAGGACGTAAAAGAACCTGAGTTGGTAAAAGAACCTGAGTTGGTAGAAGAACCTGAGTTGGTAGAAGAACCTCAAACCTTAGCTGATGGTACGTCAGAAGAAAAGACAGTACCGTATAAAGAGTTGAAGAAAACTAAGGAGAAGTTTCAAGTAGAGAAGGAACGAGCGGAAGAAGCTGAAGAACGTGCAAGAGAGTTAGAGATAAGGTTAGAGGAGAGAGACAAGGTTAAGTCTCAGCCACAGGAAAAGGCACCCACCTTAAAAGAACTTGAAGCTGCACGGAAGCATTGGCGAGATGAGGGAGAGTTTGATAAGGCAGATGAAATAGCCGATAAGATATATGATCTTAAACTCAATGAAAGAGTAAGCATGGTTGCTGCTGATATAGAAGACAGATATAAAGCAGAATCAAGCAATCCTGATCTTAGAGATCGTGAATCCGAGTTATATCAGGAGACAACGAAGGTCTTTAATGAGATGGGTAACCTTACTCGTAGCCAAGCAGCAGAGATAGCGTATGCTCGTTTAACTAAATCAGGTAAGTTAAAACCTACGAAGAAGGAGAAATATGTACCGAATGGTCAGTTAGGTTCTGGTACATCAAGTTCTGCTTCAACAAGTGCAGGTGAGTTAGATGAAACAGACTTAGCCTTATGTGCTGAAACTGGTTGTAACCCTGAGAGTTATAAAAAACAAAAACTTGAATCTGTAAAGAGAGGTCATTATGCCAAAAGGTAAACGAAACATTCCAGAAACAACTACTGAGCCTACAAGTGAGGTTTCAAGAGTAGATGCGTCAACAGACTCATCAAGAGTAGAAGTAATACGTGAAGCACATGATCCTAAGTTTGTAGCAGGATTACCAGGCAAGAGAGACAAGTACAAGATGGCTGAAGCTCGTGCTAAAGACATGAGGGAAGGCGATGTACCAGCTTGGGCAATAGCTAAAAGCGGTGGAGTTGAAAGTGCAGACTCGTATAAAGAGCAGTATGGTTGCACACCTGCTCACGATAAAGATGGCAAAGAGATCCGCTATAACGAGTTAATATTAACAGCTTGTCCTAGAAGCGAATATGAAGCCAAGATTGCAGAAGAACGTAGGCAATCAGGTGGAAAGTTAGCACAGAATGAACGTGATGCTGAAAAGGAAGGTTTGTTTGACGCTCGTGATAGAGGGAATAACAAAAAGTATTTTACGTAAGGAGATAAACGATGGCTAACGAAGCTACGAGATATGGTTTCAAACCACTCAGCCCTCACCAAGTAACGAACTCCTATAAGTATTCGGGTGCTATTATAACCGAAGGTGATATGGTTGATTTAACTGCATCAGCAGGTTATGTTGCATTAGCAGCTACTACTTCTGGTTCGTATTGTGGTGTTGCAGCACAAACAGTTGCAGCGGCAGCAAGTGGAGATATATTGATTTATGATGACCCTAATACAAAGTTTGTTGGAGTTGTAGCAGATACATTGGCACAAACAAACATTGGTATTGCCTATGATTTAACAGGTACTACAGGTGCACAGCAAATAACGACTACGACTACAGAAGCTACGATACAGGTTCTAGAATTATATTCGGGTGAAGCATTTAGTTCGTATGCGAAAGTTGTATGTCGCATAAATAAACATAACTTTGGTGGAGACCAAACAGCGTAAAGGAGGATAATCATGGCTATGCTGACTACTGGTTTTAATGATCTCCTTAAGCTGGATAACTTAATGAGAGCGTTCGTATCTGACAAGTTTAATGATATGGTCAGAGAGAATGAGTATCAAAAGATAGTAAATATTGTTAGTTCTAAAAGAAAAGCAGAGGACACTACGACCATTTCAGATTTACCGAAGTTCACACGTAAAGCTGAAGGAAATAATGTTCCGTATGTTGATTTAACTCAGGGCTACGATAAGAGAATAACGAATTACACATGGAGTCAAGGACTCGCTATTACACCTGAGATGTTATTGTTTGACCAATACGGTCAGATCAAAAAGGGTGCAAAGAGAATGTCTACTTCTGGTGCTCTTACCAAAGAGTACATTGTAGCTAATATGCTTAACTATGCAACATCTACGACTGATGCCGATGGGTATTCAACCGCAGGTGGAGATGCGTTAGCACTATTATCTACAGCACACACTAACCTTGATGGTACAACCTATTCTAACAAGCTATCTTCTTGGACAGCTTTATCTTATACTTCACTTCAAGATGTAATTGATTTGATTGAAGCAAGTGTAACAGATAACTCTAATCCGATTGGGTTAAAGGTTAAGAATCTAATTGTACCTCGTAAGTTGAGAGCGAAATCTCTTGAACTTACACAGTCTCCTTATAGACCTGATAATGCAGAGAATGCAATCAATGTTTATAAGACAGCTGGTGGTTGGATGTTGACACCTTGTGTAAATCATTTCATAACTTCACAAACCAACTGGTATGTGCAGGCAAATGAACATGATCTTACATTGCAGGTAGCAAAAGAGTTCAGTCTTGAAAGAGATACCGATCCATGGAATCGCAATATTCTTTACATTGCGAGCTTGATTTGTGGGGCAGGATTCAATTCTCCAAGAGGCATGGCAGGATCAAGTTCATAAATAACAACGGAGAGGCGGTATTCTGAGGCTTAGCCGAGGAGCCGCCGCTCTACTACTCAGTAGGCAGTAACTGCAGGGCGGACACTACTGAAAGGAGATAAAATGAGTACAGACTATCCAGGCGGATTTGCTGGCGGTTTAACCGTGAGTGGAGTTCCAATTAATATTATGAAAAGTGGTGAAGTATTCTTTGTAGACAGCGAAAGTGCAATTAGTTCAGATGGTAATAACGGTACGTTTGACAGACCATTTGCAACATTGGATTATGCTTCAACGAAGTGTACTGATGATGCAGGAGATATAATTGTATGTAAAGCTGGTCATGCTGAATCAATCGCAAGTGCTACAGCATGTAATTTGGCAACAAGAGGAGTTAATGTAATTGGTTTAGGTGTTGGAGACAACAGACCTACGTTTACTTCTACTACAGCTACAGCAGCTAAAGTATCAGTTGATGCAGCTAATGTATCTATAAAGAACATAAAGTTTGTATGTGGAATAGACGAACAGGTAGTAATGCTTGATGTTAATGCAACGACAGTTTTAGACGGCTGTGAAGTTGAAGGAAGTGCATCAGCACAACCTGTAACAATGATTGATATTGGTGGAACAACTGGTTCAAGTAGCGGTACAGTTGTTAGAGGATGTACGATCAAATCAGTTACAGCAGGTGCATCATACGGAGTATATGTTACTTCGGTACAAGACGGTGTTGTTATTGAAGATAATGTTGTATTAGGTAACTTTACATCTTCTCCTATTGGGGCAGCTGTACTTATCCCTACAAACATTCTTGTTAGAGGTAATAATGTATCTAATGCTAATGCAGCTGGTACATGTATTACATTGACATCTTCAACAGGTACAATAACAAATAATACTTGTTATAGTCCTAGTGTAGCATACGCAGCAACAATCACAGGTATCGGACTCAGTTACTCTGAGAATTATGCATCAAGCTCTCTTGCAGTAACAGCCGTAGTTATACAAAACGGAGCAGCGGGATTATAAGAGATAGGGGCTTAACCGCCCCTTTTTCTTTTAGGCTATGAGTACATACAGAACAGAGTTTCAAAAGTATTATAAGAAGTATTGCGAACGGTGTGGATCAAGATTCCATTACCGTGAGTTACAACGTGACCCTACAGGGTTTATAGTATGCAGAAAATGTTGGTTAGACAAACCACGAAAGATAAAGCGTTTATTATAATAGAAATTAAACACAAAGTTTAATTTAGGAGGATAGTATGAGTATAGGAATTAGAGGTGGATACGAAGGACTTATATCAAGTTCTGTTGCCTTGTCAAGTAGTGGTGGCTCTACAACATCAGATGCTATCAATATTGATTACACATTAGGCAACTTTTCATTACAGACTGAAACATCAGATGCAAACTTTGATGTAGCATATACAGCATCAATAGACGGAATAACATATTATACACCAGTTGGCGGTAGTGCAGGAGTTATTCTATCAAGTCAACTAACGAATTGTATTATATCTATGGATATTATTCCAGCTAAGAGCATCAAGATCGTAACAACGAACAACAATGTAGGATCAAACTTAACAATTACCAAACAGACGATATTCTTTAACGAAAAATAGGGGGAGTAGATGAGACGTTCTTTAAAAGCATTATTATGTGCATTGGTATTTGGGGTTAGTGTTACAGGCACAGCAATGGCATGGAGTTCATTTGATGACCTTGCACTTGCTTTAAAGAACCTCAAATATGATATTATACCTCAGAGTGCAAGTACATTAGATTTAGGTAGTTCAGCAAAACCTTTTGCTAATATGTATGTAGATACAGTTGTTGCAGGAAGTGTAACATTTAGTGGAGATGTTGTTATAAGTAAAGCCATAGGACTATTAGACTTCTCTGGTGCAACATCAGGAACAATATCCTCTACAGGTAGTGGAACAGTATCTATAGCAGACAGCGTAGATATTGTTGAGAGTAATATAACCTATGTGCCAGTAGCAGATAGTACAGCACTTCAAACTGCTTGCACAGCCGCTACAGCTAACGACACTTTGATATTAGGCTCTGGTACTTATACGTTATCAACAAATGATTTGACACCTGGGAAAGCACTTACGATTAGAGGTCAAGGTGAAGATAGTACAAAGATAACATTTACTACAGGACAATTCATCTATTCAGCCTCAGACATAAAACTTGAGAACCTTACCATAGATAACACGGCTAATACTGAAGCAACATATTACATGGTAGATTGTGCTACAGACGCTCTTACAGGTCTTGACATGACGAATGTTAAATTAAACTTATCTCATGGTACAGGAACGGTGCAAGTGGCTTGTTTTAATACTACATTTCCGATTGCTGGTGCATGGAATCATGTAAATGTAACCACAGTATCTACAAGTGCAGCGGCGTTTGGCGTACGGTCATACTATAATGGAACATCTGGAACACTAACAATAAAGGATTCATCTTTTAGTGCTACATCAACCGCAGGGTCTAAAGAGGCTTCTGGTTTTTATCATAGACTTGCAGCTGGAACTGGAACACTTACTGTTGAAGCGACTAATACCTCATTTTTTGGTGATGGAACAGCTAATGTAGAAGCGGGATATAACTTAGCTACTGGCTCAGTATATGAAGTTCTGACAGCAACGAACTGTAAGTTTAATGGAAGTACAGTAGACGTACATGTTTCTGCTAATTCAGTAGCAACTCTATATGATTGCACCCTAGTCAACAACACAACCTA
>Ga0307928_10000129_pt1 | contig 46475 bp, 65 predicted proteins | sample AceLakmetagen232_FD_201815 | JGI IMG/M metagenome (GOLD analysis project Ga0307928, IMG submission 201815) | Saline water microbial communities from Ace Lake, Antarctica - #232 | ecosystem: Environmental > Aquatic > Non-marine Saline and Alkaline > Saline | place: Antarctica: Ace Lake...
TCTGTAAGTAGTTCAAGAATAACAAGTAGTGCCGACGTAGTAGCTAGTGGTTCACTACATACAACCGGAAATTTATATACTGGCGGAATAAGTGACAATGATGGTGCTGTATATTGTGGTACTGTCGGTGGAGCAAACGGAACTATTTATTTTAATCAAACTGGAAGAATACAAGTAAGTAATCATTTTGATCCACCAAATGCTGGCTTTACAAACCTTGGTGGTTCTAGTAGATATTGGGCTGACGTTTCATATAAAACTTTAAGTGATAGAGGTTGTTTGGGATGGTTTGATGATGGAGTAGAATTACAAGATGGTACTTTTGTTTCAGATATTGAAGCATTACAAGCAATTCAAAAACATCCTACCAAGAAAACAGTTTATGGAGCACCAATGCTTGATTATAAAACTTTTCCAAAAATTTCTTATAAAAAAGCAGCAGATCATGATGGTAATGAATATGCAAGAGATAAGGATGACGAACCAATAGAAATTGATGAAGATACAATAACTTTCGATGGTGAAAAAAATGTGATAAGTACAGAAAAAGCTCTCCCACAAGATGCAATTGAAATGACATCAATGTTCTCAATAATGATAGGAGCTTTAAAAGAATTAGATAATAGACTTAAAATATTAGAAAGTAAATAAACGTTTTAAAAATTTAAATAATAATTAATTAAAGAAAATATATGCCAACACAACCAAAAAAAGAGCAATTTAAAAATATTCAAGATTACAATGTAGCTGCTTATAATTATAAGAAGAACAAGGCTAGCAGCAATCCTACCAATCAACAAGGTAAATTGAATGCAGAATTTTTACCTTGGAAAAAACAAAAATCAAAACAATACATGCCACAACCAATGCAACCTAAAAAAGATCGAATGCCACAACCAACGCAACCTGTAAGAGATCGAATGCCACAATTGCCTAATCCAAAAAGACCTGGAAGACCATTACCATCTAGACCAAAAAAACCAGTAAATTCAGGTGATAGATATACTCCAATGCCAACTAGACCAGTAGCACCAGGAAAATTAGATGGTGGATATACTAGGCTACCATCACGATTGAATAAAAGGCGAAAGTATTACAATAACAAACAAAGTTTTACAAATTTTTAAAATTTAAATAATAATTAATTAAAAAAAATTATGAACGACGAAAAAAAGACACCAAAAGTAGAAGACGCTAAAGACGTCAAAAAAGAAAAAGTTAATGAACCAAAGGCAGAAAAAGCCCCAATGAGACAGATAATCATTGAAACAGACGGAAACGAAATAAAAATCGCTAAAGCCGAAGTTGCTGGTTCATTAGAACTAATAGCAATACTACAAGCTTTGCTTGGTAGTATGACAGGTAAACAATAAGTAATAAAAAAATTAATCTTAATAATATGGCAACAATGCAACAACCAAAGAAAGAGCAATTTAGAAACATAGCAGATTTCAATGTTGCTTCTTATTATTATAAAATCGGTAAAGATTACACTAACTTCTTAGCAGTCACGAAAGACGCTGAAGACGCTGCACTAGCAGCTCAGAACGCAGATGGTAATCAACCAGCTAATGTCACCCCTGACGATGGTCAGGGTGGCGTTGGTGACCAAGAGGAACAAATCGACATGTATTCCCCATCTAATTATCAATTTGATGGTGATTATATATTAGTTGATTTTAACGACGATTTAAATGGCAAGATATATTTATATGACAGAAAGGCTCAGACATATAGAGGATTCAAAGATGCACAGTCTGTGGCTAACTATTTTAATATAGAACCAAATGAAGTGGACGACATAACAAAGAGCGTCCCAAGTAATGTATTAAGCGATCCAAACTGGAAAGGTGAAATACTAAATTACAAATATGATATTGACCAAAATGGCTCTTCTGTAGAACAACCAACTGGAACACAATCTTCACTAGGAAGTAGTGGTGTTGGTAGTATATATGGAAAAGAAAAGTTCCCAGTAGAAGTTGAAGAATGGGCTGGTAATTTAATTGGAACAATATTCACATCAGTTAAAAATAAAGATCAAATATCAGATGATACGTTCAATGAAACCGTAATGGACTCTGCCAACTTGGCAAAATATATGAGTGCACTATTGTACGGTGGCTATAATATGGGCGATATATACAGAGAAATAAAAGCTCAAGATCTAGGAATAGATGAAAAGGGCTTTGATGAATCTATGGTAGCAAGTGAATGGTATAAGACACCAGAGGGTGTGGCTGCATTAGCCAACTCAAGCACAACACCATCTAACGACCTACTAGGTATGGATTCTGATTTATTTAAATATTCAATATTCCAAATTCCTGGAAAAGCATTTTCTACAATTATAGAACCAATTGATGTAAATTCTCAAGAGTTCAAAGATGAGGCTGAAAATATACAAGCATCATATTATGACATAATGATGCAAAATCAGGAAGCTAGTACAGAACAAGAAAAAGCTCTTGCAGATAATAACTGGAAGATGTTTAAGGAAAGTTTGGAAAAGAAATATGATATTCAACTTAGTGATAACTCTAGGGTTGCATGGGGACAGTTAAAAGAAATGATGTCAGGATACTCAGAAAGAGGAATAGGACAGAGCGGATTGCTAGAAGAAGCTATGGACAAACAACTAACAGACGTCAGGAGAAGTGATCAACTAATGAGAGATGCAAAGATTGACGAAAAAGAAATAGAACAAAGAAATTATTTAAGAGCCTCTGGATCAACTCAAGAAATAGGTGCATTTATAAATGAAAGTGCAGAGAATAGACAAAAAGCTCAAGACTGGGGATTAATACCAAGTCAAGAGATTTTAGATTGGTATAAGCCAGAGAATTTAAAGGCTTTATATCCAGACATGTCAGATGAGGAAATAAATTCTATTAGTACAATGATGGTTGACGAAAATGGATTCTATAGAAGTAATGTATATCAAAATTTATATGCAAACAAGTATGGTTTAGGTGAACAGAAAAAGACATATCAGCAACAAAAATTATATGACCAAAAGTTAGCAGACGAAACAGAAGCATATGAACCGTGGGCACACCAAAATCCACTATCTTCATATAATCCAGCTCTTAACGATGGTAGTGCTGGAACTAATGGTAGTATTGAAAATACTGGCGACGGAACAACTGGTGCTGGATCAAATAATGCAGACATATTAGAAGGATTAAGAAATAGTGGTTGGGGTGGAAGCAATATACCATTTATAGAAGGATTAAGTGATGCACAACAACAAAGTATTCAAGGTTTAAGAGACTCTGGAAGAGAATTAAGTGAACAGGATGCTAAGAATTATGCCTATTCTATTGGAGATACTAATTGGCAAAACTGGGTTGGAAAATCTGGTTCAGAATTAGGTAAAGCTACTACTGCAGATGATTTTACACAACCAAAAGATGTAACCATTAAAAATTTACCATATATAATACCACCAGAAGAACGAGGATATAATAAAAGTACATTTGAAAATTTTAATCCTTCAAACTCTGGAATGAGGAGCAATATGCCAGTTTATGGTATTCCATTTAAAGAAGGATTAAATAAAGAGCAGAAGAATAGTATATATGGTTTACAAAATTCTGGTAATAAATTGAACGAAAATGATGCTAAAAATTATGCTTATTCTATTGGAGATTCTAATTGGAAAAATTGGATTGGTAAATCTGGTATTGAATTAACTCTAAACACAACACCAAAGGGAGGAACAATAATGAAAAAGGGACCAGACGTAACAGAAGTTAAAGCACCAATTATAAAGACTAACACTCCTCCAGCAAATAATGAATGGAAAACATTTACAACTGGCAAAAATGATGTACTTGGTAAAAACTGGCAAGGATATAGTAAAATATCTGGAGCTGATTATGATACCGACGATAAGAGAAAAACATGGGGAAACGTACAGTCAGTAGGAAATTCTCTTTATGGCTATAAACAATAAATAATAATTTAAATATATGGGATTACCAGAAAATACACAATATAAAAACTACTCACAAGCAATAGCACCTGCGTCTAAAAAGATTTCACAGGCTATTAGTGCTATGCCAAAAATGAATCAAAATACTCCATCTAGAAAGTATGTTAATACTTCAAGGTTTGACAATTTAGCAGGTACCGTTAAGAACAATGTTAAAACTAAGCTTGGATCAGTTACTGTACCATATGGTGGTTCTACTAACTATGAAAAATTTCATCCAGGCGTAGACATAGCTAATAAGATGGGAACTAACGTACCTTCATTTACAAGTGGAACAATAACCGCAAATGTTGGTGGATTTAAACAGGGAGATAAGGGATTTGGAAATTATGTCATAGTAACAGACGGGCAAGGAAATAGACACAGATATAGTCATCTAAATAATTCATATGTTAAAGTTGGAGATGCCGTTAAAAGGGGTCAGTCTATAGCTGGAATGGGTAATACTGGACAAACTTATAGTGTTACCGGTGGAGACGCAACTCATTTAGATTATAGAGTAAAAAATATTTACGATAAATATATTAATCCTTATAATTATATAAAAAGTTAAAAATATGGAAGTAATAGATAAAAAAACAATAAAAGCTAAATCATTTGCAATATCTTCTATAATGAAAGATAAGAAACTGTCAGATGCTGTTTTTAGTGGCATGGAATCTCCAATTGGTAGTACAAAAAGAAAGAAAGCTAAAGCAATCTTAAAATCAATCAATGGTTCAGCTACAAATTTTAACAGATCATATGATGGAATGGGCGGTGGATTCTGGTCTAATATTGGTGATTTTGTTTCAAACAATTTTAGTAGAAACAGTAGACAAGTACAACCACCATCTGGACCTCAAACAAATATGCCATCTGGACCTCAAACAGACATGATGTCTGGGCCTCAAACAAATATGCCATCTGGACCTCAATCGAATGTACAACCAGGGATAGAAGGACCTATGAGCCAAATGGAAAGACCAACAACCTTTGTTAAAGGAGTTGATGAGTTAATGGCAAAGAGAAACGAGAACAAACAGATCCAACAGGGTGCAGAAGCTAGAAAAACTCTTAAAGAAGTTAAGAATGCTATTGATAGTGCACAAGCATTATCAAAACAAAGTTTAAGAGATCTTGGTAGCGGTGTATTAAAAGCTGGATTATGGGGTAGTACAAAGAGTGCAGCTGGATTAAAAGCTTTAACTAATCCTACTATAAATTATACCAAAGGATTATTCCAAGGTGAAAATGCTATACCAGAAAAAAAGCCTAATTGGAATTTATATTCAGATATAATGGGCAACTACGAGAAGAATAAATTAGAAAAAAATAAAATAGCTGGCGAAGAAGTAAAAGATAAAGTAACACTAACTTCTCCAGATGGAGAAGTAAAAACTATAGTTAATACAAATTCTGATACTGCCAATAAACTATTAGAAGGTGGATGGGAAATAGGAGATACTGGTAAAACTCCAATGTTGTCAAGTAAAGTTTTAGACAGCATACAAAGTGATCAAACAGAAGACGTTATTGATGGCGATAATATTCCAAAATTAACAAAAGAATCAGAACAGCCAGCACCTGAATCAAGTATCTCAGATGGAACAGGAGATAGCGCAAACTATGGAGTTGGTGATATTATTGATATTGATGAAAACTATGGAGAAGATGGTGTTAATATGTGGTATGATGGAAAGGATTCATCGCTACAAGATTTCTATAGACCAATGATGGAAGCTTATAACAGTGGTGGTACAGCAGAAAGCTTTGCTACTCAAATGATGGCCAATACAGACGAACTTGCAGAATGGCTTGATTTACCAAAAGAAGTTGTTGATACACTTCCAAATGGTGGACTATTAGCAAGTCACTTAATTGACTTAAGAGAATCTATAAGAGATGAAGCTAATTTGGAAGAACAGATGAATAATTTAAGAGACCTTAAGACTAGAGGATATACATTCAAGGATGATTTAGAAAACTATGTACAAGGGCAAGATGAATATCTTGGAAGAATAAATGAATTACAACATGATACCGAAAAAATGGTAGCATATATGGATACTTCAAATCCTGAAGTTGCAAAGAGAATGGAAAACTATACTAAATATCTTAATATTTTAGAAGGTAGACAAAATCAAAGATATACAGACTTTATAAACGAATCAATAGATGATTATAATACAGAATATCAGATAGCACTTGATGAATATGAATTTAAATCAACTGAAGCACAACAGAAATATAATGATCAGGCAGCAATAACACAAGAATCATATTTACAAATGAAAGATATGATAAAGGGATTATTTAACAACATAGATGCCAGAGCTGATAGACAAAATACTATTGAAAATTGGGAATTAGATAGAGATTATAAGGTTGCAAGAAATGCTGAGATAGGACTTGATATATCAGGCTACGATGTATCAGTGTCTGATATAGTAGATTCAACAGACTATAGCGAATCAGATTACTCAAACTTTGAGGAGATAATGTATGGAGTAGATGATACTGGAAAAGTTGATAGAACCAATATGACATCATACGACCCATATCAATTCATGCAAGATGCTGTTGCACAAGATCCAAAAATTAATCCACAAGCTGCATTAACTTACTATGTTGCACAACATACTCAAAGAATGCAAAGTGCCGCTAGTAATGGAAACGTATATGACGAACTAAGTAAAAACGCAAGTACATTAAGTGCCCTAAACGAAATGGGTGCTAACGCAACAGATACAGATCAAATTAATCAAATTGCAGATCTATCTAAAAAACTTACATATTCTTTATGGAGTTCAACTATGAATGGAATTAAAGAATTCATATCAAGTACAAATACAGGTATAGCAGAAAATATAAAATCTGCCATGAGTTATTTAGTTAGAAAAGATAGTAAGAGAAAAAATGCTGACAAGAGTAAATATATAAATAACAATTCTGAGGGACTTGGAGATATTGCAGAAGTGTTATATGACTATTACGAAAAACAAAAAAGTGGTGGAATGAGTGGTAAGGACATATTTTCACTTGTTAATGAAAATGGTGAAATCGGAGAATACTTTGGTAATTTAAGTGATTCAGACTTAGCAAACGGATTGTCTAATGAATTGACAAATTATCTATTAGATAATTAATAATAAACTAATCTTTTATAAAAAGATATGAGTAAGACATATAATTTTAGACAATACTTTGATATAGGTAATGAATCTTCAGAAGATACTGTTGATAATGTTGAAAACACAAAAGTAGCTGAAAAGGCTGATGTTTATACCGGAGAAATACCACAAGATTATCAATGGGATAAAGGAGCATACGGAACATCAGAGGTAACACCAACCACTAGATTTGATACATTTTCAAAAGAACTTGGTGGAGGAGAATACGCACACGACACTACTAATCCAGAGGGTCTTTTTAAGTCTATAAAAAAGGATACTGTTTATGACAAGATAAGATTAAGAGAAGGTAAGTCTAGTAAGTTCTATGAAGTTGATCATATAGTGCCAGTGTGGGCAGGTGGATCAGATAATGACATAAACAAAGAAACCCTACTAAGAACTGATCACTATAAAAAAACTAAAGTTGGTGCTGTAGCACGAACCCTTTATTTTGGTGAAGAAATTAGCTTAGTAGAGGCAGTTAATATGACAAGACAGTGGAGAGATAAAGATGTTGATAAATTATCACTGAAAGATAATGGAGAGATAGATAGTGAAAATCCAATATTAACTGCACAAATATTTGCAGAAGAATTTAAAAAACCACCTAAATTTAAACTATCTGATTGGTGGGAGAATATGAAAAAAGGACCAGACCTAAACCTAGGAGATAGTCCGCTAGCACAGTTTGGTGAGGGATTCATCTCTGAGTTAGCATTAGGATATGTAAACCCAACAGAGGGTGAATATGAGACTGATAAACAGAAAACTATTGCCGGTGGAGCACAAATGGCAGGACAAGTCCTTGGTGGAATAGCATCTTGGGCTGCACTGAGTGGACTAGCAAGTGCTGCTTGGGCCGCTAGAGCTGCAAGAGGTGGAGCAACTGTCGCAAAGTTAGCTAGTGCAGGAACTAAAGTTTCTAGTAAAATTGGTGGCTTCTTAAGAGGTTCAAAGACATTAGGTAAATTTAGCAAACATGGTGGAGAAGTTGGATTAAACATATTAGACGCTAGAGTTGCAAAAGCACTTCAACAGTCTGGAATATTTGCTGGAATAGGACAATTACATAAAGATGAAGAGAGAACATTTAATAGTTCTCTTAGACGATTAGCATCAGATGCAACATTTGGTGTTCTTATTGGTTCATCTCCAAAGACGGCCAGGGGAACCGCTAGTATGTTAGCTGGTATTATGGGAATATCAATGTTAGAAGATCCAGATCCAAAAGCTGCCGTTATAAATACACTTACAGTCGCAGCACTTCATGGTATGGGTAAGATTGGTGGTAAAAATAAAGCAGTTAGCGTAGATGAATATTTAATAAAGAGAGCAAACGAAGTATTGAAGAATACTATAAATTTTGACATAAAGCCAGGTAGTATATCTAATTCAAACGCAGCAAAGAGATTAGCAGCAACTATGGATAAGAAATTAAAACCATTCAGAGAAGATGTGATACATAGAGGTAACACAACAGAGCAAATAAAGAGTGAGATGGATAAAATAAATGTAGCCGCAAGAAATTTATATGAATCATATTTATCTCCAAAATTAAGATATAGAGAAAAAATATTAGACATGCAGTCTACACGTAGGCTGGCTATTCAAAATTCTGATCAATTTGCAAACGTTGCTGCAGAAAAAATGGTATTAGTAAATAAGATGAAAGGCATTAAGAAAGACAGTGCACTAATATCAAGTGGTAAGAAAACTGTAGATAAGCTTCCCATAAAGGACGTTCCGGTTGGTGAAATGAATGTGACTGGAATAGGCCCAACTTTAGCTAGTGGTGATTTTGTTAATTTAAGAAGTGCAAAAGCTGCTGGATTAAAAGCTGGTGATAAAGTATTCCTAAGAACAAGACCTGACTTAAAATCTACGATAGAAGCAAAGAATAGTAAGTTATCAATTTTAAATAAATATAAAAATCCAGATAAAAATGTTCAAGTTTTATATCAAACTGGGAATGAATATCTTTCAGTTGGTATGATGCCAAGAAAATCAGCAATATTTCGCGATGGATATAAACTAGGTAAAAAGGGATATGATCCAAAACTTAATAAAGATAATTTGTCTGACACAATGGGTGCATTAAAAATGGATATGGTGGAAGCAACCGTTAAAGAATTAACATTTTCTCAAAATGGAAAAGTTCCACACTTTGTAATAGAACTTACTAAATCTAATTGGGCCAATTCATATTCGAGTGGTTCTTCAAAGATAGCTAGTGAAGCGGTGGCCAAAAAGATATTGAGTGGTGCTAAGAAACTTGTTACACGTAACGCTTCTGACGAAATTAGAGCATTTAAATTTTCAGACCCTCAATCAGTTTACTTTGGCGAGAACTTCCTAAAACCATGGGAAAAAGCATTGAACAGTAACGACCCAGCAACTCTTAATAGTTTTTTGAGTAAATTCTTCGTTAAAGATGGGGGATACTCTAAGGAACAATTAAGCGGTTTAATCGCTACTAAAGGAAAACTTACAGTAAATAGTATTGTTAAGATGTTTAAGTCTGCAAAGAAAAATAAGACATTAACCGCAGAGGGTTATGACGCTTATAATTTTTATTTAGCAAAGGGCGTATTCTATGATTCAATAACAGACGCTGAAAGAACTTTCTTAAACTCACTTAAATTAGTTGATAATAAAAGTGTTAGCATAGCATCTAGTAAGGTTAAATCTAAAACTACCTCAGCGTTAAAGAATGTAAGTAATCTAAAAGAAAAGGTTACTGAAACTAGTGCCAAAAAAAGTGTTATAAATACAATCAAATCAATCGGTTCTAAAAAGGCTGAGGCTAAGCAAGTTTCAGCTGCTATAAAAAATAAACCAGTTATAAAAGCAATAAGTGCCCCAGTGGAACAAAAGCTTCTTCCAAAGAGTAAAGAAGTAGCTAGGATTAGTGCTGCCATAAAAAAGAGACCAACCTTAGTAGAAAAAGTAATTCCAAAAGCTGAAGTCAGTAAAGGTAGTGGTCTAGGAAGAGAAGCTAGTGCTGTTAAAACTACCATGGGACCAAAAGCAAAAGCAAAAGATCTAAAAGGCCCAGAAGCTAATAGGTATGCACAGGGCTATAACGAATTAAGAACAAAAATAAAGAATGATATAGATAACTATAACTTAGTTGATAGAAATCAAAAACACAATCCAATAAAATCAATGGAAACTCTTGCTAGCAATGCAGTAGAAAACTCTAAATTATCAGTAGAAGCAAAAAAGAGATTAACGGCTGAGCTAAAATCATACGTTAACATTGGTGTTAGAAGTGAACTTAATGCAAGTCTTGAAAAGGCTATCAAAGATTTTGGTGGTTATGAGAAATCTTTTGAAAAAGAAATGAAAAGATTAAGTAAAGAATCTAATAGTCTTAAAGGGTATATTGAGAACCTATCTAAGGGTAGTAAAAGTAAAAATGCTATAAGTAGGGAAAAGGAAAGAATACTTAAAATTATAGAAAAAAATAATAAAGAAACAAAAAGTCTTAAAAAAGCTTATGCAGAATCACCAAATAATCTTGAAAAAGAAACTAATAGAATAAAAGAATACTATAAGATCAAAGATAGTGAAGCATTCGATGAAAACATTTGGATTGGTGAAAAGGCTAATAGAGAAAAACCATATGCTGGAGTGACTAGACTTGGTGGCCTTTTAGACAGTATAGAGAAGTCATCAACTAAGGGTCGTTATAAGAAGATATGGCAAGGATTAAGTGAGAAGGTTAAAAATTTAAACGCTAAAGATGTTCCAATAGTTAAGGGTGCTTTAAAAACTATGACAACTGAAAGATTTACACTATCTCCAGAACAAGTAAGAATTGGAAATGCAATAAATAGTGGTAATCTTAGAAAACTACCATCAGAATTATTAAAAGAAATTAGGTCTTTACGTAAGAAATATCCTAAGACTGTATTAAAGTTTTATCCAGCAGCAGAGCCAACTCCAGAAAAATGGAGATCAAAGTCATATAATCTATTTCAAGATGTTACAAAGGTTCTTAAAAAGGATGAATTCATAAAGATATTAAAAGAAAATGGTATTAAATCTATTAAGAGAGAAGAGTTACCATTAGTAGATAGATATTTAAGAACTGGAAAGTCATCTGATTTGCCAACTAGATTATCAAACATAATAGAAGAAGGATATCAAGCAGCTGCACACAGTGAAAAAGAAATAACATCTGTTCTTAAGAATGTTCAGACAAAGAAAGATTTAATCGGTGAACAAGATTTTAGTCCAGTTTCATGGGCATTAAATTCAGTAAAAAATAAAAGTAAAAATACTGAAAAACAAATAGAAATGGCCGTAGATAATTTATGGCCACAGATAATGACATTAATTAAGACCGGTAAAGATGTTAAGATTTCACCAGAAGCTGCAAAGATCAATGAAGGAAATAAGCTAATAATGAGTCTGCTAAATAAAAGTAAATAAAGTAAATAAAAAAACGAAGAGCTAATCTAGCTCTTCGTTTTGTTTTTCTCCACAACTGGGGCATTCGAATTCTTCCCATCTTCTTTTTGATACAAGCGGGTGGAAATCTAATTTGATTTCCTCTCCACAATGTTCACACTTATATGATGGAAAGTCAACTTTCTTTTTTTTCTTATTATAATCTATTTTAAAACATTTCCTACAACAATACTTATGGTCATATTTTCTGACTATAAATAGTTTACCACACACCAAACATTTCTCTATTTTTTTCACATTATATCTAATATGGTTAGTTTCCCATATGACTGTATTCATTCAACATTCCCTTTTGAAAATACTTCAATGCGTTAATAAATTGTTCGATGTTTTCTAAGTCAGTTTTAATACTTTTAACGGCGGCTGACTCTGGAGTTGCCTTAATTAATATATCAGCCTTAGACACGCTGATTGCCTTACCAGTGGCCTCGTCTTCTCCTTGTACAATATCTGCTGCTAGTTTTGTTAGCTTCTCATCACAGATGGCAAGTAACAAATTCTTCTCAGCAAAGTACTGTGCCATTCTAGAAATGACTTCACCAACTTCTTCGCCAGATGTTTGACCTTGTTTGTATGCACTTATAAATTGAGCATACTCGATTAGATAAGATTCTTTTTTTTCTTCCATAATATTATAGTTATTTATTTAATCATTTTTATATTCATAGATATATTCGGAATCTAAATGGTCTATTTCGTGTTGAAACATCTTAGCTCTAATTCCGCTTAACTTTTCAAAAATAGTATTTGATAATTTTTCACCCTCTATTATTGTTTGATATTCAACTTCACACTTATTCCACCTTTGTGTTATAATTGGTGGGAGCTCTGAAAATGTTGCACAACCCTCACTACTGTCTATTGTTGTTTTAGTATGTCTAACCATTACGGGATTTATAATAAGTTCTGCATCCTTGGTTACAAAGAACCTAAGTGGTTTTTTATCTGATATTTGTGGATGAGCTATTGCTAGGAAACCACCATAAATACCAACCATAGTAAAGCACAGATTATACATATCGTGTGCATCTTTCATTACTCTTTTAATGTCTTTATCTTTCACTTCTACTGATACATTTTCATGTGGAATAACTAACAACTTTGCGAAATCAATTGGTTTCTTTTCTTCTGGTTTTGTTTCTTTTTTCATATATATTTTCTAATTAATTATACTACTATTTCCATTTGTTTTTATAACTGATATCTTTTTATCAAATAATGCTTTTATACTTTCTAAGTGACTAACGCAAACGAACTGATCAACATTCTTCTGTAAGTTAAATATTGTTCTCGTAAATCTATCTTCTATATCTTTATCAAATCCATGAAGAGTCTCATCTAATATTCTAAATCCAAATCTCTGCACTAATGCTAATCCCTCAGAAATTGCATACATTATTCTTAATTTCTCTGATCCGGAATAATTATCGAAATCGAATTCCTCCCCAGTTTCATTGAGTATTGATATAAATAATCCCTCTATCGTATTGTCGTTAGATACTGAACTTCTTTGTGTGTCTAGTCTAATCCTGAAGTCTGATAGTCTTCTAAGGACCTTATTGACCTTTTCTTCTAATCGTGGTATAATATAATCTATCATAATAGACTTGATTCCATTGCTTCCAAATGCATCTTTAACAAGCACCACAAGCTTCATATCTCTCGCACACGACGTTCTATTGGCTTTTAGGTCACTATGTCTGTCTTCGTTATCTTTGAGCCTCTCAGAAGCGTTTTTGACCAATGCTATGCCGCTATTGAGGTCGCTTATTTTTACCTCTAATGAGCTATAACTAGATAAAACATCATCTAGCTCACTTACTAGATTATCCTTACCATTAATTGCTGTTAATAACGAATTAACAGTGCTTGACAAAGCTTCAATTTTATTGTCTAACTCTACTATCTCTTTTTTATTACTAATTATATCTTCACTATATTTATCACTAAAAAATCCTTTATCATTTTTCAATCTTAACATTTCTTTTTCCTTGGATTCTAATATCTTTAGCTCTTCATTAATATCTCTTATGCGTCCAGTATTTACAACTGGACACTCTCCAATAGTTTTTATTGCTTTAAGGTATGATTCAGTTTGCTTGACAAATTCTTCTTTTTCTGTCTTAACTTTTAATAGTCGCTTACTTAAATCATCCATTCTGCTAGCCTTATCTTCAGCTGCAAATTTATATGGCTCCATACACTTGTGACACTTCGGAACATCTTGCTTAGCAATTACTATAAGTTGTTTATTAATTTCTTCTATCTCGTCATCAAAAGATCTTTGAATTGGTCTATCCCTATCAAGATTCATCATCTCTCCGTTCCACTTATTCAAATCAGACTCACTATTTATTAATACTTCTAGTTCATTTTTTAATACTGGAATCTTTTCTGCATCTAAACTAAGCTTATCTATAGTCGCATTGTCAAATCCAATTAGATTCTTATTGGCTTCTTCTATGCCACGAAGACAAGATTCTTTTCTGTCAGCAAAATCATTTCTCTGAATAGTTTTTTCATTTATTTCAACTTCTTTAAGACTTATTAAATTTATTTGTTTTGATAAGTTGTTTTTCTTAGTTGTTAGAGTTTCTAACTCGGCCTTAAGTTTATTAAGATCTTTTTCTGTATATTGATTAGCCTCAATAAACTTCTTATCTTGATCTATAGATGTAGCTACTGCCTCCATCATATTGTCTATTAATAACATATTAACCTTTAACTCTTCTATTTTCTTTTTAGATTTTTTATAATAATCATCATAGTCAGAAGACTTAATTATTTCTAACAATATATCTTTTCTTTTACTGGCAGTTTGCTTTACAAAGTTTTCACTACCGTCTTGTGGATAAACTATAGAATTAATAAAAAGCAAATAAGATGAATTCAATATCTGCCTCTCTAGGTATTCTTGTATATTTTTAAGTCCATTGACTTTTATTGGTTTGTATGGTGTAATCTTTTTACCAGCTTTAAGGTCTGTATTACTTTGAAGTTTACTTGAAACTTTTAATTCGTGCTTACCTTTTACTGTCATGGCCCTTTCTATTCTAAAATATTGAACACCATCAAGATCTTCTCTAACATCTTTTAATATAAGAATAACGCTAGCTGTTTTCTCACCATTTTTAATTAGGCTTCTATTGTCAGATCTACCCCTACCATATAAGCACCAAACAATAGCGTCAATAATACTAGACTTTCCAGCACCAGAATCACCATCAATTAACATCTGATGGTTATCTTTAAAAGTGACAGAGCTATTGCCGTGACTTAAAAAATTCTTTAATTTTACTTCATTTAATAGTATCATTTTTTATTTTTTAGCTTTAGTGAGTTTATGACTAGCTAGATACGGTTGTACTGGCCCCTTGTTATTTTCCCTTGTCTTTTCACTAATACTGTTGTTTATATGCTGTTTCTTTTTAAAATCTTTTCTCTGTTTCTTTTGTTTTAATGTTTTCATAATTATTTTTAGTCGTTTTATTAAATATCACTACAAGCATCATATCACATCTAACAAAAAAAGTCAACCCCTATACTGTGGATAACTTTTTTTGGTACTCCCTAAGAGAATCGAACTCTTGTTGTCTGAATGAAAATCAGGTGTCCTAGCCACTAAACGAAGGGAGCTGGTGCCGAATAGGGGAGTTGAACCCACTATCTATTGGTTGAGAACCAACCGTACTTGCCGTTATACCAATTCGACTGGGGTGATAATTGAGAATTGAACTCAAGTTTCTGGGTTCACAACCCAATGTCCTTACCACTGGACGATTATCACCATGGTACTCTGAGAAGGATTTGAACCTTCACTTGAACGGGTTTGAGCCGTTTGCCTCTGCCAATTGGGCTATCAGAGCTGGTACCCTAAGATGGACTCGAACCATCACTTTTACGGTTTTAAGCCGCATGCCTCTGCCATTGGGCTATTAGGGCTGGTACACAAGGAGAGATTCGAACTCTCACTGTCACGGGTCTAAGCCGTGTGTCTCTGCCAGTTGGACTACTTGTGCTTGGAGCCTACTCTAGGAATTGAACCCAGATATACAGTTTACAAAACTGTCGTTCTAGCCGTTGAACTAAGTAGGCATGGTGCTCTCAAAAAGAATCAAACTTATATCTTCTGGGCTTCAACCAGACGCTCTATCGTTGAGCTATAAGAGCTGGAGCGAGTACGGAGAATCGAACTCCGTTTTCCTGGTTGGAAGCCAGGGGTAATAACACAATATACTACACTCGCATGGAGGACAGGGTGAGAATCGAACTCACGATAAGGGTTTTGCAGACCCATGCCTTATCACTTGGCTACCTATCCTTGGTTTTGAGATTAGGATTCGAACCTAAATTAACAGTTTCAGAAACTGTCGTCCTGCCAGTTAAACGATCTCAAATTGGTTCTGGGACTAGGGTTCGAACCTAGATTGGAAGTATCAAAGACTACTGTCCTGCCTGTTAGACGATCCCAGAATGGCAGAAGATGAAGGCATCGAACCTTTACTCCTTTCAGAGTACTATAGTTTTCAAGACTATGCGAGGAGCCAACCTCAGCACCTTCTATGGCAGAAGACAGCGTAATCGAAACGCAATACTTTCGCATCCCATCGCTTAGCGGGCGAGTCTGGACCCTGTCCAGTTTGTCTTCTATGGCGGATTGTAGGAGAATCGAACTCCTGACTTCACGCAGACAACGTGTAGTTTTACCATTAAACTAACAACCCATGGTGCCCCACCTAGGTATTGCACCTAGCCAGCTCAAGAGCAACGGTTTTACAGACCGTCTCGTGTCTTTAACGAAATATTGAGGCATGGTTACTAAGGAAAGATTCGAACTTTCTATTTCTGCTTATGAGACAGATGTGTTACCATTACACTACATAGTATTGGTAGCGGAGTCGGGAGTCGAACCCGATTCTCTGGATTATGAGACCAGTGAGATAGCCATTTCTCTACCCCGCGTTATTGGTGGACCGTAAGAGAATCGAACTCTTACTTGTTGGTTGCAGGCCAACTGTGCTGCCATTATCACTAACGGCCCTTGGTTCTCGGAGTAGGATTCGAACCTACGATATCTGCCTTAACAGAGCAGCGTTGTACCACTCAACTATCCGAGATTATGGACCTCTGACTTGGAATCGAACCAAGATCTGGAGTTTAGAAAACTCTAATTCTGTCCGTTGAACTATCAGAGGTGGCGTATCCAGTAGGATTTGAACCTACGACCCATCGGTTAACAGCCGATTGCTCTGGCCACTGAGCTATGGATACATTTGGCACTCTCGGTAGGATTCAAACCTACATTGCTAAGTTCGTAGCTTAGAGTTCTGTTCATTGAACTACAAGAGTATGGTGTCCTCACAGGGAGTCGAACCCCGATATTCCGCTTAAGAGGCGGACGTTCTAGCCATTGAATTATAAGGACTGGTACTTCCAGTTGGATTCGAACCAACGACCTCCTGTATGTAAAACAGGCACTCTTCACGCTGAGTTATGGAAGCTTGGTCAGAGTAGTAGGGTTCGAACCTACGATTTCTCGCGTCCAAGGCGAGCCAATTGACCTCTATTGTATACTCTGATGGTACTAGTGAAAGGAATCGAACCTTTGACCAATTGTGTATAAGACAACCGTTCTGCCACTGAACTACACTAGTATGGTGTCCCCACAAGGATTCGAACCTTGATTATCTGGGTAAAAGCCAGATACTCTAGCCGTTGAGTTATAGGGACTTGGTTGAAGTGAAAGGAATCGAACCTCCGTTATTCGTGTATCAGACGAATGTTTTGCCATTAAACTACACTTCATTGGCAGATTGTAAAGGAATCGAACCTCTGTATCTGGTTTTGGAGACCAGCGTATTGCCACTATACGAACAACCCATAAATAAAAAGAGGAAGGTTTAAAGCCTTCCTCTTGTATTTTTATATTTAAAAAAAATATTCAAGAAGAAGGTTTCAATTTTTGGTTTCTTACAGCTGTTGCGGCGTTATATAAACTTTCTACAGTTCCCGCATCAGACCAAAAGTTACTCAAAACCTGGAAATCCATGGTGCCATTCTTAATGTACCAATTATTAACATCTGTAATTTCCAGTTCGCCTCGCTCTGACGGATTTAAAAGACTAATGACATGCCAAACACTAGGATTATAAAAATATAATCCCGTTACTGCTAGATTCGACTCTGGCTTATTTGGTTTTTCTACGACATTTTCAACAAAGCCGTTCTTGATTGTTGCTACTCCAAAACGTGTTGGGTCTGCAACTTCTTTTAAGAAAATCATTGCTTTTCTATAATTCTGTTTAAATTGATCTACATACTCTTTAATATTATCAAAGAATATGTTGTCGCCTAAAATGACGACCATTGGGTTTTCACCCACTAAGTCTTTACACAGCCCTAATGCTTCGGCTATTCCACCAGCACCATTCTGTGTTTTATAAGAAATGTTGACACCGAGTTCTTCACCACTACCTAATAAATTGATGAAATCTCCGGCACTTTCTGACCCAGTAACAACTATTATATCATAAATCCCCGCTGAACGCAAAGTGTTTATTGGATAATAGATCATTGGCTTGTCATAAATTGGCAATAAGTGCTTATTTGTGACGTTTGTCATTGGTTTTAAGCGTGTACCAAAACCACCAGCTAGGATAATTCCAACACACTTTGTTTCTTTCTTATCGCTTTTCATAGACTTCCTTCCTTTCTTGTTTTTTATATTTTTCTTTATTTAATATTTTTTTACACGATTTTCCGTGATAAGTAAATTCACCATTTATTGGATCAATCTCAATAGCTATTTTAGATTTATTTGGCAACCTAACAATCTGTATGTCCTTTTTACAGTTCCTACATTTTGCATTCGATATCCAACTGGAATCAACGAATAACCTACCAAATTTAAAATTCACTTTAATTTTACTCATTTAGATTATTTTTTATCTTCTTTTTTATCTTCTTTTTCTACTGTCTTTGGTAGAAGTTGTAGTAAAATAGAATTTACTTCTTCTGGGCCAAATATAGTTTCTGGATTATTAATCCATTCTGTTACATATTTCTTTTCCTCTTTGTCCTTGAATTCTACCTTTTCAATTTCACTAAGAACTGTCTTTTTTGCATTAGAAATATCTTCCGGCTTTAATATCCACTCTACGTTTGGGGTGATAAGTTTATTACAAATCATTATCTCCTTATTACAGTGTGGACACATTCCAGGTACAATGAGTTTTATAACCCTTGTTTCTTGTGGTTGTGTCATATGTTTATTTATTAATTAAATTAGTGCAAGTGCTCCGGAAGCTACAAAACAAAGAGCAATTGAGACAACAAATAATAATATTCCTCCAATAACGCCTACTCCAAAGAAGTCGTCAAAAAAAACATTATTATAGTTATCTAGTTTATAATCATGCCAAAAATATAGACACCACATTAAACTGATAGAAAGTGAAAATATTATAATTCCCATATTATTGTTCCCTCTCTGCTTTCTTTATAACTATCTTGAAAACTTTTGTTACAATACAAACTGCTACTATAGCTCCGATTATTCCCAATATTGCTATTACAAAATCTTTTGCTAAGCTAAAATAGAAATAAGGTATTATAGTTTTTGTTACTTCAACCAAAGTATCACTATCTATATTTAGATTGAGTGTTTTAATTGCCTCCACAATTTGAGTTACTTGTTCTGTTACCATATTTATTTTTTATTTAATATCATCTCTTGTGTAATCTTTTCGATGAAACTCTTGTCGACCTCTATCATAATAGAGTCTACAATCTTAATTAGATCTGGAAATATTTTTACTATCTCTTCATCACTAGCACCGTCTTCTTCAAACTTAAGTCCAATTGTTTGAACTATAGTCTGTTGAATAATTTCTTTTTGTTTTTGTGTTAATTCTTTTAACTCTGTTTTTTTCTTCATAATTGTTCTTTTAATAAATTAATTACCTCAGCTTGAGGTTTTGTTAGTTTTATCTTTTTGTTATATAATGCTTCTCCGACCTTTGCTAGAGAAAATGCATCGCAAATATTATTATCATCGAATGATACTCCATATCTTTTATAGGTTTCTAGTATCATTATGTCCTTGCCAGAATTGCCCTTTCCTGTTATAAACTTTTTAAGAGATGTAGGGGCAACTATTATGAACTCTTTATTTATATCATAAATCAACTCTCTTGTCAAATAATTTAATGCTGCTAATTGCACTAAAGATGTCGTATTTCTTACCGCATAAGCCATTCCCTCTATTACAATCAAATCAGAATTTTCTATATTATATGATATTTCATCTTTTATGTCAAGTATCCTTCTTAGTTCATTTATTGGTTTCTTGCCAGATGGCTTACTCTTAATAAGTATCTGGTTGACAAGTTCGCCATTTTTCAGTGTAACTAATCCAGTGCCAACTAATGATAGATCTAATCCTGTTACTATCATATAAACTTCTCTAAATATTTAAATTTGTCTTCTGCTACTGCTAATTTTTGAATATGATATTGCCAAGATATGTAGCCATGGATTCCTGCTAATGTTTCAAATTCAAATACATCTTCACCCCAAAATGCTTTAGCAAAGTCGTGAGAGAATATAATCTCAAATATATCAAACTGTATATTCATGTCATTCCAAGATAAAAATATATTATCAAATTCATCAATTTCATAATCAACTACCTTTTGATTAACTATCTCCCAATTATTCTTAACGGCTTTCTCTATTGCTTTTTTTAATATTTCTTTGTTTTTCATATATTTATTTAGAAAAATATTTAATCAAATCAACAATAGGAGCAAATGGGACAATCATATTTAATACGCCCCACCAAAAACCCCACTTCATAAATGCATAAATAACTGCGAATAGACAATAAAGTCCATATATACCGCTACTTAATTTTATTGTTTCTGTATCACTCATAATTTTAAGTTAACTAATTAAATTAAATCCCATTTTAATATCTGGTAGGCTAATCTTTCTTTCCTTAGCATATATTTCAAGTAACCTATCCATTGAGAGAGTGTCTATTCCATCATCAATATGTATCTTCTTTCTCTCATATGGGTATTGCTCTAATAATAGATATGCATCAAACTTCTTTAATGCTTCTCTGATATTGTTGACATCATCCTTTCTCTCTGGATCTGTGATGACCGCCTTAACTATTCTGTTCTTATCTATTTTCTTAATTTCTTCAACTGTTGGATTTTCTAATTTTTGGATTGGTCTTCCTGGAAGTTCTACTCTGTCCATCTTACCATCCACTTCGTTGTATTTATAAATATATCTATGAATCTCTCCAACTTCATTTTTAAATATACCACCAGTGACTAATAGATTTTCATGTACCTGTGGAGTGTGTATGTGCCCCATAAAGATTTGCTTAAATCTTTTCTTTAATAAATCAAATGGGAATACCAACTCAGATAATATACTTACATTAACTGCTCCGTTAATAACTATGTCTGATACTGCATGGTGTATAAATAACATGTCAGCGTCTTTCATGTCTTTCATTAAAACTTCTATTGCTTCTTCATTTGTGTCTAGGCCGAGTTCTGATTTGAACATAAACGGAACTAAACACATATTATCTACATTTAAAATCTTGTCAGTAACAATCGTCCAGTTATCTCTATTTAATTCTTTAAGATAATCAACTGCACTTTTACCATCACCAAATTTCTCGTGATTTCCGGCTAATACATATATTTTCTTTCCGTCAAACTGTTCCAATAACCACGTGAACTCTCTTATTACGTTAGATGTATTATTTTTATAGTGAAAGTTATCACCCAAGAATACTATCTTATCACAATCGCTTAGTTCTTTTACGATAAAATCAAGGATCTCTTTCTTTTCCTCACTTCTTCCGCCATTGATATAATCACTATATCCTAATTTTTCTTTAAGGTGAAGATCGCCCACGATACCCACTAATTTATTTTTTTTTACTCTACGGTCCACCATAAAATATTTTATTAATAATTGCTTTTTTAATTGGCCATTTATAGACTACCAATCTGTTGAATAATGACTTATAACTTACTTTGTAAATTTCAGAAAGCTCTCTAATAGTATATAATTCATTATTTAATTTAAACTTTAAATTATTTCCCCCTATTATTACCCTGCTCTTTAATTGTTGCCCATCTACAATTTTTGGGACTATAATTATCACCATTATCTATTCTATCTATTGTAGTATTTTTTTCTCCACACTTTTTAACGTGACTTAAGTAGTTATTATACATATCATCTTTAAAGTTTTCAAATTTATTCCAACGCTTGCAAGTAGATATGTTTTTATAATAAATTTTACCTTTATCAACGCATCTATTTTTCATTATTCTCCAAATTCTATAAAATCTAGTCTTATGCATTCCGTGTTTATAATTTCCATTATCAGTGCCACTATTTATTCCTATCATATATTTTTTAATTATTTATTTAACACTGTGGGGAAATTTATTCCCCACAATAGTTAAACACACAATTATTTTTCTGGAAGTGCCTCTAGTGCAGATTTTATATCAGCATAGTTTGCTTCTATAAATGCTAGGCTAGTTTTTTCCATTACTTTTGTTCTTACATCTTCAGCATCCTTAGCACCAAGTTTCCCTATTGCTAATGCTTCGATATCATTCAAGATACTACCATCTGGTTTTACTGCATCTTCACCATTTTCCTCAGCTTCTTCTGAACCAAATAATTTAGAAACGTCGACATCTTGGTTTTCAACCCACTCTTTGTCTACAATTTCTGGATCTGCGTAAACTTGAATAATCTTTGTTGGTGAAAATCCTGGAGTTTTACTTTCCTTTTCAGATATAAATTCAAACCCTACGATTTGTCCAAGACGTACTCTCTTCATTTGAGAGTCGATTCCTGGCTTACCACCAACTTTACGATACTCACCATCAACACACTTTAGTTCATAAATTTGCTGTTCTTTTCCACTCAACTGATTATTTACTGAATCAATTCCTACGAGTGTACCTTCAATTTTGTTTCCAACTTCTTTAAAGCTGAAGAAACTACTTGTTACTTTGTTTTTTTCATCAAAGATTGACATAATTTTTTTTGGTTAATTATTTTATTAGTTATATAGTTTTAGTTTTTTATTTTTGTTTCTCAAATTTTCTCTTACATATATTGCCATACTTTCTGTTAGCTCTTCTGATGCTTCAACCATTTCAACATGTGTTACATATCTAGAACTTGCTAAATCATGAAGCGGAATTGTATGTATGTGACAAAATTCATGTACTAATGCATCTATTATTGAATTGTTATTAAATGTATTATCACAGAATGCTTCATATGCCGATAGATATACAGTTAAACGTGCAGATCTATAACTCTTAGCATAGTCTACGGAAAATACAACGTTTCCTTTTCCATCGTTACTCTTGACGCTACCTTTATCAAATACATAGTCTATAGATAGTGATATTTTTCCATATATCATTTCACCACTAATGACGTGTGCCTTTTCACATATAAACTTACGGAAGTCTGCTAACTTTTCCTTATTATCTATTATTGGTCCAAAGCTTATAGCTTTTGGTTTCTTTTTTAAAATTACTTTCTTTTTTGTTTTTTGTTTTGGCATTGCTTTCTTTTTTGTTGGCATGTTTGTTTGTTTGTTAATTGTTTATGAATCCATCATATCACATCCAGAGAATAAAGTCAACCCCCTATGATGTGGATAACTTTGATATATTAGCTATTCATCGTACTTTTTGAGCAAGTCGTTAATAATGCTCTGTTGGCCACTTGACTCATTGGACGTTTTATTGTTAAATATAGTATCAAAAAGCTTTTGTTTCTCAGTTAATATCTCTCTCATTCTTTCATCTATGGTATTTTTCGCATATAATTGATAGATAGTTACAGAGTCAGCGGTTTGGCCTATTCTGTGTATACGATCTTCAGCTTGTTTGTGATCAGATGGTAAGTATGAATAATCTATGAACAATACGTTAGTGGCCCTAGTAAGAGTAATACCTACTCCTCCACTCTTTATACCGCCCAGAAAGATCTTCTTACTATCATCTTCTTGAAAGGATTTAATAATCTCAGCTCTCTTCTCGTTATTGGTCTTACCAGTCAAAATAACAGCACTATCACCGAACTCTTCCTTTAAGTCTTCTAGTGGCTTGTTATATACCGAAAACACCACCACCTTCTCTCCAGCGTCAATTATGCTGTTAATTACGTACTTGGCCGAATAAAGCTTACCATTGCTCGTTATTTGCCTTAACTCGTTCAACTGTACAAGAGCTGAGGCCTGTAAGGTTCGATCTATTTCTTCTTTCTTCTTTTTCTTAATTTCCTTAAGATATTTTACAAATGAATTTTCAACTAGTTTATAGTTCCTATATTGCACAGGATCTAGTTCAACTGGATAGTCTATAAATCTCTTTGGTGGCAATTCTTTCAATACGTTCTCTTTCATTCTTCTTAGAAAGTATTTGTTTATTCTTTCTTGTAGCTCATCTATTTTTGATGAACCACTTACGTCCCACCCAAATCTACCTTGATGTGCAGCACAATATCGCTTTGTATATAAATAGTAATCATTAAACTCTTCTGGGTCCATTAATTGTAATCCGTTAAACAACTCAACTGGTCTACTTAACAATGGAGTACCACTAAGTAATAAAACTGATTCAATGTTTTTAGCTATACTCTTGACATATTTCGTTCTTTGTGCTACTGGGTTTTTGATATAGTGGAACTCATCACATATTAGACAATCAAATCGTGTAGTTGTCAACTCATTGACAAATCTCTTTAATATGTCATAATTAATTATAAATATATTGTTGTCTGCAAATAGCTGTGATGTAAGCTCTGTTTTGGAATCTATTACAATTGGTTTTAGTTTAGTCCACTTCTTTACTTCGTTCTCCCATGCGTACTTTACACTAGCAGGACATATTACTAAAGTCTTGTCAAGCTCTCTATGTGCAACGTATGCAAGGGCTTCTAAAGTTTTACCAAGTCCCATCGTATCTGCAAGTATTGCTTTACCACCATTTCTTATAAAAAACTCAACTCCAATTTTTTGGTATGGATACAGTTCGCCCTTAACGTTCCTAACAACAAAATCTGTATCAGTTGCTTCTTTTAATTTTGATAGTTCTTTTTCCTTTAATGCTTGTTTCTTTTTTTCTATTTCAAATAATTCAATATCACCCTCCATGTTATTGTTAACTAAAACAAGAAGTTGATACTTGTCTTTAATAATATATACTACTCCAATATCGTTGAATCTCCATTTACCTTGATAAAAACCAAACTTCTTGCTGCCAACTTTACTTTTTATGGCTCTACAAAAAGTTAATACGTCTAAATCAAATTCGTATTCAAAACAATATTTATATCTCCCAATGTCTTCTTTTTTTATTTCCATTTATAATTTATTTTTTATTTGTTGAAGGGTTAATTTTTTACTTTGTAAGTCTTTTATTTTTTTTATTGTTGTTATGGTTTTATCTTTTTCGAATATCATTGTCTTACCGACAATATCAATCGGTACTAACAAACCAAGCGAGACATAATAGCTCAACTTAGATTTGTTTACTTTAATTATTTTTGCTAAATCATTTAGCGATATTAATTTTTCCATATTTATGTTAATGACACAGGTTTCTTCTCATCCTTTATGCCATGTTCCTTTTTTAGATCTGCCAATTTCTCTCTATTCTCTGTGGTAAATTCTTTTCTATTCTTTATTTTACCAATAGTCATATTCCCTTGATGGAATACTCTTGTGTTATGGGTTCTATATGTTTCATAACCAAGCAATCTTATTTGTTGCCATAGCCACCTATCCTCACCCATACCAAGTTTGAACCTTTGATCAAACACTTGACCATCAGCATCTTTTTTATTTAATTCTTTTACTTTATTTAATATATCTCTATGCGTAAACCATAGAGAACCAAATTCTGCACCGGCTCCAAACTTTCCACGATTTGTATGTGTATCAATCTCTTTTAGTTTAAGTGCTTCCTTAGCGTCTCCTGTTTCTTTCATTAGGGCAGGCATTACAATGCCTGGCTTTGGTTCTAGTTCCATGCTAAATACTTCCATCATAGCTTCTTCCCAACCTTCCCAAACAAGAATGTCGTTATTCAAACAACAGATATACTCACCGCGTGCTATATTAAATCCCTGATTACAGGCAGGACCAAATCCAAGATTGGTTTGGTTTCTAATTAAAACATCTGCCTTTTTCCAGTATTCATTTGTTGTTAACTCTCCATCCTTAACATCTTCTTTTTTAAGATGAAGTGTACTTCCGTTATCAATTATAATAATTTCATAATCTTCGTCTGCTGGAAGTTTTGTTGCTTTCAGTAATCTCTTTAAACATTCTTGTGCAAACCAAAATGTTTCATTCTCTCCATACTTACCATCTTGATTTGGAACAAACCAACTTGGAATAATAATCGAGATTAATATTTCTTTATCTACTTCTTTTTTTAAATCTTCTTTTGAAATTTCGTTACTCATATATTTTAAATTATTTATTATATACAGTATCTAGTGGTTTTAAAAGCTCTTTCAACCATCTCTTAGTTTTCTTTACTGTCGCAACAATTCCTTCAACACTTTTGTCCTTTGCCTTTATTAAGTTTTCTTTTTCTTTTCTTTCATAGATTTCTTCAAAGGCTGCGGCAAGTGTTGTGTGATATGTTGTAAAACAACTTTCCATCTTAAGAATGTATTGATAGCTGTCTGCTTCAATTTTTATTCCCTTTGCTTTAAACACTAATCCTTCTTTTCTTTGTTTTGTTAATTTAATTTTTTCTGCTGTGTTCATAATTTTATTTTTTAAATTTATTAATTATTTTATTTAATAGCGATACTTTGCTTTTTTTAGCCTTTTCTTCGTCGAGTTGACTACCCTCATATAATATATATGGCTTAGGTAGAACACCCTCAATCTCTGCCAACAATCTGAGAGCAGTAATAATAGCAATAGTATCGGTGCTATTATCAATAATGTTAATAAGTTTAGTAGTATAAAAATCATTTTTCATATTATTTTAGTTTATTTAGTTCTTTTAATATTAAGTGTACAACTTGTTCTTCTGCTATTTCTTCTGTTGATTCAGTTTCTTCTGGTCTATATTTCTTAACAATCTCTCTTACTTGGTTTAGTTGGTCAGCAAGGGCTTTTAGGATGAAGTGTCTTAATTCTTGTAAGTTTTTTTTACTCCACGTACTTTCTTCACCATAATCACAATGAGTTTTCTCTTTCCAAAACTTATTAAATTCCTTTATTGTATTTTTATTTAAAAATCCCATAGCTTTTCCTTCGGCTTTCCACTTTTCTATCCTTTTCATATCATATTCAATTAAATTTTTATCATACATGTTTATTTTTTTACTCATATTTTTTTATTAATTATTTAAATCTCACATCCACTCTTCTACCGCACTTTGGACATTTTGTCTTAAAAACTTTCCAGTTTTCATTGCTTTTTTCCTTATCTTCTTCTGCTGGTAGATTGCATTTTTTACAATAAAATTCCATTTCTGTTTTACTCATATTTTTTATTCTATTTGCTTAACACTAACGTTGGCTATTCCCATTTTTGTACTTTCAATTTGAGAGAATGCATGAGAGCTCAAGTCAACTATTCTTTCTGGGAATACACTATAGTCTGGGCCATAATCGGTTACTGTGCAATCTACATGCTTTCCGTTGTCAGTATTAGTTACTCTAACACGTGAAAAGCGTTCGTAGTCTCTTGTAGCACAAACGTTATGTCCGATAGACGACCAACCAGAGTCTAAGACGTAGTCATAATATGACGCAACCCCAAACATCTGTTGATCATCTTCGTATAGTAGTGGAGAGTCTACCTTTATGCTAGACTCCTCTGTTGGATTATTTCTATTCTCTGATACATATACTATCGTTACATAAAGAATAAGTGACGAACAATATAATATAACTAAAGCTAAGAATATTGCCCTTCTATTGTTTCTTTTTGTTATATTTTGTGCCGTAGATGTAATCGAGTTCTTCGCTTGATATTGTTGACTTATTTTTTTCAACTTTTTTAATGTCTTTTTTTTCATCTTCATTTTGTTTAGTTTTCATTTATTATTATTTATATTAAATTCTTAATCTAGAACCATCATATCATATGACTCGCAACTTGTCAAGTCCCTACCTGTGGATAACTTTATTGTGATTGAAAAATCAGAGGACTTATGCTATAATGTATACACGTAAATTAATTATTAAAATATACAAAAATGAAAGAAAAAAATGTAAAAGAAAAGGACGACGTAGAGGAAAGTAAGAAAGATGAACTTTTTTCAACAAGGGACTTAAACCTTGCGTCAACGCTAGTAACGTTAAAATTCTTCATGGTCAATGTTGATTTCCAAATTGAAGGGATTAAAAGACTTCCAGTTGGTTATTTCAGTTTCGAAGAGACAGAGAAACTACAAGAGACCATTAGATTGTATTGGCAAGGTAAGTTGATGGTAGAACCAATGGCATTCGTTACAACTTTAAGAGGACTTAAAGCTCAAGTTAGTAATGTATATAACTCTCCAAGGGTTGATATGTCACAGTTTAAAGAAAAGTCTTAGGTTATACACTTGACTTTTTTTTGGCCTTATGATACTATACATCTACAAGTGTTAAAAGATAAAAAAAACTACCCATACAACACTGCACAGGTAGTTAACATATACCACTATGTAAAAAGGATCTTATACGAACAATATATAAGCTAAAATCCCATATATTATATAAAGTAGAAAAATCTTATAAAGTATAATTTCTTCTCTTGACATAACGAAGCTTTTAGTTTATAATATCACCCGTTTTGATACCCCTTATACATATATAATACCATAAGTCCACACTACTTGTCAAGTAACTAGTAAAAACTATGCAATATTCAATAAACATCAATCAATTAGTACTTTCAGAGACGACATTAGACCTGTCGGACTCTGCTATTTTGCAATATATAACATTAATTTGTGCCTCTGTCAACCCATCCATAGAAAAAAATAGAAAAAATGGCTATACTTGGCTAAATTATACACATTTAATCAATGAAATGCCACTTTTAAGAATAAAAAGCATTAGTCCGTTGGTTCCAAGAATAAAAAGAATCGAAGAGAGCGGTTTTATTTCCACCCAAAAAATAGGGAAACGTTTATATGTCAAACCAACTGAAAAAATAGATGAATTGTTCGTGAAACAGAACGATAAGACTACCTCATCGTTCGTGAAACAGAACGATACCGTTCGTGAAACAGAACGATCATCGTTCTGTAAACAGAATGAATCATTATACTTAAATAATCATAATACTAATATCCCCGCAAAACCCGTTTCTGGGGACATTGAAATCATTGGACAGGATCAAGAAAAAATACGCGCAAAAAATATAGCCGAAATTATCGACACTTTTAAATCAATAAATCCTTTAATCAAGTTTTCTAACAAGACAGAAAGAGCTTCATGTGAGGAGTTGATAGATACTTTCGGAGGTAAAATAGCGTTAGAATTAGCTAAATATGCGGCAATTGTTCAAGGAAGGCAGTTTGCTCCAACGATAACTACTCCGTATGAATTAGTTAAAAAAGTAGGCAAACTAAAGGTTTTCTATAAAAGAAATCAAGAAGAAGAATCAAATGGAATGATAGGAAATATGAGCGAAGTTATGAGTCATTTTAATAAAAAATCAACATAAAAATATGAAAGAAGTTTATTATCAAAATTTAAGCGAGCCATTTTTAATAACAAATGCTGAGTTTTTTGAAGCATTAAAGGCTTGGAATAAGAAAGAGTCATATTTTTGTGCTAGACTTGAGGCTATTTTAGGTCCATTTATTCGCTTTGCTAAATCGCCAACAGAAGAGTTTGATAGAGATATTTTAGTTATGCCTGGGGATAAGTGGGAGAGAAAATACTTTAAGAGCAGTGGTAAATATTTTGAAATACTTTTAGGTGGTCAACTACTTGGAATACCCTTGAATAAAGAGTTTACAGACAAATTAATACCACAAGAAGATTTATATAATAATAAAAAACTTTTAACATAATATGAACGAGGAAACAAAAAACAAAATTACAGACGTTAAGGATTTACCAATACCAAAGGGAGTCTCTAACGAGTTGGCACAATGGGTTAAAGAACCAGAAGTTGATAAAGAAATTTATCAATACAAAGACTTGGCCGAGAAAATTAGAAACATGCCAGTCGTTCCTAAAATACCAATGTGCTATGGAGATCTAGATGAACTACTTGACGGTGGAATGCAACCGGGAGAGCTTATGGTTGTGTCTGGCCCAACTAAAAATGGTAAGACAAGTTTCTGTCAAAATGTAAGTTTTAAACAGGCACTACTTGACATACCTACTCTTTGGTTAACGCTAGAAATGAGTTGGCAAGAAATTACCAGAAAGTTTGGAGAAATGTACAAGGGGTACAGGCTTCCAAAAGATAAAGACATTGATTCACTACCAATCTATTATCCAGTTGACACGCGTGGCGTAGGCTTAGAATGGGTTGAAGAGCATATAAGAAATGCAAAAGAAAAGTATGGAGTCAAAATGGTCTTCATCGATCACTTGCACTTTTTATTAAAGTTACAAGGGAATACATCGAATATATCATTTGCTATTGGTGAGATAGTTCGTGGAGTAAAACAATTAGCAATCAAATATCAAATTCCGATAGTCTTAGTTGCTCACACAAAGAAATTAGACGTTGTTGAAATGCCAGATATAAATTCAATTCGTGATAGTTCGTTCATTGCACAGGAGTCAGACTTTGCTGTTATACTTTGGAGAGAAAGAAAGAAAATGAAGCATGGTACAGACATTATGGACAATGAAGATATTTATACGGACAGAACAATTTTGTCGTTAGAAACAAATCGTAGAGTTGGTAAGAGTAAGAAAATGGCACTAGGTTTCATTGACAACGTTTTCTACAACACAACTGACTATTATGCATTTGTGCGTGGAGAGGAAACTGTTGACAGAGTTAGTCATATGGGTGATAAAAACGAAGAGTTAAGAAAACTTGATGTTAGTAAAAATCAAGAAAGTATGTTTGATAACGATATTGATGTTGAGGAGGCATTTAAAGATGCCTAGTAAATATTATGACAATTTAAACGATAAAGAGTTTGATGAGTCTAGAGAGTTTTCTGCATATTTTAAAAATAATGAAGAGTTGACTAATCAGATGCTTAGTAGGATGAAACTTATTAGAGAAGATATAAGAATATTAACATCAGAGCAAGACGAAGATTGGAAAAGGGATAGACGATCAGAGTTTCTGGTTCAAGAGTTACTACGACTTGTTAATCTAATGCCAGAATTAAAATTATTCGTAGGTTTTCCAGTATGGGCAATGGGTGGTGGTCAGGAATTGAAAGACATTGCCGACAAATATGTTTCTGGCCATGAAGACAGATATGCAAGACTATATAAAGAATTAGCATACATCAATAGAGGTGATAAAAAAATAGAGGGTGACATAACGGAAGAGATAAAAGAAGCATGTAGAAATATTCCAATTGAAGATCACATTGATACACAATTAAAAGATATGGGGAACGGAAGAAGAAGCACACAATGTCCAGTTCACGAAGAAACAAAACCATCGTTCGTTATCTATCCAGATAACAGTTTCCATTGTTTTGGCTGCGGACTACATGGCAACAATTCAATCGACTTTATAATGGAAGTTCAAGGTTGTTCGTTTCCTGAAGCAATTAAATATTTAAGAAATACAAATGAAATCAAATAATGATCAATTAATTATTAAATTAGAGGAGGCAGGCGTTAAGTCTGAAGAGATAGAATTTATAACTGATAAGTTAAATAAACATAGAGATTCGAGAGAGTATAGTGATGGTAAAATTTTAGATATGACAATTAAGCAACAGATAATGGAGGAGAAAGATTGGAGAAAGAGAGCGTCATTGGCCGCTCTAATTATAAGCTCTAACATTGACGCTTAAGAGTGGTATTGACTTAAATAATGACTTATGATAAAATAAAGACATGACAAAAAAAGACACAAAAATAAGAGTATTCGTTTACGGAACGTTGAAGCAAGGGAAGGGCCTGAACGCTTATTATATGCGTGATTCAAAGTTTTTAAAGAAGGATACAATTAAGGGAGAGCTATATTCATTCGGCTCTTATCCAGTTTTATTCGAAGGAGATAAAGATGTTCCTGGAGAAGTGTTTGATATGAAAATAAATAGCTACGATATTATGCGCAACATGGAAGAAAGCGCTGGTTATGAGACTAAAAGCATATTGACAGATAGTGGTGAAAATGTTATGGTATTCTTTTATAGATTTGAAGACGCTAAAATAAAGGAAAATTTAATTTATGAATGGTAAAAATATGACAGAAAAAGACAAAGTAATTGCTGAAGCAATGAAAGGTATAAATAAAAAGTACGGTGACAACACAATACTTAACATGGATGAGGAAAATATTGTAGATGTAGAGGCTATATCGACAAATTCTTTGCTACTTGATAACGTTTTTAGTTGTGGTGGGCTACCAAGAGGAAGAATTATTGAAGTATTTGGACAAGAATCGTCAGGTAAATCAACTTTGGCGTTGTTTTTAATTGCTCAAGTTCAGAAAACTGGCGGAAATGCTGTCTATGTAGACGTTGAATTTTCCTTTTCTAAGGATTATGCAGAAAAAATTGGAGTAGATACAGACAAACTAATCGTTTCTCAACCTAATTCTGGCGAGGAAGCATTACAGATTATAGACACCATGACAAAGACGAATTCAATCGATGTCATTGTCTTAGATTCTGTTGCGGCACTTGTACCACAAAAAGAGCTAGAGGGCGAGATAGGAGACGTAGGGGTGGCTGTACAGGCTCGTATGATGAGTAAGGCAATGCGAATTTTGGCAGGAAATGTAGCTAAGACAAAAACGTCCTTAATCTTTATAAATCAGATGCGTGATAAGGTTGGAGTATTTTTTGGAAATAAAGAAACTACCCCGGGTGGAAAGGCCCTGAAGTTTTTCTCCTCAGTAAGACTTGAAGTCAGGAAAGGTAAGAAGATTCTGGATTCTAAAGATGAAGTTGTAGGTAATTGGCTCAATATATGTGCTGTTAAGAATAAAGTAGGATTCCCCTGGAGAAAAGCAGAGATGGAATTAATATTTGCAAGCGGATTAGATTTAAACGGTGACCTCCTTGACGCAGCTTTAAAAATTGGAGTTGTAACGAGATCAGGCACTACATATTATTTTGGAAAAGAAAAGCTTGGAGTCGGAAGAGAAAGATCTAAAAAGAAGATCGCGTCTGATAAAGAGTTATTTATTAATATTAAAAAACTTTATGGGGAAAAGAAATTTCCAACAAAAGCTACTCCACAAGCAGAAGCTAGCGGAGAGAAAAAAGCTTAAAGAAGAAGAAGAACAATTAAAGAAAAAAATCAATGAAAATTTTAGTTAGTGGAGCGTCTGGGTTTATAGGCAGTAGACTTTTGAAAGCTCTTGAAAAAGATGGACATGATGTTGATAATTATGATCTTGTCAATGGAGATGATATTAGAGACAAATTCAAATTAGATGAAAAGTTCCTGAAAGGAAACTATGACGTTGTTATGCATTTGGCAGCCATAGCTGGTACGGCCAGAAGCGACGAGTTTCCAGACGAGTATATATCTACGAATATAGGCGGGACAAACAATATAGTAAAATTATGTAAAAAATATAACGTGAAGCACCTGATTCACTTTTCCAGCTCATCTGTTGTTGCTGGTAATAAGAATAAGTTATCGAAAGAAATAGATCCTTATAATCCGGTAAATATATATGGAGTAACAAAGGTTGCTGGTGAATTAATTGTTAAAAAATCAGGAGTAAACTACACAATAGTAAGACCGTTCACAGTTTATGGTTCGAATGGAAGAAAGGATGCAGTTCTTTATAAATGGATAGAACAGATAAAGCATGGTGGTAAGGTGCATATTTATGGCATTGGTGATAGTTCCAGAGGATATACTCATGTTGACGATATTGTTAACGCAGTGCTATCTATACTGAAAATAATGTCAGATGGGCATCCAGATTTACTTGTTAACGTTGGTGGAACAGAGGAAATAACGATATTAGGACTATTTGAAATGTTTAAAAAGCATTGTGAGTTGAAAAATATACAGTTTGAGTATGAACATTGTCTAATGAGTGATGGAGATGTTGACCATTCTTGTGCTGACACGACACTAGCAAATGCTTTATTTGAATATAAACCAGAAAAGAAGTTTAAAAAAGTAATTAAGAATATCTTAAATAAGGAGTTAAAGTAATGAATCCTAGATTATACCTGTTCTTAATCGTAATGTATTTAGCTGCTCTAATGTTTGCAGTATTTATATTCAGCTCATTGGGTGACTTGATAGGAAGTGTCACCAATGGAAGTTATGAAATATTTATTAATTAATAAAAAAATATGAAGGTTATAAAAAATAAAATCTTAGTTGAGCCAATCGAAGAGAAGGATAAATCTACTGGTAAGTTCGTTATAAGTAACGATGGTGCAGTATTAAGTGATAGAGGCGTTGTTGTTGATGTTGGAGAGGACGTTAAGAACGTAAAGAGTGGTGACAGTATAATATTTGCTTCCTACGCCAGAAGTGAGTTTGACCTAGATGGCAAGAAATACTTTGTTGTCTCCGAAGAAGATATAATAGTAATATTAAATAACAAATAAAATGGCAAAAGAAATTATCTATGGCGAAGACGCCAGAAAAAAAATTAAATTAGGAGTTAACAAATTAGCAAACACAGTTAACAAAACATTAGGACCAAAAGGTCGTAATATAATTATTGATACTAAGTATGGTTCACCGATTATAACAAAAGATGGAGTAACAGTTGCTAAGTCAATTGACTTGGAAGATCCATTTGAAAACATTGGTGCTAGACTAGTAAAGGAAGTAGCCCTGAAGACAAATGAAATTGCTGGCGACGGCACAACTACGGCCACGGTTATTGCACAGAGCATAATCGAGCACGGCATTAAGAGTGTTGAATCAGGAGTAAATCCTCTGGCAATTAAATCTGGGATAGAGAAAGGCGTTGAAATCATATTAGGTGAGCTAAAGAAGAGTTCTAAAAGCGTTGACCTCCACGAAAGAATAGCTCAAGTAGCCTCTATATCAGCCAATGACAAGGAAATAGGAGCTAAAATCGCGGATACAATCAAGGAAGTTGGGATGGACGGCATTATAACCGTAGAAGAATCAAAGATTGAATTCGGAGTCACCAGCGAGATCGTTGATGGTATGGAATTTGATAAGGGTTATATATCTCCTTACATGATTACAAGCGTCGATAAAATGGAAGCAGAAATATCTGACGTATGTATATTAATTACCAACAAGAACATAACATTGATTAACGATATTATTGGAGTTATTGATAAGATAACAAAAGCTGGTAAATCACACCTACTTATTATAGCGGAAGATGTCAGCGGTGAAGCATTGTCAGCATTAGTAACTAATAACATTAGGGGTGCTTTCAAAACGGTAGCTGTTAAAGTTCCTGGATTTGGAAATGCAACTAAAGATTATTTAGAAGACATTGCAATATTAACTGGTGGAGTTGTTATATCAGAAGAGACTGGAATAAAATTGATTGATGTAACCTTCGACGATTTGGGAAGTGCAATAAAAGTTAAATCAACCTCAGAAAAAACAACCATAGTAAGTACGAGTGGAGATAAGAAAATAATAAATAATAGGATAGCTCAGGTTAAAGACTTATTAGATAAATCAGAGCCAGGATTAGACCATGACAATTACAACAAAAGATTAGCAAACTTGTCAGGTGGAGTAGCAGTTATGAGAGTTGGGGCAGCTTCAGAAGTTGAAATGACTGAAAAGAAGCATAGAATCGAAGATGCTCTCTCGGCCACAAAAGCGGCCATAGAAGAGGGTATCGTACCTGGCGGTGGCGTGGCACTACTATTAGCTATAAAAGCCTTAGAGGGTGTAAAATTTGACAATGAGGAGGATATAGGTATTAACATACTAAAGAAAGCACTAGAAGAGCCAGCAAAAATAATTGTAAGAAATTCTGGTGGTGATGGTTCTGTTGTAGTAGCAGAAATAAAAAAACAAAAAGGAGTAATTGGTTATGACGCTTCAGTTGGAGAGTTTGTTGACATGTTTAAGGCTGGCATAATCGATCCCACAAAGGTAGTACGTACTGCATTGCAAAACGCAGCTTCAATAGGGGCAATATTTTTAACTACAGAAGCAGTTGTAGTTGACATACCAATTGACGATGTGCAGATTCCAATGCAATCACCAATAATGTAAGAATAATAATTAACGAATATAAATAAATGGTAGCAAAAGTATCACTAAGTAATTTTAGTAAAGAAGTTTTAAGCTCAAATGAGTTGGTAATAGTTGACTTTTTTACAACATGGTGCGAGCCATGCAAAAGGATGGGAATAATATTAGATGAAATAAAAGATGAATATAATGAAAAAATAAAGATAGTAAAATTAAATGTTGAAGAGGAAATTGAGATAGCCCAAAAATATGAAGTTATGAGTGTACCAACTATTCTATTTTTCAAAAATGGAAATATAGTTGAAAATGCTATTGGCTACTTAGAGAAGAATAAGATAGTTGATAAAATTGAGAATTTTAATAATTAATAGTAATAAAATGAAACTTCAGACAGATTTATGGTTTACAAAGTTCATTAGTAAGCTAACATTCATAGATATGAAGCTAATTGGCATTTATGGAATGCTCCTTGGCGTAATACTTGTGTATATTATTCCGTCAATGGTAAGTATAAGTGTCTTATGGTATGTAATTCCTGCAATTCTTTGTGCGATTTGGCTTTGTTATGTGCTCTTTTTTAGAAAATAGTTACATTATTTTGTAGATATGTATAAATTAGTGTGTTATTTATGTTACGAAGCAGATAGCTTGTTAAAAAATAAGTAATATAGCACCGTTTCATCATAACATATTTGACATATTAGTTAGTGTTTCCGGATAATTTTAGGCGTTATTACAGAGGTTCTAAAGGTTTTATTACTTTTACTAGCCTTATCAGTTTAAGATTGTGTAGAAGTGCGCAATATAGGCGGTAGCATTTATGTTATCGCTTATTTGTTTTGCGGAAAGTCAAAAATCGCGACTTCAATGAGATTGGCTCAAATGTTCGTGGTAGTATAAAAAAAGCCCACTCCTTTTTAGGGAGTGAGCTTTCTTACAGTAGAACACATATTGACGTTAGGTTGAAACTATGTTGTAATACATTTCGGTTTAACTATAAATGTTGTTCTACTTATTTTATATATGTGGATAGAATAAGTTTGCACTAATTCGTCCACAAGCTTGCGCCTATTTTAGTAACCAGCTGTTTACTAGGATGTCTACCTTGTCCATTGATACTGGTTTTTCTCCATTTTCTATTGCTGTTATTTTTTCTCTTGTTTCTTTTAATTCTTCTTTCTTTTCAGTTATTGTTTGTTCATAATCCTTTTTATATCCTTCATAGTTTTTTAGACTTTCGTTTGCGTATTTTAAGTTTCTTTCATATAGTGGATGTTCTTTATCCATTTTATCTATTTCGTATAGAATTGTTTCTAAGTCTAGGTTTGTTCCTTCTAATATTTCTTGAATTCTTGTTATTTCTTTTTCTTGATTAAATACTTGGTTTAAGACTGCTTGTATTTTTTGCATTCTTAGCATTTTTGTTGCATCGTCTCTTAATTCTTGTACCTCTGCTTCTAGGTTTGTAAATTTTGCTTTGTTTTGAGTTTCCATTTGATTATGTGTTTAATTATTTAATAGTATACTATTTAACTAGCATGTGTCCTCTCCATTTCAATTTTTTATATGCTTTTGGAAAGACTTTTTTGAAAAGTTGCACCGAGAAGGCACAAGCTTTTAGTTCTGATGGGCCGAATATTGCGTGCCCTAATTCGTGTATGGCCGTTACTATTGACTCATTGTTTAATGTTATTTCTATATTTAATGGGTCATAGTATGCTGTTGGTATATCGCTATTATACCTTACATTTATTTTTAATTTGTAAAGTTTAGCCATACTTGAAATTAATTTTGTTAATGCTTCGACCTTTTGTTGTTTGGATCCTTTTATTACTTTTGACCAAACTTGTTTTTTCCATTTTTTTAATGTACTAATTTCTTTTGTTGATATTATTATATCCATGTTAAGTACTTCTTGTTTTGTTGGATAGTATTTTTTCATACGTTTAGATTACTTGTCTATTTGGTGCATCATATTTACTATCATATTCATTGTCAAAACTATTATAGTTTGTATCATCTGGTATTTCTCTTTCTAGCCATAGTTGTTTACATGTTGCTTGTGTTTCTAGTATTGATTCTACGATATTTCTTGCCATTACTGTTACGTCTGGCATTATATCTGCGAATAGGTTTTCTTGTTTTTCAAAACTCTCCATGTATTCATCAATTCTAGCATCTAGTAGTTGTCTTGATTCTTTTATTACTTCTAGGTATTCTTCTTCTAACATTTCTTCTTCTTTGCTCTTTTTTGTTTCTGGTTTTATTGTTTTTAGAAGGTTTAATTTTTTTACTTCTACTACTTCATTGTTTTGTATTGGCTTAAGTTCTTGTTGTGTTATTTCTATTTCTTCTTTTATTTCTTCAATGATTAGTTTTGTCTTTTTTAATTTTAGATCTTTTAAATTGAACTCATATAGCATAAATGGTTTTACATCACTTCCCATTCCTTCTGAGCTCATAAATATGTTTCCTCTTGATTTTGCTAGTTTTAGTGGACTACCCTCATTTCTTCCATAGTATATATTTATAGCTTTGTTTGTTTTCTTGTTTATTTTTATTGCTATAAATGCTACTGAACCCCTTAGATCTAGTTGATTTGTTTGTTTTTCAATTAGTCTTGCTACTTCAATTCCTACTGATTCTGAGTCGTTAAATCTTACATAGTCTGTTATTCCTATTTTTTCTGTATATTCTGTTGTGTATACAAATCCTAGTTCTTCATGTTCTCTTTTTAATCTCATATTATTTGTTACTACTCCATTGTGTATTACTAGGTATTTGTATTTTAGACTTCCATTGTTTATTTCTATTGGGTGTGTTTGATCTAATTGATTATCTGAGCTTGTTGGAAATCTGTGATGTAGTATAATTTTCTTTGATTCTTTCATGTATAAATCTACTAATACTTTTGTTAGTTCTGTTGCTCTTCTTATTTCTACTTTGTTTTCTTTATCAATATAGATTATTCCAAATCCTTTTTGTCCTCTTGTTATTTGGTTTTCTAATTGGTCTATTACTTGTTGATTAACATTTTTTGTTTCTGATATTCCCATGATTATTCCACACATTATTTTATTTGTTAATTATTAGTTGTTAATATATAAATTAGTTTTTACATTTGTTAGCTTCTAACGAATATGTATCCAGGATCACCTACTTCCATATCAATATTAGTAGTTTCATCATCACTTTCATTATTTTGATCTCGTATGTCTCGTCTTTCTTCGTTTATTATTTCTCTAGCTATTGATTTATTTCTATCTTCTGTGTCTTCTCTATCTTCGTTTGTTAGTTCTAGATCTTCTGTTGTTAGTGTTTTTTCTAAATCTGTTGCTTCTTTCTCACTTGATGTTTCTAATTCATTTTGGTTTACTTGTTCAAATTTTGTATTTTGTACTTCTATTTTATATATTAGTTCTATGAATTCTTTTGTCTCTAGTTTTATTCTTGTTTTGTATGGTATTCCTATGAATATTTGTTTTTTTGCTAACATTTCTTCTGTTTCTTTAGCATCTGTTGCTCTTAGTGCTGGAATTTTGTTTATTACTTTATTGTACATACTATATATTAGAGATAGATCTGTTTTTGTTTTTATAATTTCTTTGGGATTTAATAATTCAAAACCTCTATTGAATGTTATTATTTTGTTAATTCCCTTTTTAAGTCCAAAGATATAATATTCATGTTTTATGTCCCAATTATATGCTAATATTCTTTCTTTTATTGCATTCTCAAATATTTCAGTATTTTGGTCATTTGCATTGTGTTTTATTTTTGTTATTAGTTTGTTTAATTTATCTCCATCTATTTCTGCTATTATTTCTTTTGTTTTCTTATCACTGAATAGTTCTTTTTTTGATGGTTCTTTTTGTTTTATTAAGTTCCAACCTAATAACATATTAAATTCTACTTTTTCTTTTTCTTCTATTACTTTGTTTGCGTTCATTATAAAGTCTATTTCTTTTTTGTATTTTGGATAGAATTCAAATGTTCTTATTGCTTTTTTGATTTTATTGTTTACTGTTTCTGCTAAGCTAGCATATCTTGTTAGTGCTATGTTTTGTAATGCTTCTCCTTGTTTTTGGTTTTTGTATACAATTTCTTTCGTTTTATTAAAGTTTGTTGGGTGTTTTGTGATTTCATTATATACTGTTGCTATATAGGCCAATGTTGATCTACATATTTTTTCAGTTGTTAACCATTCTGCACTTGGTGTTCTAAATTCATATGTTTTTATTTTTCCATCATCTGATACTGTTCGTGTTCTATAGTCACTTATTAGTCCATAGTTTGATCTATTTCTTATTCGCATATTTATACAATTTTCACCCAACATTATTGGTAGGTAGAATGATGCTAATTTTCTATGGATTGAAGCTATGTTCCTTAAGGTTTTTTGACTTAATTCTATGTGTATGTGCCCACCTATTGGTGCGTTAAATGAAGAGGTTGATAGTTTAAATAGTTTTGTTTTCTTTGATACTTCTTTTATTAAGTTTTTAATATTTTCTGTTAGTCCCTCTGGTGTGTTTGATGGTGCTGGTCTCATTTCTCCAGTTCCACATTCTCCGTCCCAACCAATTATTCCTGCCTTTTTTACTTCATATCCCATTCTGTTTTCATTTCTTTTTATTTTTTTATCTTTGTCTAATAGTACTGTTAGGGTGTTTTTTGCATTTAATCTATTTTTTTCGAAGAGCATATTGAATTCTGGATCTGCTCCCATCTTAAATGAAAATTGTTTTTTAGTTATCGTCATTTTATTAATTATTATTTTATTAAAAACTTATAAATTCACTATCTTTTATTTTTCTTCCACATATACATTCCATATTTGTTACATTTTCTCCGCTTGCTGTTATTGTTATGTGTTTACATGTTGGGCATTTTGCGAAATTTTCTGATTTACTTGTATTTCTATTTGCTATTAAATTATTTTCTGTTAGTATGTTGTCTGTTATTTTTGGTATTGGTCTTGTTGTTTGATTTTCTCCACCTTTTAGTTTGTCTAGTATTGCTTTTATTGCATTATCTTTATTTTCATGCCACCATGTTAAAAAGTATTTTGTTAGTTCTACTTTTCTTTTTGTTTCGATTTGTGTTATTTCTTCTGGTGTTCTAGTGTTATTATTTGGTATATATTCGTTTATATTTGGCATATTAGATATTATTCCATAGCAATCTGGACATGTGTATGTTGTGTCTCCGTTTGTCTCCCAATCGTTTTCGCAATGGTCGTCAGATGCTGGACTATAACTTCCATATGCATATCCAGCTGTTTCGTATGATAAACTTATTGAATCTATATCATCTCCTAGTATTTTTCCACAATGTGGACACACTGGTTCTAGATATTTATAGATTAGTTTTTTAAGTTTTTTATCTGTTAGTTCTTCTAAGTATTCTTCTGTTATTTTTTCTTTATTTTTTTTGTCCATATATTTAGTTGTACTTATTAGATACTTTTTCTATTTTATTTATACTATAATTTTCTCCCATTTCTATTTCTGGTCCCCATCCTTTTCCTTTGTAGAATTTAGCTTGTGCTTCTTTCTTGTTTTGTGCCTTTATTGTTACATCTCCCATTCCTTTAAATTTATATGATACTAAGAAGTGTTTCATATTATTGTTAGTTAATTATTATTTAGTTGTTTAGTTTTATGTAAGTGACTCTGAGTATCCGCAATTGTCACAACGTTGAATGCTTCTTCCTATTATTAACGTATCGAGTGAACCGCACTCTGGACATCTAATTGTTCCGCGTGATGTTGAGTTTCTATTTGCTATTAATTCGCTTTGTATTTGTGGTTCTGATTCTTCTGGCATTTCTAGCATTGTTAGTCGTTGTCGTTCTATTGCATTTCTTAAGGCGTTTGGTGGTGTTACTACTGCGAGTTTTTGTTTGATTCTTTCTTTTGATTCATCTTTTAATGATGAGTCGCTCATGTTCCATCCTAATATTTCTTCCATTAATTCTGTTGATTTTCTTTTGAATGCTTCTAGTCCTTTTGTTTCTAGTTTATATATTATTGTTGATAGTTTTTTTTCTACGTACGATGGCATTTGTCCATAGCAAAAACCACTTGACCAATTAGATATTATTATTGGGTTGGCTTTTTCTAATGTTCTTTTAATTTTAGTTATACTTAGATTGTGTACTGTTATTAGTCTACTTTTTTCTTTTAGTTTACTTGCTAGTTTTATTTTTCCTCTTATACTTAAGTGGTTAAATCTAAATGTCATTTTGTTTTCTTCTTCTTCTTCTAGTTGAGTACTTATATCTTTTAGTTCTTTGAATATTATTTTTTTTGCTTTTTCTGTTGTTAAGTTTTCTATTGGTTGTTGGCTCATATGCTTATTTGTTAATTAATAATTAGAACATTTGATCCCATTCTTTTTTATCTATGTTTGCTATTGGTTGATATCTTCGCATAATATATTCGTGTCTTCGTTTTATTGAGTCTCTGATTTCTTGCATTTGGTCTAATATTATATTTATTGCTAGTGGGTTATATGTTTTTGACAAGTCTAGGTTAAATTTCATATATTTATGCTATTGCGATTAAGATTGCCCTTAGTAAGAGTATCATTCCAATTATAATCATTGCCACTACCACATATTCTCCTTTTATTTGTTTATCTTTTGTTGGTTTAGTATTCATGTCTTCTATTACTCCTATTGTTTTTATGATTTCATCTTCTAATGTATTTAGTGTGTCATTTTGTTTTCCCGAGTCTACTATTGTTAATAACATACTGTATAGCGTATTGTTCATTGTTGTTAGTTGATCTCTTTTTTTAGAGTTCATATGTTTATTTAAGTTTTTTAATTTCTTGTTCATATTTTTTTATTGCTCTATTCATTTGTATTGTATTTTTAAGTAGTTTTTCTTTATATTTTGTTGGTAGTTTTTTAATTTCTATTTTAGTTCTTTTGATTAAATCTGTGTTTTCTTTTATTTTTAATTCTTTAAATTTAGCTTTTGCATCTTTTCTATTAGCGAATATTCGGTTATTTAGAGTTCCCCATATGTCATTTATACATACTTCATGATTGTGTATTGACATATTTCTTACTTCAATTTTTTCTATGTTATTGAATATCATTTGTATTTCATATACCGTATCTCCAATATCTATTGTTAGTTTTGGATCCTTTAAGATTCTAATTTCTTCTTTTAGTTTTTTTATAATTGTTTTTTTATTCATATGTCTGTTTGAGTTTATTAACTATTTTAATAGCTGTTTCTTTTAATACCACTTTAGCTTCATGTGGGAAATATGATAGATCTGGTCCTGCTTCATCTAGTTTATCAATCATTTCGTCTAATATGTCGTATACTTCTTTTGATGTTTTATTTGGGAATATTCCAAGTTCTTTTTTCATTCTATCTTGTACTTTTTTTAGGTTTCCACAAAATAGACACGTGTTAATATTTCTTACCATTGTTGTTGTTGTGTTTTCGTCTATTTGTGTGGTTGTAATTTCATTTATGCATCCGCAGTCTTTTTTACTTATGATCGTTTTTGTTTTCATATGTTTATTGATTAATCTGTATAGCCAATAGAACTATTGCCATATAGCTACCCAGTATATAAATTAGATATATTTTTTGTTCTTTTATTATTGCTAGTAAGCCGAACAAGAAGGCACATATTGCCCAAATTATTATTGTTGTCATTGTGTTTGTTTGTTAATTATTAATCTTCTAGTTGTTCCGTATATAGGCGTACGTCTATCCATTCTGCTTTTTCTGTTGGGAAGTTCCAATTGAATTCTTCTCCATTACTCATGTCTTCTAACTCTTCTTGTGTTATATTAATTGTTATCTTTTGATTTTCTCCTGTTGTTTCTGGTTCATAATGTTCTTCTTTGTCTATATATGATGTTGATTCATGTTTACAGTTTTTACATTTCATATAGTCACCATCTTTATCTATACGTTGCACTTCACCCTTTTTCCCGCAGTATGGACAGTATATATATTTTGGAATATATTTTTTAGGTTTTGGCATATGTTTTGTTAGTTAAAAATTATCATTAGTATTAGAATTAGTATGCATACGAATAGCAAACAATTCATATTTTTTAGTTGTTTGATGTCTTTTTCTAAGAATTCTATTAGTCCCTTTTTTATGTCTTTCATAATGTTATTTTATTAAATTAATTGTATTATATTCATTCATTGGTTGCCATTTGTTGTTTATTTTAACCATACAGCTAGTCCAAAAACTGTAACTATGTTCTACTTCTAATATTTCTGCCGTAGAACTACATTGTTTATTAGCAATCGCAAGACAGCCACAAAACGTTAATACTGTTATTGTAGTCAGAATTAGGAAGCAAATTAAAAAATCTTTCATAATGTTGTTTTATTAATTAGATCTACACTTGTATAATGTAGCTATCCACCAATTTGACAGTGTTGTCAAATGATGGTATATTGTTATTTGTTTAGTCTATTAAGTATTTTAAGCCATTCCGTTATTGTCAAATTACCAATCACACTTTCTTCGGTGATTCCGGTATATTTCTTCATTATTTTGTCGTGTAATTCTTGTGGACATCGTATAGCTATTTCTACTGTATTGCTCTTTCTGAATTTGTTAAATAGATTAGATATTTCTTCTGGCCCGTCTTCTTCTGGTAAGTTGTAGTTGTCGCTATATGTTCCGTATCCCCAAATTGTGGAAATAGAATTACCATTTGCTAGTTCAAGTTTTATAGCGTTGTGTCTGACGTTTGTGAATGATTTTGTTGTTAGTTTTGGTGAGTTTAATATTCCTTTCATATGTGTTGTTTAATGCTTAGTTTAGGTTGTTTATCCCTAAGGTTTTATTTAAAAATAATTTCTGAGTGATTGGAGTAGCGTATAGAGGAACAACGAATAGAATAACTATATAGTATGGGAGGGAATAGTAGAACACTTAGGTAATGTATACTGTATAGAAGTATGTATTACTAAGTTATATTATAGATCATTATCTCCATATAATTCTGTTACCAATAGTGCTATTGTGCGTCTTAAGGATTCAGCGTTAAATTCCCATATTTTCCCGTATAGTTGATCTTTTGTGTATTTGTCGCTTATTACGTCTTGATATATTTCACTAGTCTCCGCCTGCTGACTGTTGTCTATTAGAGGACTATCGTCTGTCGGTAGAGAGTAGGCAGTAGGTTGTAGCTTAGCTAACATGTGAGCTATTATTTGTAATTCGTATTTTTCGTCCGAACCAATTCTTTCGCTGCATGTTAGTATACCTTTTATCATTTTCTCTATTTCAATGATTATTTCTGTTTGTGGTGTTAGTGGCATATGTGTTGTTTATTGCTTAGTTTAGGCGTATATTCCCTAAGGTTTAATTAAATAATAATTTGAGAGTAATTGGGGTAGCGTATAGAGAGAGAACAGAGAGAATAACTATGTATAATGGTAAGGAGGATTGTATTATGTATTATATTTTGTAAACATATTTCTTGTCAATTTGTGATATCTTTTAGATACTTTATTGAATTTTGTTGTTAATCTATATGTGTAAAAAGTAAATACTCTTGTTTTGTGGTTGTTATAACTATAGGTATTATATTGAATGTTTTTTGTTATGTACATAATTATATTATTATTGTTATTAGTTATTTGTATTTATTGTGTTTGTTGTTTGTTGTCGTAGTTTGTCGGACACGGTCCGGAAAGCACCAACGCACCACGCATAGAAATTATCGCGCAGAAAGCACAATAGTATGCGAAAGGCACCTAAATATACCTAAATAGACTCGAAAGGCACCTAAGTTGACCTAAGTAGCGGACTATCCACTACCTACAGACTGTGGTTAACAGGTAGAACTACAATGAACTGGTATTACTACCGTGTAAGTCCCCAGTTATACTATATTATGGAAGGAATGTCAAGGTAACTGTAGCTTACCATCATTTAATTAGTTGTAGTTGTCTGCCTTGGCGGCTTGAATTTATGAAGTTCCTCCTTATTTGCATATTTTGCGGCTTGAATTTAAGCTGTTCCTCGTCCAATCGTTTGGTTTCCCAATATCTAATAGCGAATATTTTCATATACTCGTGTAGCCCACACTCTGTGCACTGAAACCAATTTCTGTGGTCTTTTGTATACATATAGCCTTGTCCTTGACAAAGTCTACATTTTATTGTATGATTACTTGACATATATTTGTATTTGTGATTATTAAAAAACGGCAGCTCCATTAAGGCTCTGCCGCGTATTATAAAAAAAGGTAGAACGTTATGTTCTACCTTTAAAATGCATATTGACACCGTTTGATGGTGATTTTACGAAATTGGCTGTTGTTCCCTCCTCTACCAATTCCATTAGTTTTCTTCTTGCTTTGTCTACATTGTCGTAGTGATGAGTTTCTTTAGTTTCCTCGTTCACTACAATGTAGTTTCCGTTGATTATTGACATAGCATGGGTTGTTTTAGTTTTTTAGTTTTTGTTC
>Ga0307928_10000130_pt1 | contig 46420 bp, 62 predicted proteins | sample AceLakmetagen232_FD_201815 | JGI IMG/M metagenome (GOLD analysis project Ga0307928, IMG submission 201815) | Saline water microbial communities from Ace Lake, Antarctica - #232 | ecosystem: Environmental > Aquatic > Non-marine Saline and Alkaline > Saline | place: Antarctica: Ace Lake...
GCGGGAGTGGAAAGATCATCTGTCGGTAGCCAAAGAGCCTGATTACGGCCCCTGGGTCCCGACGTGGACGATCTGTCGTGATGTTCTGTCGTGATGACTGTAGTTTTAGCGCGTTAACGTTACAAAACGGCCCCTGGGCGCGCCCGAAAACACCGCGTCGGGAGGGTGACTACGCCGCTACGGGCCACGAGTGCCGTCACCACGCCTTCCCAACGCCAAACGTGACTAATTGTGCGCCGACGCCCCGCCACGCCACCACGTCGCGCTTACGGCCCCTCCGGGCCACGCTTTTTTGGCACACGTCTTGCATAAAAAAATACCCAACAATTCCGGTGGGTTACGTCGCCTAATCCCCAAAAAGCTGTAAACCTTGGCCTGATCCTGCGCAATTTCCCAAAACCGGAAAACTGAACAAAATCAACCACTTACGCCGTTTCGCCCGATTTCCACATCAACCGTGGATGTCAAAGGTGGGACACAGAAAACCGGCCCGCTTTTTGGCAAGAAAAACCCAACAAAATCAAGAGGTTACCCAAACCTTGGACCTTGGACGGTTAGCCAGGTGTGCGCCGTTTTTTTTTTGCGCCCAATATCCTGTGTGTGCATGAGCCCTCAGTTGTATGTCTATAAAAAATATATATATAATACTACTATATTACAGACATGTACATCCCCACAGCACAGCCGCATGGTCGTAACTTTACCGCGCTAAAGTTACGGGGAGGGCTAAAGCCCAAGGGCTAAAGCCCCAGCATAACCCCACTAAGAAAAACAACGTCACGCACGTGGCTAACCGTCCAAGGTCCAAGGTACGGCTAACCCACCGGAATCGTTGAGGAAAAAACTTGAAAAGGTGGGCCAGTTTTCCACGTCCCACCTTTGCAGGCAAGGACCTGCAGCAAACAAGCTGGGTTCCTGCTACCGATCCCATCCCAAATGCCACAGGGATCAAGGATAGACCGCGTAAGTGACTGAAATAACTAAGAAAAATAGTTTAAAGAAAAAGCTTGACAACCGCTTTCGGTCGTGGTAAGATAAGGGTAGAATGAGATTAAAGAAAACAAGAGCGGCGACGGAACGAGGAACTGGAAACAGTCCTACCGTCGTCCAAGATAAACCCAAAAGAAAGGAGACGAAGATGGAAAAGAAGAACACTGTGGACCGAGAAGATTTAATAAACCTTGTTCGTGATTTAAGTACCACACTTTCGTATGTTTTAAAGTGTTCCAGTATTGTAGATGATGATAATGTAGCCAAGGCTGTTTTTAAATTGGACGACGGAATTAAATCTGACCCGATTGACCTGGAAATAATTCATTCTTTAATAGTTGCGATAGAAGAAGATGCACTTAGATGAATAACTCGGATACGGCCTATCCGTCGGGAAAGATATCCCGGACAGATTATCCGTCGTCAATCCAGAAACAAAATCCACAAAGAAAGGAGGTGAATAGGATGGAAGAAAGAATCGACAAAAACGAACTGCTGGATAACGGACACTGGACGGATGAATGGTATGCACAAAGAATCACCGCGAAGCAGTGGAGAGCTCTATTGCTTCAAAATGACGATAAGATAATATGCGAGGGCAATATTCGTAAACTCAAGGCTAATCACTTAGGACTCGGTGTTTATGAGATTACCAAGGAACCACTAAAAGAAGGAGGTGAATAGGATGGAACAATCAGCAGAAAAGAAGTTACTCGCGGGAATTTTTGGAGCAGAGTTTCAGCAAGATCCAGAAACCTGGAGGCCGATTAGATGGTTTGAAAAAACCTACGAGGTCTCGAACCAGCTAAGGGTGAGGCGAGTTAGAGGAACAGACGGAGCGAGAAGATACCGATATTTGAAGCCCGGGCGTACGCATGGATTTAGCCACGTCAGCCTTTATAGAAATAATGTACAAAGTAGCCGACAAGTGTATCAGCTCGTTATCGAGGCATTCACGCACGGTACCAACTTTGGAGAAAGAACAAGATGAAAAAATCATACCCAAATACAGAATTTTCAGATAAAATTTGTACAAGGTGTGGAAAACGCTTGAAGAAACGCATAGCGGAAGAACACCCAAAATTTAAACTCTGCTATGACTGCTGGAAAATTAAACACTAACCGCAGCAACAGTAAGGGGGAGACGATTTATCGTCCAAAGAAATCCACCAAACCAAGAAGGAGGTAGACGAAATGTACAAGGTCAGAGGCAAGTATATCCCAGAAAGAATGATGTCCGGAATCCATAACTATGTGGATCACGGGGTCATTCCAGGAGACTTTTTGCAGGCAGTTATTTGTAACAATCTTAAAGAGGCATTTAGGCGTGTGGACGATGAAAACTTTGAGAACATGGCAGCGTTTGTGGGATATTTTTATAACGAAGTTCCAGCGAATTGCTGGGGATCTCGGGAAATAATGGAAACTTGGAGCAAGATGAAAGGAGGAAGGCAATAAATGGAATATAAATTTGTTAGATGTAGCAATTGTGGGAGGCCACTCGAGCCTATAAAAGTACGAAAGGACGGAGTAGGCGTAGGAATTGCATATGTGTATTCCTGTTGCTGCCAACAGATTGCTGAGATGAAGGAACAGGAACAAAAATTGAAAGGAAGGTGATGAGCATGTCAGTAACCGAAGTTGTATCACCCGAGCGCAAGAAGATAGTCGAAGCAATGCGAACGTCGACCATACCAAAAACTACCCACATATATGCCAAGGGAGACGCTAAGATACTTCGCGCCCAGGTTAAAAAGTGTGCATCCAGACGAAAGATTCAAAAACGAGCTATTGACGAGATGGATTCACGACTGAAGAATCTACGCAGGTATCTCTACGAAGCGGAACTGCAGCACACACCAATCACAATTCTGGCCTCAAGTGCATCCAGCAAAAAAGAGAAGAAAAAATTACTCAAACCAGGTAAGATGACGAAAGAATCAGCAGAGCAGATTATTCAACTGTTGTTGAAACAGGGGCTTATAAATCAAAGTGATCTGGCACAAACTTCGTAACTTTAACGCGGTAAAATTGCGACAATAAGGAGGCTCAATTATGCAAAAATCAAAATGGATGGTAGTAGTCAAAAAGACCAAAGAATTGGATTGTTTACTTTTGGAGCAGCTTCGATACGCCGGAGTTGTTAGAGTCAAGAATGACTCGATTGAAATTCCGCAAATAGCAGGCGTCGACGGAAGTATCTGGTCCGATATGAACGCCAGGAGAATGCAGTCTTTTGGGTTATCAGCAGAAGCTAAGCTAATGTAAAGGAGACAAATGATACCAGATATTGGAGTAATGATCGGTGCATACATACTCACAAGGATGCTTTCCATCCTAACAAGGAAAGACGCAAACGCGGGAGCAGGACTTGTAAAAGGTTTTGCTTATATCACTATGTTGATCACGATAATCAGTATGATAAGCTTAGTGATGGGAGGAGTTAAATAATGTCTTTTGAATCAGAAAAAAGTAAACTCGACCGGGACGACGGATACCGCATCGGCTGGAAAGATGGCTACGACGCGGGATATGACAATGCGTGGCAGGAAATGGAGATGCTAAAAGCCTCCGAAGACGAATGTGGAGACTCGGACGTGAGCCAATTTCCGGCAGATTTCCAAGCGATAAAAGTGGGCAAAGGGGCAGAAAATTCGGAAAAACAGATTACATAGGAGGGACAAATGGAGACGACAGAATCAATGGAAGCAGTACGAATGGGGATGACAGCAGCAATTAATGCAGCACCTGGTAGTCGAGAGGCTCTTGAAATCGAGCACGGCCAGGTATGGGATACAAATGAATTATCCGCAGACTATGTGGTGGAGGCATTTGCTGCTCCATTCGTAATCGTGACTAAGAAGTCATCAGGCAAACGTGGAAGCCTGATGTTCCAGGATCGTCCACGATTTTACTTTTCATTCAACAAAACGGAGGAGTAGACAAATGCCAGAGACAATCAAACAAGTGTTGATGAGACGGGACAAGATGACTTCCGAACAGGCAGATAGCTTAATCAAAGAGGCACAAGACGACCTGAATTATCGCCTCGCTGATGGGGAAACGCCTTATAATATCTGCGCAGAATGGTTTGGTCTTGAGCCAGACTATGTTATGGAGCTAATCTAAATGCGCCACAAATATCTCACTGCAACAGCAGCTACCACCTTCGCTGCTGTTGCAGCAACCTACTCATTATATGCCCTAACTGTTAGGACGTATAATGAGATGTCCTCACCCGCTGGACACGTAGTATGTGCAAAAGTTAAATCTGCTATGCAATTCCACGGAGACCGATTCTCCACGTTCAGCGACAGTGATGGCATACTCTGGTTCAAACGAGATGGCCAAGTCTGCAGACTGTATACAGATGCATTCGAAGCCAAATGGAACAAAAATCTATCTAAAAAGGAGGTGATAAAATGAATCTGTATCTAATATCCCAAAGTGTGAACAGAAACTATGATACCTTCTCCGCAGCTGTAGTTGCTGCCGAGTCGAGGAACGAGGCCAGACAAATTCATCCTGGCCAAGGCTGGGAAGATGATCAGGATGGCTGCTATTCTGAATGGGCTCCAACATCGGATGACGTCATAGTTGAGAAGATTGGAATAACCACCATAACTGAAGCGGGAATAATCTTATCGTCGTTTAACGCAGGATAACTCACTACGGAGGTAAAGGTTATGATATCAATTTGTGGCTACAAAATTTCGTTAATTCGCCCAGAAAGAATCCATAAACCAATATTACCAAAGTATCAATGGCGGGTGAGCTACAACACGAGAACTCGAACAATTAAACATTCACTAAAGCGTCTTGCGGAGATATCCAACGAAATGGGATACACGTGGACAGGAGGAGCGTAACCATGACCAGTACGGGTAAGAATCTTTATCGAGGCATATTTAATTGGTCTGGCGAAACGCACGAATTTTACACTCATGCGTCCTCCCCTGATCGAGCTTTCAGACTCATGATTACGAAACTCGCAAAGAAGCTGGACCGAACACGATATTCAGTACTGATCAGATTTATCGACAACCGAGCGGATAATTACAGAATCGAAAGAGGTGATTAAAATGAACGCCACCGAACACAAAGAAAAATTGGACCTTATTGCCGACATGATCCTTGGTTCCTACATCTGTTCCACAAACAACAAAGACCAGATGAAGGTTCCTCTTATGGTCGACGTTTCAGCAAGTTGGGCACAGACCATGAAAGAAATATGCGCATCGATAGATTTGGACTTTGCTCCGACGCTTGAATCAGTTATCTATGAAATCTTTCAAGATGGTCTCGTGTTCCGTACCAAATATATGCAGAAGAAATACAATAGCCCAACAGACCTTCTTGAAAAGTTCATGAGGTCACAATGAAGAATTTTTATTGCATCGGCCTCGGCCCGCAGAAAATTGCATCTGCAGAACTCATCCCGTATCACAAAGGCTGGATGATTACACGGATATTCGTGCCCGACGATTATGCGGACCAAGGCCACGACGTCGAGATACTTAAACAAGTAATGGACGATGCAGATGCAGAAGCAACCATCCTTTATCTAAGTAACCATATAGGTATCGACAAAACACTTATGTATTGGCCATACGGCTTTAGCACCTACAAAGGCGTAGCTAGGAGACGCCCAGATCTGAAAGGAGGAACGTATGAAAAATCCAAGCATGGCTAAAAACGCCTCACCTAAGTATCGCAAAGCCCGCAAGCTCAAAAACAAAATGGCAACAAAATCCAGGCGGAAAAATCGGAGGTGATAACGGTGTTGTTCTCTAAAAACAGTAAAAAGCGCAAGCAGCTGGAGGATAGGTGGGATGAAGATGCCGAGGCAGATGCTAACGCCGAGTCTCTCGAAGCCTACACAGATCGTTTGTACAAGGATCTCAATGTGGAAAATCCGTACAAAAAGCAGGCCAAGAGGAAAGTGTGGAATCCAATATGAAAAAATACACATTAAAACGTGTTACCAAAAAGATCAATCGCCTCGAAAAGAAATACGAGTCGACGCCTGATGCGGCTTTCCTCACAAAGCAGGCAATTGAGCGAAAAATGCGGAAGTTACTAACCATTGAGCAAGAGCTGAAAGGCTACAGAAAGGAGAAAAAACAATGAAAACGACAATAAGTCAGTATACTTGGGTGCATGATTGCAAAAGCATCAAGCCATTCGCAATTCCCAGCGAACCAAAATTCGAGCTTGAGATTCCCAGAGCAGCAACTATTCTGGATGTCTCAGCAAAACAGGGAGTTCCCTATCTTTGGATTCTCCACGATACCGACGGTGTCCTGATTTGGAGAACATTCATTCTGGTCCCTGCATTCAAAACTATCCCAAACACACTCGATACTCAGTATGTCGGATCTTTTAACACAAAAGCAAATCGAATCTTCGTTTTTGAGGAAATTTAATGCGGCGAAAAAGTAGATCACGCTACGTTCCCGAAATGTATCGATGCCCGACCTGTGGTCTTGGCTTTTCTGTTTATCGCAATAGTGGAAAGCTACGGCCACGGCGGCATCTAAAACGCCTATACTGCATTATTTGTGCGCGAGATCAAAACTTTAAAAAGGAGGAAGTCAGATGAAAAGAGAAGAAACAAATTCAATTACACATCTCGTTAAAATTGTAGCTGGTGAAGTCTTTGACGAGAGAATGCGTGAAAGAGATGATTACCATCGTGAAGAAAAAGAGGCTGAAGATATCATGAACTTTAATTTTTTAGATAGTATTAATTTTTCACCAGCTAACGCAGGTGTGATATGGACCGCAAGAGAGGACCGAGTATTAATCAGGGAAGTAAAAGCTGCTATTTTCAAAATATCAAGAAACCATGGCAGGTCGAAGAGATCTATTAGATCAAGGATATGCCAAAGAGATCTTATTTGAAAGGAGGAACGAAAAAATGATCAAAGAAATAACTCTAACCGATGAGGAAACAGAAACAATCAAACACATAAACCAAATGACCCAAAGCGAAATGGCATCTCTATGGAGACATGCTCCATCGGGTCATCCATACTTTGATACAACAAAGCCATACTTTAAAGTATTTGATAAAAGATTTGAAGAGCTTGGAGGATTCACGCCTACAATATCAAAAGCTATTGGATGGAGTTAGGTAATTAAAATAAACATAGGAAGGAGGTGAATAATCTATGACCAAAGCAACGCTAAAGCGATGGCAGCGAGATGGCCTCGAAGCACTACATGCGTTAAAATACGAGTCGAGTGACAAGTCGAAACAGATAAAAATTCATGCAAAACGCACCGTAGTTTTAACTGATGAGCTGCTTCTCGCTGAGCTGGTAGATTCGATGAACAAACAAGTGCCGAGTAATTGATCTGAAGCTGGAGGCAAGAATCCACAAGGGATTCCCGCATAAGAAACAGCTTGACTCGGCCAAAATTTTATGTTATAAAGATAGTGAATTTGGTAATTTTAGCGTGTTAAAACTACAAAGATGAAAGGAGGTAAAGATGACACATTTCTAGATATTCTTTTTTTTTTAAGTTCCTGTACCACAACCAAAAACTTTTAATCCAAGGAGAAAAAGCACATGAAAACAATCGAAAAGGAAGTTAGAAGTGACAAGGTCGTGATCGGTGTAGTTAAGATCCCCCTGTACGACAGCCTGAAAGAATTTGTAGCCGCTATGACAGAGGAAAAGGTTCTTGCTCTGGCCAACAGGCAGAATGCCAGTGACATCGCAAATACCTATCGTGCCGGGAAGACCCAGTCCACATCGGCCACTACGCAGTTGAACCGCCTTGCCAAGAGCAATCCGGATCTGCAGAAGGCCATCGAAGCCCTGGTCTCCAAGTACGCAGCAGCGTAGACTCCACGTTAATCTCCAGCTTTTACCGGCAGTCAATCCTCATCCGACTGCCGGTTTTTAAGGATCTTTTTATGGGACAAAAACCTGAGGACACGAATTTCGTATTACGAACTCCAGATGATATACACAAAGCATGGAAGTCGACTGCAGCTTTGAAAGGTATGACGATGCAAAAATACTGCCTGGTTGCATTAAGGCTGCAGATTCAAAACGATCTAATTAAAATGCGAGGATAAAACATATAATGTTTTCAGATAAAGAATATCAAGGATTAACAAAACAAGAGCTTGAAGAACGCCTCAAGGCTCTCCGCCAACAGCGCAAGACGAGATATACTATGCCGAAAAAGGGGATTAGCACAAAAGAGCCAGTCGTAGCGAGCTTGAAAGGAATCGACTCTGCGATTGCGGCCAAGATTCTTGAAGAACTCCTTGCTACACTTGAAGCCGATCCGAAGGAAGTTCAGGCGTAATTTTTTTTTCTCTGAAGGAGGTCGAGCATGGAAAAATGGAGTCACAGTAAAATCAACACATTTATTCGCTGTCCATGGATGTATCGCTGGCAGTATATTATAAAAATCAAGCCAAAGATAAAATCAAAACCATTGGTTCTTGGTGGATGCATGGCGGAGGCGCTTGCAGGATTCCGCGACGTGGGAACTTTTGAAGCCGCATCCGATGCCTTCATGAAAAACTGGGTCGAAGAAGGTAAGGTTTTGCCTATATCCAAAGAGGACGATCCCATGCGCTCAGTCGAGCGAGCACTCGAAATTCTCGATGCATATGTCAAAAACTATCCCGACGAGCCTGCACAGATAATCCAGCCAGAAATATCTTTCGAGGAGGAGATTGAGCCCGGAACCATCTTCCGTGGACGAATCGACGGAGTCATCAACGACGGGGGTAGCATAGGAATTATCGAGGATAAAACCGCGTCCCGCCTTGGAGATTACTTCTTCGTTGAGAAGGGAAATTCGTATCAAATGAAATGGTATCTTTTCATCGCCTCAAAGCTTGGACTTTTCGACCTCACAAAGAACAAGATGCCACGAGGTATCATCAACGCAATCTACATTCACAAAAAAGAGTTCCGATTCCGACGCGAGCCTGTGCTCAAGATGCAAAAAGATATAGAAGCTGCGGGCCAGGACCTCTTGGATTGGATTCATCACATCAAATTAGCCACAACACAGAACAGCTTTCCTAAGGCTGATTATAGCACCTGCTCACAGTACGGCGGATGTGATTATCTCCCCCTTCGTAGAGCATCAGGAAAAATTCTTGATCGAGTTATTGATGCAAACTACGTCACATCAACGCACAAATAAATCAAACATTCCAAAAAGATAACCAAGAAAGGGGGTGAAATTATGCCTAAAAGAGATCAAACAGGGCCGCCGAAAGAATCTGGTGGCGAACGTGATGGCCACGGCGGAGGTAAAGGCCAGGCTCCCGGAAAAGGAACTGGGAAAAAGACTGGGGGCAAAAAAGGTGATCGTTAGCTAAAGGGAGAAGAGAATGAGCAAGCGCCAAGGAATTCAATTGGCATATCCGTTCGAGGAGACCAGGTTAGCCAAATGGTCTCCTCCTTACATCGTCCAACCTAAACTTGATGGAGATCGCTGCTGGAACCAGGTCGACGAAATTGATCCGTACAATATAAAATGCGACTTGATAACATCGGAAGGAAACATCTACCAATCCGTACCTCACATCAACAAAGAGCTTGAGGAGTCGCGATATAGGAGTTTGCCCTTAGATGGTGAACTCTACAATCACGACATCTACCTCGAAGGCGGCCACGAGCTTATTTTTTCAATCATCTCGCGGACAGTAAATTTGCATCCACGACACAAAGAAATGGAGCTCCACGTCTTTGACTTTAAGTCATCCCAACTGGCTCAAGCCGAGCGAGCAAACTTTCTACAAGGATTTGGATCCGATTTTCCACTTCACGTCAAATTAGTTCCGATGCGCATAGCAAACAACCTGGATGACATCAAACGGATCTACGACGAGTTCATCGAAATGCAATACGAGGGCATTGTTGTACGAAATATCAAAGCCCTCTATGTCGAGAAGCGTAGTATCTACATGATGAAGTTCAAGCCTAAGAAATCTGACACGTACCAGATCGTCGGCTGGAATGAAGAAGTATCCATCGATGGAACGCCCAAGGGTAGGATTGGATCGTTGACCCTATCGTCGGGCCTCGGTGATACATTCTCCGTTGGTGCGGGGTTGGATGCTGCGCAAAAAGAATACCTCTGGGACATCCGAGACACCATCGCGGGTAACAACGCAACTGTGTTTTATCAACATCTAACCAACAAGAAGATTCCGAAAGGATCGTTTGATATCATAATCCCCTCACTTGGTATCACCTAATGAGTCCCCGAGATTTTTGGCAAACGATCTTTGGCTGGATAATCTTTATTTTATTCATCTTATGGGAAATGCAGAGAGGAGAATAGGAGTGAGAAATGAAATGTTTATTTCACAGAAGTGATCTTGACGGCATATGTTCTGGGGCTATTGTACGGATGAAATATCCAGGATGCACAATGGTAGGATATGAATATGGTGATGAGTTTAAATTCGAGCAGCTGAATCCAAAAGAGCTTCATGTCTTGGTGGATATAAGTTTGCCATCAGACACAATGAATCGTTTTTTACGGGACGAGATAAAAGTCATTTGGATCGATCACCATTACTCAGCTATCCGGAAATCCGAAGAAGATGGATATGCAAAAATGCGCGGCCTACGCAGGGTGGGAGTCGGTGCATGTGTCCTAACCTGGCAGTATTTTTTCTCCGCCCCGCCACCCAAATCAGTACAAATGCTTGGCGAATACGATGTTTGGAATCACAAAAATCCAAACACAGTGCCATTCCACTGTGGGCTTAACTCCATGGATCTATCCGTCTACAGTAGACTTTGGCTGAAACTTTTTGACGATATGGATCTTGAGCACAGTATCTTTACTGGCAAGCGAATACTTAGCTACATCAAAGAGTCGACGAGAAAGATTGCTAACCTTACAATGCATAAAAAACTCTGGAAAGGCTACAGTGTATTGTTTATCAACTCGTGCGTTCTGGATAGCGTATTCTACAACTTCCTTCCAAAGGCCAATCTGTCTGAATGCGACTTCATAGCCGCATACTATATGGATAGAAGTGAAGAATATCGCGTGTCTCTCAGGGCACAGAAAGATGAAGTCGACGTAAGTAAGATAGCCACGTTGTATAGTGGTGGTGGACATAAGTCTGCCGCTGGATTTGTTTGTAAGACATTACCCTGGGAGGAGACAAAGTGAAAGTAGTTATTCTTACAGGTAAAGAAGATATGGATAGTTTTAAGATAAAGCTTAAAGAGGCTTTTACGCATGTCATTGGACGTATGAATGGTATTGACATGAATAATCCTTTTCTTCCAGGCGATTGGGTCAAAATTGGCTGTAACATTAAAGATAGTTATGGAGAAATTTGGCATCAAAAAGGAGATTCTTTACAAGTAGAAAGCGTAGCAAAAGATGGTAATGGTTTAATGTTTTATTCGAATCTTGGGATTCATTGGATGAACGTGAAACGCATATCACAGCAAGAGACAAAGGAGGAGAAATGATGACAATATTAAAGCTAACAAAAGATAGCAGGGATGAAATTTTAATATCAATTGCAGAGGACATGAAAGAGGACGCAAAAGCTTTTGATGGGCAAGTCTTTGATGGAAAAACTGTCGCTAAGTATAGTGGATATCAAGGAGCGGCTATAGCAGCATTGGCTGATGTTGTAAGGTCAATGAATGAGGAGACGAAATGAACTACCTTTTAATTGGTCCACCAGGAGCAGGAAAAACTACCGCATCATGCACCGCTAAGCCACCGATTTTTCTAATTGACATCGACGGCAAAGCGCATGAAATGGAGAACCTCAGCAACCTTGTGCAAAAAGGTGATCTTGTAATTCACCACATGAAGTCTCGCCTTGTCGATGACTCGCTTGCATATCGCGCATTGAATCCAAACAAGCCAATCAAAAAACAACCTGGAGGTTATGTCGAGGTCATCGAGCTATTGAGTCGAATTACCGATCTGGATTCCGAGTTCGACCAATTCAACACATTCGTCCTTGACTCATTGACTCGGTTATCCGAGCACCTAAAACGCTTGCTAATCTATCATCGGGGCCAGGGCGTCTTTGGAAAAGTAAATCTATCGAAAGGTACAGTCAAAGAGGTCGATTCTAATTGGCCATCTTGGGGCTCCTATCTCTCAAACCTGGAAGAACTTTTCGATGTTGCAACGAAGTATATGCCTGATGGCAAAAACTTCATCTGTACTGCACACGAAAAGCAACTCATTGAAAAAGATCCCCTAACCGAAGTCGAGGTGTTGAAGGGGATTTGGCCGTTGATTGATGGCCAAATGCGAGAAAAACTTGCGGGCTATTTCTCCGAAGTTTATTTCCTCAACAGGAAGGACATGAAAGGCAAACCCACCGAGTTTCAGTTTAGGACATCAGGCCGAAAGTACTGCGCCAGGACGTCCAAAAAGCTGGCTGAGTTTGTTCCGGCGTCACTCGGCTACTCATTGGAAGGAGTATGATAATGGCTATGACAAAGGCTAAGCTTCAGAATATGCGAAGAGTAAAAGTGATGGATATAAAGATGGCTACGATACTGGAGTCAGATTCCACGCTGTGTAGTGGATTTAGAGCTCCAGAAGATTGTCCACACGAGAGTAATTTTGACTACAACAGCAAATTCTGTAAAGAATGTTGCGATAACGCGCTAAAGGTTTTAACAGAAAGACAATAAATATGCCGACCCGTTATTCTGGATAAAAGTAAAGGAGTATTTATGGCTGATGCATTACATGACCCAGACAAATTAAAAACTCGGTTAATCAACCGAAGGACTGGTGACTCATACACAATTTACATCGGCCGTAAACATGGACATCGACACTATGGAAATCCATTCGTAATCGGTGTTGATGGATCTCGTGACGAGGTGGTTAAAAAGTGTGATTCCTGGCTAAAAGGCATTGCGTATACAGAAATCGAGCCAGTGAGGAGATCTTGGATTCTCCGAAACCTGGATCAACTGGAAGGCGAAGTCCTCGGTTGCTGGTGCACACCACTACCTTGTCATGGAGATATTTACATCCAACTCTTAGAGGAAAGGAGACGTGGCATATGTATAAAAGCATAATTTTTACCGTCCTATTCCTTACTTTTTCTGTACCTGCTTTAGCCGAGGAGTCAGATATCCAAATATTCGACAATGATTATGAACGCCAAATGATCATAAAGCAGGAAGATGGCCAATTTGATGTTTTTGATAGATCCTACAATCGCAGAGGCCACATTCGGGACAACGATATATACGACAACAGATATGATAGAAAAGGATCTATTTATAAAGGAGGTGATAGAAGATCAAACAGAGACTATCGCTGAGTATCTATTCACTTTTAACATCTAACAAAGGAGTAAGTTATGCCCCGTATAAATGTAAATCTTACCGAAGTTGAATCTGGTTTCGAGGTCTATCCCGATGGCCAGTACCTTATCGAGCTCACCGAGATGTCAAAAGTTGCAAAGTCCAATGAGGGCGGAGCATATGTCCGTTGGGTCGCAAAGATCATCGACCCCGAGGAGTACGAGGACAAGCTCATTTCCTGGACATCCAGTTTTCTTCCTCAGGCTCTTTGGAACTTGAAGAATTTGATGGAAGTAATCGACGTTCCTTTTGATGACGAAGGCTTTGAATTCGAAGATACTTTCGGCAAGCAGCTGTTAGTTGATAACGAAGTCCGCGAGTACAACGGACAGGATCGCAACAACATCACTGCTTACTACGCTGTGTAGCATAAACGACTCTATGGACTTAACATTATTCATAGAGTCGTTTAATCTTCGTAACTTTAACGCGCTAAAATTGTAAGGAGGCCTTATGCCAAACATTCAAATCTCTAAAATCATAATCACAAAACGAGCCAGGCAAGAAATTGGAGACGATTTTGAGCAGCTGAAAGAAAGCATCAGACTTCGAGGTCTGTTCCATCCAATCATTGTTTCAAAAAGTGATCTCGAACTTGTAGCAGGATTCCGTCGCCTCCAGTGTCATATCGCCCTTGGCCTCGAAGAAATCGAAGTAAAATACGAGGAGGACCTATCCCCACTCGAGAAGAAACTAATCGAGCTTGAAGAAAACATCCATAAAAACTTAACCTGGGATGAGCAAGCTGAGCTACGTGCAGAAATTCTTATCCTTGAGCAAGAAATTCACGGAAAGGCTGTACGTGGCCATGAATCAACGGGACGCAAGATGGCCGATACTGCCGAATCTCTCAACATCTCACCAGCAACATTGTCACAGGACATGCGGCTTACTCGTGCTTTAGAAGAGGTTCCTGAATTGCGTAAGATCGGGAGTCGAAGGCAGGCTTTAAAGGCTGTTGATCGCCTCGAAGAGCTCGCACTTCTAACTGAGCTTGCGAGACTGGACGCAGAAGATGGGGAAAGCGCAACATCGAAAGACCAACCGTATCTTCTTATTTGTGGCGATGCAATCAAGGAAATGCCAAAAGTACTTGAGAACGAAACTGTTGATCTTACCATCTTTGATCCGCCTTGGGGGATTGATGCACACATTATTGCATCGAGTCGTGGCCCTAAAGGAGAAAAGATTTCCTATGACGATGACTCGGCTGATACAGCAATCAACACAGCTTTCGACCTTCTGCCTGAGATCCATCGTGTCATGAAACCCGATGCCCATATGTACATGTTCATCGGCATCCAGTTCAAGGAACTCTACCATGACTTCTTGACTAATTTCTCCGAGATGCCTTTACGCATCCAAGTCTGGAAAAGATTCATGCCAGAGCTCACGCCACAATTGGATATCCTCGAGCAACGAGTCGCGAAGATCCAGAAAAAGCGAACATGGTCCTTCCACGTTGAGATCGTCCCCCTAATCTGGGTAAAGGAAGGTGGCGGATTCACAGACTTTGATCATAAATTTATGCCCCGATACGAGACACTTCTTTTTTGCAGCAAAGGCGAGAAGAAAAAGCTGAACGAGGTATCATCAAACGTCTTCGAGTTTAATCGACCACTGAACACTGAACGAATCCATACCCAGGAAAAACCTATTGAGCTAATCCGTCAGTTTATAAAAATCTCGTCTCAGCCGAATGAAATTGTTCTTGACCCATGTGCAGGTAGCTTCGTTACTGCTATGGCCGCAACACTGTTGGGTCGACGATCTGTGTCAATTGAGCAGGATAAAACAGCCTATGCCAAAGGTCTGCAAAGACTTACTGGGCTGTTGGTTCCTGATGAGGAGGTGGAATGATGAAAAAGCCAAAGCCTGAGCTAAAGGATGAGATCAGAGATTTAATAATCGCGCTTAAAGAAGTTACGGATGTCTTAACAAAAATATGGAAAAAGATAGATTAAGGAGGTGGAACAATGGAAGCTATGATAAAAACACATGTCGAAGTATCCCTGAAAATGAATAAGAAATCAGCTTTATGGTTAAGAGCTCTTATGCAAAATCCGATTGAGAACGGACCTGAGATGGACGAACCCGAGACGGACGAAAATGCTGATATGAGAGCTGGGTTTTTCGAAGCCTTAAACGATCTTGACGATCTCGAACTCGGGGAGGACTAAATTATGAATTACGTAACAATGGACATCGAAACGACCGGATTAGATATCTATGAAGATGAGCCAATCCAAATGGCCTACACAGTTCACGACGACCAAGATCAACTCTTACACGAGAACTCTTTTTATCTCTATATAGATCGTGATCTTCCAGCCATAATTACAAAAATCACAGGGATAACTCAAGAGACTCTGCAGTCCAAGGGCATCCACGTCAGCAAGGCTCTCTTACTCTGGAAGAACTTGATCAAAAAATACCAACCTGTAGCTCTTGTCGGATACAACATCATCAACTTTGACTTCCCGATGGTACAGAATTGGATAAATGCCAACTCCATTGAGAAGTTCAAATTCCCACCCATCTGTTGCATTGACGACGTTATGATCACACTTGCAGCTCGACGTCGCTCCAAATGGTTGAAGCTGGCCAAAGCTGGAGAAGTCATGGGAGTCGAGTTTGATCCAAACGCGCTCCACGATGCCTTAGCCGATGTTCGCTTAACCTGGGAGATTTATAAAAAGCTACGAAATCAGGACAACTAAAGGAGGAGACCACAGATGACTCAGATAAGGGATTCTTTTCTCCAGGCTTTTAACCCCATAACCGCGATCAAAATAACGTCTATCGACAACAAGCCTATCAAAGTCTTAGTCGATGATATTTTCACCTTCATCCAGAAGAAGAAATATGAATCAATACTTGATCAAAGCACTAACACTATCTATCTGGGTAAGAAAAGGATTAAAAAATGACAGATTATGAAATTACAGTTCCGGGTTTTGGCCCGATAGATTCGCCAATCGTTTTTGTTGGTGAAGCTCCTGCAAAAAACGAGGTATACGAGGGAATACCCTTTGTAGGCTCGGCTGGCAAGTATCTAAACAAAGTCACAGCTCTTGCAGGCATCAATCGAGACGACGTGTATATCACAAATGTTTCTAAAATCCGAGCACCAAGTGATAAAATGGATCTTCTTGAGTCGAGACATCCAAAAGTATACTCTGCTCAGGTTCAAGGTCTCATCGATGAAATCAATGATCTTCCTGATGTAAAAATCATCGTAGCTCTTGGTGCACATGCCTTAAAAAATCTAACATCTGTGCGTGGCATTCATCATTGGAGAGGAGCTCCATGCTCCCCAATTGATGCCATCAAACATGATTGTGTAGTTATCCCTACGTACCATCCATCCATACTTCACTACAACTACCAAGCTTGGATTCTTATCGTAGCTGACTTGATGAAAGTTAAGCGTATCCAAGAAGAAGGCTTCGTTTTCAAACTTCCTACCTGGGATTTCATAATCCGCCCAACATTTCAACAAGCAATAGATACCTTAAGTCTTATCCAAGAAAAAGGCCACGCAGTGATAGATGTTGAAACTCCACATAATATGTTATCCTGTGTAGGATTTGCTTGGAGTAGATCAGAAGCAATTAGTATCCCATTCTTTTATGGCACAGGAAGAAATTACTGGACATATGAAGAAGAAGAAGCTATTTGGGAAAAGATCAATGAAGTTTGCACAACAACAGAGATGTCTGCTCAAAATGATTTATTTGACTGGAGAATTATGTACGAGCATAATATACATCTGTTAAGACCAAGGTGGGATTCTATGCTTATGCATCACTGTCTCTACAGCGAAATGAGACATGGACTTGACATTATCACAAGTATTTATACAGATCTTCCCTTTACAAAAAAGGATGAATCTGACGAAAAAGGATCAGTTCTTCGTGCTGGAGGTGAAGTTAAGCATTGGACATACAATTGTTTTGACTGCATTAGTGAATTTTGGGCCATTGAGGAATTGGAAAAAGAGCTGAGAGAAGAAGGCATGCTCGATACGTACAAAAACCTTTATGCCGATATGCTTATGCCACTTTTTAAGATGAACATACGTGGCATCCCAGTCGACATGACTCGATTGATCAAAGTCCAGGGTGAGTATAAAGAAATGATCAAACAGTACTCAAGCAAAATTGCAGACGAGACTGGGTGCGTCACTGTAATAAATGCGGCTGAGCAAAAGGCATACATCAAAAAGCACAAAGGAGACGAACTTGCTCTGGAATCGATCAACATCGCGTCTCCAAAGCAGGTAGCCGATCTTCTATTCAACAAGATGAGCATGGTTCCATACAAAGGAAACAGCACAAACAAGAAGGCTTTGGAGATGCTTGCCTACAAATACAAAACAGAGGTTCCAAAATACATCATAGACATCCGTGCGGCTCAAAAGTCTCTGGGTCTTTTTTCGGCTGAAAATATTGTGGATGGAAAAGCCAAATGCGAATATTCCTTGGGAAGAACAAATACAGGAAGAATCGCGTCCCGCAAAGGCCGTGGTCGTGGGGGTATGAATCTCCAAAATGTAAAGGTAGGCGAGACGAGGAGATTCTTTACCGCAGAAAAAGGCCATATCTTTATGAATGCAGATCAAAAACAAGCAGAGGCTCTTTGCGTCGGCTGGTATGCAAAGGACAAAGCAATGCAAGCACTCGGCGAGAATGGTAAGTCCATCCATGTTGAGCGTGGCAAACAACTCTACGGTCCAGATTTTAATAAAAAACATGAACTCTACCGTATAATAAAGGGAACGGTTCATGGTGGAAATTATGGCCTCGGGCCAAGAACTTTTGCATTGATGACCGGTCTCCCATACAAGGAGGCGAAAAATCAATTAGAAAGTTATCATAATGACTTTCCTGGAATTAGGAACGTCTTTCATCAGTATGTTAAAGATGAGATTCGTCGATGTCGTGCGTTATACAATCCATTTGGTCGACGGGAGATCTTTCTCAATCGTATCGATGAAGCCACATTTCGTGCCGGTTTTGCATTCCTTCCCCAAAGCACCAGTACTGACATCAACAAAACGGCTCTGAAACGAGTCGATAAATATTATCATGTTCTTTTGGATACTCATGATGGCATAGCCATTTCAGTTCCAGAAAAGGAAGTCATGGTAGCTGCAGAAGTGTTGAAAGAAGCTTATGATGTGGAATTCGAGATCTGGGGCGAAATGCATACAATTCCTGTAGAAATAACTTTTGGCCCTAATTGGGAAGATCAGACTGTGATTGACATCTAAGGAGAAGCCACTTGATAATAATAACCTGGATACTAACACTTTTATCACTTGCTGGAGTAATCTTAAACATCAAGAAACGACGGGAATGCTTTTACATCTGGACATTCACAAATGCAAGCTGGGCAACAGTAGATTATATAGAGGGCATCTACGCTCAAAGTTTCCTCTTTCTAATCTACACTTGCCTTGCGGTATGGGGGATACTCGAATGGAAAACAGATTCTGATAATAGGCGATAGGATATGATTAATGCAAATAAAACTGAAGCGAGACCGGAAGCTTGGCGAATCTTGGCTTCCCGCATACCGACGTTATATCATAAAACAAGAGTCGCCAGATATTTTCCACTTCTGGATAGCAATGGCAATCGTTGCAGCTTCCCTAAAGCGAAACGTATTTGTGGATAGGGATGCTTATAAAGTTTACCCAAATCAGTACATCTTTCTCGTCGCCAAATCTGGTATGTGCAAGAAGTCGGCTGCTATGGATATTGGCTTGGACCTTATCCAAAAAATTGAAGAGATTACTGTAATTCATGGCCGAGCTACTGTTGAGGGACTCATTGATTTAATGAATAAAGCTGCGCCAGATCCGAACGGTGTGATCAAACCCGATGGCAGTGTGCTTATACACGCGGATGAACTTTCGTACCTTTTTGGCAAAGCATCATACATCACGGATCTTATAACCTTTTTTACAGCGGCATATACGTCAAAAGCCAGACTTGACTTCTTGACCAGAGGAAAAGGCTTGGCTAAAGTACGCAATCCATGTCCAACAATCCTTGCGGGCACAACACCTGAACAGATGGGTGACATCTTCCCATCCCTTGTATTGTCGAGTGGCTTCATGGCCAGGATTTTGCTTGTCTGGGGATCTGACGTCCGACGTGTAGCAAAACCAGCTTTGGACCATAGAATGGAGGATGCGTTGGTTCACGACCTGGGTTGCATTTCCCAACTATGTGGAGAGGTAAAGATGACAGACGAGGCTGAAGAATACTTTGATCCTTGGTATGAGGCTCTTCCACGACCCGAGGTGCCTGAGTTGATTGCATTCTACCAAAGGAAACACGATCATGTTTTGAAGACTGCTATATGCATTTCCGTAGCTGAATCAGACAATTTAATTATTACCTTAGACCATCTCAACTCTGCCATCGCGGCAATCGAATATGTCGAGTCGCAAATCCCTGAGGCCATTGCGAGTATAGGTGCTACGGCTCAAAGCACAATTTCAGATCACATTCTTGCCATCGTCCGCTTAGCTGCTCCACACGGAGTATCACATTCTGAAATCCTACGCAAAATCTACAAACGATTGACTTATGGAGCTCAGGAGTTTCAACAAATTATTGATTCACTAAAACAGGCAGAGAAGATTTCTGAATCAGCGAATAAAAAAGGTATTTTTTATCATCTAAAATAAGGAGCTACGAAAATGGATTTCATGAAAGCAATGTATGTACTATGGCCAGATCGTGATTACATAGATAAAGCAATAGAGGCAGGAGTAAACACTCTCTTTTTTGCAATCTACAATCCGAGACCTGACATCAAACAAAAGACCGAATTTGGAACTTATAACGCTACGATAACTACGATGCGGCACTACAAAAAACTTAACAATGTCAAGGTTATTTTAATGCCCGCATGGTGGCAACCTTGGTATCTGTTGGTCGATGGATGTTTCTTCTTTGATGGCGAGAAATCCTATCGTAAAACACCATGCCCACTGAGTGATTATTACATAAACTGGGTAATGGAGTATCCACTAAAGCATTACAAAGACGGAGACTGTGACGGAATATTCTGGGATTTTGAAGATTATGGATCTACCGATCCTGAGCGGCTAAAGTACTTTGATGACTGGAATCAGGACAAATTTAGATGCATGTGTGAGAGATGCAAAGGTCTGACTGAAGATGAACAACGCACAGCTTTATACACAAAGATTTATGACAAACTGCACATCTCAGGCGTAGCCATAAATGGGGAATACACTTATGCCGATCCAAAAATGTGGAAAGGTTTTCCCTCCGAGCAGTGGTGGGTAAATGCATACACATACAAAGACTTTGGAGTGCTCAAGCGGATATGGAAATATACCATTCCAAATCGATGGCTAAAAAACAGCAGAGTCGAGGGGATTACATGCGGCATATGGCTCGAGCACTTTACGGCTAAAGCGTCGTTAAAATTTTTAACATCCGTTGGAAAGTCCGCATCAACAGATGGGTATTGGATCTATCCGCAAATGAGAATGTCGAAGAATTGTTACTGGAGAGTATATCCTATAGAGCCGTGGTCTAAGTATGAAACAAATACTTTACCATATACATCTTTTATAGATACTGATGATCCAAATTACTTCGAGCACCTCAAAGACGTAAATAAGAAGATAAACGAGTATCGAAAAGGATGGTGGTTTAAGGCTAAAAGATTTTTGGCCATGACTTTTGTTAGATAGATGATTAACCCTCCATGGTGCAGCAGATACTCAGAGCCGTGGAGGGCGTTGTTCCTTACTTACCAGTGATCAAGGAAAGAATCTTACCTTCTGCACCTCTCTTTTCCATCGTCCTGCCAACAGCCCATACACTACAGATAGATGTCCATGCCCACCAAAATTCTGTAGGCAATTCCATTTGAGGCATTGTAGGAATAACTTTACCCGATAATGCAGCAACATAAAGAGCTATTTTAGGTACTACATTATTAAGAAAGATAAAAGCAAGACCTGCATATACAACTGTGGGTCTTGCTCTCTTAGTAAATTTATCACCCTGCTGCATTTCAGCAACAATGATGCTTTTCTGCGCATCAAGTATCGAAGATTCCCGTGCCTCTATAACCTTTTGTAACGCCATCTGTGCTTTTAGCTTTTCTGTTGGATCAGCATCAGGGGGCCATATCTTGTCCAGAACCCCTTTTGCAAGATCCGCTATTGATCCTAAGCCTGTAATATCCATTTTTACTCTCCTTATTCAACTAACTCGAAGTGAACCAGGTCTTGAAATTCCTGGTCTGTGATTACTTCATCATCCCTATCCCAGTTACCACCCCATCGAATTTTGGTCTCGATTATTTTTGCAACTCCCATCACCACACCAGCAAAATAGATACAATGATTTTTATTCCAGGATAAAGCACCATGTACATATGGAGCTACATCTACAGCTTTCGATGGAATTTGATTATGCTTTCCATCTGGCCATTTAACTTTTGATCTACCTTTAGCATAATACCTATCTTGGTCCTTCTGACCTCTGTGGCCCTCAATAATTGTGCATTCAAAGCCCAAGGCATCAATTCCTAAAAACAGCTCTTGCAGTTCTTGGTCACATGTCGAGAGCCTCTGTCGAGATTTTTCTGAAAAGGGCATTAAATCCTCCCTCTCAAACTCTTGTAAATACTGATTAAAAGATCCGGGTCTATCTTATCGATTTGGAAGTGAACATGGGGTAAAACGCCTTTGTGCACAAGGGATATATCTTCGGCATAACCAATGATTTCTCCCTCCTTGAGCTCGACATTTATGAAACTATCATCCATCTTCACGTAAAACAGCGTCCCGATAATTCCCCTGCCTCGGAAAAGAACTCCATGATACCCCTCACATGGACTCTTTTTCCTGATCGGTATTGCAGTAAAGGGCATAAACACCTCCTGGCCTGGAATGCAGACGTAGTCTCTTCCACGGTGGCGATATCTCTTCACCTTCCCATTCTCAGTCTTCTCTCGTGGAGCACCGAAGTATCCAAGGCCACGTGCATCACGTCTAACATTCCCACCAGTAGGGTTTATCATGACCTACACCTCCGGCTTTTCTTTTCCTGGAACGGGTTTTAAAGCTCGTACCGCATTTCTGCTATCGGATTCAAAAACATCGATGAACTGGTAGATAGAACTAATGTCTGCTCCACTCCATTTACCCACAGCATTCATAGCTTTTGAGGGGATTTTAATCTTCTCGGTGTTAACCTCTATGTCGCTACCCAGCAGCTCGGTAAATTTTTCCTGGAAAGTTTTCAGGCCGTCGGGATCTTGATTAAAACTAAATTGTCCATTTGGGCCCTGAATGGGTTCTCCAGTTTCTGAATCTTTATCACAGTAACGATTGATCAATTCTTGTTTTGTATCCACATATGCCTTTAATGCTGGTTTAAGTTCCTCATTTTGGCGTCGAATCTCCAATACTAAGAGAATGTCGTCGAACTCAGTAGTGAAAAGTTTCTGATACCCAGGACTTGACACCAATGCCTCCAGATCTGAATTCTTAAGTTTCATGTTTACTACCTCCTGATGTTATATGTAACATGCGCAAGGCGCATTAAAACCGTAATTTTACCGCGTTAAAGTTACCAAGATAACGTTACTCTATGCTGACAAAGTATAGAATGGAATATGATAAGCTCCATCTATTACTTGATTCCCAACATCTTCTACATATATTTTTAACCAACCTGCTAAAGTTGCACTGCCTTGATCACCTTCATCAACTATTGATTGTGTTAAGACTCCACTTGCCGCTGAACCAATAAATTTGATAAATTCCTCTGAAATATCAGCCTGGTCTACAGTAATAACTGGTTTTGCTCCATCAGTAGCAGATTGATCTATGTGAAGTTTTGCAAGAGGGACTGCAGTGGGAATACCAATATCCCCAGTAGAAAGATTACCTTTTATTACACCTCCAATATTTAATTGGTCATCAGCAGTTGCGCTATCAGCATTTATATCATAACCAATTATAAGGTTATCTGAACCTGAAGTTATATTATCACCAGCTTTATACCCGATAACAATATTATGCTCACCAGTTATTAATTGTCCTGCATTATGACCTAATGCGATATTATTATGACTTTCAGTATTACTATAAAGGGAATAACTTCCTATCCCAATATTATAAGTACCCCCATTATTTAAATAAAGAGCACTATATCCTATAGCAAAATTGTTATAGCCATCAGTATTTCCTATTAATGATAAGGTGCCTATGCAAATATTGTTATAGCCACTGGTATTACTGGTAAGTGAAGTAATGCCTATGCAAATATTATCATAACCTGTAGTATTGTTATATAAGGGCTGATAGCCTATCCCAATATTATTATAACCAGTAGTATTATCATATAAAGATTCATATCCTAATCCAATATTAAAAGATCCCTTTGTGAGAGAGTATAAAGCCCTATATCCAACCCCTAAGTTATAAGAGCCTTCAACTACTAAAGTTGCAGTACTACCTATAGTCAAATTACCGCTTTCAATACCAAAGAAATTATTGAGACCGTTTGGCTGAACGGTTCCATTATAGGCGGGATTAAAATCATATAACCATCTCTTTCCATCTTTATAGATAATACCATCACCAGTTCCGATATTAGCTTTAACATTTAAGGTTAAAGTAGCACCGTCCCATTTAAAGTAGCTATGTGCATCTCCAATGTTAAATTTATATGCATCAGTATCATATCCGAGCCAGAAACCCGCGTCTGTGTCCGCATAAGTAGTTTTTCCTGTAGTATAAAGAGCACTTGTAGCTCCCATAATAAGCGAAGTTGCATTCAGCGTAAATCCACCAAGAGTTGCACCAGTACAGATAAGATTTCCAGATGCATCAAGTTCCGAGTTAGCTCCTTTCCATTGAATCTTAGTTCCATCCCACCACAGGTAGTTAGCATCAGTCCCGATGCCAAACTTATAGGCATCGGTATCATATCCCAGAAACACTCCAGCAGTAGCTGAGTTATAAGAGGTCTTTGCGTTCATCACAATATGTTTCTCAGTTAGATCAAAATAAGTATTTGCATCACTGGATATCAACTTACCGGTTCTCATCAAGTTAGCCGAAATCACCCCTGTACCATTTTGAGCTGGATTTGTATACAAAGATCTAACTTCATTTTCAGTTAGCTCCTTATCAAAGTACCTAATTTCATCAACAGCACCATAAATATTATCAATTAACCTTATGGATTTATCAGTAGATCCTCCAATATCAGCTTCATCTGATGTATCAGAATCTATTAATATCGCATCGACATACAAGCATGCTAACTTAGTATCATAATTATATGTACACACAATATGTTGAGCTCTTGATGGTAAATCGCATGTATCTGAATTTATACTAAATAATTGAACATAGGTAGCTGCTGATGATAATGTACATATATCAGCTACTTCAGCTGGCGAAGTCTCTTTTAACTTATTAGTATTAGTAAAAGCCCCATCAGCACTATGAACTTCGAGAGTTCCCGAAGCATCTCCGTCTCCCCACGCCCCACCAGTTTTATCTATAACTTTTATGGTGCCTGATATACCAGTTGTCTCATCTTCAACTACATCGCCAACAGCTATAGTTCCAGGGCCTCCATCTATAAAAGAGTAAATGGTTTTATATCCCTGGAAATAAATTCTTCCTGCCTTATCTAAAATACTTCTCCAGAATCTATCAGTTCGAGTTGTTTGCTTATGAACTAACGCCCCACCATAAGAATTAGTAATAATAGCGGAAAAGCTATTCTCAGCCTTAGTTGTATTATTCAAAACTTCAGGATTGGCAGGAATGGTAGTGCAAAAAGTTCCTGTTTGCTGCTTAAAGTACATTATTCCAGCAGCGTCACCATCGACCCAAGCTCCAGTAGTTACAGTGGCTCGAACAAAAGTAGCTGTAGCTCCGCTCTCAGCTCCAGTTATTGTATCCCCAACATCAGGTTCAGCATCTCCATCAGTATAAGCCAACCAACAATGTGCATAAGGCAGATACCAAGCAGAAAACGAAAGTGAATTAGTATTTAAAGAAGTGTCATCGATAACAAGCGCCAAGGCATTATAGTCAAATAGCATACCGGAACCATGCACTCCTTCCAGAAGCTTCCATTCATACGTACCAGAAAGAGTTCCATGATTTTCATGCCCAGAAGCATCTAAAACCTGTGATCCTACACCATCATTAAAACCCCAAGCGCCTTTCAAAAAGTAATCCCAAACAGGCGTATAGATCGATGCTACATCTATATCACCCTTGATAAGAAGCTCTGCTCCGCTCCATTTTAAATAAGAGTTTGCATCACCGATATTAAATTGGTACCCACTATCATACCCGAGGAAGAATCCCGCTGTTGTACTGGCATAAGTTGCTTTACCCGTTGTGTAGATAGATCCAGCATTGCCCATAATAAGCGGCCCAGCAATGCTGCCAGAAGAGGCATTAATCTCACCCGTAATAGTTGCGGATGTAGCAACCAACGCTCCAGCATGCGAAACACTAAATTCAGCACTTGCCGGAGTATCGTGTCCCGCCCAAAATGCATAAGTGGCATCTCCCGTAGCTGTTGCTACGCCTATCCCAGTTGACGTTATCTTCCCAGCAGCAATTACCCAACCAGATGTACCACCAATATAGCCTGTATCAGCAACAATGACGCCTTTCAAATAAACGCTATCAGACCATAACCCCCAAACATCGGTTGCGCTCAATCCTGTGTCTGCGTCTGTTATTCCTTTTAACCATCCCAATCTTGCATGGTTAGTGAAATCTAATACACCAGTACCAGTTCTTTTGATGATATCTATAAATGGACCATAGGCTGAATAACTGTCCAGCATAATATATCCAGTCTTAACAGCAGCACCACCTCTGCCCTTAGAAACAACTGCTGTTCCTTTTTGCCAAGCAGGATTTGTATCTGCTGCATAATCTCCAGCAATATCTCTTGTTACAACATAAGTTGGGGCACCACTATCATCGGTAACAAGCATAGATTCATCGTCTACACCATCTTTCATTTGGATTACTTCATCATCGAAAAAGGTAGTATCTCCAGTAATTGTTACTGTAGAGACATCTGCAGCTGTCATAGCTGTATCAAGAACATCAGAACTTGAGACAAGAAGGGGTCCGTTTATGCACGAGATAACTTCTTTCTGGAAAACAACAGTTGATAAAACACCTCTTATGTGGGCATTTAAAAACTCTGCCTTACCATCATTATCTATACGCCATCCTTTTTCTCCGGAAACGAATGCTGTTGAGCCAATCGAGCTGGCAGCTAAAACACATCCACCAATCGTACCAGATGTAGCTGTCAATACGCCTGCTTTTGTAACCCTGAAAGGTGAATCTGCATAAACCGCGTCCCCGATGGCAAGACGATATGTTGCATCTGCTGCATCTAAAGAAACTACGTCATCCCCAGTTCCAAGAATTATCTTTTGGTTTCCAGCATCTAACAATAAATTAGTAGCAGTTAGTGTCGTAGCTCCTAATGTAAATCCACCAATTGTTCCAGATGTAGAAGTTATACTTCCAGTGATAGTTGCGCTTGTTGCTACCAAAGCTCCAGCAGCCGAAACAGTAAAAACATTATTCCCGAAGCCAATTCCATCAGTGCCGAGATGAACACCTGCGTTTGCGTCATCATATGCGGTTTTAGAGCCTGTGTATAAATGACTCGCATTCAGAGTAAATCCACCTATAACCCCACCCGTGCAAGTTAGATTACCAGATCCATCTAATTCTGTATTCGCACCTTTCCACTGAAGCTTGGTTCCATCAAATTGGAAAAACGCATTTGAACCGTCTCCAATATATGCACGTGGGGTCCCTGCATTGTACTCAAGTTGGATACCAGTACTTCCAAAAGTTGGGTTGTTGATAGATATTGATTTATTATCTGCGTCTAAAACAATATATGCATGATTTGCAAGAGTTGTTTGGCTTACGACCCAACCAGCTATCATACTCTGTGTATCTGACAGTTCGAATAGTACATTTGATCCACCAGAGTCGTATCCCTTAATTCCATATACTCCTGCAGATAAATATCCAAGTTCTAACCTCTTAGCTGTATCCTCATAAATAATAATACCTTCATTAGCAGATGCCAAAACTATACCATCACTTGGCGCACTTGATGGTGTCCCGCTTTGTAGACTATAGAGATATCCCCCAGCAACAGCCCATCCACCAATATCTCCAGACGTAGCTGTAATAGCCCCTGTTATGCTTGCTGATGTCGCAACTAAAACTCCGGCTTCTGAGACTCTGAATGGTGCAGACCCAAAAACAGTTGCACCTGACCAGAATCCAACACCGACCTTCATTTGAACTCGGGTTGCATCTGCGCCAGCATACAATCCTTCTACTGCACTAATTGTGAATCCACCAATGATTCCTGCTTCAGCAGTCAAGACTCCAGCATTAGTGACGTTGAAAGGAGCATCTCCAATCGCAGTTGCACCTGCCCAAAAGCCAGCACCCGACTTCATCTGCACACGAGTCGCATCAGCTCCGGAATAAAAACCATCTGTGCCATCGATAGTAAAACCTGCAATCACCCCACCAGCAAATTTTACAGTTCCGTCCTTAAGCACATATGCATTTGCATTAGCCACAGCTGAATTGAAATCTGCTTGATCACATCCCCACCAGGTATCTCCATCCGTAGCTACATGAAAACTATCTGCAGTTACGAGATCAGGAATGTGTATCTCTCCGGCAATAAGTGTGCCACGAACAGTTACATCGTTAAATTCAGCATAGCCATCATTCACCCCACGAAATCCAATAAACCATCCAGAAGTATCTGCTACATAGTTTTCTGATTGGATTGTGTCAAAGATATCAGCTTCCTTGACATAATATGGATTGTCGTTAACAGATGCGGATTCGGCACTGGCATTTCCAGCGGTGTCGTAGGATTTTAGCCAGTAGTAATATGTAACCGTATACGCAACGTCGCGATCAACAAAGCTTAGAGTCTCTCCAGGCTTACCTGGTACAACATAGTTAGCGTCTCCTCCTGGGAAAACATCAGCTTCGGCTCTCCAGATTCCTGTATATTGAAAGTCTGCAACTTCTGGATTTGTCCACTCAATCCTAACTCCTGCTATAACTGGATTGGCCGTAATGGCTGATGACACGTCAGGAGCGGTAGTTTTGCCAACGATGGTATGTTGCTCCTCTGCGCTCCATTGAGTAACACCTCCATCCCGAAGATTAAAGCGTGCACGAAGTGTATACTCCACACCTTCTTCAACATCTAAAATTGATATCTCTTCGGTACCACGCCAATGAATCCCCTTAATTTTCCATGACTCATCAGTATCATATATCTTCCAATTAATTTCGAGAGAGCTAATCTGACTTATGTATCCACCAACAGATTGTAATGTAATAACCATCTTTGGGCGAAGTGATCCATCTGTGTCTCTATACATAACAGATTCATCGGATCTAATATTATAAATTACGGGAATGCCGGATCGACCTACATCACTATAAGGCAATGTGATGTTGCTATCATGTTCGCCAATAACGCCTGATGCTGCAGTATACACAGCTGGAGAATAATCCACACAGGTAAGCTTTGCAGTAAGATCGTCTCCAGGCTCTATAGATAGGATTAAAAGCTCAACCGACTCCGAATCCGTTTCACCAAAGAGACCGAGATCACCAGCTACAGGTGCATCTGCGATTAAAATTGGTGTAGTAAAAACTAACGTAGTTTGCTCACCTGCGTTGAGAACAACAGGAGCTAAAAGCGTTGCTCCGTCAGACAGTCTAAATCGAATAGCATAAGTTTTACCAAGCACCATCGTCATGATTGAGTCCATAACAACGGCTGTAGCATCTGTTCCATCATCCGTTACCGATTTAACTCGTCCTGTAGCTATGCCCCATAACGGAACGTCATGCGTGACACGAATCAAATCTCCTCTTGTCGATACGAGGTTTTCAACATCAGCGTAAAAGAAGTATTTTTCAGGCCTGAGCGTGAGAACAGCTAAATGATATCTTGCAAGAGCATATGCTTGGTCTGGATCAGTAACACCAGGTAGTTCAAGTTGCTCATATAATGTGGCAGCTAAGTCACCACCACCAGCCTCAGCCGCGTACCCATCTGCAAAAACCACACGTTCATCAACTTCCCAATTAGTTAATCGATTAGCAAAGATTATGCGCAGAGCGTGTGGTATTCTTGGATAGGAAATGCTACCAGAAAAGCTCCATGAGTTTCGTGGTGTAAAATGCTGAATTGGTGTAGTCTGTGCCTGATCAATAACCACACTGTACTTGCCATCAATATAAGTCGGTGCAGCTTTGCCAGCAGCAGCAATTTGCTGTAAAACATCACTTACGGATGACTGGTAATCTATAAGGCTGTTAAACTCCAAACCGATAGTGGTGATTAGCTCAGACCCATCAAAAGCTTCAACTGCGTATGTTGCTGTAATTATTACTTTATCTACTGTTGAAGCTGCATCAACTGAATATCTACCATCGTAGGCTGCAGAACCAGAGATATAAATCGTATTATTTGTCTCAAATGGCTGCCCAGTACATGGTATTCCAACTTTTCCTCCAATCTCCTCAACCGCTGAATCTATATCTACAGAAGCCGTATTCTTCTTACAAAATGCATGCCATTCTATCAGCTTAGTTAGATCAATCTTCGCATCAGCAACAGCTCGTTTATTAGCTGGGTGCTGGAGAACATATCTATAAAGTGACGCTGGATTAGACGTTGCTCGCTTAACCCAGGCCACTGCAGTCACGTCCCAATCCAAACAAATAGATGTTCCAATGCAGTTAAAAGTATCAATTACATTATTCAACTGATCCGAAGCCTTAATACGCATAGCAACTAAAGCTACGTCATCAGCCGTAACGGGAAGTTCTTTGGTAATTGATCTTAGGATACTCCAATAAAGATCATCATAAACATGGTCATCAACACTATCAGCTGTAACACGCTTGATACGAACATCATATTGACCATTGGGAACTGAGAAACTATGCGCCTTACGCACAGTTTCATTTGATTGTCCTTGTATCTCTGGCTGGTAGCTAAAAGTTCCTTCTGCTACTGTAACATAGGTAGACTGTGGAGCTTCCTCTGTAACTTTAAGATCTGTTGCTGGATTATCTAAAACAAGACGCGCGTCATCTGCACGTTCATCTGTAATTTGTGCATTAGCAATAACCGCATTACCATCGCATAAACCATCTACAATTGTACATAAGGGAATAGAAATCTTCGCAAGAGAGCAGCAATTACTGGGTACCTGGGGAGGAGTTGGATCAGACAGCCTACCCAGCGTAGAATCACAATATCCTTGTCCGCCCCAGATAACAGATCTTATTTTAGTCGTAAGATTAATAATTACTCTACAAATCCGGTCTACATTAGGAGGTGTTACAAAAGGTCCTTTGGTACCTTCAGTCACGAGAGTATTTTCATATGTGCCTACCCAGCTATCGCCAGAGTCTTTTACTCTGTACTCAATCGCGTATGTTACTGATCTACGCGTACGATTACCATTACTGTCAAAAACACATAATCCCTTTGGACATACAAGGTCAACTACTATCTCATCAGTATCCGCCTGTGTAGTTCGTTGGGTCCATCCACTTGCTTCTAAAAGCTCGATATTAACAGCCAATTCATTAACTGTAGATGTGTATAATGTTATATCCTCATCAAGATCAACGTCATCGAAGCACCTAACTTCTGTCTGAACGCCATCAAAGTCTTCAAGATCAGTTTCCCCAACCTTAAACTCAGATAGGGTCATGGGCATATAGCCAGGCACAAAAAGAAGGCGAAGAAATTGATCATTACCAGAAATCTCAGTATAGGGTCTGGCAGCATAAAAAGGCACCATTCTATGCCTGCCAAGAAGCACAGGAATAGGTCCATACGGATTAGCCTGGTTTCTGGCATTTGTAATCGAATTGACTACACCCTCTAAATTAACTCCTGCACGTTCAGTTAGACGGGATTGAGCCGGTGGGCATAACGCATTGATTAGAAGACTTCCAGCCATGCTTACTGCTGAAGCGACTGCGGCCGCCCATATTGGCCCAAGAGCCTTGAGACTTGTCCCGTATGTATAGATGCTTGCAACTATTACAGCAATGGACATGAGTATGCGAAGAGGCATCTTACCATCGTCACCACCGCCCATAGGTAAAACACGGATACTTATATATGCACCTTCTGGCGGATAATAACAAGGCCAAATCTCTGGCTGTACTGGTGTACCATCAACCTGTACCACCATGATATGATTTTCTGGAAGCTCCTTGACGGAATCAATGACTTCCTGCAGAGACATTCCAAACGGAACAGTACGACTTATCTTCTCCATCAAGAATGGGTGAGGACATACAGTTAATATGTGCGGATCGTATACCACTGGAAGCAGGTTATTTTGCATATCTATAAAAACCTCGAATACGTTTATCCCACATGGGAGTATTATAACGCTCAAGACATGTATTTACTTTAGCAAGTACGTGGATCATTAACCCAGGCTTTACAACCATGCCAATGTGTATAGGTAATCCACGTAGTCGAAGAATCACAGCATCATACGGCCGTTCCATGCCTCTTTCGATCAGTAGCCATTCAGGTATATGTGCGTTAACTACATCCGACACCTTGTCATAGAAACGGGCATCAACATACTCATTAGTATAAGATGAAAGTTGTATGCCCCGCATCTCCCGATAAATCAAGCGTAGTAAACCCCAGCAGTCAAGACCTGAATAGTCTCTACCACATGACTTAAATGGGATGCCTATATACTTTTTGATGTCCATCATTGTAATTTTACCGCGCTAAACTTACGCCCCTAAAACAACCCCGGGAAATAGGAAGGAATAAAGGCGTCTCCGGGGAAAGGCTCTTCTACAAAAGATTCCACACTTAGAGATCCAGATATGGTTTGTTCATCATAACTAATATTTACAAGCTCAAAATCGGGATATGTAATTTCTACTGTATTTGGGTCACTCGCTAAAACAATTTCCATGGTAATTAATAATGCAGTAGAAATCGACCTAACTGAGCTTATAATTGTCTGTGATACATTCTCTATTGTAAGCCTGCCCTGGGAAAATGGTCTTTCGGTATCGTCGGGCAGAGACAGCGTGAATGGGAAAGGTAGAAAGGATTCACCAATAGATACAGTTGCAACACCATCACTTGTGACACGAATGGGTGCAGCCATTTCATCATGGTCAACTTTGATAAGTACAATATATGCCTCATCTGTCTGTGACCCAAAGACTGTAGATTTAAATGTACTTGATACAGATCGACTCATGGCATCTCCTCAAGTTGGAAAGATACAATGTAGCCCTGATCTCGTTTTACATATGTAGGTACTGATGCAAAGCGATGGTCACTTGACGATGGCGCTTCCCCCTGCCTATTAACTCTTGGGGAATAGAAGCTGAACTCTAAAGATCCATGTTTAGATGTCGTAACATAAAAGGTTTCAAATGTAGCCACTAATGCGGTTGTGAAAAACATCTGAACCGAAAACTTACGAACAGCAGCAGTACCACGTCTCCGCACCTTTTCGGGGCCAACATCCATCTTAGTTCTAACTGTATTCTCAGGAGGAATCTCCTGAAAACCTTCTTTTAGGATGAACCCATATAACGTTGCTGGCCAACTGATACCCGCCATTTTTTTTATCTCCTTATTGTCTGAGATTGTAAGCCGTATGTCGATTTAAGAGCCTGACCAAGTGGTCCACCTTTGTAGACGTCTTTTGCCGCCATCTCACCGATCATGATACTAATATCTTTGCCGCCTCCAGATTTGCGTGTTTCAGATACTTCTGGGGTAATGCCGGTGTTGTTTATAATTGTAACACCCTCAATCGGGGATTCACCTTTCGCATAAACCGTTTCGCCCTGCTGGAGAATCGCTGGGTATTCATCGCTGCGTAAGCCACTATGCAATCGCACAGCATTTTCCAGAAGTGAAAGGGGCATTGGCTCTGTCGGAGCTTGACTCGATCCAACAATGCCACCTTGATGCATATAAGTCCAGTCTTTAGACAGACCTAAATTTTTAGACATGTCCAAAACATTAGTCTCAGTTGCGATTTTAAGTGCATTTAAGAGTTTAGATATATCTAAAGTCTCAGACATGCCCCAAGCTTTAGATTCTTCCTTTGAATAAACTGTTTCACCTCGCTGAAGAATTGCAGGATATTCATCACTGCGCAAACCGTTATGTAGGCGAACAGCATTGCCTAAAAGAGACATGGGTAATTGTTTCTTCGGAATGTTGCTGTCTCCTACAACTCCGCCCTGATGCCATTGACCGTAATATCCTCCTGGGTCAAAGCCACCACTTTCTACACCGCCACCGCCTCCACCTTTAAACCAATCATCAAAAAGGTCGCTCAGCCATCCCCCAGAGTATCCACCACCACCCATCTTCTCACCTATAAGCTTTCGCATAACAGCACTTGAGAGGAAATCGGCTAAAGAGCGTTGCATACCACGTAGAGCATTCTCAGCTACACTTGCGAGATCATCCCAACTTGTCGTCATCACATCGAAGAACAGATCTGAGAAACTGTTTTCCATGGACTGCGCAACGTCATCGGCAAGTTTAGCCAGGCCATTAAACTCATTTTCAATTGATTCACGACGCGCATTTGCATACTTCTCAATCATTCGAATAAGCTTATCGTTGCCTATAGCCAATGCGCGAAGATCCTTAAGTTCTTCATCAAGAGACCAAAGTCGATACTGACTGCCCGTCATGACAAGGTTATTATAATCATCTTGAACACTTTCAAGAGCCTTAAGCTGTTCTAAATATCTTTTCAGGAAAAAAGTTGCATCATTGTTTGCTAAAGCCGCCTCTCTCCAATTATAGATAAGATTTGTCAAATCAAAATATTCGTTCCATTGATCTACAGATATTGTATCGGGGTCTATCTGTACACTTAAAGCCTCAGCCATTCGAGTATAGGCCGCTGTAATTTCTTCAATCTTTGAGACCTCTGCAACATCTTCAGGCCTAAGCAAGCCGGCTTTTAAATCATTCAAAGTATTGATAAATGCGGGAGTTTTATCCGAGAACTTCTCCATCTCACGTCCCATCTTTTTAAGATCCGCAAAAACTAAAGGAGGAAGCTTCGAACTAAAAGTCACACCTATTCTATCTCTGATGTCTGTAAAATCAGGAACTGGTGGAGCCTCAAAAAGGTCTTCGCCAAAGGCACGAAGTTTATCCCAATAGGGTTTGATGTAACCATAAAGAACATCTAATCCTTTTCTAAAAGATTCTCCTTGAATACTAATATCTTCAAGAAGCCAGCCTGTGAGATCTGTGAAGAAGCTTTTAATTTTGTCCACTGCAGAAGGCTCTGGTACATACCCCTCAATAGGCATTCTTACATATGGACCTTCCTTAGGAGGTATAGGATAAAACGATGCTCGACCTAAATCTGCTATGACCAAGAACTCTTTGTATCCCTTTTCCATCGAGTCTAATTGATCAATAATATACTCACTCGTAGTCTTCCATGCGCTTTTTAAATCTTTCCACACCTGCTCTAAACCACCAAGATGCTCAGTAATCTTTCCGACTACGAGTACAGTAACTGCACCGAGAGCTGCAGTAGCTAAGAGCAGCGGAGCAAAAACAATCCCAACCACACCACCCAGGAGTTTAAAGGGGCTAAGAACAAGCCAACGAATCGTCTTTCCAAGCAGCTGTAGCCCTTTAATCGTTAGCGTAATGACAGTCAAATCACCCAAATAGCCCCATATGGTACTAAACTCCCTTGCCAATCCTCCTGCTGCCATAGCAAGAGCTGCAATGCCCGTAACAGATTTATTGAAAAGGTCCACCAGGATAACAAGGCCATCATTTAACTTACCGATAAAATATACTAAACGAGCTGTATCATCAGCATTAATACTATCTCTAAACTTATCCGCACCTTTAAAAAACGTCTCACCAAATAGATTCTCCACGCCTTTCATTTGAGACGCAAGAAGAACAGCTTGGACCAATACCTTCTGGATAGACTTTTCCCAGTATGCAAAAGCCCGCTCGGGTGACGATCTAATCAGCGTATCAACCATGGCCAACCAACGAACATGAATAGCGTCAGCAACCTTTTCAAAAATTTCTGCACGATTTACCATTTTCTTGAGGTCGCTCAGATTCTCCCGAGTCAGAATGCCCATATTAGTCAGAACGCGGACCAGCTGATTTGTAACACGAGATGTACCATCCATCAATGCCTGCATCTCCTGCCTAATTTGTCGAGTGGTTGATCCAACAGTTTGAGCAACCATGCCTGTAAAATCAACCAAGGAGACCATCTGAGGCATTAATCTTTCTGTGATTGGTAAACCGGCCTGAGCGAGTTCATCAATACCCGTCGTCAACTCGTCGATAGAACTGATCGATCGAACAGACTCTATACGAAGAGCATTTATAGCGCCTGATGCCTTTTTAAAAGCATCTGCAAAGGATATAGTCTTATCCGCAAATACCGTCATCCAGAAAGCATTTTTAGCCTGCTGTTCAGCCAACTGCCCACTTTGCAGAATAGCTTCTTTGAAAGTAGCACCTAATTTCATAAGGCCGTTTTCAAAGACATTCATGGCACGATATGCAATAGTAAAACCAAGAGCAACAGTACCGAACCTCTTCCACCAGGTGCCTGAAATCTCCTGACCACGTCGGTTCATAGTAGTCGCAAACTGGCCAGATTTCTTTTCCATACCAAGAAACGTCTGCGTCATCTTGTTAGCTGCAAACCTTGCAGCCTGAATGAACTGTGTTAAGTCAAGATAAATGCTACTCTGAATATCCGGTCCTTTAATTGCCATGTCCCTGCCTCAATAATTGCCAAGATGACTCAACATCTTTTGGCTTGGTAATCAACGAAGGTATCATAATTGCTCTAACATATTTTTGAGTAAGTTCTTGTCTGTGTTCTTTATCCACGTAAGGATAAATAGCCGCATCAAACATACGCAATTGATCATAAGCCTCAAAGCGTCTGATGTACCGAAGGTATATACAAAACTGCTTGACAGTCAAGTGCATGACTTCGTAATGCGTCCATTTATACTTATACGCAACCGAGGCTATTGCCTCAGACAAAGCTAAGGGTTTATAGGTTCCTCAGAACTCGCCTCCAGTACGTCTGTTGGCATAGGCACCCCAACCGCATCAAAAAGCCAGCTCTGAATTTCTTTAATGGCCATTGCGGCTGCCCGATAGCCGATGTTACCTAAAGTTTCAACATCAACCTCGAACAGCCGTGCAAGCTGGTTATGCAGGATTTTTGGGTCTCCTGCAGTTCCTTCATCTTTAGCTACATCAAGAAAAACATGAAGCGGAACGTCTTTTACTGTATAAGTCTTGCCTCCAATGGTGATCTCCAATTGGTCATTGCCAATTAAAGCATCAATATCCGTAGACTTCTTTGACATGGTGAGTCTCCTTTATGAGCCACCGTCAGCAGCATCTTTACTACCGATGTAATAAAGAATATCGCTGGCGTCCGGAAAAGCTCGGAATTCAGATTGAATAATCCTTTGGGTTGATCCATCAAACATAATTTCTGGATTTCCTGTCGGTGCAGCATTTGGGAAACGAAGCCAATTTTCTTCATCTGCGGATTCTGATCCATCAATATACTTCTTGAGGAGCAGACTGTTTGCATAATCAGTCAGCTTCGTACCAACAACACTATCACCGAGAATGCCCTCAACGCCAGCCAAATCCAGCACGCTTTTATGTAGAGCAATCGCATAATTCGCCAAAGAGTAATCAGCCATAGGAATCGTGATTACAGCGCCATGACCAGTAATTACCTGATCTTCCGGCTCTGTTCCGTATTGATCCGATAAAAGATCTGCAACGGCCTGACTGAATACAACTTTAACCCCACCTTGGGTTTTTCCAAGATCTACCTCGGAATCTTCGGTTCCAAACCATACACCACAGGGGCCTAAATCTAATGCCATAATAAATACCTCCTTTCGTTAAATTTTCGTAGTTTTACCGCGTTAAAGTTACGAGCTTATACCCGTCCAATCAAACAACGAGTTATACTTCCGCCGCTTATGCCAAGAGTAGATAAGATCATAGAATCTATTTCTTGGCATAGATATTAAAAACCGGGCAAAAAAGCGCAGGAAGGGAAAATCGCATATAAGACCAAAGAGACGCTGGAGATTTTCAAATCTACGTTTTTGACCATCATTAATATTTAAGACTGACTTTTCAAAAAAGGTAGATGGTATGCTGGATAAATTACCATCAAAAAGTCCCTGCTCAACAGCAGCAACGCCTAAAGCTGTTTTTGGATACGGCTGGAAAAGTGAGGACCATCCAATCTTTGGCTTACATGCCATGTTTAGATCAAGAGTTTCAAGTGCTTCATCAACAGTCTCATTTGGCAAAGCCAGCATATTTTCGGTTCTAAACGAAATGCCTTTTTTATGCAATAGATGTGCTGCATCATATATCGTCCTGTTTGAGATTTTACGATGTAAAACGCCTTTTCGTATCTTTTCGTTTCCAGACTCGATGGCGAATGTAACACTTGTGCATCCAGCTGCTTTAAGGGCATCAACCCTTCCTTCAGTAAGGAAATCAATTCTAAGTTGTGCATGAAACGGAATTGCTACTTGTCGCATCCATTTTTCGCTAAATTCGTGGAGACGCTTTTCTCGACCAATGAACTCATCGTCCACGAAGAAGATGTATTTCGTCTCAGGGTAATCCCCTACCAATTTAAGAGCCTCCTCGACAACACTATCAATGCTTCGATAACGGAGTGATTTGCCAGAGAACATCTTTTTAATAACTGAGTTGTAGCAGTATGGACATGAAAAAGGACATCCCCTACTCGTCATAATGTTTTTAATTGGATTATTCCTATTCGTCTGGAATTGGTAAATCAAGCCCCTATCCGGAAAGGGTAAAAGGTCCAGGTCCTGGGGATTCTGGCGTAGCCTTACGGTGCTCTTCAGCGGTATCCCGCCATTCAAAATCCGGGTAAAAACATTCGATACAAACAAATCAAACTCGCCTTGGCAAATGATATCTACAAAAGGCTCGTTTACAAAGTCTCGGAAGAATGTTGCATGTGGCCCACCAAAGATGCTTATTGGATGCATAAAATGTTCTGCAAGGCCACTTCTAATACTTCGGTTGAGCTCTGCAAACTTTTTATGTCTTCCTGTGTAAATGCTATATGCTAAGATATCTGGACAAGCCTCAACCACAGGATCTATTGATGTGATATCAACAGTCCTCAGCAAAGATACCTCGTGCCCATCTTTTTTCAAAGCTGCACTGAGATAAGCAATGCCTATTGGATCAATAACATAAGGTTCTGTGATGAATAAAACTTTCATATCATATCCGCCAAAACACGTTTATTCTTACATACAAAAGCCAAACCGCCAATAAGATTCTTTTCCTCAACAGGGCCAAAAAATTCATGTACAACACGTTGTATTTCCGGGTAAGATGCGTGTCCATAGTCATGAAAACAAAAGACTCCATTTAGTTTTAACTTATCCCACCAAGCTAAAATATTTCCTTTTGTTGTATCATAATCGTGTGTAGTATCTTCAAGAATAAAGTCTACAGATTCAGGATCGAATAGTCCACTTGCCTTCTGAGCAGACATCGTATAATAAGTCACTGGATAGCCAACAATACTTTCTGCTAATTCAAAACGAAGATGTTTATCGACAGTATGCACATGTTCCGCCACTTCCGCAAGACATATCGTAGATCTACCTTTAAAGCTACCCAACTCAACGCATACGTTCCCGATAGTACGTTTTTGTATCTCTACGCCTTCTTGTTCTGAGAAATAACCTGCAACATCACGCCATTTTTTCATAACTCAAGTCTCATCCACTTGCACAACATCTCACCATTTTTGAAAGATCTTGTGCGAAGATCATCGACCATAGTAGAATCCGCAATCGCGATTCTTGGATCTTCTCGAACTTCATCAATTATTTCTTTCAGCTCAGGTAACGTGATGTCCATGGGCAGAATATGCTTAAGTCCAAGCTCGTCAGCCATAAGCATCGTTTTTGGCTCTCGAACAAAAGGAATACATGGCACACCGATAAGTGCACAGAAAAGCATCATATGCATTCTCATTACGATAACAAAATCGCATCCAGCAAGAATCTTCAAAAGATCGGAGTAATTGATGTATTCATCGTAAAGGATGCCATCGCACACTTCAGCGAGCTCTTTTAAAAGGAAGTAGTCAAATCCTTCCTCTTTTCGAGTCTCGCCGCATATACAAGCAAGATCCGAATAAAAAGACTCTTCAAGCAGCAGTTGTTTGATAACATCAAAGTATTCATATTTATCTGGTAAATTCTCATGGACCAAATTAATGCCCATGGTGCTTGATGGACTATGGACTTCATATCCACGTTCAATGGCGAAGGCTCCGTCTGCACATACCCACAGCTTGTCGGGATTCAATCCCCACTTAATTGCGAGGTCTCGATCATTGTCTGATCGCAAGGTTATCATGTCGAGACTACCGAAATGCGTGACTAACTGCTGTTTCTGTTCTGCTGAAGGAGTTAACGATGTTCCTGCGGCAAGCATACAAATAGGCTTTTTCAGCTTTTGAGCCCTGATGATTAAATTAGAACAATGATCAATAGACCATCCAGATAAAAGCGAGGCTCCGCCAAGAACAATATGTGTGGCCCATTGGAATGCTTTGTCCACACCAAGACTAAAATCAAAGACCTGATCTAAGTCAGCATTCTTCTTAGTAAATTCTGGATTAAATGTCAAGGCTCCGTATTGTGTATCTTCGCGTAATTGCATCTTCGCAGAAAACAAAAGGCCACTTAGAATTGCGTCATCTCCTATATTTCCTGCACCGTAACCAGCACCGCAAAAAAGTACTTTATTCATCAGTTCCTCCTTTTGTTTTCTAATTTACGAGCAATTTGGCTAAATTGTGATCTCTGAATATATGACTCGTCGCATTCATCTAAAATCAAAATACCTTCTTGAATAAGATTTTTAATACAGGATGTGCCTAAAGACGTATGAGCCAAAACAATAGAATGCCCCTCTTGCTCACCACGATATTCTTCTAACCAAGCATCGCAGCAAGCGACATCGGCCTGTTCCGCTGCAAAATCAGAACATACTTTACATGCATCTGGCATGTATTCAAAGCCGTCCCACAGTTTTTGTATCGGTGAATCCGACCATAAAAACTCTTTAACATCTCCATCAAGCATTTCCACCTGGTAGTAAAATGGAAACCATCCACGAGCCCTGTATGTAACTTTTCTAACGCTTTGGATATTAACTCCAGATTGCTCAAGAGCCAAGATAGTGGCTTTTGCGTACATATTACGCCCACACATAATTCCAAAACAGACCACGATCTTATTTCGTAACTCCTCATCTGTTTGTAGCCTCTGTTTAAGAGCTGAAATTTGACATGGAAGTCCTACAACAGCAATCCGCTCGGCCGTCAAATCATCTTTAGCATGACATAAACCACGATTAATCTCTGTTACACAATAGATAGACTTTGCACTTAATAGAAGATCCGCTTCAGTTTTTGCAAAAATGCTTTTACCATGTGGTGGAAAATCAAGATCAACTACATTTACCACAGCACCATCAATAGCATCAGATCGCAACAGGGCTAATAATGCTCCAGTGACAATGCCACCAGATGACGAATTAAGCCTTATGGCCTGGTCAGCTGTGTGGCCTATCCAAACTTTATCAACTGTGCCTATGCCATCCATAAATCACCAATCCATTGAGATAAGATGTTCGCCTTTCCAATCATCGGCAAAAGCGCCCTTAGCAGCATCAAATTTAAAAAAGTCATAGACACTAACCTTTCCAACTGTGTTTTTCATCCGCAGCCAGCCCTCATAGAGGCCATCATATCCATAATAACTTTCCTTAAACTTTATTTGATTTGAATGAACGTAGCCATAATGGTGATAACCTAAATGTGCAACTTCATTTCCCTGGAAAGGATTTACTTGAAGTAATGACTGTCCTATTGTATTTACCAGTACTGGAGGCTCATGCGACTTCCAAGTATATCCTGGTTTGTATCTCCATGGCCTTGGAAAACTGTCACTCCCCCATCCTGATTTATTATGCACAACATGCTTAGTCTTGCTCATAAAAGCGATGTGAGGAATAATAGCTACAGTCTTTTTTGGATTAGCAACGAACATATTATACAATTCTATCATAGAAGGAATTGGGTAAAACTCGTCAGCATCAATTTCCCACAAAACGCATTCATAGTCAATATGCAAAAGTGGTGTATTCACCATCGCTAACTTGGAGGGCCAAATATCATTGCTTCTATAAACTGTAACATTTGATAAAGGTGTAAGTTTATCCAGGTATTCCCTGGTTCCATCAGTACTCAAATACCCCTCACGATTCTCGGGAAGATGTCCTCCACGGGCTTCATGTCCTTTAGCTCCGCTGTCACCAGCAATTTGGGCCAATCCCTCAACGATATACCAATGCCATAGAAAAGGCAACTGCTTAAAGCGTTCAAGATGATATTCAATAAAAGGCATTCCATCAAGTACTATGGTAAAAAAAGCTACAGGTAATTGGGTATCCTGCTCATACCAATCAGGTTCAATCTTAGGCACAAGAAGCTTAGCTCGACTTGGGTCACATTTAAGATCCCAGAGTTTCACATGTCGTTTGTGCCTACCGATTTTTAAACCGTCCATAAGATTCATAACACAGCTGTTTATGCAATGAAATTCCCTTGCGGATTCAAGAATACCAATCCAGTCGAAAAGACAATGACCATTAATCGGTTGGACATCTACAGTATTCGGAAAATTAAAAACACAGCTTCCTGCAGATTCTCCTTTTGAATGTGTAACAACGTATCCACTTGACAAGCCTAACTTTTTCTTCAAAGCCTCTTCTTTGTCGTGATGACGTGTAATTTGCAAATTGTATTTTTCATTAAAAGGAACACCAGCCTCTTCGTACTTCCATTGATCAAAAGTCAACTCAGATTTTAACCAGTCATCCTCATTTCGACCAAAGCCAATACCTAAGTTGATAACTCGGCCAACCTTGTCTTTTAGCATATCTACAGACTTTGCATAGCTCTTTCCAATATCCACACCCACACCAACAGGCTGGACATAATTAATATGTTCGAACAGGGGTAGATATTTATCGCATACTGGCCAAATAACCTCGTAACCTTTATCTGCATACCACTTAGCAATCGGCAAAACAATTATAATATCTCCGATTCTTCCCGGTTGTACAATCCCAATCTTATTCCGTACTAAAGTCCATCTTTGGTACCATTGCTTCCAAGGAAATTGAGATCGTAATTGTGTAGATATACCAATAGAATCGAGAGTAGCCCCATTATATCGTCCATCATTATGTTTACCAGTCCATCCTGGCGGATGTACAACGTGCCAAATCTCTCCGTACCTTACATCTATACTATCTTTACCAAACTCACGCCACATCCAATGGGCCAATCCATCGTCCCAATTACACGCTCCGATAACAAGTTCTGGATAGTCAGATGCAACTTTCTTAAAAGTAGTAGCGGACCAAATGAAACAATCCTTGCCTGACCAATACGACATAGTACTCTTTGTACTGTTTGTACAATCATGCACATCCAGTCTATGATGAAGAGCTACTTGATAACCGTATCCAGGCAACAGAGACTGTACATCCACATTCGAGGGTAAAATTATATCTGAATTAACATATCCATAAAAGTCTTTGTCGGGATAAATCTCCAATAACCTGTTATATAAATCTTTGGTAATAGGCTTTGTTTTGTCGCTTAGTCCTCGGACCTTTGCGTTATCAGGAGTAAAAAAAGAATCATATCCATCAGGAACCTTTGTTCCTTCATCTGTTACAGCAAGAATAAGAACATCTTTTGGCCACGATGTAACCGCGTTATCTATCCGTGAACTTCCACTGTAGTAAGGCATTACAACTTTTAAATTCTTCTTCCCCTTATGTGGAATTAAAAGAACTTTGTTTATGAATGGAGGTAGAGGAGTTCTCGAAATAGTATCTATTTTAAATGAGTGCAAAAAGATCCTTTTTAAAACATCATCCACAGTAATAGCATCCATACACAAGGACTTATTACAATTATGCCAAAGTACAGATTGATAACACGGAGCACATGACACAAACTTTCGTACAACTTGATATGAGGAAACTAATGGATGCGCTTTTGTCACAGGTGTAGGTCCCACAAGAAGGATAATCGGCACACCGAGGGAGTCGGCAACATGCATCAACCCCGTATCTACTGAAACTATAAGGTCGCATTGACTAATCACCTTACTTGTTTCGAAGATATCAAGTTTATCTACAAAGTTTACACCCTCACAACCTCTGAGTTCCTCGCCCTGACCCACAAGAATAACTTCGTATCCAAGAGTAGTTAATGCCCGTGATAACTCTGGAAAACGACTCCATCCAGTTTTACTTCCTTTTCTTGACCCGACCCGAACAGATGAATTTGCCAATGCAATCTTTGGCCTACTTGAACTAAGTATTGGCCTATTGGCTGTCACGGGAAGAAATCCAGAAAAATCAGAGTTAACAGCATCAATCATATTCAAATAAACCTGTACTTCGTGCATTCCAGCGTATGATGAATGATTAATCCACCAAACTGGACCTCGATGAGCATCCTTTGCCTCAACCATACATTCTGGACAAGACCAATCACCTACGTAAATTCGATCAAAAGCATTCTTTTTATATGTTGTATAGATACCATCAAATAATTTCTCTGCCATACCTTTTACCGCTGGAAATTTATGTAAAATATCTTTATCCGTTATCAAGTAAATTTTATCCTTACTTCTCTTCCGCAGTATTTTTAATGCTGCAGTCATAAGGATGAAATTTCCCAGGCAGTTAGAAAAGCCTATTGCTACTTGATTAGCTGACATAAGTCCCTCCAAAAGAATGCAGAATCATCTACATGAAAATGACGATTAAAACCCCAGTAACTTACGTCAGGAGGCAAACTTCGATTGACCCAAATTGATGGAATACCATATTCGCATGCAAAATTTATGAAACTAAAAAGTTTTTCAACAGTATCAGCACAACAGACTACGATACATTTAGCATAATGTATAACGCTTATATCTAATTCATCAAACCACCGACAATCAAAACCATACAAAGATCCTTTAGCAAAAAGGCCGTTGTAGTCTTTTCCCATCCAAAGAATCAATGGATCTGTCGGTGCCCTATCTGCAACTATCGGTGCCCTATCTGCAACTGTTGAAGAATTCAAAGGTACAACAGATTGCTCAACATAAATAGTATGGGGAGATGGCAAATATGCATGTCTGTCAATCTGCTGTTGCATTGAAACTGGAACACGTATCGCTTTGCGCCTAAGTGCCCTACGATTTAAAGGGCTTGTTTGAAGTCTTGATTTTGAAAGAAATGCAGTTGGAAAAGCCATACCAGCCTCGTAATTTTAGCGCGTTAAAGTTACCGTCAGTTTAGAAATTAGCTCGAACATCCAGATTTTGTAGTCTTTCGGACTGATTGGAAGTCAGTCATATCCCAACCATCTTAAGTTGAATTGTTATAATCTCATCTTCACCATCAAAATCTATTTTGTAAAAAGATTGGTTTGAAAAACTACCTGGAATAGTTGCACCGGCTGAAGTATTAGAACACAAAATCGTTGTTGAATTGATTGTGGCTAAATTGGTTCCAGTGGTTATTATAAATGATCCAACATATAAATCTACTTCGGACATATCTGTGGTCGATTCCCATTCAAGCTCTAACGGTTTGTAATACCGTTCTCTCGGCATTATTTGTTGCAACTTTTCAACTTTAAATTCAACCTTGATAATACCATTTTCTGCCCTGCTTGGATCATCAACGTCAGGATGGTTGAGAGGAACAAACTTAAACCTCTTGCCTTCAGTAAGAGAATCATTCAAAAATCGTTCAAGATCAAGTATGTCATTTCCATTAATGATGAAATTCCCCATCTCAGAAACCTTAGCTCCATCAATATAGACTGTTGCGGAACATCGCCTTTGATGGTTGTTCTTAAGTCTGAGTTTGTACTCTGTGTTAAATGGGATAGCTACTTGACCGTTAAACTCACGAACAGGATTGTTATCCTTGAGAACGGTTAAGGTGAAATCCTGCTGGGTAGCCGCATGAGCAATCCCGCACGAAACCCATAATAAAGCAATGATTATAAATATTAGTCTTTTCATTTTACTCCCCCGTCAAATCAAACGCATCATTGGCAGCCGCAGTCGAAGCAGCAGCCTTAGCGGCAATATAGTCGTTCTCCGCCGTCTTACGTGCTACAGTTTCTACCCATCCAAGGTACTGGTCTATGATGGGCTCTTTGATCATCTTCTTAATGAAGCAGTTCTTAACAGACAATAATCCCTGTGTCCATGTCTCTTCAGCGGCCTGGCAAGCCTCCTGAGTCTCATACTGGATGTCAGAGCAAGCGTATATGCCAGAGCCGCAATCATTTGTATTCATGTATCGGGAAGTCACCATAGTGGCGAGTTTTGGTACGTAAGCATCAGGAATCACGATACTGATAACCATATCCGCTGCATTAGCCCAAAACACACAAGTCCCGAATGCAAACACAAAACACATAATTGATGCGATTAAATATTTCTTCATTTTGTTTTCCTCCTGTTAGTTGTTTATTCACTCAAATCCATCTGTTTCAGCATTGCCAGCACTGTCTTATAGAGCTTCTTCAGCGCTGTTTTCTGTGCCGCTGACAGATTGCCAAACGTGTTATCAACATAATTATCGACCTGTGCATACGACAACGCAGCTATATCAGCAAGCTGTGTCTTAGCCGTGGATCGTTCTGTGGCTACTGCCTCGACCTCTGCGGTGACTGTG
>Ga0307928_10000131_pt1 | contig 46395 bp, 59 predicted proteins | sample AceLakmetagen232_FD_201815 | JGI IMG/M metagenome (GOLD analysis project Ga0307928, IMG submission 201815) | Saline water microbial communities from Ace Lake, Antarctica - #232 | ecosystem: Environmental > Aquatic > Non-marine Saline and Alkaline > Saline | place: Antarctica: Ace Lake...
ACGGCATAAAGAAAGACTTACAAAAGCTTGGAATGCTTGATGTTACAGCAAAACACAAACGCGTTCCCGTTGAATATCTGTTAAATTCCGCAGCTGTACGACGTGAAGTACTTAAGGGTTTGATGGATACTGATGGAAGTGTTTCACCCAACAGGACACCAGTTTTTACAACAACTTCTCCTTATCTTGTACAAGATGTTAAGTTTTTGACAGAATCTCTTGGTGGCCTGTGTACAGTTAACCAGTATGACAGCATAGTTAATGGACGTAACTATGGAAAATACTACATGCTTTTTGTACAACTGGATGATGTGTTTTCTTTGGATAGGAAGAGGGAAAACGTTATTCTCAAGAAGTCGAAGTTGCTGATTGCTAGTGTTGATTATGTTGATGAAGAGTCATGTCAGTGTATAAAAGTATCAAACAAAGATGGCTTGTATATTACAGATAACTTTATTGTAACACATAATACTAGCCAAGAAGTTTCCCAGCGTCTCTTCAACAGTTTCTGGAATGCTCCACAACCGCTTGCCTACACCCTCGCAACGGCACACTTGACAGGAGAACTTCCTCCAGGACTGTTAATAGAGGCAATTCGCGTAAGCAAAAACCATGATGAAGTGCAGCTCTGCCCCGTTGATTGCCCAGAAAACCTCATCGAGCGGTTCGTCGAGTATGCAAAGATGATTGCGGCAAAAATCTGTATCTGCAACGAAACTGGCGAGTGGCCGATGAACTGTGCTGCCTGTTCCACATATGCAATGTTCGGAATGCCTGGTTATAGCTGTGACTATCAGCCAATATGCGGAGCGACAGACTGGAAGAGAATGGTTCCGATGTATGAGCAACGTGAACCTTGGCATCCGTTTGTTGTGAAAGGGTAAGAAAGATGAAAAAGCTGCTTGGTTACTTCTGGAACTCGATCCTCTGGATTAGAATTGGCATCAACAGACTGCTTTTTCCCTCGAAACTTCCCAAGTGCCCGCGATGTGGCGAGCGACAGGATGCCAACGGGCACTTTCCTGCACACTGTTGGCAGCGGTGCGAGACGTGTAAAGGACACAACAATAAGACACATTATTGTCGTATCCAAGATGATTTTATGTATCCCACTCAGTGGTGCAAGGACTGGGAGGCGATGAAATGACATACCACCAAGACTTTAACTACTGTAAAAACTGCGGGGCAGAGCGATCCGATGATTGTCCGCTGGATTATATCTTTCAGCTCTGCCCGCCGTGCCTGAAACGGAGAGACGACGCATACGATGATTACGTTGATTCGATTCACTGGTATCACCAACATGGGCCAGATCGCGTTGATGAGCCTTAAGGAGAAGCCATGACTGACACACCGAAACTCAAAGCGACTGACTTGATGTCCTTGACATGGAAACAGCTTATCGAGATGCCCGCGTTTGTCCTGGGGGTTCAGGAAGTGTTGAATCCGGGACCGTGGGAACACGGGGCGGAAAACATCGGCGGGAATTGCGTCCGTTGCGGTAAGCATCTTCAGGCTCTTTACTCATTGCCTGAACGCCATCGGCCGTGTCCTGTCCCGCCGCCAATCGCCGATCCGCCCGAGGTCGTGGCGAGGAAGTTGCGGGACGCAACAAATAATGACACTTTCGTTCCGAGCCTATTCGTTAATGCCGTGAATTTGATAACCGGAGAAGCAGTATGCTATTTGGAGACTGCGATGTGGTGGTTTGGCTGGGACGCCACTTCTGTCCAACAAATCATCACCTGCCTCGTGGCTCTGGGCAAAGTAGAAGGACGGTGACATGAAAACAAGAACCGTATGGCTTACGAGGAGTTCTCGCTCAGGAACAATCGAGGTACACTCTGCAAAACCTAAGAGAATTGTAAAATATGACAACGTAAACAGGGAAGCAATTATAACCTTTGAACTCGGCCCAGTTTGTTGCTTTCACGGAATTGAAAGGCTTTGTCCGGCACTGCGACTAGAGAAAGGAACGATGACCGAGTGTCTGCTAGCAACGGATGAAAACACCACGACGTTTGAAGTCATCAACAGTGGTATTTAACGTTAACAGTTTCATTTAATGAAATGGATGAAAAATGCCCATCTGTGATTGTTGTGTAGAGGAAAAAACAGAAGAAGAGTGCTCGCGGATCGGCAGCCTTTGCATATGCCTCGTCTGTAAAGGGAACAAAAAGCTTCTCGAAGACCTGAAGAAAGACTGTGAAGAAGCTCTGCAGCTTGACATAACAACCAGCAGTAGCCGATGGCAGTATTGGCGAGACTGCGTAGCAGCACTGGAAGAACTGTTGTAAAAAAGGAGAAAAACATGCGAGCACGAGACTTGAAGACACAAAATGAACCACCGAGTATTTGCATTGTCGGCCATGCTGGCTGTGGAAAGACTGGCCTCTCGTCACAGGTTGGTAATGGTTCTTATTGCTTTGACTTTGACAACGGCATGCGAACAGCCCTGACGTTAGAAGATGCCTTTACATCATATCGACAGAGCACAGAGTTTGACATCTATGTTGATAGTAACCTGAGCAATCCGCAAGCCTTCGTAAAGGCGAAGAACACACTGAGGGAGCTGCAAAAGAACCCGCCAAGAGCAGTTGTTCTTGATTCTCTAACTGGTCTCGCATTTGCATGCCGCTATCACGTGATGAAAACAGCAGGTAAGCCGCTTGGACAGCCTGAGATTCAGCACTGGGGAATAATGATTCGAGAGATTGAACAGTTCTTGTATACCATTCGCAGTATGAAATGTCTTTCGATCATAACCGCACATGATGCTTATCAAGAGGATGAGAAGGGGAAACTCCACGCGTATATCAATAGCATTACAAAGAGCCACGGCAGAAACGGTGTAGCTTGGTTGTTTGATGAAGTCTTATACATGAAAACGCGAGCGAAGGGAGCAGGAAAGTTTGAATATGTAGTTTGTACGCAAGGCTCCGATATTCCCGTAAGAACGAGAAGTAGTATTTTTGAGCCATTCGACATTACGACATGCGGTCTCACAGGATTGTTAGCAAAAGTAGACTATTCTTTTGAGCCGAAGGAGTATAAAGAAAATGGCAAGTAAACCGTTTGATGATCTTCGTAAAGTAGCAGAGAATCTATATACCGAAGTTCCAACGTCTGTAGGTAATGCAATTCCAACATGCCCGTGCTGTGGTGGCAGGCACACAGGCTATGGCAAAGGGAAGCACGAAAATGACTGTGAACTTAAGGCTCTGCTGGTAGAGAAGGAAGAGAAATGAGCAACCCACACTATAAATTATCATGCAGGCGAGTCGGTCCTAATAACTGGATACTATGTGATAAGGATGGCATGGAAGACAGAATGAAAATGTCTGAGAACGAGGCTAAGTATGCTGCCTTTGCAATCAACCAGCACGAGACGCTGATAAAGGCATTAACACGACTCAGCATGTGTACGCCATCAAGGACAGACGTGATAATTGCAAGGACTTTATTAGACGCTGACGCTGCAATGGAGAAAGCCTAACATGTCAAGATCGTTCAAAAAAGTTGCTCTTGTAACAGCATCCAAATGCTGGAATAGCTTTCTTGAACATGCATTTCGCAGACGTGTAAAGAAGGCTTTGCACACGATAGAAACGCAATTTGATCCGGATGCTGACTGGGAAGAAGCACAGATGAGTAACAAGAAGCTTAGAGACTATGGAACAAAGTTTGGTTTCTATGTTGAGCCAAATCCGGATGATTGCATGACGAAGATCAAATGGTACAAGAAGCTTAGGAAAAAATAAAAGAAGAAAAAATCTCTGTTGTTACTCAAAGGCTGCAAAAACCGTTGATCTGGGAGCAACCCGCGAGAAGACAACTGAGACTCGTTGCAACGAGTTTATTGCTAACCTCTGTAAAAAGGAAGAAAAAATGGGAATTGTGAATGTGGACACGACTGATGAAAGTGCTTTCAGCCAGAGATCATTTGAACCGGCACCGGCTGGTATGTATCTCTGCAGTATCAAGAGCTGCCCCTTGGTAGTTGAAAAGGCAAAGTCGTCAAGTAACAACGTCATCAACGCACACCTCGTTATCGAAGCCGATGGCGAAGGAAACGACACTGAGTACAAGGGCCGAACGATCTTCAACACCATTGCTCTTACACCGAAGACGGAGTACATGCTGACGCATCTTGCCCTGTGCTTCGGAGCGATGACCGCAGCTGAGATCAAGGAAGTTGGCGGTGTTGATCCTGACCGCTTTTCCACGGACTTGCGAGGCTTGGTGCAGGTAAGTATTCAGGCAGCCACTGAACAATGGCCCGCGAAAAATCGCGTAACCCGTTATATGTGGGAAGACGATAAGTAGATCACCCTCCCTCCGCCGGGAGAAGCCCAACGGACTGGACTTCTTCTGGTTTTTCTTGAAAGGTTTAACAACATGCCATCAAATGACCCTATCGTATTCCCTCTCAGTGGTTTTGTAGCAGTGAAAGACGTAGAATGTTTCGATGAGAAGCAAAGCATCTGGAAGGGAATACTTGTAAAGGTACCACAACAGCAGCATCCGTTCAACATCATCTACTTTTCCCGTGAGTACCTTCCAGAAGTTAATGAGCTGGATCAGATCATTAAGGAGAAAACATTCGACGAGACACTGACAGGCTTCTCATTCCTTCTCGTGCCGAAGGAAAAGCTGATATTCGGCTATCATCCCAAGGGAGCAATCTTGATGCCAGATGTTGGGATGCTCGGTAAGACGAAGAGGCCACAGATATGAAAATATCAATAGCAAAAATCGATGCATCAGGTCGCGGAAGAAAGGAGTTCAAAGACATTGAGAATCTTGCTCATAGCATTAAACAGCATGGCCTGATGCATCCGTTGGTTGTTACACAAAAGAACGATGGCAGCTATCGGCTAATAGCTGGTGAGAGGCGAATGAGAGCCTGTTTACTAGCTGGTGTCATTGATGTTCCAGTAACGCTGAAGGAAGATATTACCGATGAACAGCTGAAAGAGATGGAGCTGGAGGAAAACATCCAGCGTGTTGATCTCAAGTGGAATGAACAGTGTGAGATCCTCCGACAGCTTGATGTCATTCGGAGGAAAAAGCTAGGCTCGTCAGTGGCGTCAAGAGCTGGAGCGACAGACGGATATTCCCTAGCAAAGATGTCACAGGAGACCGGCCAGTCAGTTGGTTACCTGTCAGAGGCGTTGAAGATTGCAAATGTTCTAAAAGACGAACCTGAGATTGCCAAGCAGATAAAGCATCTTCCAAAGAAAATGGCTATCAAACGAGCAACCGTTCTTCTGGAAGAAAAGAAACTGAAGAGAGCAATGTCAGAGGAAAGGCTTACGGTTTCTGCATGTTTGAAACTTGGTCCGTGTGAGAAGCTCATAAAGCAAGTGAAGAACGAAACCGTAAGCTTGTGCATAATGGACCCTCCATATGGATGCGAGACCATGAACCAAACTGGTGATGGAACATTCGGAGCCAGCTATGGGATGTCAAAAACGAACATGAATGGAGATCGCTCGATGGAAGATGTTTATAATGAGCTTTTTCCAGAGCTATTCCGCGTTCTCAAGCCTGGGTCTCACTGTTACATCTTTCACGCGATGGAATGGAATCATCGGCTAAAGACCATGCTGCGATCCCTTGATTTCACAGTTGATGACATGCCGATTATATGGAGCAAGCAACGCATGACGACAAAGCCGACTGACTGGCACTATCGTCCATGTTATGAACCCGTGCTCTTTGCGATTAAAAATCCTCGCAGCCGGCCCCTTATGCATCCAACGGCGAACATTGTGACATGCCAGCCAGTGAATCCAGCTGACAAAATCCATGATCTACAGAAACCATTCGATCTTCTAAAGGTATTCATTGAAAACAGCTCATCGATCGGAGAGATCGTTCTTGATTGCTTTGCTGGAAGTGCCTCTACGTTGATAGCTGCTAAGCAATTGCACAGGAATGCTCTCGGATTTGAATTGTCGGAAGGTAACTATATGAGAGCACAGCAGTTTTTAAAAGGAGAAATGAATAATGACAACTTGGCGGAAGTGTCTGACAGAAGAACTGAAAATACATGAGGAGTCATTCAGAGATATAATCAAATGTACTCTTAGTGAGAATGAACTAGACGTGGAGTTTGACGATGGTTATGGAGGAGTTGAAGGAAAGCCGTTTACAGCTTGGACAGCAACTAGAGTTTATTTCCCTGACTGTTACGATGGTTCAGAGTCTGCTGTAAGCGTTGCAAGGAATCCTTGTGACGAAGCTACAGAGCATATTGACGGTGATTAAAAAGAAAGGAGATGCCGATGCATTAGACTAGCTGTTAGACAGTACGAAGTTTCAGATGTGGCCCCGAGTCTGAACAGATGGAATTTACTTTTTCGCGAGAAACAAGTGCCCATCAGATCGCTTTGCAAATCAAGTATCGGGGCATCCTGCTCAACTACTTTGTTGTAGAAAGAGACGCCTAAGATGAAACAAAAGGATGTAAAATTCAAGATCGGTGACGTTGTCACTGGAATCGAGGTGATGGAGCGAAAGACGCTAAATCTAAAAGTTACTTGGGTTAAAAAACAGCGTGAACACTTTGTCGGCGTCGTCTGTGGCATGATCAGACGATATGATGGAACGCTTAGATCATATGACGTTGACGAACCATATTATTTGACCGATACAAAAGGGCACATTTTCTACCAAGTAAAGCTTGGTTGGATCAACAAGCCGTTGTTGGTTCTTGAAGACCAGATTGTTATTACGAGCAGAAAGTTTATTCTACCTGTCTTTCACGTATCAAAACGAGGCCAGTCAAGGGCGATAAAAACCCTGTGGGGAGAGTATAAAAATGGATGATTTTCGACCAACAAGAGATTGTTACGAATGCCAGTCTTGCGGATCGGAGCTTACACGAGAGAACATCTTACTAATATGTGACTGTGGCAAAGAGTATTGTCAGAAATGCTCAAGAATTTGTGTAAAATGCGGCTATGTAGGTTGCCGTGATTGCGTAAAAGACAATGAAGACAATCGTTCTCTCTGTCATATGTGCAAGATGTATTCTGAAGAACCTGTACAAGAGCAGAAAGGAGAAACAACCTCATGAGCCATCCGAATGTTTTCCAGGACATCCTTGAACTTCATGAAGCTTATGAAGCAGTTATCCCTGCTTATCCGACAATGCCTGATGACAAAACACAGGCCCTCAGGAAAGACTTGATAACAGAAGAGTTCGTAGAGCTGATGACAATCCTGAGGACTGATGATTTTGTAAACATCGCTAAGGAAGCTGTCGATCTAATAGTTGTCATTCTTGGCACCCTTGTTAGCTACGGAATTGACTTTGACCCAGTTTGGCAAGCTGTTTACAAGACTAATATGGAAAAGGCAAATGGTCCTGTCAGAGCTGACAATAAGAGACTAAAGCCGAAAGGCTGGAAATCGCCAGACATAGATACTCTCCTGCGTAATCAACGATCAATCCTTTTAACAGTCTGTCCAAAGTGTATGAAGCTTGTACCCAGACTTGGTGCTCATAGTTGTTACGACGCGTCAGACAGACCTCTTGCACAGGAAATAAAGTGCCCGAAGTGTGGCGATATTGTCCAGTATCCTTATGAACATAAATGTAAGGAATAACAGATGAAAGTACAAGATGCTGGGCCTCTTGACGCCAGTATAATGCTGGTCGGAGAGAGCCCAGGTGTTGATGAGGAACGATGTGGTGAGCCATTTGTTGGCTGCAGCGGCAAGCTTCTCCGTGCGATGCTGAAACATTGCGGAGTTAACTTTTCCAGCTGTTACGTAACCAACGTGATGAATGAGCGTCCACCGGGCAACAGGTTTTCCTATTTCTACGATGCACAGAACATACCATCGAAAGCTCTGGAAGAATCACGATCTGTTCTTCGGGCAAAGATTGAAAGGATAAAGCCGAAAGTCGTCATCCTGCTCGGCAATGAAGCCTTAAAAGCCGTGATGAACCTAAACGGCATCATGACATGGCGTGGATGCTTCTTATCATACAGAGGCATAAAGATAATGCCAACGTATCATCCATCAGCCGTTATACGATCCTACGAACTGCATCCAATCTTTGAGATGGATGTCATAAAGGCAACTACTAAAGAACCTGCGGAATGGCCTGAGACAATAGTTGCTCCATCCCTAAGCGATGTTGTGTCAGTTTTTCACGAAGCTCAAAAAGTGTCAATGGTTTCCTTTGACATTGAGACCGTTGGAAAGGATGTTCGTTCGCTGGCAATTGCTTTTCGCTGTTCAAACGGCAAGACGAAATCAATCTCTGTGCCGTTTATAAAGTTTGCCTCATCACAATGCGGACAGGTTGTTGGTTCTATCATTAAGTGCTCAAGTGACAGCTTGTCAAGCTACTGGCCAGTAGAAGATGAGCTAATTGTTCTACAGGAGCTACAGCAGCTATTTGACTCAGACGTCCTGTGGATCGGACAGAATAGCTTTGGGTTTGACGAGCCTTTGATACTGCGATCGTTTCGCATGCGACCGAAGAACCACGTCTATGACCTGATGCACATGTTTCACCTGCTATACTGTGAGTTCCCCAAGTCCCTGAACTTCATCTGTTCCGCTCTCACATGCTACCCAAACTACTGGACGAAGAAAGACACCCTGATAGACCTCGATGAGTGGACGTACAATGCTCGAGATACTATTTGTACACTGGAAGCCTGTGAGGTTGTTCTCAAGGAGCTGAAAGAAACGAAGCTTCTACCATTTTACGAGAAGCACCTTGTGCCGTTGTCAAGAACTCTTATAAGACTTGAAAACAAAGGCGTCCTCATCAACAAGACTATCATGGCGGAGCATTTGACGTGTCAGGAGGCCAGAAAGAAACAAGCACAGGAGAATCTTAACAAACTAGCTGGCCACACAGTAAATGCTAACTCTCCAAAGCAAATAAAGCAGTTGTTGTTTTCAGAGCTAAAGTATCCAACAGCCATCAGCCCGCAGACAAAAAAGGTGACAACGGATGAAGAAGCTATTAGAAAACTTGCTCAGATGTATCCGAAAGAACAGGTTTTTCAAGAGATCATTACCTACAGAAAAGCCTCAAAGCTTATCGGAACTTACCTCACCTTGCAGACTTCTGAAAATGGAAGGCTTCACAGTTCTTACAATCCCAGTGGAACTAAAACTGGGAGACTATCTTCAAGTAAAAATCTGTTCAACGAAGGAACAAACCTGCAAAATATACCAGCTGGAAAAGGTCTCGACATTGTCAACCTCCGAGATATGTTTGTGGCACCTCCAGGAAAGCTATTGCTTAAGGCGGATTTGAAGCAGGCGGAAACGATGGTAGTCGGAGAGATTCTTCTTCGCCTTAAGTTTCCACAGATGCATGACCTGTACCAACAGGAAGGCTTTGACGTTCACACGTGGGCAGCTAGTTTTACCTTTAAGAAGAAACCAGAGGATGTTCTTAAGCGTGAGAGAGACGTCGCGAAGATCAGAAACCATAGTGGAAACTATATGGCTGGGCCGAATGTGATGGTGAAAACGGCTCTGAAATACGGAGTTGACATCGACTATCACATGGCAAAGAGGCTGCTCACAGACCACAAAACGCAGGTCTCTGGTATTGAGCATTGGTGGGGATGGGTTGAAAAGCAGTTGAAGAAAACCAGAACGCTTTACAATTGCTTCGGCAGACGAAGAGTATTCTTCGGCAGGATTGACCAGAGTACTATTCGTGAGGCTGTTGCCTGGGAACCGCAATCAACCGTTGGCGACCTCACGAATCGCATCCTTACGACTCTTGATAAGACGTTGCCAGAAGGTGCCTTCCCAGTCCTGCAAGTTCATGATGAAGTAGTGGCGGAAATACCTGAGGATAAGCTGGACGAATGCGTTGAATGCTTTAAGAAAGCTGCGATCATTCCTCTTGCTGTTTGTCCAACGAGCACACTTATTATTCCGCTGGAGATAGAGGTTGGTCATGACTGGAAGAACATGAAAGAGGTGAAATGATGAAGAACAAAAAGCTAGTCGGTTCAAACATCATCGACTGTCGCGTGCAGACAGGGGATTGTCCAAACAATTGTCTTGGCTGTTACTATAACAGAATGCCAGTTGCTCATAAGGAGCAACCAGTTATTCCAACAGCTAAAGAAGCTGCTGGTAAAATTGTAAGAATGAATGCGGAACATGATAGTAACATCGAACGAGAAGCTGTCGTCAAACAGGCTCTTCAGTACGATGATAGCTTCTTTAATACCAGCATGTTGAACCTCAACTTCCCAAGACCCGTTGTCCTGACAGTCAATGCTGATGAGTCAAATGTATATGATCCTCTTGACGTTTCTCCGATAGAACAGCTTAACAACATAATGTTTGTTCGCGTTAGAGTATCATCACTTATAACAAAGTGCGAACTAGACAGGCTTATTGGCATTTGGACATGCTATTACGTTCCAGTAGTACTGACATTCATCAGATACTACCAACAGATTATTCAAAAGGAGTATCAAGATAAGTATGAGTACAAGAAGCATGTACTGCATAGCTGTTGGCAGTTAAAAGACAGCATAAAGAAAAGTCTCATAAATGAACTTCGGATAGACTATGGAAGCTCTGTCTACAACTGCGGAGAACAGTGCAAGGACTGTCAAAACTGTGAGTCATTTTACTATCTGGCAAAACAACGAATGATCGACAATGACACGTGGAGATAATAGATGTCTCGTAAGTTACAAGAAGGAGTGATACAAGGTGTTTGTCAGCTAATGTCTGAGACGGAAGTTCCAGAACTATTTTCCCTGTGGGGAGGTGTTGTGTCAGTAAGTGCGGCTCTTGGTAGGAATTGTTTCATTGACCAGGGGCATTTTACAGTATACCCAAACATCTACGTGGTGCTTGTTGCTGGTTCTGCTCAATGCCGCAAGTCTACCATTATCAATACTATTGAGGATCTCATAAGAGCCCTTGAAACGCCGGTCAACATGTTGTCACAGAAGAGCACACCGGAAGCTTTGATTGGTGCTCTTTCCGGTTCAATAGATGACAAGTCTGCAAAGGTAGTTTCACTAGCAACAGGTGTGGCTGTTGTTGATGAGCTATCGACACTCATTGACAAGAACAGCTTTAACAGTGGCATGATTTCAATTCTCACAAAACTCTATGACTGCAAGGACTTTGACTACCGAACGAGAGGACGCGGACTTGAAACCATCAGAAACCCTTGTCTTACAATTTTTGGTGGCTCGACAATTCATTGGATAAAAGAGAGCATTCCTGTTGTGTCAATTGGTGGCGGCTTCACGGCACGGATAGTGTTTGTTTTCCAGGATGAAAAGAAACAATACGTACCTTGGCCAAAGAGAAACCAGGAGACACTTGAACTCTTCGATGATATTGTCCATGATCTTAACCATATTCATGACCATCTGCGAGGACGCTTTGCAGTTACGAGCGATGCTATTGATCTATATAGCAATGAGTATATAAGCTTTTCTGAGAAGAGCGATCTATTCGCTGATCCTAACATGAGTGGGTATGCTGGCAGGCGGCATGCTATTGTCCTGAAGCTCGCAATGTGCTATAGTGCAAGCATAAAGGACTCACGAGAGATTGACGAAATTGACATGGCGAGAGCCATTACAACACTCGCATCTGCAGAAGAGCGTATGAGGAAGGTATTATCAGCTATCAATAGCCAAGAATGCGGAGATCTATCAGAAGAGCTGGTGAAATTTATCTTCAGGAAGAAACGCGTTTCTCGAACGGACCTTATACGACAATATCGGAATCGTCTTACGGGTCGAGAGCTTGATGTGCTGCTGACTGACCTACTGGATGCTCGATATCTAACGCAAGAAACAGAAAAAGGTGTCCTTGTATACGTGTGGACAGGTGGTAAGTAATAACAACCAATTCATTAAATGAAACGGATGACAGTTAAGAGGAGATAAAATGCATCCCTATAGCGTAAAGCTTATAATCAAATGCAGTAAATGCAAGAAGACGTTAAAGACTCTTTACTGTTATAAACCAGAAATGGTAACATATGTAACACCCTGTGACTGTGAAATAGTAGCAGCAGAAAGAAGAGCAGATGCAATCGATAATCAATTATCCTCATGTCAGCACAGAACCCCTCGTCCACCATTCACTGTGCAGTAAAATAGGGGCAGCCAGCAACAAGCCGACTACCCCTGAGCAACAAAAACCTGAAGTCTTAAAAAGAATCAACGATCTTGAGACGCAACTTGGACCCTTGAGCTTTTCAGATAAACAACACCAAAGCGATATATAACGTCATCACTCTTGCAATTCTTCGTCCGATGTGCTCGTTCTCCAAATTTAATCCAACGCCTCTCAGTCTTGATTCTCCATTTTCTTGCCCGATCTTCTGTGAAATACCCAGCAACCAATCCGTCCAACAAGTGAATCCTACAAGCCCACAGAAGAGGAAATAAACTGGTAGCAATTCTAGCGAACATCTGTTAGAACCTCCATTTTACGTTAAACAAAACCTCATGCTGATCAGGAACCTTCCCAAGTTCACTCCACAGGCCATCATCAAAACCGTACTGATATTCCACGCCAAGAGTAATCTTGTCATCACCAAAGTAAAGGCCACTGAGAGCAGATGCCATTACCTCAGTTTCATCAAAATCCTCGAACTCCTCCTCATCCGCAAGCCCAAGGAAGCCGCCAACATACCACGTGACTGGAACAACAAAGCCTCCGATCTTAAATTCCTGAGCCTCTACCAGATCATACGTGCCATACACGCCACTACTGATGACGTTGTTATCATCACCATATCCTCCGAACAATCCAGCCTCAGTGCGTTCTAACGGCCGAACGCCGACCCGGACTTGCAATACGTCGTTATTGCCCAACACGCCCGCCACAACGCCCGCTAGGGCCGTGTTTTGGCCCAATAACGCCACTATTGCAACTACTACTAATAGCTTCTTCATACTCGTTACTCCTTCGGTAAGTCATAAAACAGGAATGATTTTAGGTCTTGCTGCTCGTACAGCTTTCTAACATCATTGTATGCTTGTTTGCCAGGGATCAGCAGTTCAAGAACAGACGATGCATTGCTGATAGATTTTTTCCTTTCATATTCATCATCTGAAAACGCAGCTTTGTACACACCATCTACCACCTGAAAAGCTGGAATGCTCTCAGGCGGTGTTTCATCATCATGCGGAAAGAGCACAAACTTCAGGATCGATATACCAAGCATTGCTTCCATTGCCTTACCAGCAGCCAGTATACCGCCAAGGCCCTTCAATGCTTGGGCCCTCCCACGAGGCTCCAACACCCTACCTGATGTATCCCTTCCATGTTTCATCCGGTACGCCATCTCAACAACATGCCCACCGTAATAGTTTTGCACCCAAGACTGGAAGAGCATTGCGGCTTTGGCAGCATCCGATCGGTAATGCAAAGGCATGCTGGTTGGAAGATATTCCCACTGCGTCAGACGAACAGCATCGTGAATCATATCCTCCATGTCTTCTTTCTTGACAAGACCCCGTTCCATCTCTTTGTCATAGTTTTTTGTTATAAAGTCTTTTACATCTTTCCCTTCCTTCTGTGCTTCTTTTCGCAGATCGCTTACTACTTTCTTCTCAACATGCTTGTAGTAAGAACTGTTTTTGTCTTTTGATCCCTCGTATCTCCGTAGCCAGTCAGTATAACCGACACGAGCAGACACGTTTACGTTACTTATGTGAGCCATATGGAATAACTTTGAACTCGCACGACCAACCCTGTTTGTAAGAGCCTCGTCATTTTCCGACAGGTAATTTTCCGTCGCTTGATACCAGTTCTTTCCCTTCAACCAGTCACCGAGCGTTACCTCCTCGTCAGTCCCAACATCAACAGATGGCCAAAAGCCATCAGCCTGATGACACTGAGCTGTCCACAAGTCCCTGTAATGGTAAAGATCAGTGAGCAAAATACGTTGCCCAAGGTTTCTAATAGCTGGTTTCAGCCGAAAGCCAAGAGCACTAACATGTGCAAGCTGCCGAAACATCCGAGACGTGGGCTTTACGACACTCAGTATCTCTCTATTAAAGGGCTTAAGAGCGTAGTTCGCAATCTTCAAAGGTGTTACAAATATCTTATCAATCTCTTCATCAATCTCACTAACCTGACGAGCAATATCATACGTCATGTATTTTGCCAGGTCATTGCGAACATCCTTTGGAATTCCACCATCTTTTTCAAGCCTTGTCAGTTCCTCCTTTGCAGCTGTGTACGGATTTGTGAGCAGGGCATCCCTAACATCATACGAAATGAGAGCCTTCATTATCTCATCAACGTTCTTGCTGTAATGAGTTTCAATTTCATCCTTTAGCTTCCTGCGAAACGCCGAGGAGTTCTTAAAGTCCTTCGGCTTATCTGCATACCGTTTTGCCAGCCTCCAAATGTAACCAAATTGTAGAGGATGGCTCTTTTCTTTTCGCCGTCTTTCCAGCTCCTTCTTAGAAACCTTTTTCGTTTTTACAACATCGCCATTGTTATCAATAACATCTTCTACCTCGCTATAGGACGACACGGCGTCAACAGCAGTATCAGACCAGTGGCTGATGTAATTTGTGATGTTCTTTATTTCTGGCAAACCAGCTTTTTTCCTGCCAATATTAGCAACTTCTCTAAGGCCCTGAAGAAGCGTTCGCATGTCATTGAATGTTTCTTGATCTTCCTGTGACCAACTTTCATCAGCCCATTCTCTACTATCAAGGTCATCGTATAGTTGTTGAATAGGCTTCACAGCTCTGTTCGTTAGCCAGCTGTAAAACTTATCGCCTCTAGAGGCTTTTGATCGGTAGAACTTAATAGCCTTGTCTGCAAATGGCTGCAGAGCCTTCGTCATAAGGTCAGCTGATATGCGGGCACTTTCAAGGTCTCTCGTTAGATACTCAATACCTTCCAGCTTGTTCACCATCCACTTCGGAGCAACATGCTTAGCGAGAGCGGCGAGACCTGTCAGTGAGTGAAACTTCTTATCAACAGCTGCCCACTTTTCCTCAAACGTTGCTGGCTTTTCAACTGGTCCTATTGGCTCTGCAGTTTTTTCTTCGGCAGTCTTACCTTCAAGCTCCGCTCGCACATCTTCTGGGGTTGCCTTCAGAACAGCCGACAACTCAGCTCCGGTCTTTTCCTGATACGCTGTTACCTCTTCTTTTGACAACGGATCGACAGCCTTCTTCTCAGGAAAAAACTGTTGCTCTTCTGCAAACTTATCAAAGGCTTTCTTGCTTTTAAGCTTCTTGCTACTTGGAAGTGTTGCCTTAATCTTACCCATGTCATGAACAAGAGCATTAGAAGCTTCCGTCCTGATAGCAGTCATGGCTTCATTGATGCTGTCAAATCGCAGATCAATAGGCTCGTTTCTGTTACTTGTTTCCAACCGCCTGTTAAAAATAACGCCTGGAAAAGCGAAGAAAGGCGTCATAATAGCAGCACCAGTAGCAGCATAAGTCATGCGTTCAATGGCATCATAGAATGTTATCTTTTCGCTGTGTCCCATCTTTGCAATGCCCATCTCTGTTGCTTCTTGCATTACTTCTACAAGAGCTTCAGAGCCAGCAAGCTTAAGGATACTAGTCACATGTTTAGGATTCTTTGCCATCTTCGTCAGGCTTTTCTCAGTAATAGCCTTAGCCATGTAAGCTTTACCGAGCTTATCGTAGCCCTTTGCAAACTTTATAAACTTGCTGAGCTGAAAGAATTCAAGAGCACCAACAGCAGGACCACCAATCCAAGCTTCCAAATCCGCTCGTTCCTGTGAAGCACCATGATCAATGGCGTTCCTTCGTATGTTATCACCCATCATGAGACTGCTTGATACAAAGGCAAGTGGCCCACTAGCACCAAAAGGAACTCCAATAGCTGTTGCTGCAGAAACCGCCATCATATAAGCAGATGTCTGTGCAAACATATCAGACGCTTTATCATACCACTCTCCATCTCTCCCAGGTGCCATTTGCCAGCTTCTAGCATCTTCAGCCAGTACATCTCCCCATTTTCGAAGTGGCGTTGTAAAAGTTTCTATCTCTTCATCCGACATTTGACCAGCTTGCACAGCAGGTCCATATTGCATGGCCATTCCAGCTGGTTGCTCTTGAAGAAGACCCTTTATGATATCAGCTGCAGAACCGAGGGAAGCTCCTACACCTTCCACAGCACGAATAGCATCTTTCTGCCGTTCCTTCCAAAAACCCTGATACACAGGACGTGATGGATCATCAGAATCGATGTCCATTTTTGGATACACAATTGACTGAAGCTCATTTCCAGTATCATCAACAGCAATATTACCATCGGTATCGAGCTTATAGACAAACCATTTAGGCTCACTTTTCGGTCGCCATGTTTCAGTTACTCCAGGAAAAAGGCTAGAGTCTTTATCTTCCGGCGTAAGATCAGTAACATTATAGCCAGCATCGACAAACTTCTGCCTTTGCTCATCCATTGTCAGCTTAGCTTTGACAGCCTTCGATCCGCCCATTTCATACTGCGGAGCAAGACGAGCCCTTAGCTGTGATGGAGATTCAATAACAGCCATCTATTATTTCCTTCCTACATCTGTTGTAACAGCCGGATTATTTACCTTTACATCAGTTGAAGGCTTTCTATTCATTGACTGTTGCTGTTGCTGTGGCTGTGGCTGTTCCGTAATCTTCGGAGCAACAAATTTAGGAGGTCCGAACCACGGATCTTCTGTAACAGGATGAATCCAAGGAGCCTGACTCCATTTATTATACTCTTCTATATTCTTGAACAGCTCAGGATGACCAAGCAGTTCAATACTTGCCCGCTCCTTTAGTGACTGCTGGCCAATAACTTCTTCTTTTCCTTGAAGAACTGTTAACTCTCTAGCACTTTTCAGCTTAGCAGCATCGGAAAGAACCTTGTTCCAGTCTCTATTCGCAGCAAGTCTTTGCTCCGGCGTAGCATCTTTGTTATCGATTATTTTGCTGTGGTTAATAGCTCCTTGAGCAACTGCAGAATGCGATACAGTTCCTGCATATGAATCAATAGTAGGACGATATGTTTGGTTAAAGGCTCTCATTTTGTTGTCAGAAAGTGTCTGCTGCTGCCGGAACTGATCCGAAGCTGCCATTCTCTGTTCTCTGCCAGCAGCTATTTCTGCGGTTTTCTGCCGAATCTCCTGCTGCATAGATGCCATCAGCGTCCGTTGCATGTAGTATTCATTTACCTGCAACGGATCAGTGAGACCATTTAGGAAATCAAGCTTATGCTTCTTAGTTTCTGCCTCATAGCTGGCATTCAAACCAGCAGATCCAAGAACCTTAAGCTCTCGTTCCGTATCATGTATCTCACTGTCTCTCTTTTCATTACCGAGAAGACGATCAATCTGAGCCTGCTGATACTTAAGAGTAGTAGCCTGTGATGCTTCAGACAAAATTACTCGTCTTTCATCAAGTGACAGACCTTTACTCTTCAACCTAAGAGCCGCTTCTGTTTGCTTAGCCTGTATAGCTGCTTGTTTCTTTTCTTCTCTAAAACCAGCAACTTTCAGGGCAAAGCCAAGAACATCTGGTGCCTGTTGAACTGGTACGACTGTAGCCATTTTAAGCTCCTGTTATTATCCCATCATACTCATTGGACCCATGCTAGGATTGTACGCTGTTCCTCCAGCAGTTGCTCCAGACGTTGCTCCACCACCAAAACTCCCAAAATAAGCCCCAAGACCAGCACCGACAGCTTGTGGCAGTATGCCTTGCTGCCCTGGTGTAACAATATTTTCCATTGTTCCGGTCATGGATGTTTGCATTGCTGATTGCAACCATGGGTTGTATTCGGACATCATACGCTGTTCTTCACCACGTAAAGCCGCAAGCATCCTGCTATTTTCCGCAAGCTCCATTTGTCCAAGACCAAGAGCACCGCTGTATGCCATTGTTGGTGCCTGTCCAAGAGCCTGAGCACCAGCCAGTTGCCTACTAGCGGCTGCTTCGCCGCTTTGAAAGGCTTGTTGTCTACCAGTTTGAAGAGCAGTAAACAAACTTGGAGCAACAGATTCACTATAAAAGCTGTTGGCAGCATCTGACATACCTCGACCAGTCAACGATGACGAAAACATGCCAGGAACATTGTAACTCTCCTTTACCATAGGAGCAATCTCATCTCTCCACGTTGCCATCAATGGCGTAGCATAGGTTTCTTTCCACTCCTTACTAATAGCTCCAGCATCAAACGTATACTTTGGCGTACCAGATGCTTGCCTTTGAAGTGCTTGCATGATGGTACCTGTTCCCTGGCCAACCAAGCTTCCGGCACCAGACATTGCTTGTGAATACATGTCACTGGTAGCATACGGAGCATAAGCACTTGGTGTCGCTCCAGTTCCAAGACCTTCTCTTATTGTTGTAGAAAGGTCTTTGAGTAGTTTTTGCTGATCTTTTGATAAAAGAGATGCTTGTCTCGTTTTTTGATCCGAGCCAAAGATCATGCCACCTAGGTCAAATCCCATTTTTAAGACTCCACAAAAGACTTTACTCTATTCGGACCCTGCAGAACAACATACCCACCAACATTTAAGTCTCCGCTGATGTTAACCGTTCCATTGAGTCGCTCATCAATGGCTCTTTGCATTCCAAGCAGACATTCTCTAAGAGAGCCTTGTACGTCATCTGGAATTTCTGGCCATCGAGTTGTGTCAAAAATATCATCAGGCATCGTTTAATCCCTCGGTGTTATTACAGAAACTTCTATTCTGAAGTTCGATCGTAGCTGCAAATCACCATAGCCATTTTGGACAAGCTTAAAACGGATCTTCCTCGAAACGACATCAAGCGGCAAGCGATGCGTTGTCCACTCTTGTTCAAGAGAAACAGGTGAATCCGTTAGCTGCGTAAATGATTCTCCACCGTCTGTCGAATAATAAACAAAAACGTCTGTTCCTTCAAACTGTGAAAGAGCTGTGAACGAAAACCATATGAACCTTCCATGCTCTTCTTCATCTGTAATGACAATGTCTTCCGTTTGATACTCACAGTTTATATCAGAAGAATTATCATAGCCACTCACTTCATCCATCTTATAAACGTATCCATCGTCGGTTATAAAACAGGCCATGTCGTAGTTCTCATCACCGTACTTGTCATCGCAATATGATGTTACAGCGTCACAGTAAAGGTCTTTCCACTCAGTGTCATCGCAATAAGCTGAACCTTTTGTTCTCCTCAGAACTGCAATGTCTCTAACTGTATGAGCAAATTCATAATACTCCCACGGCATACCATCGAGTCCAAGGTTTATGACATAGCCTTTTGAAGGATAGTCATCACCAGATGTCGGAATAAAGAACAGAACCTTTTTCCTGCCAACATCATATCCCGATGATATCCTTGTCTTTTTTTCCATTGATATATCGGCAAATATTCTGTTCTCAACAGTCTGTCCAATCCTCATCATCCCGCCACTTTGATCAAAGGAATAAACTCTTTGATCCGTTCCAAGGAAAAAGTGGGCTCTTGTAATGCCGACAAGTGCTCCAGAAGCTAACAGACCAGCTTCCTGTATAATTGTAGGAATCGAAAAGATTGTTGCTCCGCCGATATATCCACAGCGGCTGATGGATCGATCGCTGTAGATTACCAGGTCTGTCCCAAGTTTCAAAGAACGAACAATCTTCCCAACGGAGTCTGTTAAGGTAGTTGCAAACGATGTTGCACTGGACCAGTCATCAATATCCCCCGTTCCAGCTACTGCCAACGAACGACATCTTGTTGCTGTATCAGTATAACCAATCAGAAAGAGATGATTCCGAAACTCAGCAATGTCTAAGCAGCTTGAAAAAGACGGAAAACCATGAGAAAGTGTTGCAAACTCATCGCTAGTATTTCCCTCAAAATACTTAACAGCATCAACATTGTTAACAACGCAAAGTGCAGAGCCTCCATTGTTACTAAACGCTGTAGCATCCGTTACTATGCCAGAGGAAAATCTATCATCTGCATCCCCAGTCCACGGAACAGGAGTCGTGGCATGTCCTGGTGTTACAATATCCCAGGCATCTGATGTGCTGTTGTACAAATAAGCATTTGTGGTTGTAAAAGCCAACAAGTGCATTGTACCAGTATTGTCAATGTAAGACACCAGCCTGCTGCCAATGCCACTCATAGCATCACCAGTACCGAGCCTGCTATAACCTTGCCGCTTCCGAACCTTTGTACTCTCCACCATCATGTTTTTCATGTATGGCGAATAGTTTCCTTTGAAAGTTGTACTCTCATCATCAAGATTCAAGCCACCAGCTCTTTGGCCTCTGATGTTATACGCAACAGGCAATGTTATTCGCTGTATAGCAGCCATTATGCTGGCATCTCCAAAGCAGTAAGCACCCGAGGAAAACTTGTACCATCTTGCTTTACAAGATAAAGAACATCTTTCCACTGTACCTTAAACGTATGTTCTCCTGCAGCCAAAGAAGTAAACAACCAGTGCATTGATATTAACTTCTCCTGTCCTTCAAGTGCTCCTAAAACATTGTCGTGCATTACCTGTTGCTGTGTACAGTAAGCAGTGTCATCAAGGTCAAATCTTAAACCAAGAATTTCATCATCGTCATAAGATTCAAAAGTTGCAGCAAACATAAGAAGGACATTTCCACCAGTTGTCGTGAGCGTTATTGACATACCAGCCATGTCAGCCCAGTCACCAGTATTGTTAGAAATATCTGTTGCTCCAACTGCTTGTGACTGTTGAGTATCACGCGTCTTGAGAACAGCAATTCCGCTTGTACCACTTGCCGCAAGATAAGTTCCAATTACTGGCAAGCTAATAACTCCAGTTGAGTTAGTAACAAGATGCGTTGTATCAATCTGTCCAAGCCGCACAGCTTCATCAGCCTGCGTACCATTCACGAGGCCAACGAGAGGCTTGCTGTTAGCATTCATTGTTTCTGCAAGATAAACCCTTTGACACGCAACGCCTTCCCAGCCAGTCGAAACGCCAGCAGATGTTCCAACGTATACCTGTATGATGTTACTTGAGCCTGTCAGAACCGCAACTCTACCATTGTCAGCTGTCGCAGTTGTGTCAAGGTTATTACCTTCCGGATCAACAGCTGGCGTAGCACTGTCAAGATACACACGAGCAGAACCTTTTACATGCTGCCCACCGGCATTATCTGTCGATGGCGTCACATGTTCCTTGGTAAAAATCTGCTTTGTGGAACTTTTTACATCTCGAATCTTAGAAGGTACATCACCTATCTTCGTATGGTTAATTGGTAAGCTGACATCCCAATCGTTCTCAGCCATTTATCACATCCATTTCATTAAATGAAACTGTTGTTAGTACCACATCCTGATGTTCCCATAGTCAGAGTGACCAGTTATATCATTCTTAACTGCCACAGCATTGTTAGAAGCAGAAACGGTCGTTCTCTCAGCTTTCATAACTGTTGCTCTGTCAGTCCTGTCAAGGTCAATAATGTCACCGAGTGTACCACCAACCTTTCCATTCATTACATACTGATACCCCATTGCAAGGTTATACCAATACTTGTACTTTTCCAGTTCCTCAACAGAAAAGAACACGAAGGCAGTTACATACTGGGTTACGAAAAGATCTGCAACAGCTATTGGACATTCTGTATCGTCAGTGGTAAACGACTGATCAGTGGCAACGGCAAGCTGCAATGTAAGACCTTCTTCCGCAGGACAGTTCAAGTAAACAGTTGTCTCGCGTCTGAGAGCATACACCGGCCAACCTTTCATGTTGTCATCTTCTTCAACAACATTCTTATTCCACCATGTTTCATCCTTGAAAATAAGAGGCGTTGAACGCTCGCTATCAGCCTCTAGGATAGTACCAGAGATAACATGGCGGAGACCAGTAAGTGACGATATATCAACGCTTGCAGAATCTTCCGTTATTGCGAATTGCTCCTGAAACGACATAGCCTCTTTGAACGGGTGATGGGAAATTGCCACCTGCAATGCTTCATCGCAAAGCTCCTCAATAAGAGAAGCCTTTTCCGTGGCTCTCCCAGTAAAATGTCCAACCATCGATTTGATTTTACTTCTGGTTCTGGCCATTTTAGTATCCCGTAATAATTGACTCAATAGTAGCAGCTGTTGACAGAGCCGTTTCGCAATACAGTTCTTTAATGGGCCCTCGAGGAATTTCAATAATCCCCATTGTGTCAGCTCCAGCAGCATCAAGCAAAACATCAGAGGCCGTCAACAATCCCGTTGCACCAGTTATAGTATCAGCCCAATAAGCTGTACCAGCAACACCTGTAAGAGGATGTTTTGTTATAACTCTTGTTCCCAGTGTTATTGCTCCAGCGATTAGTTTCTGCAATGGACCGTTTACCTGCCTGCCATACAGAATAAACGTTCCAGCCTCATTCGCTGCATCCGTGCCAAAGAAGGCCACTCGAAGATTAGAAACCTGTCCAAGGCGTTTGCTAATATCAAACACTCCACTCGTAGGCCAGGAGGCAAAATCAAAGGTTGTCAAAGCTGAATCGCTCGTAGCTACAGAGCTTCTCAGCTGATGCCAAGCAGTAATTGGGTTTATCTTATAAACTTTACTTGCCATCTTCTCGCTCCTTATGCGACAGTGTTCAGTTTGTAATAATCAGTAGCAGACTTCCACCAGTAAACATCATCGTTCGTAGTGTCAAGAATCCAATCACCAGCAGCCATGCCATCCGGAGCAGCACCAGCCGGCACGCCAGCACAAACCCACATAGCCCTCTTAATGCGATGCTCCTTAGCAGCACCAGCACGACTACTAGCGTTGCTCTCGCCAGCAGGCTGCTGCAAGATGCTGATTGCTCTGCGAAACGCACGCGTCTTGTTCTTTGCTACAGTTGCTGTAGCCATCGTCAAAGCTCCTTATACAGTTTATAATGTGTGAAATTTCATCGCCAGACAACCACCAGCCAACGGGAATGTTTACTTGATACTCATCAAAGGAAGCAACTCCCGGCAGTGGTGCCTTGTATTGCTTAAAAACAGTCTTGGTGTCATTCCTTGCATGTACTTTAGAGCATTCAACTCCTCGATCTTTCATGAAAGCAATAAAGGCTTCTTGATTCTCTACGAGAATCGTATAAAGCCAGTAGGAACTTTCCTTCACAGATGAATAAAAGGGAATAGCTACATGTTGAAGATGAGCAAACTCCTGATCGTAACGACGAGCGTGAGCCTGATGCAGCTCAACTCTACCAACAGACTCATCTATGTTACACAAGCCAATGGCTGCCGCAATATCATTCATCTGATACTTAAACCCTGCCATCGGTGGGTCTTGGTCACATCGCATGCTAGTTGACAACTTTCTATCAAGCCCAAACCACTTGGCTAAGCGGGCAGTTTCGTAGAGTTTGTTTGAACTCATTGTAACTAGCCCGCCGTCGCCAGTTGTTAGGTGTTTAATAGCCTGGAAAGAAAAACAGGTCAAGTGACCAAAAGAGCCGATGTTCTTTTCATCATATCGAGACAACCAAGCCTGAGCCGCATCTTCTATAAGCGTTACTCCGTAGTCATCAGCAATTTCAAGAAGCCTCTTCATGTTACAAGGCATTCCACCCCAATGCACACACATGATTGCCCCAACAGTATCAGGACTTCGCTCTAGCAAATCTTTTACAGACTCTGGGTCAATACTACCCGTACGCGGATCGACATCAGCCCAAAGAATATCAGCACCAACCGCCCTGATAGCAGTGTTTGTCGCCAAACATGTGACAGGCGTAGAGATAACAACATCTCCATGACCGACACCGGCACAGAAAAGTGCAAGCTGCAGGGCACTCGTTCCACTGTTTGTCGCTACTGCATGCTTGCACCCGATGAGCTTTTTACACCTCGATGTGAACTCTTCTACCTTCTCCCCCTCACCAATATAACCAGACATCAACACATCGCCAACAGCCTTTGGTGTATTGCTATTCATCGCAACTTTGAAAAGAGATATCATACCAGCACCTCCTTGTATCGAGCAACAATGTTATCAATATGATATGCCTCAGCTCGTTCCAACAGGTTCGTTGTATAAAACGGCTGCTGATTCTTGAGACGCTTACACTGTATAACGAGGTCTTCGATATTGGTAACGCTGTAAAGCGGAGGAAATTCCTCGTAACTGACTTCAGGATAACCAACAGTTGCTATTCCGAAGCTGGCAGCATTCACAACCTTCAAAGGATTCTTCATCTCAGGCGGCATACCAGTGACAATCTTTGGAAGCCTAAACGTCACCTGCATATCAATGGTCTTGTAAAAGCCAACCACTTCTTCACGAGTTGTGTTAGCATTTAGCAAGAGCCACTTGAAGCTGATACCAACCTTTGAAAGAGCTTCTTTTACATCATTCAATGATAGATCAAAACACTCCTCATAACCGACATACCCAGCAACACATTCATTCTGCCGCCGCCTTGTCTGTTCTCTATCAAAGTTACAATGATGTTCAGGTATCTTCACAACATCATTCACCAACCTTGCATGTAAATAATGTTCTGCAGAATCGCCAATTGCAAGAACTTTTATACCTGGTCTCTTAGCAATCTCTTTCAGAGCCCCATCGTTGTCGATAGGATCAACCCACACCTGCACGCCAGCGTCAATGAACTGGTCAATCTCCATCGGCAAGCACTTCACGCAAACAATGTGCTTTGGCATTCTATCCTGATTAACAGGCACATCACAAAGAGCATCCAATCGGTATGCAATTTGACTGCCACGAATTTTACTGCTCGCCCACTGTTTTACTGTAAAGAAAGCGATATCATGGTTCATAATAAAACCCTTCTTCTTCCTTCTTCAGCACAAGAGAACTTTTCAAGAGGCCATCACAGGCAACTCTGTCTTTGGCCTGCTGTGGATAAATAACAGAGTCATATCCGTGATGTCCAATCAATATTCTAGTATCTATCCAACAGCGTTCCTTGATCTCATGAAAGGCTTCACAAAGATTCACGTCACTGCGAAAGTTGTAAAGGTCTCCATTGGAAGTCTTAATGCAGTTATCGCGAAAGTACGGAGGCTCTAGCTTAAGAAGATACTTCATGTTAATAAGCGTACAGCCAAATGCACATACTCTTACTTGGTACACCTTACCATCAAGGGGAAGGTCAACAGACTGGTACGAGCCATTTTCGGACTTCTGGAAACCAACCTGTTGATAACCTTCCCCTCTTTTACACACCAGACCAGATACCATTGCCTCATCCTTGGACTCCAGTAATAACGGCAAAGTTTCCGGCGGAAACAAATGATCGCCATCCATGAAAAACATATGCGTGCAATTATGTTCTACGGCTCTTTCGACAAGTTGGTTTCGTGCTGTAGCAGCATCAAGACCACGTTTTCCGCAGAAAACTACATCGTACTTTTTAACCCATGAACTAATGCACCACATATGGTTAAAGTAAACAGAGAAATCAATGTCTCTGAAAACATGTGAACAAATTGCAATCTTCAGGTTTTTGTTCTCAGACAAGAAATCACCTCCTTTAGTCCAGGCAGCGAACCTGAACGTAAGCACTAGCGGCAGTTGCTGGCGTTACCTCGGTCAAAGGTTCTGAAAGCTGAACGCAACGAAGGTTTACAATGCCACCAGCTGTACTGCTGATAAGAGAAGTAACAGCTGCTCCCCAGTTTCCACCGGCTGTCGTAGTAGAAATTGCACAACAGCCAGCTTCCTGATTAACCGCCGTTGATAGTGGAAGCATCGAAACCTTAGCAGGCCCTTTTACCTGTATCCAACCATGATCGCCAGTAGCAGCACCACTCGCTGCAATAGCGGTAACAGGAACACCAGCCGGCATTGTTACCAAGCAAGTAGACGGGCCGGTTGCAGCATCAGACGACAAAACGTACTTTGTGGTATCAAGAGCTGAGGACTGCCCGAGTTTCTTCACGCAACAACCAGCAGCCACAAGAGCCGTTGATCCAACATTCTTCACAAAACGATAAACACGTCCATACTTGTCCTCGTACAGCACCCCAAGACCCTCAGTATCAGAGGCCTTTAGGTCTGTCAAAGCACACTCGTTAAACAAAACTTTTCTTGCCATACTTGTTATCTCCTATCATGAAGCATTGTCAATTAGCTTGAATATTCCATTGATCCGTGGCGTCGAGGCTGCGTGGTAATCATACCAGGAGTCATACAAGCAATGTAAGCAACCTGTTCCAGCTGGTTCGGCGTCTGCTTCCAATCCGTCATATCAAACCACAGATTAGGATGATACGGGAATTCAATCCAGTTCATATTAAGCATGAACAAGTGGTAAGTATCAGACGCGAACTTGCCGCTCCAAGAGCATGTTGCCCCCTTGAACGTAAACGCCTCAAAACCGAGGTCAATAGCGGTCTGCGTAAAGCTGCTCTGAACAATCTGTTGCTTATCAGAAGCTTCATCCTCATAAGCCTCAAACATCGCTTGGCTCATAAGAATAAAGTTCGGCGATTCCTGATTGTTCGAGATGCTGTTCCACATGTGACGCATGTCTGTTACAAGGTTCAACGCGAACGGATCATTGGTGGGACCAGCAATGTAAGCGGAAGCACTTTCAGAAGCTCCATCATAAGCAACCCAGTTTCTCCACCAAGCATTTGTCCTGTTCAATCCGCCATTGGATGTTCCAGTTGCTTGCGTGTCACTTGCAGATCCATCGCCAACAGCCGTTTCAGCGACATACAACGGACAGATATCATAGAGACCATTAAACTGCTGGTCACCATCATAATAAGCACCCCACTGCATACTGTAAGTTTCGCTATCATCCACTAGGGCCGAGCGAGCAAGTTCCAACCTACGAGCCAAGTAGCTCTTGATCTTGAACTTACCAGCATTCTTCATGTCATCAACAGTCGTTCTGTTAACGTCAACAAGAAAGTATCGCCAGTTCCACAGGCCCGCAGTATCGGCAGGAACAACATTCTGCTCCAGCACAGCACCCTTGCTGAACCGTTGAGTACTTTTCTGTCCATACCCAATGGTTCTCTCAATATACTCACCACCAACTTGCGGAGTGAAACATCCATATTCCTTTAACGCGAGCCACATGATGTGCGACTCCGTTACATTGTCGATAACGTCAGCACGAATCTCATACCAGGTATTCGTGAAGTCATCGTTCAGTGTTCGTGATAGTGTAGGAAGTGTTGCCATTATGCTCTCCTATTAAGATACTCTGTTTTGTGCTCGTTCAATTCCAGCGTCTAAGATTTCTCGAAATCCCGTTAGTCCTTTCTTATGAACATTAGACTCTTTGGAGTCCTTGTCTCTTTTTTCAACAAGAGGAAGACCTGATGGGCCAACCGGCATGTTAGGATATTCACTTTCAACTTCTCTTGGATTCGGCTGACTTTCAAGAGCCTCAAGCTTAGCAAAACGATAAGCCTTGTCAATCGGCAAACCGGGAGTTTCCTCCATCATCTTTGCAATAGCTTCTTTATGATCGTCAAAATCAGGAAAACGCGTTCGCATCTTGTCAACGCTGTTCTGTGCAATCATCGTTCCCAAGGCATTCTGAGTATCCTTGAGTTCTTTCTGCAACGTCGCATACGAAGCTTCAGTCTTCTGGCTGACAACTTCCGAACTCGCACCAACGTATGTTTCAACAGCATTGGTGAGAACTTCCAACAGCTCTTGGTTCGTAAGATTATCAAAGTCTACCTTCTTGTCAGTCTTCTCAGACTTCTCAATATCCTTCAGGACGGCAGAAAGACTGCTCTTCTTCTCAAGGTCTTCTTTCACGTCTTGAGCCTTCTTGCTTTCACTAGCTTCCTTTTCCGCAAGCTTACCCTGTGCTTCCTGCCGCAACTGTTCGTTTTCTTCCTTGAGCGTCTTCAGCATATTCACCAACTCTACGGTTGCCGGTTGCTCTTCCTTCTTCGATTCTTCCTGAGGCTTTTCCATTTTCGAGTCCATCGTTTTCTTCCTTTGCTTTCGTTAGTTGTTCAATTCTTTTCTTCGTCTGATACTCCCGAACACTCCGTCGGTATTCAGCTCTAATGGCCTTCAAGAGCCTTAATAGTGCTCTCTTACTAAAGTGCTCTCCAACAAATATTACCTTAATTGCTGGTTCTTTCAGGCCGCCAATACCGGAGATATCACATGTAATCTTTGCTTTTTTAGGTTCCATTAGTGAAGCATCCCGATCATTGATCCTGTTTGCTTTTCGAAATCACGCATTTCTTTCTTGCTTTGAAAATTCTTCCCGTGCGGACCGGCATGCTCTAAGAAGATGCCTCCGTTGGGAAGAACGTGTGCATGGATACGGCTGACAAGGCGTTTCATTTTCGCTCCGCATCTGGTGCACTTAGGGATATCATTACAGTTAACAGCATAATAGTCTCGTCTAATAACTTCACAGCTCGGACATTTTAAATCGTAAATGGGCATCTTAAGCACTCCCAGGAATAGTAGGCATCCCACCGCTTGGCGATCTGCCACCCTGGTTAGAACCTGGAGACGGCAACAGCTGCTCAAACGCGGGATCATTTGCAGCATCCATAAGATACTGATAAAGCATCGGCAAGTTTGCACCTGGGAACTGAGCCATTTGCATGAAGACCTGAAAGGCTTCAACCTTCCGTTGTGCCTTAGAAACATTTCTCTTACTGGAAAGCGTAAGATCATAAGCGTAGTCACTGGCAAGCTGTCTTCCAGTAACAGAAGCCCAGCCGTTTTCAACCATCACGTCTCTTGGAGTTGTCCAAAACTTGAATACCAGCTTGTTCTCAAGCCGCAAGGTATCTCGATAAACATCCGAAATCATCTGCATTCTTTTACCAGAACGCCGTTCAGAGCCTTGGTTGACAAACGTCGCTTCTCGAGCAGTTCTCCTAGAGGATGAATCATATTCACCCACTTGGTTCCTGGAAAAACCGATCATGTCTCTAGCATCTGCTCTGTTAGTGTCTGAATGCAGCTGGAAGTTTATAGGATTACCTGTCGGGACAGTTCCAAAAACTTCGTTAATAGACGTGCTCGTTCCAAGTTCAGCCTCTTCACAAGCACCTACATCACCGCTTAGTAACCTCGTCCGAGCCTCTTCCGTAAGAACGCCTTTTCTGACGAGGAATTTAAGAACCGACAATCGTCTTTGCTTTTCCGCTTGCAATGAGATATCAAATTGCGTATGCTGTATTTGTCCCAGATAATATGCGAGCGGTGATGTCCAGAAAGACCTGGGATGCTGAACAAAGGTTCCCGTGACAACTGGCAGCTGACCACAGGCCATCTGTATGGCATCGAAATCGTCTCTAAGAAATTTATCATAGTCATCGGTAACGACCATGATTCTATGGCTAGAGGCATCTCTTATCTCCCAGAACTCTTTGAACAGAGCTTTCTTATTGTTGTAGTCATGCGTTCTTGCTGATTCATATTTCATCCTCTTCGCACCAACTGTCTTATAGCTATTCATGAACTCTTCCATGTTCATGTCAGCCTGCAGCCGAGTAGTATTTTTATACTTCGGATCGCTCTTCATTGCAGAGACTTCTCGTATGAAGCGAAAAGCACACCAAGGAGCACTCTCAATATCAACTGTTCCCCAGGGGACAACAAAATCATGCGGCATCACAGGACGAACCCAAGGCCAGCCTGGCTTTTGCGGACCAAACTCCAGACGCTTTCCCTTCTTATCAAATTGTGTAAGGGTCATGCCCATTGGCTGCTCTCTAGAACCAATGTCATAGTAAGGGTCAAAGCCATACAGGCTATCGTAACCAACCTTAAGTATAAGCCTTCCATACAGATAAGCATTCAACAGCCCACTGTCAACAGCCTTCTTCATCCGCGTTTTTCTTGTCAGCTGAGCGGCCAGTCTTTCAACAATCGGTGCTGTCTTGACGCCATCTCGTGTTTCCGGTGCAACTAAGAACTCCGGATCAGGAACAGAAAGCATCGACATCAGGCTGTCACCATATGAATAAACAAGGTTCGGCCCAATAGCAGTATCACCATTCGGATCATTCATATAGCTATCTTCGAGATCCGCCCAATGACTCTCCCTTCCGAAGGTCTCTCGGAAATGCAGGGCATTGCTGATATCTGACATCCAATCTTCTGGTGTTTTCTTCTTCATCAATCCGCCTATACAACGTGTGCAATAAGTTTCTGCTTAGACGACAACCGATCCTTCATGTTACCAATATCATATGGATAACGGTTAATAGCAATAGACCTGCCAAGCAACTCGTCAACAATGCACTTTCCAGAAAACAAGTTGGCTGCAAGCTGACTTTCTTTCCTCTCTCGAACCTGCCCAAGGGCATCGTTCCAGAATTTAATCTGCATAGAAAGAGCATCAATAACATCGTCATGGCCTCTAGCAGTAGGAAATGCCAACAGTTCTCTTTCAAGGACATCCATATGACTACGAATAAATACAAGCCTATTTGAGAAAAAAGGCTGCAACCCGCGAATCCTATCAGCTTTTGCTGTTCGAGCATTAGGAATTTCCGTAACAGGAAAGAATAGTCGCTGCTTTTTCTGCTGCTGCATAATCCAATACTTGAGAGTCCGCTGGTAGGCAACAGATTCCATCCCGACATCCAATGGGTGATATAGCTTATAATGCTGGAATAACCTGTCAATGGTCTCTCCAGGATTCATTCGTTCTCTATCATATCCGAGGACAAATATTTGCCCTTCTGTCGGATCGACTCCAGTTGTAAGAATAACAGTGTAATCAGGATCACCAGTAGTCTCTCGTTCACTAGCTGCAGGATCAATTGTCGTACAGCACATTAGCTTCGTAATATCTCGTGTTTCAAAATAGCCTATCCAGCTTCTACGAAACACCATATTAGTAGCTGACGTAGGATGGTTCATCATCAATGTGCTGTTTTTACTGCAATATCCTTGTGAAATATAGTTACCAGTTTCTGTCTCTATCCAGTAGACTGTCATTTCACCAAGTAATCTAACAGCAACTACCTCATCCTCATCTTTAATAAACCTTGCACCATACAAAGACTTAATAATAGAAGCATCTTTGGCAGGAGCCATCTGTAACAAAAACCGCCTTCGTTCCTCAAACTTCGTACCAAAAACAAGATCAGCCCTTGGCATATGATGTTTTTCTTTTCCTTGCGTTAAATATTCCTTATACTTAAACCCAAGAGCACCAAGGCATGTTCTCATTCTTGCATAAACAGGACCATTTCTAGTCGTAGTCTGAGAAATAGTCAAATGTCGAGTACAACTGCCTTCACCATCATAGAGTCCAGTAAAGTAAGCTGCCATCTCCTTTTTGTCATCGTCTACGGCATCAATAAACGGATCACACACAAAGTGCATCGTTCTTCTTGTCTTGTCCGCATGCGGCCAAAAACGTTTTTTATCCAATGACCACTGACAAGCAGGAGCGTATTGATATTTTCCTGCCGTTGTATGAGACTTTTGTACAAGCCATTTATGGTCTGGCGTACAACGAACTGTTCTACCAGAGCTCATCAGAAATTCTACAACAGTTGCTACTTTAGAACCTGTTGCTGTCACAAGAGTAGGCTTGGTAACACTTCTTGTTCCTGTTGTTCCAGATGTAAAGCCAACAACTCTGTCACCAGCCTCTATCATTGATATTGGTCTTGCTGACCAATCCGCCATAATAACAGGAGCACCACCTGGAGTACAAAACATATATGGCCCGAGGGATTTTTCTACCTCAGCAAGAACTTCATCGTTAAAGCGTTCCGGCCATGCTGGCAATCCGCCCTCTTCCACAGATGCTGGTTTTCCATCTTTCTCTCTAACAGCACGTGTTATGATATGATAGTTCTTATGGTTCTCCACAACATGGCCGATGAGATCCTCTTCTGCCCATCGTGTTCCAATAATGATAATCTGACCCTTCAATGGGTGAACCAGCAGCGGAACCGTAAGGTTGTGCCAACCAATGGCCTTTTCAATTTCCATAGCAGTCGGTTGCTGCATTTCCACATCCATTGAATCCTTGTCAGGAGCCACAGTGTCATCTTCAATAATAACATCATAATGGCGAGAAACAACCATCGTGCCGGTTCCAGCAGCTTCGAATGTTCCCTCTGGATGCGTTGCCGTTCTCTTTACTTCGAGGACATCATTGGACCACTTACAATCACGAGTTGGTAATATCTCAGGAAATAACAACCTGAAGAGCTTATTCTTCTCAAATATCTGCTTGATAGAACCAAGTTTCTTACAAGCATTACTGTGAGAGTTTTGACAGATAAGAATTCTGACATTCGGGTCACTGATAGCTCGCCAAATAGGAAAGCTAATAGAGCCAATCGTGCTCTTAAACCACGTTCTCGGCATTACAATAATCTTGCGGCTTTTGTTATTATCCTCCAGGTCACGACAAATCTGCAGATGAATCTTTGGCTCCAGATCCGTAAAACCAAGAACGGCTCTTGCAAGAAAGAAAAGAGACTCTTTGCACATCTTCCGCATATGCTGAATCGCTTCTTCATCCAGCAAATCTTTCCCATCCATTTCATTTAATGAATCGGATATAGGCATTAGTCTTCTTTGTCCAGTTTTGTAATTATTCGTTTCATGTTTTTCTCAACGGAAATCCAGCGTTCATCCATTCTTACCAGTGATTCCCGATAGTCCTGCAATGACTTTACATTTTCCTTCAGGCAAATATCTTGCTCTTCGTTCTTTAATGTATTTGCCTTAACATCTCCGCTCATGGCAGACCAGCCCAAAGCAACAGCAACCAACATTGTTCCTACCGTTATTCCAAGCTGTACCCACCACTTATCAAGCTGTCTCGACATATTACCTCTCTCCAGTCATTAGTTTGCATCAATGCCGTTGATTGTCCCAATATTCGCCGCATCAATCCAGTTAACGCTGCCCACGTTGGCCCAGTCGATTCCGTTGATGCTTCCAATGTTTCCCCCTGCCGGAGCCGCCTCGCCACTCAGAATCGCCCACAGGGACACAGGCTGACTCGGCCGAGCCCATGCGAGAGGATCAACGTAGAGTTGGCGGATTTCGGAAACGGTGATAGCTCGGTCATATATAAGCACATAGTGGATGGTACCCTCGAAAGAAGAAGTTCCAGGCACAACTCGATCTGAGCCAACTACCACAGACGTTGGTGCCGACATCGAAACTGCATGTTGTCCCGTTCCAGCAGCAACTCCATCAATGTAGTAGTGAAGCTCACCAGATCCTGTCCCGGTCCTCACCCATCCCAGTTGAGCATACGTGTCCTCTGATACCGTCCCGGTAGAATTTCCAAAATACTCACTGTCGTATCCATAAAGCTGACCATTCTCATTTAGGAGCCAACATGGATCGTATGTGTCAAACGCGAGCAAGCCCACGCCGACTAAGCGGGATGCCGACGTAGCTCCAATAAGCACAGTGTAATCACCTGTACCCAGGGCAGGAAAACTTGAGCTGCTCCCAACAATACGCTGGTCACTAGAACTAAACTCCAAGCCAGCAACTACCCATGTTGGAGGCCCAACCCAGCTATCTAAGATCAGTCTATACCTACTGAAATCAATCAGCCTATCTCCACCCATTCCTTGGATGCCAGGGGCATACGCAGCAACCAGCCCCTGGACCAGCGGGTTGCCAACCGTCTGCACACCGGCGGGAGTTAGCGGCGGCTGAGCGTGAGCACAGATCGCGGCGAACAGCCACAGATACAGAATGAACAAGACTCCAACAAGGGACCACGCTTTAGAATTCAAAGTTAATTCCTCTCTTTTCATCTACAGCATCAGAAGAAATACTCATCGCACAGAGAAATTTCAAATCCTCATCTACATCGAACTCGTTACCGGTATCCGAAGGCCAATTCGTGTTGTCGTCACTTTCCTCCAGCCAAAGATACATGGTTCCTGTCGTGACGAGATCGCACTTCACCTCGAAGTAGCCTTTGATGCCGAGATAGAGATTAGAGCTATTGTCCACCACGGTTGATTCCACTTCTCCGCCTGCGACGATGGTATCTGTACTGTCAAAACCAAAATCGTCTGTGATGACCGTGCCGTAGACGAGGGCTCCGCTGGTGAACTTCCACGGCATACATCGGACCGCTACGGTTGCGGTCTCGGCAAAGGACAGAGTTTCCATGGCACTGCCGCTCTGGACACGGAGTCGCCAGTACTTGGCGAGGATGGCGTTCGCTGGCGTGCAGCACAGGGCGACAATTGCGATGATGAGTATGAGTTTTTTCATGATCGATCCTTTCTAATCGTGAACAACTGTCGTCACTTCTGTATTGAATAGCATTCGATCCGCATGAGTCGCCACACCGATGACTCTAACCACATCACCGGAGCCCGATGGAGCGGTCTGTGAAAGAGTGTTTGTGCTTGTGCCAGTCACAGTCAAATAGATGGTCCCACCTACCGTCCAGTCCCAGTCCGTGTCACAGGCAATACCCAGCAAAAGGAAATTACCGCTTGCATCGGCATTGATGGTAGCTATCGCCATTCCGATGCACATGGATGAAGCGGTAGCGTCGGCGTCTCCAATCTCCATCTTGCCAGCCGAATCGATGTAACACACATCGCCAAAGACTACATTGGTTGCCACTGTAAAGGTCGTAGTCATGCCGCTCGCTACTGCGTTCGTGGGATCTTCATCAATAGCTACTGTGGCTGCCGAGGTAGCCGTGGCAGAGTTACCCGTACAAGTGCTCGACGTTAAAGTGTTGCTGATCCGATTGTCAGGAATCTCGCCCGCATCGAAAAAGTCTGTGGCCGAGTCGCCGGTGGCCGCGTCCACAGCCGTCAGGCTTGCCCCGCCTCCAGAGAACCCCGTAGCTGCTAACGTCCCTGTGGCTGGATCGTAGGAAAGAGCCCCGTCGGTCTTGATCGTGTCCGTTCCTACAGCCGTCTCTGTCATCGTCAGGTAGTGTGTCCCAGTCGTTGCGTCTACCGTCGTGATCTTGTCAACACCGCCTGACTCACCAGAGTCATAGACAGCCTTTGTCATATCGCCGCCCCCAGCAGCAGCTACCCAGGTAAAATTTGTCCCAGCCAAATTATAGCTCAGGACGTAGTTGTCCGTCGGAGCATTCGTGGAATTCAGGGCGGGCTCTTGGAGGGTATCATCCTTGATGTCGGCATCGACAATAACAGCGTCGGCAAGGCCTCCTTCTGGTATTGAAAGCACATCGGCATAGAGCGTACCATCGAACCATCCGTCAGTGAACTCATGCGTGCTATCACCAAGGTTGTAGGCATCGTCTGTGTCAGGTACGATGTCAGCATCCACCGCATCCCCCCAGGCATCGCCGCCAGCAGCACCAGGAGCGTCCTCGAAACCAGGAGCACTATCAACACCTGTCGAAGTGAGAACTTGGCCGTCTGTACCGAGTGCCACTTCCTTGACGTCCTTGTCGCCGTTGCTGTAGAAGAACCGCCATGCCGTCTGGTCAACGAAGTCAGTTAGATCGGTGTAACCACTCTCTGCCGCCACTGTCACCCAAGTCGGAGTTACGAGAGACAGCGTTTCGTCGTCTACCGTAGCACCACAGGCGTCAACGGTCACAAGAGAGATGGCCGTAACTTCGGCCGTTGCCGCAGACGTATGTCCCTTGATAGTATCTCCCACCGCGAGGGTGGCATCCGGCGTGTAGGGGATGTTGCAAACATCCATACTGGTCGTCCCGTTGTCGGACTCTACCATGCCCAAGAAGAACGCCACGTCATTATCGCTGATCCGCTCTCCTGCCGAGAATGTCCCAACCAGTGTGTCGTATGTGATCCGCCAGTACAGAATCTCCGTAGACAGTGTCGCAGGTCCGGTAGCGGCGTTCCCCAGTGTGATAGCCACCCCAGGGATGTAGCGACCAATCGCGGCCACGTCCGTGATGACGAATTCCGTGTCAGTCATATCGGCGGTTGTGGTCGTGGTGTAGGTACAACTCATTCCTTCCGTTGGGGCCGTGCATTTCCACCCAAGGAGAGCAGCAGTCGGATACATAGTCTCGATGTAGTCGCCCCTGCTGTTGTACGCCGTTGCCGCCCCGGCAATTGTAGATGGATCATCTCGGCCAAGATCGCCCGCCACACCATTAGCAACGGCGTTGGTGCAATTCATGGCTCGGTTGCCGTGAAAACTGCCGCTAACGTAGACTCCGTAGTAGCCATTCAGGAACCCAACCACTGTGTTGTTGGCGATGATCGCCGGTGGCGAGACGTACTGCATGAAGATTCCATAGGAACTCGCCACATCCGGTCCAGGACCGTAGACCTGATTCCCAGTCATCATCAGTCCAGCAGCACCCCCGATTTCAATACCTCGCGTGTTCGTAGCATTGTAGATACGGTTGTTCGTGACTATTGCATCGTACACGTCCACAACGAACCGGATCTTGCCGTCGTGAATGATGTTATTCGATATGGTGATATTTCCAACACGGCCCCCACTGCCGTTGCGATTGATGGTTATGTCCGTCCCCTTGAGGTGGCAGTTGGTGATTGTCACGCCACCGGATTGCTGGAACAACGCATTCTCTCGGATAGTGAAAGCAGAATCATCAGTACAGTTCTCAACCGTTACGCCATTGATAACAATCTTGCTATTCCAGCCGTCGTAAGGACCAACCTGAAGTGCGATGGCGCAGTCTTCGATCAGTCCGCCGGTAATAGTGAGGTCCGTCACCGCTGCAATGGCATAGGCACCTGTGCATAAAGTGCTATCGGAAACGTCCACCTGTCCTGTAACGTAGTTATCCACAAGATGCAAATGTTGTGCGCCAACAGAGTAGATCCCACACGTCCACGGATTAATCAGTTCACAGTCTTTGATCCAGATATCCGAGCACCCCGAACCATATCCAGCCATGATGGCATAGCACTCACGCTCGTCAGTAGCTAAATCTGTTCCGGTATTGAGGATATAGCAACCCTCTACGCGAGCGTGTTGAACGCCATCCTTCAGTGAAATCCCTTTCCGCATGAACTCGGCGTCCATGTAGCAATTCTTAATCAGAACGTGCCGGACATAGCCTCCGGGGCCATTTGTATCAAACGCCAGTAGGTCGCTCGCCACGCCGTCGGTGTCCGAGTAGCGATCTCCCGTGAACGAATAGAACCGACAATCCTCAATATGGATATGCCTGATATCATAAGAACCGGAAGAGGCTAAGAAACGCACCCATGTCGTGCTCTTGAAATCGTGAAACTCACAATCCCGAATCGTGAATCCATCCATGTGCTCCGTTGAACTTCCGGTAATGCGCAGGGCAGAGTTGTCGGCCACGGTATCGTTGAGCCCTACGAACTTGATTCCCTCGATGATGAGATTATTGATTCCCGTGCCTAGGAAAATGCTGCAACCTGTGGTCGTTCCGGTCATCTGAATTGTGGTCTGACCTGCACCAGCACCTCGAATCGTGACGTTATCTCCGGCGATCGCTATGGCATCGCTGGCGAGGGCCCCGAGAGATGCCGTGTCTACAGCATAGTCGCCCGCTGGAAGGTAGACCACGCCCCCTGAAACTGACGCTGCCGTGAGGGCTGACTGGAAAGCCGTCGTGTCATCAGTCGTGCCGTCGCCGGTGGCCCCGTAGTCCTTCACATTAAACGTCTGCGTGAACTCCTGAATAGGAATTGCCCTACTGACAGGAGTGCCGTTTGGATCATCAACGATGTATAGCAGGTCATCCTTGTCTCGCTGGTAGATTTTTGTCAGCTCAGAAATCTTCTGATTCTCCGAGAGACCAACGGATGATATGGCAAACAATAAGAAAAGCAAAAAATGCTTCATGCTAGTTTTCCTCAAAAATCATAGCGTCACCAGTTTCGAGCAAGAAGCTATCACCAGTTTCAAGCTCCGCCATGTTATAAACGGCTTCTACAGCAATACGGACCCATTGGTTATCAGCGGTTGCGAAGTATATATAATCATCATCCATCTGCACTTCAGAGGCATCGGCGGAAGATGTTGGTGTTCCGGTGCTTATGCCGAGGTAGTCTCGGGTATCGGCAGCCGTTGTTTGCTGAAAAAGCTGTACCATGTATGCTGTTGGCCAACTTTGCCAATTGGCATCTGCCGGTTTTACGAGCATCATGTGGATGACAAGCAGGCAAAACATGCAGACGGCCATGCTGGCGAGAGAAAAGAAAAACCGTTTCATTAAATGAAGTGGTTTTATGGTTTTCACACTGACACCATCCGGAGCGTCTCAAGGATATTTTTGGCGTCATCTGCATTCATGATGAGACTTGCACTCTTTACCGTCGCATCAATCTTCTGTACCTTCCCAATGCCTACGCGATCAAGGATCTCACATGCGGTTTTGTTCTGCACCGTGGCACTGTCATGGTTGAGGTTTCCGACGAGTCGCTCGGCAGCAACCAGAGCACTTTTCCGTAGCAGGGCAAGAGCGGGTTCTTCTTCATTCGCCCGCGTATTGTCTCGAAGGTTGTCCATGACGCCTTTTCGCAGGGCCAGCTCATGCTGGAACGAAGGGCTGTTGATGATGACGGAAATCGCCTGCGGAGTCATTGATAGCTCTTCGGCGATCTCTACGTTCTTACGAGCATCGAGCACGAGGTCAAGGACCTTAAAGTGCCGAGGATTCATTTTTTGTATATTATACATGTTTGGTCCTGTTTTTTTTGTCTGATATTTTTTCGGTTGCTGTAAAATCGGCAAGCTGTAAAATCGGCAAGAGACCGGTGGCTATTGATAAAGGGGCGATAGGGCAGAAAAAATGTCGATGTTTATTGGTTAACTTTTCCGATTGTTAACTAATTGGTTAACATTGATTTTCTGCTGTAGTCAGTAAAACCGACAAGAGTCAGTGCTACTGGACGGTGGGTGGGGGGTTTTCGATTGACATACTGGAGGTTTTCTATACAGGATATCGTCTATCCATCATGTTTACGATCTACTCGTTAAACGACGTCGTGTATACACAAGGTTGACGATGTCGTGTATCTACAGTATCAACAATGTTGACGATATCTTCTATCTACAGTATCGACGATATCCTCTATATTGTTTGTTGCCTTTGATAGTCGCATGTTGTCCATCAAACGACACGTGATGATATGATGGTCATCAGGTAACGAACGACAGCCGGTTCGTCGCATGTCAGTTATAAAAGCAACAAAAGGGGACAACCGTTGTCGTTTTTGTTACCGACTGCCATTTTGACAGCACATAAGTCGTTACAACAAAACAAGTTGCATCACTTGTCAGTCACGTGCTGCCATTTTGGCAGTTCGCCCGTTATACACCGGAATGGTGGCGGTTTATTGTTTGGTTGTAAGTAGTTGCAACAGCACGACTTATGACTTTTCTTTCATTTTATGTGCCTTTGGCACGGTTGTTGCTATACTATTATATAGTAGCAGGTTGTTCTTTGACAATTGGTCGGTCGGTCGGTCGGCAACGGTTTCAACTAATGAAATGGTTGTTAGCCAACGGACAGCTTTTCGATCCGCCACCAACTAATAACCATTTCACCGACGGGCCAAGAAGGTGTATATTTGTGCGGAGTACTCGGGCGGTTCATTTGGATACCCCTGCGGTTTGTAGGGTAATTTGTTAGTTAAAAAAAAAACTTATAAAGAAGAAGAAGAAGAAGAACCATACTACACAACTATACACCTTTTCAGCCCGTTCGTGAAATGGTCACCGATCGACGGTACCGTTGGTGAAACCGTTACGAAAAAACCGTCAGCAATTGGTTAGCTTGCTTTTCAACCAGCAGAAAAAAAGACAAAAACGGTTCTAAAAACTGGACAGTTTTTCACATAAGTGTCGCCTACGGAACTGTCCAGCCTTTTCAACCGTCAGTAAAAAACGTTCTTTGACAAGTGAAAATGTTAGACAAGCCGATCGACAGGAGAAAAACTATGCGTACAACAACAACCGAAGTGTCAATAAGCATTGTCCAGTCTATTAAGCATCCGATCGTTGAATCATTGGCGGATTGTGAAGAAATACTAGGCTTCGATCACGTATTGCGGCTTTGTCAGAAAGAAATTATTCGTCAGGCAAAAGGTAGTGCCCGAATGAGGTTTTTAGAACAAGAATAACCACCTCAGCAAACCGTCTAACATTCTCACTTATCAAGTATCGTTTTTTAGCAAAAACTGCTCTATGACAACAGAATAGACAAAAGGAGAAACAAAATGGCAAAGACAAGAAAATATGACCGAGAGACCGTTGATAGCATCGAATGGAATGTTCACGCCAAGAAACTGACCATCGGTGGGGCCAAAGTAACAATCGGTTTCGCACACAGCCCATTTTTCGACAAGCCATCTTCGGACGATGAGGCGAAAGAGCTGATTGAAGCCTTGGTGGAAAGCAATGTTTATACATGGTCGCAAGTCGCAAGTGGTCTATATGACATTGTCCTGCAACAATTCAGCAGCATTCTGAACGACTACAACAAAGCGGCAAGCGGGGATAGTTTTGACCTGACAAAGGCCATGACGCTTTATTCCGCGGACGCGGTTGAGTTGCTGCAAACCGTCGGTGCCGAAGAAATGGAAAAGCAATTGCGAGTCAAATGGACCGCCGACAACCAGGGCGACGTTAGTGGTTGGTTGGCGAGTGAACATCAGCTATTCCCTAGTAATGTTAGGTAACACAAGAACAAGCAGCAGATCGAACGAATCTCCTTTAGTCGGCAGGGTTTGTTGGTGGTTCCAGAGCAGTTTTCCATCAACAAGCCCTGTTTTTCGCTCAACAAAACGACAGGCCGATTTAACAGCATATGAAACAAACATCAGTGATAGTTGTCCAAGCGTAGCAAAAGGCTGGTGTTAAACAGCTAAACAGCGAACGAGGAGAAAAATGCCTAGTAAGAATATTTACCGAACGGATACGGCGGCACTTGAGCAGACGATGCGTGAGATGCTGAAAAAGATGCTTTTGCAGTCAAATATACTCGCCAAACAGCAGAGTATAAGCTGCAAAGCAGCCATGCGGGTCTACAAGATACCAGAAGATGATATGCTTTTCATACTAAACCTTGCAGCCATCGACGGAGCAATGGTTCTTCTCCGGCATGTTGTTGCTGGGACGTTTTCTTTCAAACAGGTAGTTGACGACAGCGGCCCCACCGATGGATACTAAACGGTTGCTCCTAACGGCCTTCTTGGCGATTTGGCAGGTGGAAAGCGGTCAGTCGCTAACACCGAACGCCGGAGACAACGGAAAAGCCGTAGGACCGCTGCAGATATGGAAGATTCGCGTCGTTGATGTGAATAGAATATCAAAGGAGCGGAAATTGGACCTTTGTTATTCGTACAGCGACAGAAAAGACCTATCGAAAAGCGTTCAGATGTTCGCCATCAGCTGTTTGCACTATTGGCCAGTTGACGAGCATTTGACGAGCAACCAGCAGATCGAAAGATGGGCAAGGCATTGGAACGGCAGCCCGACAACAGGACCGTTTGACAGCGGAACAATCGGTTACTGGGAAAAATGCAAGAAAGTGATGGAAAACGACAAAAAACCAAGCGTAGCAAAAGACTAACAACAACCAGCAAAAACAACAACCGACAAAGAGGAGAAAAAACAATGACAGCTGAACAGAAAATACAAAAGCAGCTGAAAAATGCTCACGTAACATATAACTATTGCGGAGTTTGTGGTTACACACCGAGGAACAGCACTGATGAGCCAAACTACGCTCCTCTCAGATGGTGGGATGTCGATGACGGATGGAAAATTGGCTCCCTGTGCTATACCTGTGCAAGTCTTTGGCTATTGGCTAAGCCGCAAGAGGGCGATTTTGCCTTCCACGAGCAGGACAAGTACAAGCTTGAGAACATAAACACAGACGAGGATATTATTGATGCCTTCTAATGAACAAAAACCAATTCATTAAATGAATCGCATGTGACTGGCAATGATGTTTACCAAACACCAAACAATCGACGAATTTAACTAAAAAACATCGACTTTTTTTCCCGCCAATCGCCCTTTTATAAATAGGAAACGGCGAATTTCCGAAAACAGCGAAAAGGAGAAAAACATGTGCATCGCAACCATCGATAAGAGGGAAACCTTGCGGCTCCAGCAGCTAAAAACTCCCATCATCGCTTGGAAGGTCTGTAAGAAACGACCAGACAGCAATGGGTTGTTTTCTATGGGCAGTGGTATCGACGTATGGTATAATGAAAAGATAGAAAACATTGCTCCTGTGCCATCCATTGATGCTTTTTTTTCAACGCCAGAAAAGGAAAAACCTGGAGGAGTTGAGCTCCTTCTTACAGTATGCCATCCGAACTTCTTAGGCTTTTCAGCAATCACTCGCAGGGAAGATGCTTATAAGCTGGCGAATTTTATGCGTAGTATGACTAATTTTCCTTTTTCTTATGTCGCGAAGAAAATAACCATACCGCCAGAAGATGTTATTATAGCAGGAGAGACCTTCTGGTATGAATACATGCAAAGCGGCAACAACCCAGCATTAAAAACCCCAACCATCATCTGTAGACGCTTTTCCTTCCTTCCTGAGGAGCCGACAGAATGATCTCAAAAAGCGACAAAAAGAGCATCATCAAACGGCTCCTACAGACAAACCATGAGATTGGCCTCAGTATATTGTCTCAACGAGAACTATTCATCAGACGACCGAACGGTGAGCTTTGCACAGCATTCATCATTCCGCTTTTTGATGAGAAAAGACGCGGCATCCCGAGAGCCAGTCTTTCCAGCAACAACACCGAATGGATGGAAACGGATAGCATATTATTCTTCCAGCGAACAACTAACGAACTATGGCTCATGCCGAAGGAGGTAATTCCGAAGAGCGGCGTTATAACAATGGGAAAGAAGTATGAAAGCTTTCGCCTTTTAGAACACAGTATTGAAGAACAACAACCGAAAGAGTTATCAGCAGCGGCTCTGACAGCTGCTAAGAGGTTGTCAGACCAAATGGCTGCCTTGAGAGGAGCCCAATAACGATGATTGGAACATACGAGCCAAAGAAAAACCTAACGACAACCATCAGCACAGCAACCCCCGAACGCTTACTAACGGATCGGCAGTATATAAAAAGAGGAACACCTATGGAGCTACTAGCTGCCAGCGAACACCTGTTTACGGTGCATTTTCTAGCAGCACCGACCGGCCAGCTAGACATGGTTCCAAGGGAAGATGTTCTGAGGATTCGTTAAAGAAAAAACCCAGATCAACAGCACAGTTGTTTTTACTAACCATCATTAGGAAAAGGAAAGAAAACATGAGAACAAAAGTAATCGATGTCAAAACGAAGGGCAAGGTTGTCGCGACTGTAGAGGTTAACCAATACGAGACGCTTGAGGAGTTGCAGGAAAATGTAGGCGATAACGAGATCGTCGCCTTCTGCAACCGCATGCTCGCCACCGATGTAACGAACACTGAGCGAGCCAAGCATCGTCCCTCTTCAACGGGCCAGAAGCGTCGCAGGACCATCGCCATGCAGGTTGCCTTCGATGGTGGCTACAAGGATCAGCTCGTGGAGCTTATCCAAGGTGCGGATTCGGATGCTATCGAGAAGTTCCTCGACAGCGACGAAATTCAGCAGCTCGTCACTGCGAGCCTCGAAGATCCCACCGAGAGCCCAGAAGTCGCGACTGACTAACATTCGCTGTTTTTCTCCAGAGCCGCTGGGGAGGTCACACCGGCCTCCTCGGTGGCTTTTTACGAGAACCATTATGACGAGCAGAGAAAACATTCCCTTCAGCAAGATGACAACGCGTGAGAAGCGATCTCTCGTCTTGTCTCTGAGAGAACAGCGAGAAACTCTTAAGAGAAACAGCAGGCAAAAGCCAAAAGCGAGAAAAACGGCAAAGAAAAAACCATCAGTATCATTCGACAACCCAGTCCTCCAGGCTCTTTTCGACAAAAACAGCGATAAGATGAAAAAAGTTCTGGGTATTCGTTAAGGAGAGACGACAGTGGAAAACGAAATGAGACAAGACGTCAACGGATTTACCCGCATTCTAGCAATCCAGCCTCCATTTGACAAAAGAACTTGAAACGTACTGGATAAGAATGTTCGGCAAGGACTGAAAAAGGAGAAACAACCGATGCTAGTACTAGGAACCAACAACCGTGAGGATATTCTCTTACAAACAACCGATGGAGACATTATCATTCGGGTATATCGAACGAATGGAAAGCAGAAAATTGCAATCAAGGCAGCAAATAGCGTAAAAATATCAAGAACGCCCAGGACGGAGCTTTTACATGCTAACGAACAAACAAGCCTGTGACATCGCGGAGAAGATAAAAAACATCTTCTATAAGAGAACAACAGCCTTTGTAACACCCGATGACATTTACAACGAGGCGTTTTTAACAGCGAAACAGCAAAAAGCACCAGCCCTCGGATGGATTCATGCAAAATTCGCATGCAATCGTCTCATAAAATGGCGGATTCACAGCAGGTCAAAACATGCTCTCGGCGAAAACGACAGCATTGCTCGCCGATATGTCATTAAGAAGAAAAACGAGCTTCTACAGCATCAGCAAACCGCAGAAGATATGTTCCTCGCAATAGATACAAGCCTTGCCATTTCCAGGCTCTCAAAAAAGCAACAGAGACTGCTGTTTCTGAGGTTTCATTTTGACGAGCCTCTTGTTATAATAGCGAAAAAGCTGCATATGAGCAGGGAAAAAACAGGCCATCTTGAGCACTTTACACTATTGTCTCTTAGAAGATCCCTTAATGATTGGGGATTATTATGAAAAATTATCCCTTTTACATCAAAATGCCAAAAAATACAGACTGGTACATGGAGTCAACCTGTGCTCTAACAGAAGAACAAAAGAATGAGCTGAAAGCCAGCATTGCAAAAGCAGAAGAACAAGTAAAGGCTCAAGAACGGCGGAAAAACTGGAAGCTCTGGGATGTTGTAAAGTCGCCAAGCGGTATGCTTTATGTAAAGACAAGCCAAACATATTGGTACGAGAGCACTGGAGATTATCGCATTTTGGAAAGTGACCTTGCGATAGCGGATGGAACCTTCTTGTATAACGTCATGGATATTGTCAGTGAAAAAGAACCAATCATTATAAAATTGGGCATGCAAATAGCTAGCCTCATGGCAAGTCACTATGCTGACTCAGGTTCTTATGAGATAAATTCAGTAGTGAAAAAGGCCAAAGAAGCTCTGCGGGTATATCAGGAGAATAAAAAGTGTTAAACACACTAAAAACCGACGAGCGATTTGACATTCGCTACATCGACCCATCGTCCATCAGCTCCTTTGCCCGCTGCCCAGCACGTTACATGTTATCTCGGCAAATGGGCCTTCAGCAGCGTGGACGACGCATGATTGCTCCTGACTTCGGGACTTGCATGCACGCAGCTCTGCCATATTGCTATAAGGCCGAAGAACTACCAGAATCCTTCAGCATCTTCGACCAGCAATGGAATGACCTCGGTTACAGCGAGGGTGATGAGAAGCGAAACATCCTCCGAGGCCATTCATCACTTATGAACTTCGCATCTTCACATGGCCCAGCAACATGTCAGTACGACGTAATAGAAGTTCCATCAATAAACATGCCAGACGGTGTTGAGAAAATATCACGGAACGAGCAGCCATTCCTTATCGACATCGGTGCGAGCCTGCCGCTTGCAGGGCGGATCGACCTCCTGGCAAGATGGCACAGCGATGGAAAGATATATCCCCTCGATTATAAAGGACAGCCACTTTCATCTCTTATTTTAACACCTCATGGGTTTATAAAAATGGGTGATGTAAAAGTTGGAACTATCATAACTGGAGCAAATGGGAATGAGCAAGAAGTTTTGGGTGTTTTTCCTCTTGGTAAAAGAAAAGTATTCAAAGTTACTTTTTCAGATAAGTCTGTTGTTAACTGCACATGGGATCATTTATGGAAGGTAAAGAAGAGACTCAGAAAAAAAGAAAGAGTAATAGAACTGAAAGACATTGTTACGGAGGGAGTAACAGAAGATGTTCACAGAATGTTTGAAGTTCCAGAGAGACAAGAAGTGTGCTTTTATCCACAGACTATTCCACTTGATCCGTATGTTGTTGGTTGCCTTCTAGGTAATGGATGTAAAGCAACAATGACAAGTGCTGACAAAGATATTATTGAAAGGATTGAAAGAAGAAATCCAGGAATGACTATAAGTGTTGAACAGAATAAAAAAGGTGACTGGAAAACCTTTCGTTATGGCCTTAATGGGATAAAGAAAGATTTGCAAAAGCTTGGAATGCTTGATGTTACAGCAAAACACAGATACGTTCCAGTTAAATATCTGTTGAATTCCGCAGCTGTACGACGTGAAGTACTCAAGGGTTTGATGGATACTGCTGGAAGTGTTTTATCCAACAGGACACCAGTTTTTACAACAACTTCTCCTTATCTTGTACAAGATGTTAAGTTTTTGACAGAATCTCTTGGTGGCCTGTGTACAGTTAACCAGTATGACAGCATAGTTAATGGACGTAACTA
>Ga0307928_10000132_pt1 | contig 46385 bp, 79 predicted proteins | sample AceLakmetagen232_FD_201815 | JGI IMG/M metagenome (GOLD analysis project Ga0307928, IMG submission 201815) | Saline water microbial communities from Ace Lake, Antarctica - #232 | ecosystem: Environmental > Aquatic > Non-marine Saline and Alkaline > Saline | place: Antarctica: Ace Lake...
TATGACTTACTCTGCCGTCTGCTTCTATATCGCACATCACCGTTTTAGGACTTCCGCACTTCTTGCACTCTTTGCCAAAAAACTTGTTTGTGTATTCGCCGTGTTTGCATTTACTCAAATTTATTATGTTATTTGTGTTTATATCTATCACTCCTGAAACACATTTTACACATGGGTCAACGGGGTATGCAATGCTATTTGTTGCACATATCCACATGTTTTTATATTTAGTAGATTTACAATTATTTTTTAACAAACTCAATTCCCCCATATCCCTCACTAGGTGGACCATACCAATCTATAATTTTTATTACAATTTCTGTATTTTTTGGTATTTCTTTTAAAATAGTTCCAGAAGAAAATGAATGCCTTCCATTTTCTGGACAAACAAACGGGAATAAACCTTCCGCAATTATTTCATCGTTTATTTCAAGATCATCATCACATAAAAAACTTCCGTTGCATACGATAATTTGAACATCAACATCAAACTGCTCAAATGTATATATTGTTGGATGATATGTTTTATTTATACTACCGCAACCAGTAAAAGGCGGTATAATAAAATACGGCTCAAATAGAAGGTCAAAGCACACTCCCAGTCTATCATCACACGGGCATTCACCACAAAGCACCCCTTGCCCGTTTAGCGTTACTGGTCTACCGTTTTGCATCCATGCTTGCATTATGTACACGCTCCAAAAGTATGCCCTATTATAGCCCCGTCGCCATGTTGTGGTATTATATCAACAATCTCAGGGCTTACAAATACTATATTGCTAAGAAGTTTCTTGAATTTATTAGCTTCGTATGTCGGGAAACTTGCTGATTGCTCTATGGTGGGCATTCCTGTTATTTCTGTACCCGTGTCGTAAATAGACTGCAAGTAAATAAAAGCATCTGCCGTAATAGTCAACTCGTCAATATTAACCGCAAAAACAGTATCGTTAATAGTTGCATATCCACAAATAGCCGAATCTAAGTCATAGCCGTAGACTACTTTAATTTTATCTGTATCGGACAGGATTGTTTTAAAATAGCCGTTGTATTCTATATCTGAAAGATCGCTCTGTGGTCTACGCTCTGTCTTTGAACCACGACTACCGAGAGGGTTATTTTTAGCTCTGGCAATCCCAGAATTAAGGATACCTACATCTTTTTTAGTTAAGCTAAATGCCCTACGAACCATATTAAACCCCCTTTAAGGATGTTGGCAAATCTAAAACAGTCCAATCTTGAGGGAATATGGTTAAATCTTCAAGGTATTCAGGATCTAAGCCAGATGCTAATAGTTTACCGCTTCCATCTAGTTTTTGAGAATCGTCAACCTTTTCTTTGCCTGTGTTTGTTCCTGCTAAATCTGAATTTATATCTTGTTTTAATATTGGCGTTGACTTATCGTTATCGTTTAATTGATTAAATCCAGAATCAAGCCATTCAGTAATCCAAGTTTCCTCTTTTATCTCAACCAATAATTTAACAATCCAATAAACTTGACCTGTGCCGCTTATTATCATTTGTGCATCTTTTAGTGTTAATTTTCCAGCCGCCGCCGCTATTGGATAGTCGCAAACTGTTGTAGCAAATAAATTAACTGTATTAAATGCCGTAGTTAGCCATTTTGTATCAAAATATTCTTCTTTATATTCTAATTCTATTTCAAGCCATGATATATTTCTAACCGTGGTTAATCCCTCTGACGGCGGGTCTCCGGCTGTATTTTCAATTAAGAAAGTTGGATCGCCTTGAGCATCGTCTGTTGAATCTCCAAACAATTCGATAGACCTATATGATTTTGTTACTGAGAAATCATAAGGTTGAAACCCTCTATCTATAGACACTAGCCTAGTGGTTTCAGAAACCGCCCCTGTAACTATGCCAACGTTAGCCGTAAATGTTATAGTTACAAACCATACGGTAAAAAGTGAATCCTTTCCAGAATCGCCAGACTTTAACCGCTTCACGTCTCTACCCGTGCATCTAAAAACTGAATTTTCATAAGCAACTTCTGTAGCTTCTTCAAAAATCAACTGATCGTAGTCTTGAGGTATTTCACTATTTTTTAATATCAAAAACTCTGCGTAAATCTTTTCTTTGAAGCTCAATAAATAACTATATCCACTTAATTCAACTCTGAAAACTTGGGTATATGTAGCATTTTTTGAATTTATAGTACTCAAAAATGAGTCGTCTAATTCTACGTTTGTAACTTCCATAATAAATCCTATGCTGTTAAATTTGCTGGCATTAGCACTATACTATTGTTTGTAAAAGCCTCTGCCATGCTTGCTGTATTATTTGCTGTATTTTTAGTATTGTTTTCTACTTTCTTATTTTGTGAACGCTGGTTTTCAATTTTAACCGCCTCGCTAGTTCCCCGGATCGCCGCACTTGATAAACTAGGGATAGTTGCGCCAATCCCAACACCTTCGCCAACTCCAGCAGCATCGGCAGCCCCTGGAGGCTTCGGCACTTTTGGAAAAACCAAATCAGCAGCAATCTTTTTCATGTTCTTGTCAAACGTAGCAAATATATCACCAGCCCCGCCGAATGGGTTTATGGCTCCAATATTACCGCCTTTTATAGCCCTTATTACATTCAGCGGATTAAGATTAAATATCATATTTTTTAGCAAATTAGTCATTGAGTCAATGGCAAGCTTTACTACTTCGACAACTGTTTTGCCGATTGCCTTAACAATATTCCATGTTGTTTTTAGCACCGTGTTTAGCGTTATCATTAAGTCTGTTAAAAACTTAATATCGCTTGCCGGGATACTGGCTTTTATTCTTTTAAATGCCCAAACAACAGAACCAGCGGAAAACGCTAATGCGGCAAGCAATGAAGCGGTTGCGCCACTTACGAATGCAATTAATGCTTTTCCCGCGATGGCTATCCATTTGCCCAATCCGGCAAACATCAAACCTGTCAAAACCCCTGCTCTTTTCAGGCTAATCATACTAAATTTAGTAGTATTTGCCATTAATGAAAATGCTTTTAGTTTTGCAGTAGCTTTTATTACTGACGGCATAAAAAACCGTTTTAAGAAAAAAGTTTGAAGTTTCAAAGCCCTAGTAAGTCCGATACTGTTTTTTTGCAAGTGCAATACGGCTAAATTAAATATAGCGATTACAACAACTACAGGAGGTATTACAATTCCTAATAAAACTATTCCACCGATAACGGGTCGTAAAAATCCCGGAATTATAGACAAGGTTTTAGCAAGTATTCTCATTCCCGTGCCAAGCACTCTGATAATAACATCAAGCCTTAATCCTTGAATTAATATTTTACCGAACTCCTCACGCATGAATTTCATCATCTCGCCTAGTCGTCTGCTCGTATTTGCAAGCTCTCCCCGTGTTCTATTATAGTCGTCAACTGCGTTTACTGACTGCTTGATAACTTCTTGCAAAACCAATTCGGCTCTGGCGATCTGCTCTGTAATGCCCCTTGTTACCATCATTTCTCGTATTTGAGATCTAAACTGTTTGCTTCTCTGATTCATTGCTACGCCCAAAGGTTTAAGGGCTTGAGATATACCTAACATACCTCGGAATATTGCATTAGTAACGGCGGGAATTCCACCAGCTATGTTTCTGAAAGATGTTAAATCCCCGGCAATTCTCAATGTTCTATTTGCTAAAGATAGAGCCGCTTTATCGGTTAATCCAAAGCCTATCATTAAATCGCCAACATCGCCAAGCAGTTTTTTAGATGTACTTGAAGCTAAATCAAAATCACCCGCTAATTGATTGGCTGTTTTTTCTGATTCTTGCCGTATTCCTTGAAAAGCAACATTAAAAACGTTTGTCATTTCTACGGCATCAGAAGCCGCCTTGACTGAATTTGTCGCAAACATTGCAAGAGGCAGAGATATAGCGGCGGTTGCTATTAATGCGGAGTTTCTTAAAGACCTGTTGACGTTCGTAAAAGACTTTTTAATATCTAATCCAAGCCCCTTAATTTCACGCTTTGCAGTTTTTAGTTGAGTAGTGTCAACCATTACTGCGGCTTTTAAAGTTCCTACGTCAAGCTGTGGCATTCTTAACCGTCCTTTTTCTGTGCTTTTTGCATTCTTTTAAGCTTTTCGTTTATCTTCTTGATCGCTGGTTCTTCTATTTCTGAACCCATCCTTAAATTTCTAATTCTTTCAATAGCTTTTTTTGCCTGTTCTTCTATTGACAAATCTTCAAGAGCAACTTTATTCCATGGCATTTCTAAATCAGACTTGCCTCCTGTGCTCATTATATTTCTTATTTCGCTCCTGATATACATTTGAGCTATGTCAATTTTAGTACTCGGTAACGGCTCTACCGCTGACCGTGTTACAAAGAAAAAATAATCATCAAGCGTTAAGGTCTGCTCGAGCTCGCTTGGTGTCCGACCAAGGGCAATGCACAAGCGATACTCGAACAGGTTATCAGGAGATTGCTTTACTTTTTTATTTCTTCTTTTAGTGCCTCTCTTTTATCTTCCATTATATTATGAAAGTGTTGAATAGTTTCTGCCGGAGATAGTTCATTATCTAATATATCATCAGTTAAAACCCTATTCATATCTCTATCAACGAGATTTTCAAGGCACTTTCTGGCTAATTTATACATCACCATTTCAATATCTAAAGATTTTTCATCTCTCTTGTCTTGGCTTTTTATCTTTTCTATGTTTCTTGAATCCTTTTGAGCCTGGTAATATCCAAGCATATATTTAGCCGGAAGTTCTTTTTTGAATCCAACTTCAAGCTTGTTATACTTTTCGCTTAAAAAGAACCAGTCCTTAACTTCGTTACTTACAAATAAACTGCTATAATCGTTACTCATTTTATCATCTCCTGATAATTTGTTAATTTATGATACAGCCGCAAACACGGGGACAGTTTCTACACCAGCCGCAGTTGTATTAACTGCTGAAATAGTTCCTGAACCAGTATGCCTACCGTTTAGGTCTGAATTTGATGTGTCGTATTTTATCATTCCAAATATTCCCCACCATGTCAAAGTAGACACTCCGGCAACGGTATAAACACACGATAAATGAGTTCCAGTTTTAATCAAATCCATAACCGTGTTTGAACATTTATCTACATCGAGAACAAATCCGCAATCACCAACAGATACAAGCAGCGAAGCATCAAAAGTTTCTGCAACGGTATTTGCTAATGTTGTTGATGGTACTTTGCCTCTTGTTATTTCTGGTGGGTCAATAGATATTAAACCTACTGGCAATCCTGCGACTGTAAGCAAATCGCCAAATCCTTCTTGTGCTGTCATAATAAGCTCCTTGTTATTTACGTTATATTATACACGGCTGAAAAATTCTGCACATGTATTACTTTGTTTTTTTGATCTGTTTCTATTTTAAGCGGCGGATTGCTTTGATTAATGTTTCTGTAATCCTCCGAGTTAATTGTTTGATTTATTAAAAAACCTATTGCGCTAGATATTAAATTAGCTCGTATTAATGATTCTAAATATGTATTGCCTCTTGTTCTAACTTGGAACGTAACAAAATATCCAACTAATTCATTTAGCGCAATTCTCGATACTGCTTGCGATTGATAGACTGTTATACATTTAATCGGATTATTACTATCTGCGGCCGGTTCGCTTTCTGCCCTGCAACTCCAATCGGCAGAACCGCCAAAGGCAGATGATACACCCTTGGTTACTAATAATGTACAAATGTCAAATGCTAAGTTCATTTTATTGTTACCCAAAATGATATAATGTCAAATACTTTAAATCTTTCTTCAAATAATGTTCTTTCTAAAAATTTAGCTTGCTCTGTGTCCCGTCTTTTATGTGTTATCCCTAACGCTATATCCCTGGCATAATGAACATTAAAGGCTATCCCATGCCGCTTATTCATATCCTCGTGAACGCTTACGGCATAAGGCATAATATATCGCGCCTCTGCAGTTGGACTTTCTGCTTTTACTGATGTCGCATAGCTAGTGGCTGCAAGTGCCGTTGTGTCCATCGGGGTATATTTACTATTAGCCGTAACTCTAAGCCACTTAGCACCCTTTAAAACGCCCATCTCTGCGCCCTTAACAAGATTATCAAGAGCTTTGTCAATATTATTAAAGACCCTTTTGTTTGCTGATTCATCCCAAACTATAGAAACCATTTTACAACCTCACGCTAACAAGTTTTTCAGTTGCTTTCACATTCGGAGTTTCGTCAATTCTTATAATAGCATAAGCATTTTTATCACTCGCCGGACTTGCCGGAGTTGACCCGGTTAATTCGCCTAGACTTAAAAAACCTTCTACTCCTAACACTCTATCAACATATACTTTTGCTAAGCTCATTACTTCTTCGCCTTTTGAATTTTTGACAATCTCAGTTTTTGTAGACCACCTGCAACTAATTTCAACAGGAGCGGAATAAGTATAATCGCCGTAGCCGTCTTGCGTTGACCTTGCCCAATATACCACTTCCTGGTTAAGTTTTTTAGTTTGGATTATCATTAATTATTATCCCAATCCCTAGTTGTTTCGCCAGTAAAAAATTGAGCCTTGAAGCTTTCCTTGCTTGCTTCCGCTAACGTTCCAGAAATATCAAGCGTGATCGCCTGTTGTCCGTATGTTGTCTGATAATATCCCACCTTAAGTGGATTTTTATAATCATCTTCACTTTCATCTATAATTATATTAATAGCCTGACGGTACTTTAAACAAGCAAAATGAGCTGATAGGTACAACTCAATATTTGTAAGTCTTGTATCTGAATAACCATTAGCCGCTAAGTCGGTTGTAACAATGTCATTTGCAACGCCTATAAATACCGTCAAGTCGTCGGTGGCTGCAATGCCAGCATCGCTTGATATAATTGCAAATACTTCATCGCTTGTTACTCTATTAGCCATTATTTAGCCTTATTTGATTTGCGTTTAGCTCTTTTCTTTTTGACTTTTGCTTCCTTGAGGTCTTTAACATCATTCTTTAACTCTTTAAGGACTTCAACATCGTTTTTTGACAATGTGTAAGAGGTTTCCTTTTTTCTTTTTTCACCAACAGGCTCGACAACATCTTTTTTAACTTCCGGCGCAATATTGACAACATCCTTTTCAATAGCTGTAAACTTTTCGATTCCATCACGCTTTGACAAGTCTTTATCCGATTCGATAATATCGTTTTCCGTGTTTGCTTTATAGATAACAGAACTAATCCCGAACGAGCCTTTTACTATTTTATATTTAGCCATAATTTAATCTCCTAATGCCTCCTAGCTAAAATTAATCAGCTAGGAGGTTAATTATTAGTTTATGCTTTTGTTGCGTGTACTAATCCCATAACATCGTTGTAATCGCTATAGAATTTAGGTATTTGCAATGTGAGAAGCTTCCAGTTAAACTCAAGACCGTCTGGAGTCATCCAGTTAATCGCAGTAGGAGCGAATCCATTAACAACCTTAACCGTACGAGGGCGCATTTCAAGCAAGCAAGCGCTGTTTACTGTCATTCTGAAAACTGGTTTAATATCAATCAGTTCTGGGAATGTAGCCATTAAGAAGTTTTTCAAGCTAATGCCCGAATCTGTACCGCGAGTGATACTTAAAGCAACGTTCCATGCGCTAGGAATATAGAGCATTAGTGAACTCATTCCGCCAGTACCTTGAATAAAATGAAGATTAATCCAAGCTCTAACATCTGCCACACATTCATCAAATGTTTTAGTTACATCGCTCCACTCTTTGACATAGGTAGTCTGAACACGATTCGGGGCTGTTGTCATTCCGTAGATTGACGATCCAGCGTAAGAAAACGCGCCACCACCGAGGATAGCTAAATCCTCCAGCTTTTCGCCTGTTTTGCGAGCTTCATTTTCTGCGCCACGACTATCAATAGAAACATTAGAGCCGTTACCGTATGCGCCACGCTTGGAAGCGTTAAGCGTTCTAATATCGAGTCTAAAATCATTGTTAATCATAGGCAATGGCAATGTTTCACTTGTTACGAGCGGAATATCATTGCTAATAGTGCTGCGACCAGTCATAGACAAGTTGGCTTGCCCTGAATCGGAGTACATTTCATTGATGTACAGGAACGTTCCCAAAGCGGCTTCTTCGCTGCCTAAGTCAACAGTCCCAACTCCCATAATATCAGAGAATACATTTAACTCTGTGCGAATAACGCTAGAAATATCATCATCCAGCTTTTTCCATGAATCAATCGGAAGAACCGAAGCATTGGCGGTTCCGAAAGAAACCTTTTCGCCTAGACCATTAAAGATAAAGTTTTCTCCATCTTTTCGGTATGGGCGGTAGTTTCCAAGCCCGTTAAGTCTAACGCCTTGTGAAACCGCATCTGTTTGTGTTAAGAATTTCATTTTTTTTAATTCCTTATTTAGTTTGATTAAAGTACAAGTGCTTCACATCTAGCAATTGAGCCGGAAGTTGTAACAGCCTCTCTGGCTTTCAAAACTACGGCATCTGCGGCGGCTCCACCTGCAAGAGTTGCGGCGGCTTCTGCTACTACTGCGCTTGCACCTGTTGATGCGCCAGTATCGGCAGCAGTTACAAGAATGCTAGCTGCATCATCAGCGGTTATAGCTGCGATAATTTCAGTAGCGGTACTTTCGATTGCACCACCTGCGCCAGTTTTAAGACTAATTATTACTAAAAGTCCTTCAACTGAAACTATGAGAGCTTGGTCATTTGCGCTTGGGTCGAGCAATACGACCTCAATAGTATTTCCAAAAGCGCCAGCATCAACAGCCGTAAAAGTAATTGCATTATTATTACCAACTACGCCAGTATCTAAACTAGCGGCAACGATAGCGGTTGCGACGGTAAAATTACCTACTGCATCTGGAGTAAGATGAGAATCAACAGAAACGGTTTGACTAGTTGCAAGCCAGCAATTAACAACGTCGCCGGGGAGGTATTGGCTGTAGAAAGCTGTTTGGGCAGTAGTATAATCTGCATCAATGTCTACACCTGTAGTACCCTGAAAATGGCGGTCATCAGCAAACAACGCCGACGGAGCAGCCACACTGGCGGTTTCCCATCGTTTAATTAGTCCACCTACTTCATAAACGTACTGCCCTGGAGTGATAGCTCCATCTGCAATAAGTTCACCAGCTTGATCCGATCCGGCTGTTTCACGGAATCGATAAATATTAGTTTTATTAGACATTATTCACCTTCCTTTTTTTCTGGTTTGTTACCAGCATTTTGCATTTGCTTTTCGTCGTCTGAAAGCTCTTGTGCTGGCTTGTTATCGCCGCTGCCGACATTAACCGAATAATCAGCTTTCTTGTTAAGCTTTGCAATTCCTGCTAAAACTTCGCAATCCATGCCAATCAACTGTTCTTGAGTCAAAGCGTTTTCTTTGTTAGCAAGAATAGCATCAATATGCACTTGCTTTTTGCCATCTTCAATTTTCTGTGCGTTTTCTTTCAGTGTTGTAACTTCCGCTTGCAATCCTTCGATTGTTTGCTTTTTAGCATTTTCAGCTAATTTTGCAGCATCTTTTATTTTCTCTGCCGCCAAGTCAGAATCTTTTTTATTCTGTGCAATTAATTCTGCATTATCTTCGTTCTGCTTTGCCAGTGATTCAAAAGAATCAAAGTCACCATCTGGCATTTTTTCAAATGCCTCACGCTGATTGTCTGCGAGTACACCACTCTTAATCAGTGCGCTTACTTTTTCTTGTCTTTTCATTAAAGACTCCTTGTTATGGTTAAGCTCTTTATTTAGAGCGTGTTCTTTTTCGTCTTTGTTTCTTGCAAACCCTGCGCCGTCTTCCCATGAGCAAGCCCCTTTTTCGTCTAGCAATATAGCCAAATGATCTGGAGTTATTTGATTCGCGACTATAGTGTATTCATTACCCCCGAATTGCCCATTTTCTTCATATCCGGCTATTCTCATTCCCGTTGAAACGTCTATATTTTTATTAGCTTCGAGCATTTCAATGAGCTTTTTACCGTCTGCGAGGTTTTCAACTTTTACAACTTCAAGCCATGCCTCTGCTTTTAATTTGCCGCCTAGTACTTTAGTGTTGAAAATTGTACCGACGTTTTGAGATGTAAATGTATCGGGGTTATTTGCGGATATTGGCGTACCCTCTGATTTTGGGTGATATATAACAACTGGTCTACCATCCCAAGTTTCAGCGGAGGCGTTGACGGCATCTTTAAGATATAATACGCCATTCATTACACACTGTTCAAGCATCATTGCCATAGGCGCAACCATAAACTTAATATTGTTTTTGGTTACATATCTAATTAATGGAGAAATATTCTGTTTAAATATTTGTAGAATGTGTTTTTTATCCATAAAATTATATCCTTTTTTGTTAGTATATTACAATTTTGTAGTTTTGTCAAGAAAAAACTTACAAAAATGTAAGTTTTTTTGTTAATCCCCCTTAGTGTTCTTTGTATTTTATAAAATTATTGACATTTAAGTATAATATGCTATATTAAAAGCATGTAGATCAAGTACATAACAATTTAAAACACTATAAGCTCTTTTGGAATAGCTTGATCCTATTCTGATTGAGCTTTTTTATTGAGGGCGTTATGAAAAGAATAAAACTGACACAGGGCAAATTTTCAATAGTTGACGAAGAAGATTTTGAGGAACTAAATAAAATTAAATGGCATGCATGTTATGACCGTGGTACAAAAAGTTATTATGTAAAAAGTTTAATAAATAATAAAATAATACACATGCCAAGAAAAATAATGAAAACAAATCAAGGGCTTGTTGTGGATCACATAAATCATGATACGCTAGATAACAGAAAGTCAAATCTTAGAAATTGCACGAGAAGCCAAAATTCCATGAATCAAAGAAAGCCGAGAAATAACACTAGTGGAACAACTGGAGTATATTGGAAAAAAAGCATTGCAAGATGGGTTTCATTAATAGCAATAAACCAAAACCAGATATATCTTGGAGTGTTTAAAGATAAAAATGATGCCATCAAGGCTAGAAAAAAAGCTGAAATAAAATATTTTGGCGAATTTTTATATAATGGTTAATTTGTAAGATTTTTATGCTAAACATCTCCATTCGTGTTTATTTTTTGATTTTATTTTTAAAAAGTGGCTAGGTGTTTGTCATATTTAAATCAATATCTATTTAACCACCTAGCACCTAAATAGCGTGAACTTAAATATATCATTTAGCTAATCTACCATATCCTAGGAGTAATCATGGCAGAAGTGCTTTAAACGACTATTTGTCTATGTTTTCTGGGGTCTTTGTCCATTGTTAAAATCCTCGCTCGCTAAATAAGAATCCCTTTTCGGAAAGGCTACCCAAGTCGTGAAACAAAGAATCGCCTACATCAAATAATTTATTATCTCTATCCATTTTTTAACTCCTTTAATTATATTAAATATTTTCTTTTGCGAATATATCCGTACACTTTATGCTTATAAGTTATTTCTACCATGTCGACAAGTTTGTAATTTGGGTCTTCTGAAAACTTGCGCTTTCTAATATATTTCCTAGATATAAACTCCCATTCTGTCCTATAGAATACCCATAGATACCAGGAATGGACATACGGAAATAGTTTATGTATTATCTTGATTATTAATTTAATCTTGCTTATCATTCGTTTTTTGCGCCTTTAACTTTGCTATTTCCGTAAGGGCTTTTTTAACGCCGCTTATATAGTATCGGCTCCCGTTCTTCTCGGTTATTTCTTCAACGTGCTCTCTTAGTGTTTCTTCGAGGTTATCCATGTTGCTTTTTGCTGGTGCCATTTTGTTATCCCTTGGTTATTGATTATCTTTGTTATTCATTTCAACTTTTGCGAGAATATATATTTTAATCAAATCTCTTTCGTTCTCGTAATATATTACTGACATTTCAACCTTTTCAAAGTCTACTATTTCTCTTGTTTGGTTATGCTTAATAAAAACCCTGTTGTCTTTATCTGTGTATATAAAGTTTGCATCAAATATTAATATTACTTCTGAATAGAAAACCGCATCATCTTCTTGTTTTGTAATTATTTCCATGTTGCACAACGGGGCTTCTATCTTTGTTCCGTCAAGTAATATGGTGCTGTAATCATCTCTTTCAAACTTCAACGTGTGTTTAATTTCTTTACTCATAATAAACTCCTGGTTAAATTACCTGTATGGTTTTACCATTAAGAATGGCTTTTCTGCATGTTTTTTTATCTTCGTAAAGTTCTTTAAACGCATTTAGTAAATCTTTTTTTATTACGCCTTTTTGAAAAAATAACCCCTCCGGATCGTCTCTATAGTCCCAAACCTCGCCAAATTTTTCATTTCCATTATCATCTATAATAATTTCCAGAGCTAAACCCCTTGGGTGTAGAAAACATCTGTTTATTTCCTGTAGCCCACCCATTGCTCTAAAATCTTTTACAGAAATCCTTTTGATTTTTTCGCTCATAATATCCCACCTTATTAAATTATATCATCTACTTGCGTTGGTATTCCTGCCGTCAACGGTAATAAACGAGGAGCACATCTACAATATGGGTGCGCTGGTAATATAAAATATAGCTCGTTTATCGGGTAAACGCTAAATTCATTTTCTGCACAGAACGGACATACTTTATCATCTTGAGCTGTTATCCACTCCGCCAATATTCCCACTGTTTCAACATCGTATTCTGTCCATATATCAAGCTTTGCAAAATCATGGTCTCTTACTATTTCGGTATTGGTTACTTCTTTAGCCCTAGTTTTGCCGACTTTGTTTAATCGGTTAATAACGTCCATTGTAACGGTTCTAGGTGATTCCCCGGCTGATATATCATCTATAATAACACGGGATATTTGCTGAACCATCGCACTTGTAACGCCTCGCATTTCCTCTTTTGTTTTCAACTGCAACAGCAATATAGCGGCTAAATACTTCTTTGATCTGCTAGACTTGCCTTTTAATGTCGGCTCCGGCTCGTCATCTTCAATGTAATCTTCGTGTTTTAACTCTACATATCCAGCCTTTAAACCGCTTTCATAAGCAGCCCGAGTGTAAATGTCCATCCATTTTCCAGTTTTATCACCGAACAAAGGATTATCTTTATTACCAAATATTATAACATCTATCTGCCGATTAAGCCAAGCAATGAAAATCTCGACCTTTTTATCAATAGATCGACTTGCGCCATCTTTTTTAGCCAGTGCTTTGTTTTGTTTTTGACCCTTTTCTAAATCAAAGAAGTCATTATCGAATATCGTTTGCTTAATTTCAAGCGCAAGTCGGTTAAATCGTCCCATCATGTTAGACGTGAATTTTCGTCGTAGTGTCGCCGTCCGTGTTGGGTCTTGTTTATTTACTCTATTTATCTTAAATGTTAGTCCTTTATTCATCTTCCGGGAATAAGTCCTTTTCTTTCAAGTCTAGCGGTTCTTCTTCTTTTATGTCTATGGAGTCTATTTCTTCTTTAGACATTCCTAAAATCATTGCATAATAAACTTCTGGTGGGAATATAGCTTGAGTTTGTGGACTATCACCATACTTGACTAATGCCTCTGTTTTCGCTTTTGCTGTTTCAGCTATCGTCTTATCGTCTTTAGTCTCAAGGTCTGCCCATACTATGCTATATTCACCATCTGCCGGACTAGCTATAGACCCAAGCTCTAAAAGGCGGTCTATTGTCGGTCTTATAATATCGGTATCACAAAATCCTACTTGCCTTGCTGATACATTGCCTAGCCATCTTTTGCTATCTTGAACAGAAGATACATTTGATTGCTCCGTCCCCATAAGTTCACGCTGCGGGATTTTCTTCTCTGCGGATATTTGCTGTATTTCTGTCATAAAAAATTGTTTAGGGTCTTGCATGTTTATGCTTAGTGCTTTTACTTGACCGCCTTTTGCCACAAGTGATTTTTCAAACCCATCAACCCACTTTGACATTTCAGCCTTGAATGCCGTTGCTTCTGTTTCGCCTATTTGGGCATCTTTGTCAAACTCCGCAATCGTACCACCAGAACCATTGCGCCAGTAACCCTCTGCGCCAGAACCTGATATTTTCTCTATGTTGTAAAGGTTGTTGTAAACGGCTTTCATTCGTGGCGTTCCGTGTATATCGCCAGAATCGCACTCCTCGGCTATATGTATAATTCTTGACCAATGCACCTTTTGAGATGTTGCTGAATTATCGTTACTAATTGTTATGGTGTAAAATTCAGGCTTCCCGAATCTCTCACTTGACGGATCGTTATTATAAGAATCAATTCTTGCATCATTCCCATTAAACGCCTGGAAATATGCAACGTCCCCGCCTGTCGCTGGCTGGTCTACCGTTAAGCCGTCCTTAAAGCCAATCAGTAATATTCCGTAAGTTAGAATACCCGTTATTCTGTCGGCTCTGTGCATGTACTTAAAAAGCTTTTGATCTTTAATTAACGAGCTAACATCTTTTTCAAATTGCGTAAGTGTTTGGTCTTCATTCTCTATTATTTCCGGGCTAATACTCCAGCAAGCATCGGGATAGGCTTTGACAACCGCTTTTGCTATTGCATGGCGTTTATAGTAGTTAATATAGTTTTCTGTCCTTAAGGTTCTAGGATAGCCAAGAGCTTTGTATAAATCACGATTGCCACCAAAGTACAAACCGAGCGTGCTATTAAACATATTTCTCTGGAAATTCAGGGCGCAACTGACGGCGTTTGCTACTTGGATTGATACTTTCCGGGCGTTTGATCTGAAGTAATCTTTTATTTTAGACATAGAAAATCCCTTGTTTTAAGTATAATAATCTATTATCCGTGCATTGTCAAGCAAAATCTTACAAAAATGTAAGATTCTTATTTATCGAGCTTAATTTATTTTTCATTTATTTTTAGTTTAGCTGTTGACAAGTGGCACAATGGGATATATAATATAGTAACAATTAACTAAGGAGTATTTAATATGAGCACGACAGAAAGTTTACTTTTGTGTATTTTTGTGCAATTCTCATTTGGGAATTGTAATTGCTTCCGCGGTTGTTGACCTGCGCAAAGAACAACGAGCGACTAACAAGATTTTAGGCTTAATCGCAGATCGGGTGGTGGAAAAATGACAATCACAATCGGCAGCACAACAAAGCTAACAGTCAAGCCTAGCCATTTGCAGAAGCTTCTAAAACAGGCGGAAAGAATGGGCTTAACAATAACCGAAATTGTAACGGGAGATAACAAATGAATAAATTAATTGCTGGAATATCAGTAGTTTTAATAGGCTGTACGTTTATACTTTTTCGCCTGTGTGTGATTTTATGGATAAATCTATCTCTTACTGCGGAAAGGGTGTTTAGCGAGGAGCAGAAGGCTTCTCTTTTAAGCACGGGTGAGGGAATCCAAGAAGGTTCAATTCTCGTTATGGTATTCGCTATTATATTAGTTGTGTTGTTTTTTATCAAGAATGAACGGAGGGTTAAATGAGTAAAGACGGTGATTATATAAAGAATTGCAAGGATTGTCATAATGATTTTATTGGAGAGAAAATAGATACTCTATGTTCTGAATGCTTAAAGAAATTTGCAGATAAACTAAATAAGCAAAACAAGCACTGTGCGTTTAAGTCTATTAACTATAATATTAAAACCAACAATACGAGTGTTAGATAATGAACAAAACAAACATACAGAAGCTAATCAGCGGCAAGCCTAGCGAGTTTGCAAGGCGTATAGGCTGCCCCAAGTCTACGGCTAATCACTACAGCGACGGGACTAGAACGCCGCCAGCGTGGGTGTATGCGCTTATACTACACAGGCTTAACCCCAAGAATGAGTTTAAAATGAAAGTAGATAACGACTTTCAACATATATGCAGTAGGTGTAAAGGCAAAAAAACAATAAGCGTTCCAGGTGATAAATTTACTGAAGAATACGGCGTAAGAACAACCTTGTTTACAAGTATAGCATGTCCTGATTGCGACGGCGTTGGATGGTTCGACAAAATATATACTATCGATACTAAAAATATGACGATCAATGATAAGAAAATAAAAGAATGCAAGCCGCTTGAATGGAGTATTACAAACAAATTTCTTACAAGTTTTACTCTTGAGAATGGCAGAGAATTAACTATTATTGGCGGTCAAGCTAGGTGGGTGAAAAAATGAATGTACCCGTACTAAAAGATAGTGAAAAACTAAAATGTCCTGCCTGTAGTGGTGAAGATTTTTACCCGGTCGAGGTTACCATGAAAGAAGTTACTAACGGTACGGAGGGAAACTTCTCTTGTTCTCTATGCAATGCAAAATTAGTCGTTTTTGTTAATATGGCTGGATTTACTATAAGGGTTGAGAAATGAAAATGCCTATTAACTTTAATTTGACCGATAAGGTGGATATACCCGAACTAAAAAAACAGGGAGAGTGATAAGTATCTGGATAACCCAAGCCGGATTGCGATATCAGGTTCGTTATTTTAATAATGGTGATTCAAAAGAAGTTTATTTTTATGCCGACGAATTAGTATTATCAAAACAATCTAAAAAAATAGGATTATGACAATGAGCCAAGAAATGCGAAACAAGGAAAGGGATAGGCGGTCTAAGGAAGTTCCCATATTTGAAAAGCAGTTTATTCAACAACTTTATAAGTTAGATAATAATGGACATAAAGTTATTATAGATGAAGCTAAATGGATGGATGTAGCAATGGAATTTAAAACGGTTATATTCAAATCAAAGCTGAGGTACAGGAAATGAAAGATTTTATAGAGTTTATATTTTTTTTGGTATTTGCTTTTTTCTTTACTGTTTTAGTAATTTTATTTTTTTTATGTCTTTTTAAATCAATCAAGCCGGGTTTTGCTAAGTTAGGTAAATCTGTTAGATTGTTATTTGTTAAATCAAAACAACAAAATAACCGCCTCGCACCATATGCTACTAATTATATGACTACTGGCAATAGTGCAGACTTAAACAAACACTTATTGTTAGTATGTAATGTTATGAAAAACATACAGCATAGTAATGTCAAGCATAAAATAATCAAACGTAGATTAAGGTATATAAAATGAATATATTACTATGGGTTTTAATATCAATAGCGGCAATACCTGCGACAATGTGGACGGTTATGTATATTTTATGCGTTCCGCTGTGTTTGTCGTATATGACACTTCCCAAAGATGGTAAAGGCAGGGTTCAAATAGGCAAGATTAAACACCACCTACGCAGTAATATTAACGGGCTAATAATATCAGACTCAATCCTAGGAATACTAATTTTAATTAAATACTGGTGATAATGATAATATACAGCAATAAGGCTACAAAAACACGGCTTTAGAGCCATTATGGCGGCAATATACAGCAAGTTTGCGCTATTTTTATACAATAAAGAACTCGCTATTGCCGCCCGATAGCTCAGTTAATGCGAACACAAGCGAATCGAGCCTGTTCGGGCTTGTGCCGTCGCCTATATAAGATACCATTTCATCCTCAAGGTCTGGAAAATGCCCTATATGATGGACTAAGCCTTGTTCATACAATGCGCTTATAGGCTCTGCTCTTAACATCTTGCCCCGTGATGATGTTACGCTTTTAATCCTTATATTATCACAATCAGACATGCTTCTTATTGTATGCTCGCACATTGCACCGCCATAGTTGTTTTCTACCGCCATAGTGTCTACTTTGTGATGATTGTATACGTCTACGCACTTTTTGCCCCATTGCGCCGGGCTTCCGTTCATAGTATCGTCAGCAAGTACATAATAATGATTGTCTGATCCCTTGAAGCAAGTTACTATACCTATTGCATCTGCTTTCTTTTTGCCTTCTTCTTTTTTCTTTCCGTTATCGCCGGATGGGTCAACGCCTGTTGATATTCTAGTTAGCTCTACGCCGTCAGGTATTTTATGCACTCTATGCTGGTTGATTATTTGGCTATTCCATAATGCCCCGTCCTCGTCGTCCTGCCAAAGCCCGTCTAAAAACCTTTTGCGCTTCCGTGCTGGCATATTAGCAAGTATCTTGTCTATATAGTCAATTCCAATATTATCAACGTTGCCTAGTGGATTCATTGAAAAGAATGCGTACATTTCAGGATTTAGTATTGCACTATTTTCTTCTGGGTCTATATGTTTTACAAATAACCTATATCCCCAAAATGCCTTGCTTGTAGGGTTGCAGTCAAAATATGCTTTATTGATTAATATAGTCTTTTGGGCAAGCCTTGTAAGTGCTGTTGTTACCGCATCATAGCTAAGCTCCGTCATTTCATTAAATAGAATAGTTGAATACTCTTTGCCTAGTATCTTGTCGGCTCTTTCTTTGTCGTCAAGTCCGGCTATCCATATTTCAGAACCGTTCTCAAACTTAAAATACCAATCCTGTTTATCAATCTTATATCTTAATGGCGTGTCGTTCTCTGAATACCTAAAGGCTAGGTCAATTACTTTTGGGAGCGTGTCAAGAGCAATAGAAGTCTTTACGCTGTTGAAGTGCCGCTTTAGTATCAAGTGCCTTGAGTTTGGCGCATACAAAGCCCTCATAACCATAGCATACAGTAGTATAAACGTCTTTCCGGAACGAGAGCCACCTTGCAGTAAAACATAAAGAGCTATCCCAGACAATACCCGAATAGCCTTTTTTTGGTCGTCTGTCTTTTTGAACTTTACTATTTCTTGCATTATAACACGCCTTTATCTTCTCCGCTGAAATTCATATTATGCCCTAAAACTTTAAGCTCGGAGCGGTCTATAAACATATCATTGTTTTTGCCAAGTGTTACAAGTGCGGCGTGTTTGTTGTATACCTTGACTTTGATTTTTTCGACTTCTTTTGCGCTGTCTGGGTGTTCTGGATCAAGCTGCCTTGATTGTACTACTTCAAATTCTTTTATACATGATCTCTGTGCTGCCGAGAGGTCGTTAAATTCTGTTACAGTCATTGTATAGCCGTTATAATTAGCTATCCCTGGCAGGTCAGTAAACGCAAGTTTCGCAAGTTCTTGTTGTATCTTATCAACCGTTATCTCAATACGCTGGTTAGATTCTTCCTGTAGCTCCATAATGCGAGCATAGACACAAGGGGTGTTGTAAACCTCTACGGCTTTATTATATATTACAGGTTCGCTCATGTTATCACAATCGTAAGCATATCTATAAGCAGAAGCTTTACATCTTGCAACTAAATATTGCCTTGCATAAGCCTCTTGTTTTGCTGTACATTTCTTTTCTTTTACTATATCACCCTTATCTAACCCTTTTTCTTGCTGTATATTATCATCTACATTTTTAAAGCTTTTGCATTTATTAGAATCTAAGCTTAATAGAAAATCTTTATCAAATACCTTGCAAACTATCCAATTTTCGTCTGATTTTTCTTTATCCAAATTTTTACACTTACTACATTTATTTAAATTCTTCTTCCCCTTTTTCTTATCGCAATTAGACGTTGCAAGGTTGTCTTTTGGCTTAGTCATTGTCTACCCTTATTAAATTATATCCAAGAATGATAATACTTTCAAATTCGCATTCTTCTAAACGCCCTAACTCTTCGCTTACCATCTCTATTTCATCAAATGTTTTAATTTTCTCAAGTCTATCGACGGTTGCGTTTTTGAAATTAACACTACTATGCCTTTTTATAACATAGCCAACAAAATAAATATATTTCATCCTTTAACCTCCATCCACTTGTCGTAGTCAGCTTGTAGGTTTTCCCATAGCTCGGGCGTCGTGTTGGTTGCCCTTGCTAATTTACATTGAAACATTATAGAGCATGATATATTTTTCTTTATTAAATTTTGAATGCATAAAACATTTAGATCATGCATTATGCAAAATTCTTCTACACTTATATTCAACCCGTCAATATACAGCTCTTTCAATATCTCGCCTGGGTGAGCCGGGCATACCTTGTGTTGTTCGATTGGTAATACTTTTTCTTTTTTCTTTTCCATGTCTAAATCCTTTTAAGTTAAAAATGGCGCCGGCTATGTGAGATTTAAACTCACTTCAACGTTTCCTTAAGTATTGCCTTACTTGTAACAGGAATATTCGTTATTTCAGAACGCCTTTAGCAAATATCAACGCCCTAAGCCAGCATATAAATTAAAAAAGCGGACGGCGGGATTCGGTTCCCGCAAGTTGTCTTTGCTTCTGACTTATGGAGTTGCGCTTTTACCCGAATAAACCTCGGATACCATAAGCCTAGTTAATTCATTAAGGATTTCGCATAGCTTATCCACGTTGACAACGCCTCAATGTACACGTCTCAATTCCGCCACGTCCGCTAAAAATCAACGCTGGGTATAGCTCCAGAGGCTTACTCTAAAGTACATCTAGTTTAGCCGTTTGTCAAGCTTTGAGTTTAGCCAATCACATATTTGCTTTATCTTAAGCTCCTTAAATATAGCTTCTTTTAAATCATTCCACGCTTCGGATAATGTTTTATCTTTCTCTTTCATTTCATCGCTCATTTTGCGCCTCGTTGGTTAAGTCTGGCTTCGTGCCATTGTTTGGTTAGTTCTTCGTTATTAAATATGTGCTCGTGGTTAGTTGCCATTGACCCACCCCTTGCTATCTATATACGCCTTACATTCTGCTTCGGTCTGGAAAGCTTCGCCTTTTTTGAACATTCTATTATGAAATGAAGTTACACTATCAAGTGCCATTTTTTCACATGTCCATTCGCTAAACAAATAGAAAGGAGTATAATAAATATCTCTAACTTTAGGTATCCATTTGCTTTTAAAATCGTCGCTACGGTCAACTGGCGAAGCCCTGCTTAGTATTCTTACTTTGTCGTCCCACTCAATAGGGTTAACAACAATATGCGTACAATCATTGCTTCCTTTGACATATTCTATATGCTGCTTTCCTTTGTCTTTCATCCCATCTCCTTTGTTATTTTATTTCTTTTTTCACATTCGAGACATGCTTCAGATTTAGTTAAGAATAAATCATGCTCATTCCAAAGTGTTCCGCTGCCTACGCCTGTGCTATCCAACATATATTGTCGTCTATCATCGTTTTTGTATTCTTTATCATATAACTCAAGTGATATTTTTCCTATTTTTCCGATAATGTCTAGCTGTACATCCCACTTCGTAGAAAACCATTCCCTTTTACCACCACTGCCAGAACAATCTGGACATAGAACTGTTCTGGATGTATTATTAATTTTTACCCTACCTTCTCTACAGGTTTTGCAATTAATGAAATCACTATAGCAACCTTTTTTAATTGGATAAACTCTGTCTTTTAAGTTAAACTTTGTTTTGATATTCATTTTACTCTCCTTTGTTATTTACAAATATATTTTTTAAAGTTCCACCATCTTTTTTTAGGCTCAAATAAAACAGCTTCCAATTTGCAATATCCATTTTTATTTGCAGTTTTTTGATTTTTTTTCACAAAACAATTTCTCATCCACTCACATCTATATATTCTTAGTCCTCCAGTTGCTACATCTTTACTGACTATTGCTTTTGGGTGTTTACAAGATGCTTTATCATATCCCCACTGGTCGCAAAACTTACAATCTTTACATAGTTTCATGCCTAACCTCCGTTATTCTATTAGTTTACAAATATTTTCTCAAGTTTTATTTACTGGTCTATCATTTTTTGTAAACTTAGGTTTTGCATTCCATTGTAAGAACTCAAGCCTTAATAAGCGGCTTCTAAAAGCTTCTCCGGTGTCTGAGTCTTCAAACTTACGAACTATCTCAACTCCGCTGAGGTTTGCGGATAAGTATATTTTAGCATTACCCCTGCCGGTATAAAGGTAATCAAGCAGGTTATATAATCCCTCTCCGCCAGATAATGATATTTTCTTTTTTCCTATATCATCAATTACTAGAAAGTCGTTTTGTAATAGTTTCTCAAGCCAAGCATCTGCGCTTATCTTGCCGGATTCAGAGCTTTTGTGTCCATATCGTGATAAAAATTCATTGCATGTTATATATTTGCATTTTCTGCCTTGTTTGGTTAATAATCCAAGATTGTTACATATTGCTCTTGTTTTTCCACATCCATAATCTCCTGAAATCCATAGATGTTTATTTCTATTACTCCATGCCCATTCAGCTAATGCGCTGTTATCAGACGTTTTAGAGCGATCAAAGCTTGTAGAGAATGGTATTGCTCGCAATTTCTTTTCTAAGGCTTCAAGTCTTATGCTTTCGTTTTCTTTTAATTCCTCTGCTTCTATACACTTATCGCACTTTGCACGATTTATCATTGTTTTTTCAAGTGATCTAAACATCTTTTCAAAATCATCCTTACAGCTATCTTCTGTTCTCAACTCAACTTTATATTTATTTTTGCAAATATCACATATTACTTCGACTATCTCGTTTTTAGATTCCATAACTTTTTACTCCTTGTTTTTTATTGTCGTTTGCTTTATCAAGTTCACCAGTCCAATTATTAAGCAATGTTATTATATCCCTGCGGTAAAACTTAAACCCTGAATTATAAAGTTCCATGATTAATTCTAATTCTTCAACAACATTTATTCTTTTAATTATTTCGTTTAATTTCTTTTTTTCTTTTTCGCTCCATTCGGTTGTTTCTCTACGATTATAAAATTCACAAATTGAAGATATTACTTTTTCTTTAGTTTCATTTTGTTTAGTATTGTTTAGTTTACTTTGTGGGTTATTGTTATCATTAACAGGGTTTTGGATTACATTAACCCTACTAGACAAGCCTAATTGCTTACATATATCTTGTTTTTGTAGCAGGTTTACATTGCGGCGTTTATAAACATCAAGCAAACCATCTATGAATTTTTGAGAAAATATTATTTTACTTTCCCACATCTTGAAATCAATACACCCTAACTCTGCAAGCTCTTTTAGTATCTGTATACACCTATACTCATCAACCAGCATTTCTGCTGACAATAATTTCCACTTAGATTTATTCCTGCAATCAATAAAATGATTTTCTGTACGCCCTAATTTTTGCAATAGCTTAACCCAGAAAGCAAATCCGTCATTTCCAAACTTGCTTTCAATTATTTTCATACTATCAGAAAAAGCACAATCTAAAGGAAAGTAGTCAACTATTGCTTTTGTAGGTCTAGCCATAATTTACCACCTTTTGAAGAATTGCATTTAGTACACAAAACCTGAAAATTATCAATTTCATTTTACCCATCACCCATCCTCCTTAATCTTTGTGAGCCATTGATCTGCCATTGCTTTAGCCCTTTTTTTAAAATAGATATGCTTGATTATTTCTTTTTTCTGATATTTTCACATATTCAGGGTTAAGCTCTACTAATATACAGTTTTTTCCCTGTGCTTCTGCCTCTAATGCGGTTGTTCCGGCGCCACCAAACGGGTCAATAACCAATCCGCCGTCTGGACATCCAGCTTTAATACATGGTCTTATAAGCTCTCTTGGGAATGTGGCAAAGTGCGCCCCTTTGTATGGTTTTGTGTTGACGGTCCACACGGAACGCTTGTTTCTTGTTTCATATTGGTTTGTCTTTAACCCGGCCATTCGTGAACGTCCGGGAGTATTGTTTAGTTTTGTGTTATCTCTATCTCTGTTTGAATCATCAAATGTAGAGGTTTGTTCTTTTATTGCATCATTATCATAATAATACTTTTTTGACTTTGACAACAAGAAAATATACTCATGCGCCTTTGTGCATCTGTCGGTTACGCTTTCAGGCATTGGATTTGGCTTGTGCCAAATAATATCTTGTCGTAAATACCATCCATCTGTCCGCAAAGCAAAAGCAACCATCCACGGGATTCCAATTAGGTCTTTAGGCTTATAATCTTTAGTAGTAAAATTACTAAACACATCTCCCATTACTGTTCCTGCCGAAGTTCCCTGTTTTGCAATTAAAGCGGAAACATGAACGGTTCCGTCAGGATTTCTACCCTTACCGGATCCGGCGTAACTATCACCCAAATTAAGCCATAATGTTCCATCATCTTTCAGTATGCGTTTTATTTCTCTGAATACTTTAACCATGTTGGCCACATATAATTCAGGCGTTTTTTCATTGCCTAATTGATTGTCGTTACCATAATCCCTCAACCCCCAATAAGGCGGTGAAGTTACGCAGCAATTAACGCTTTCAGATTCAACATCTTTTAGTTTTTCTATGCAATCACCTGTTATATGTGTTACCTTCATTCCCTTTTCCCGTGTTAAGATTAAAAATGTTTATTCAAGCTACCTTAATAAAGCAATTTGCAAAACTTGAAGCAATCATTTTACTTTTGAACCCATCGCCGGCATAGTAAATATGTTCAGATCTAACAAATCTAACAATAAACAATTTTCCGGTATGTATATTTTTAAATAATCGACCCTTTAGTTTTTTCCTTTTATACAAATTATAAACTTTATTATTTTTCATTGTTCTATCCCTTAAAGGTTTAGTATTAATTATCTTTCCGTTTTTGCCATAAAACTTCTTAGACAAAAACTCTTTATGCTGTGTGAGAACATGACAATCACAAATAATTCCACCACCCGTTTCTCGGTAACTACAGTTTTCATCATGTTTATAAATAGGTATTTTGTCTATTATCTGAAAAGCCCTTGGATAATCAACACTCATAATCCTCCATTGTTAAATGTTTCTATTTTCAGTTTTAATTCCTGTTCCAACTCTTGAAGCTCGGGAAGGCTCCAGATGTATACCCTCTGGTCGAGATCGCTTGTTATAGTAGGTTCATAGTCGTGCTCCGCCATGTGGCACGGGCGCCAGCAAAGCCATACTAGATTTTCTTGGTTCCAACGTTGCCGCCTGTGGTCGCAGCTTATAATATGATGTGCTCCGCTGCCTTCGCGTTCGCGTCCACATTTCTTGCATATACCGCCAGCCATAAGCCTGCATAGCTCGCTTGCTAACTTGTCTAGTCGCTTTTCGATTGGTCTCATTTTATTTTCCTGATATTAATTGAATTCCACGACATTCCGCATCCAAAAGAGAAAGCTGGGAATTCATTATCTTTATCATCTTCTTCAAGCTCATCATCGTAATCACCAAATTCACTGCCAATAGCCTCATAAATTTCATCATCTAAAAGATTATACCATTCGTCGCTTGTGGTGTTTGTTTTTGAATCAACCAATATTAAATAATGGTTTGGTCTATCATCCATCGGATATAAGAAAATCAACTTTTTACCATCTCCGTATACCGTTGACAGCAAGGCTGGTTTAATTAAATAATTTTTAGTCCAATGAACAGCGTTTTGCTCTTTAGTATATTCAGAAAGCATATTTTCTTCTTCTTGAGTTATATTTCTTTCTTCCATATTCCCATCCTTTTTTTGTGCCGTCCCCGGCGTTTATATTTTACTGATTAGTGGTTCTAATTATTTCCCTGCTTGAATAGTTTTTGATAATTCTAAATATTCATTTACCCAGTTGTGCGGAATATCTTTTTCGGCTTTTATATATCGTGCAAAAGCCTCTTTTATTTCTTCAAGCCTTTGTTCGTTGCTTATATATCGAGGTTTTAATCCAAGTGGTGGTTTTACTTTCCCCCTAGCGTGTTGGTTAAAGTCTAGCGTTGCGCAATCGGGTGGAGTTGACGGCTCTTTGATGCGGTAGTCTTTTAATTCACCGCCATGCTTAAAAATGTTTAATTTATTTTGTAAATATGCATCAATCCATCCGTCGCGAGTATGGTTACACTCCATATTCCTACAATCATCATCGCACGCTTCCATGAACTCGTCTAGCGTTTTGCCACAGGCGGAAATTGACTGTTTAACTAATCGTAAAGTATTAAGCGGTACAGCTCCAACTAGATTATAGGCATCATCATTACTGCCAAATACATTAGACCATCCGTCTTTGTTTTTAATTTGGCAATATAAACTTTTATTCCATAAAGCATTTGTGAACTCGTTAATATTTCTACCACAGGCGGAAAGCTCTACAATGCGATATGCCTGTAATCCAAAGGATTTTATTGATTCTACTAAATTAAAAGCATCGCTCTTGACCCATGTTCCTGCGGCGCAAAACTCAACATTGCTATCATTCATGTGCTTACTTGCCATAAATTCATCGAAAGTTTTTCCGCAATCCGAAAGCTCTTGTTTAATCTCGTCCACAAAGCAGTCGTCCTTGAATGAGAATAGCGGATGTTCAATACTGTTAAATACTGGTTTTTTGGAAAACGATAGTATATATTCGCCTGTAATGGAATATCTATAAAGGTGCAAAAATAACTCTTTTGTTTTTTTAACTGTCGCTCTTTTGTGCTGAGAACCCCACTTGACACCACAACTAAAACAAATCTCCTGAACTAGCCTAGACTCCTCCGGCGTAACTTCCAGCTTCATATCAACCTTATCTCTTAAGGCTCGGCGAAAAACAGGGTGGTCGTATTTGGCTTGCCATTCTTGGAACGTGAGGACGGTATAGGTTTGGCTTTTATAACAATCAACCGTTCCATATCCATGACTATTATTCCATCGTATTGCACTATCTTCAAAATAATTATTCCAGCTTCCGCCACCACGCCAATCTAACTTATAAAACTTAGTTACATAATCCCATTCTTCCTGACTTCTTACATTGACGACTTCTTTCATTGTTTCATCTCCATTGGTTGCTTGTTTCGGCGAATCCTGTTTTGCCATTAGATACTGGGCGTTTGTTTTGCACTTTAGGCAGTCTACGGGAATCCACTCCTTCGTCATAGTCCAGCCCTCTGCGCTAGGCGTACAGGCGCAAACGTTATTGTGATTCTTAAAGTGGGTTCTCATTCCGCGCCTCCAGTTATTAGTTAAGTTAGGATTTTATTTGTTTGTTAATGGGAATTAATGTTTTTTTAAATTCGGTAATTTCTTTTAACGCCCATTTTTTTGCTTTTACTTCAGCTCTACCCCAAAAAGGCGAAATTTGTTCGCTTGCCACTTCTTCATCTTGGCAAAATATTGTTATTCTCCAACAGTTGCCGCAAACAAGATAAATATCAACGGTATAATTGCCATCTTCTATTATTCTAATCATTTTACTTCTCCTTGTTGAATTTTAGATGCGACGTTATGAGGCTTTTGGTACAGTTAGGAGGATTGGGTATATCCATCCAGTGAGTATATGATTTATCTAATGCAAGACTAGTCCAGCAATTATCATCTGTCCACCAAACATCTGTAATCCTAAATCCGTTTTTGTGCCATAAATCAACTGGCGTTCCGTCCCTAGGTGCTGTTTCTATTGGTTTCCACATATCTTACTCTCCTTTTTTGATTGCTTCGGGAATAGGATACCCAAAGTTTTGAATACAGAACTCGTCTAAAAAGCTTATGTACTGTGCCATGAGCTCCATGCTTGCATCTCGTTTGTTAAATTCTTTTAGTCCTTTTTTGATGCAGAAAAACATTTTCATCATTTTATCGACATTTTCGATAGTTGCTTTAGGTGCTACTGTATAGCCGAATTTCTCAACCTCGTACAAATGCCCGTGTCTTTCCTTGAACAGTATTACCATGAATTCATATATCCCACATTTACCGCCTTCTCTTGAAGTAGCATATAGAAATCCGAGTTGCTTATTGCTTTTAGGCTTCTTGATATTAGAGAATTCAGCAGTAACCCATTGATCCTCTTTGACAGCCTCCTGCACCGCCAAAAACTGATTGCGATAAGCCGGAGCAAGCACCCCGTCTTTCTTCTGCCACACTATTTTGGTCTTTTTCATTATAATCGACCTTTGCCTCTACAATTCATGCATTCTACATCGCGACCCCAGCCATCTAAAACCGTTCCAGATGTATTACAATCTTTACAGGGATTAGTTGACCGTATCCATTGTTCTTTTTTAGTATTTTCTTGCTTTAGTTTTCTAAGTTCTTCTTCAGCTCGTGATTCCACCGGACTTGATATACAATCGCTTCCAGTGGCCGTCCCGTAGTTTTCAAACGCACCCTCTATCCAATCAGTTACATTATCAATCTGTTTATCACTTGCAACTAATTCAGAATCGTCAAAAGCTTCCTTTATGCATTCTTTCCAGTAATTCATACTCCCTCCTAGATTTCAATTATTGAGTTAAAGTTTTCATATTGCGATTGCATCCTCGAATGATTCTAAAACTTTAGTATTTTTGCAATGATCGCATTGCTCACACCGCCGCAAGTCTTTTTCGTCAACTTCGCCAGCTTTAATTTTCAAAATAAACGGCTGGTATTCTTTAACGCTTTCTATTTCTTGATACATTCTATCCGTGCAGTCTTGATCTGAAAACTCGATAATCTTTATATCTGGTGTTTTCTCTTTGGTAACAGCACAAATAGCCATTACAAAGCCGTACTCGTATTTTTGCTCTATTGCCTCTTGGTATATGGCAAGTTGCAAAAAGTAGTTGTAAGCTTCGTAAAAAGGCACTTTCCGCTTATGTATATCACTCCATATTGCTTCAAAGCTTCGAGTTGTTTTTAAATCATAGCCAATACAAGCCTCCGTATTTATAAAGTCTGGCAGACACTTCCACTTAACGCCGTTAATATCTGCAATCAATACTTGCTGTTTTAATCCCGTCATGCATGACATAAAAAGCCTATCTCTCTCTATTCGTGCAATCATTATATCGGCGTTTACAAATGGAGATTTTAGTTTGTTGCTTTTGCCATATATTTCAGGGTGTTTTTCTTTCCACTCGTCAAACGTTCCGGCAAAATAAGCATCTACATAAGAACCTATTAACAGCGCATCAGTTACGGGGCGTTTATATTCGTGCGTAACGTACTGATGATAAGCCGAAAACTCGCACTTTTTAAAAGCCTTGAACTGTGAAACGCTCAAGTACTCTTTGTCTGATTCTGGACTAAAATAATTATCAAGTGTTAGCATTTTTAGCCTCGCTTATTTTATCTTCAATTTTTCCATCTGTAATACATTTTTGTATATCACCATATTGAGCATTTATTATTTCAGTTGAACTCTCAATTTTATATACCTTTTTCAAATATTCGGTTATTATTTCAGGAGTATAATTCATGCTTGAAACTAACGCCCCTAGCTTTTGCCTATCTGCTGTAGATATTTTTTTAGTTTTCCATTCATTAATATCTTTTGCCTTTTTTTCGTCTGCAAATTCTTGTGTTATTTGGCTTACATATTTGCAATCATCAAACTTGCCCTCAAATACATCAGAGTTAAAGCCTAATGCCGAAAGCCCCTTAGTTAATGCGTTAGTCTGCACCTTTTTGGTGTACTCGTCATCTATTTTAAGATAACCTGGTTTATCTTTGTAGCTTTGTGTCATGTAAGCAACTTTAACAACGGCGTTTATTGGCAGAATACCAATTTCGTCATTATACTTATAAAACATGACAGCCTTATAAGACACAAGAGTTGTTTCACCAAATGAATTAAAAGTAAATGATTCCGATTCGGGTTCGATTCCCCAGCCTATGCCATAACAGCCAAATATTTCGGTTGCATTTTTTCGCTGGTGTTGCGGACTAATAGCGGTAATATTCATCGCCCCAATTTTAGCACCTTTAGTTATGATTGGGTCTGTTCTGCATACTGAGTTCCATAGTTTTAAGTTTGTCTTTTCTGTTGTCATAATCTTATCCTTTGGTTAAAATTCTATTACTTGGTCTTTAAAGCGGTTGTATATTAAATCCTTGTTTTCGTCGGTAAGCTTTAACTGTTGAAGTTCCTGCTCACATAGACCGTTGACTATCGGCTCTATCTTATCAAAAGCGGGGTCAAGTTCGAGAGACTCATCGGGGCAGTCCCAAGCTATAAATAGTTTAACGTCGTTATTCATGGTAATTGTTACAATTAGATCGCTGCCGTCAATGCTTATTCTAAAGTTCCGCCCAAGCGAAATATAGGACTCCTCCAACTTGTAATCTCCGGCGTTAATCTTTGACGTGATGTAATCTTGGATTTTCATTGGCTAGATCCTTTTTATGCCAGTTTGAAACAAATGTAAACATTGTATGTTGTCAACTCTGTAATGTTCATTTATATTAGCAAAATAAAATCTGTAATTTCTATATTTCCAACGTCTGCCAAATTTATCAGAAAAGAAACAATCATCGTTGCTAACCATGTCAACTAAAAATTCTGATACCGTATTGTAGATTATATATTCTGTCATTTCTTCACCGCCTTTTTTTCTTTATGAATAATGCTAAATTTTGTCTAATGATTTTGATTTCTTTTCCGCTAAATTTAATATTAAATATTGTTTTCATTTCTTCACCTCGCCAGCCCGAAGCCGTCTAGCCACTTGCCGTCTTTCATTACGCCGTATCGTGCGTTTTCTTCTCTTTGAGATTGCTTTCCGGCATCGAAGCCCTCGCCGTATTCTTTGGTAAGTTGGTTTTCTTTGTTTATTAGTATTGTTGCGAGTATTGCAATTATTGCGAGTAATACTAAAATTATTGCTATTGTACCTCTCATTTTTTAGCTCCATATGTAAGTTTTAACCGTTCATATTCTGCCCGCTCCGCAAGTTCTTTGGCTTTTTTGCCCTTGTCGTCGTATATTCGATTAAGCATTTTATTGATTGCCTTAGATTGCTTTTGGGTAAATATGAGTTCCATGAAACACTCGCCCGTGCTGTTATATGGTTCACCTTTGCCGGTGCAATTCCACAGACAAAATTCATATCCGCCAATCTCAATTTTGAGCCAGACGGTGTCATCGCTTGATTTCCTCCAGTTTTTTACTTTAAACTCCTCATTAAGTATCTTTTCTACGAAGTAATCATTAATTTCCTTGATTGATTTTTTAATATTCATTTCCCAGCCTCCACGTTTCCTATCATTTCCCGAAATCTCCTTGTCCCCGTGAGATAAAAGACGACAAAGGACGCCCATGCGATAAAACAAATTGCGTATAGGGTTTTCATTGTTTTTTTGCCTCCTTTAACATTGATTCCAATTTTGCAGCGGTGTAGACTATTTCGCTTTCCAGTATTCCTATTTGGTGTAGTTTGTTAGTGCCGCCGTGTTCTAATGCCTTGTCTCTTGCCCTTGCTGGCACTTCACGCAACCGCTTTACGAGTTTGCCTATTTCAAAATTGATGTTCATAATTACCTATCTCCCTTGTTTAATCGATTAATTTTTTGCTCCAGCAATTAGTCCAGCAACGACTATCTGTTGCTTCTTTAGCTTTTTTCTGACACTCCTTGATGGTTGAACTTTAATTACAACACTATCTTCATTACCGTCTATTCCTGTTCCGTGTATTTCAAATCTCATAATCTCCATTCCCTTGTTAAAATTGTTTACTTAAGTTAAAAAAGCGGGCGGCGGTTATTCGCTGAGGAGTAATTGAAGAGGAGAAAATTGTAGGAATTTCCACCACCCGCTAAAGTTAATAGTGAGTTAATATTATTGCAGGACTCGAACCTACACTTGACTTCCGCCCGTTCTCCTAGTCGCCATGAACCGACCATTAAACTATCAACTAACTCACTAAAATATAGAATAAACAAGCAATCTGTCGCATTTTCCTCCAATCTCCTGTTCCTTATAATGAATTTTGCAAAATTCTTTATATATCTACATCAGAAGGCAATTGCCAAGTATCTCTATTTGTTTATTGCTAGCCATCCACAAATAGGGCGACGACAACTTTTGATAAGTCATGGGTCATGCTTGTTTAAAATATAGAATAGATTGCGGACGGCAGGGATTTGAACCCTACATGAGAAATATTCTCGGGTACGTTTGCAACCGTTCTTCTCACAACCCACGTACGCCTACCCATTCCGCCACGCCCGCAATCTAAAATTTTCAATCAGCCATGCTTTTAAGGTGCAAGAAACCTTGTTAGTGTTAATTGTTAGCTTTAATACTCTTGATTTGCTCCAACATATACAAATTTTGGCTTGTGATAACATGATAATGTTTTAAATACTCGCTGTCTTTTCCATGGCGGAACATCATTAATATGAACTTCCTTTTTTTTGCATATTTCAGATTTTTTAAAACTAAAGCATTCTGTTGCTCCTCCGAGTCCGTGATTGTAATCATTACAATAACAACCAGCACATAACATCTTTTTTTCGTCTTTTGGCATCATTCTCTCCCTTTGTTGATTATTAATTGTTAACTGTATAGCTCTACAAGCTTACGGATCAGATACAAGCCCAAGAGATAAGCCATTATGCCTAAGACTATAAGGCGAATAGAAAAATCAAACGTCTTCTTGAAGTTCTCCCATGAGCTTGTCATATTATCTCCTCGTTGATTATTTTATATTCCACAATGCTTTAACTTGTTTTATTGCTTTGTTGTATTGTTTCCTATATTTATTTGTTTTATCTGGATATGATTCTTTTACTCGTTCAGAAAATTCTGATAACGAACTTTTAAAACATCCGCAGACTACAAATATTCTTCTTTTATTCTTGTAAAAAATTGTAGAAGCTGAACGACTACCAATTAAATCACTATAATATATTTGCGGCATTGTCTTACAAGAGCTACAAGAGCGACAAGAGCTACAATCGCTACAATCGCTACAAGAGCTACAATCGCTACAAGAGCTACAAGAGCGACAAGAGCTACAATCGCTACAATCGCTACAATCGCTACAAGAGCTACAAGAGCTACAAGAGCTACAATCGCTACAAGAGCTACAAGAGCTACAAGAGCTACAAGAGCGACAAGAGCTACAAGAGCTACAAGAGCGACAAGAGCGACAATAGCTACAATAGCTACAATAGCTACAATAGCTACAATCGCTACAAGAGCTACAAGAGCGACAAGAGCTACAAGAGCTACAAGAGCGACAAGAGCGACAATAGCTACAATAGCTACAATAGCTACAATAGCTACAATCGCTACAATAGCTACAATAGCTACAATCGCTACAATCGCTACAATCGCTACAATAGCTACAATCGCTCATTGTCTTACTTAGCTCTTGCGCTCTTTCTTCCGTGTAACAATTGCAATTCCAAGTATTATTGTTTTCATCTGTCCATTTGTTATTAATTTTTTTCATATTCTCCTCGTTGTGGTTTCTTGTTATGTGATTTAACTGGTTTCGTAATTTACGTAATATTTAAAACAAAAAAGGGGAAGTACCCCTTTAATAAAGATTAAGAGCGTATTCCCTTTAGTATAAGCTCTGTAAAAATTCGTCTTTTAGAGATTCCTGTTTCTGCTTTTTTCTGCTCAATATAAGCACGGATTTTATCAGAATGTTCAGGCTCGACTTGCCCTGTGTATGGGGCTTTTGTTTTTTCTTTTGACATTTGTTTGTCTCCTATAATGGTTTGTACATACTATCTATTATATTACGTTAATTACGTTTTGCAAGCTTTAAATTAAAAAAAAGTGAAAAAAATTAAAATTAATTACGTTTTGACTTGCTTTTTGTCAAAATACACTTATACTAATATCATAACCTACAAAACAATATAAGGAATATGTATGAATCGTCATGTGAAATTAATTTTTGATTTTATGGTAAAAAACAACTTGACTCAATATAAAATGGCTCACCGATTAGAAATAACGCCAGCATCATTAAGCAGATGGCTAACTGATTCAACGGGCATTACCGCAAAAAATCAAAAAAGAATTGAATTTATTTGTGGCGATCATCCTGTTTTAGCTATTACTGATAAAATTATTGAAAAGCTCAAGCTATTATCAGAAGAAGATCAATGGAAAGCCTACGATTATTTAATTAAGAACTTCAGTGAGGGCAAAAGAACCCCCGGCAAAGATGACAGCGATAGCGATAGTACATAATATATCCTCCTCTATGAGTTTATATATAAAGCATAATGATTATAAAAAGAAAAAGCAAGTCTTTTATTAAAAATAGTTTAGCTTGAGGCTAACATCGGTTATAATTTAATACCAAAAAGGAGGCAATATGAATGAAGACACAATGAAATGTATAGAATTCAATAAGAGAAAGAAGTTGAATGACAAAGACACTCTTATTATAGCTAAACAATGGATGAATGTATTTGGCAATCGAAAAGAGAAGCACACCAATAAAAACCATGCTCATTTGCAGGGAATACTTCGAGGCGAAATAGAGCAATGGTTAATTGACGGTATTAGTGATGATCTACGGGAGTGGCTTAATGATAACTACCCGCAACTATTAGAAATATAACTAAAGGAGGCAGGATGGGTTGGTCATGTGATATAACGTGTGTTAAGGATATTTTAGAAAAAGATATTGACACAATACTAAATGAAATGCCAGACGGCTTAGGGCTGGAAGAACGTGGCGGAAAACAAGGCTGGGGCTGGATATGCGCCTGCGATGTCTGGAAACCAGTAGAAAACAAAATAAGAGTATCTGGGTCATATAGTTGTTCTGGCAAAATAATGAAACCTTTTGTCAGAAAATTCAAGAGATTACTTAAAAAACATAATTATAACGCCAAACACAGATGGTGTTATTAGCATTCAAACGAATTAACAAGGATGGGAGGTTTAGGGATGGGAATAGATATATATGGAGCAATAGAAAGAGTTGTCGATGAGTTTGGAAACAATGCTTATATACGAATAACAAAAAGGGCTTTATTTATAGAGATAATTCTATGTGCGTATAAATATAACGAGCATCATTACTCAAGTTTCGAAGTACGCAATACTAATCCTAAATCAATGGTTTTTGAATTCACTTACAACTTTGAAAACGCAATAGTAATGTTAAAAAATAGAATTATTGAATACAGAATAGAAAATAACAAATGACTAACCATAAAAAAGAACATGAACCGAATTAACAAGGATGGGATTATGGATAAAAAGCAGATAGAATATGCAGTTATAAAGAACGCAATCAATACTTTGGCTGTAGTTTGTACAGCAAATAAAGATAAAATAATAGATATACTCACAGGTTATCTATGGGACGAGGAGGAGGCAGGAGGTATTAAGCAATCAAGCGGAGAATTTAAAACTTCGATTTAAAACTTTTTTCCACTTTTCTTTTAAAAAGGCTTGACAATCCTACGTTTGTAGGTTATTATATAGTATAAGCAGGGAGAAAAGCTCTCATGCAGCAACCTAACAAGGACGGTTTGAGATGAACACACTAGACGCATTTGCAAAAGGTAATGCCAGCCGAGAAAAAGAGCTAATGGTATTTGATTGGAATAAAGCTGCGGAGTTAATCAAAGAACGTAAACCGGAAGAAGTACAAGCTGGCTTATCTGGCGATTGGGGGTGTACAGGTGGAACAATCTATGAGAACGGGGTAATTAATGCAGACGACTATACCTATCTAGCAAGCACTTGGGCTGAACCGGAAATAGATATTGATGGTGATGTTTTTTCTTGCTTCAAGATGCAATCAGAAGCACCATCATGGGGCAGTTCTACAAAATGGCCAGAAAGTTCATTAAAAATACTTACAGGATAACCACCGGGGTATAAACTAAATAAGGAGCGTTGAGATGAAAGAACGGACACCAAAACAAAAAGAGGTCTTATGTTTATTAGCTATGAGAGGGGTGTACATATCCGCTCCATATATTGGCAGTAATGACTATTTTATATGTATCGTCGCGAATACCAGAACAGTTAAATTTGAAAAATTAGACGTTCGAGTATTTAAAAGCCTTATGAATAATACCGATATAATAAAATCCCCTGTGCTTTCCCATCCCTACAAAACGAGATGGGTTATTAACGCCCCTAAAAGAACAAAAATAAATATAAAACTAATTAGCTCGAAAATAAAGGAATTTTACAAAAACAGAACAGCAACTTTCAGTATTGAGCGTGCTATAATTAATTTAGCTAACTAACCCACGCCGAGCACTCGGCGAAACAGGAGAAGGGAGCATGAAATATATTTATTTTATTAAATATAAATACGGAAACTATCAAGAGCATACAAGAAAAAGGCTTGTAAATTTGGATTTTCAATTAGTTGATGATGATTCTTTAACCTCACTTAGGAAGTATCTGTATTTAAACTATTGCGAAGAACACACAGACTTTACATCTATATCTTATCTTGGAACAACTACGGAGATTGTAAATGACCGCTAAAGACCTGATAGAGAAGTATGAGAAGGAAATCGAACTGATAGACATTCAAATTAAAGACATAAAAAAAGTAAAAGTAAAATGCAGTAACCTTTCGCAATTAGCAGAAGATTGTCTCCACGATAAAGAGTTACAGAAATACGCATACAACCAATTCATAACCGACCTTAAGCAACTGGAGGCTAAGCAATGAGCGACAAACCAAGCAGTAGATTTATCGTTAGACTAGGAGGCAAGGCAAAACCAATAGTCCGCTGCGGTGAATGTGGATGTATAAAGTCAGGCAAGGCTAAAGCAAGAACTAAAAAAGCTACCGAAGCAAGCATTAAAAACGGTCAAAAAGGTGGGAGACCAAAAAAGGAGAAGGAAGCTACAACATAAACATTAAAAATAGCGTTTGCAATCCTGCAACGCTAAAGTATTTTAACTAAAACAGGAGAAGGAAAATGAAAACTCTATTATTAATGATTTTATCAGTCGCGGCAACATGGGGCTTAATGAGTGGTTATGATTCACTTACGGGAACTCGTGCCAAGTCTGACGACAGATCAGATACTCGAACGCTGAGAAAGCAGTATGACGACCTGGTGTTGAAATGTAACGATTTAAACAATACCGCTAAAACACAAGCTAACACCATTAAAAGGCTCAGGGGAAGCCTCAAGGCGGCAATTGGCGCAATCGGAACGAGAGACACCTTGGTTAACGCAAAAGACGAATCTATTAAGCGATTAAAGACTCAATTAATCAATTCTCAAGAAGAAAATAGCAAAATCAAACTTTCAAAAGTTCTAAAGTGCACTCACAAAATAAGCAAGAAAAAGAAAAAGATTGTCCGCAAAAACCCACAGTTTGCAAAGCAAGCGAAGGCAAAAATAGAAAAAGAAAAACAGGTAGCTGAAAACAATCAGAAAATAGCAAAGCTAAAACCAAAACTAGAAAAAGCGCAGAAAGCATATGATAGTGCCAAGGTAAGGTATGATAGTGCTAAAGCAAAGTATAAAAGATTGCGAAACAAAAAGAAAAAAGCAGCGCAGAGCGCAGTAAAAAAGAGGCATAAGATAAAAATGAAGGAATACAAAGATGAAGCTTGGGAAATATCAGGGGAAATATTAAAACTAGAGTTTCAAAACTCAAGGTCTTATTGAGCAAAATAACTCTTGTGTTTTCTTAGCCCGGTGTAAAAGCCGGGCTTTTAATAATATTCTTGAGTGGTAAATCTATAAGGTACCATAAGATGATGCGATCTTATTGTTTTCCGTTTCGGTTCTTAGTTTAGCCTTGCGTATTTCAATATTGTTAGTATACTTGTTTTCAATAAATCTCTTAAGGTCTTTAAAATCATCTTTCATGGTTGATATATCTTTACCTTGCAACGCTAATGTTTTATCCATTTTGTGTAATGTTGTATTTATCTTTTTAAGGTCTTCTACATCTTTTTGGAGCTGGATTATTTTAGTCTTATTCGTTTCCTGGTCTTTGTCGTTATTAATTAAAGTAACTATAGCCCAAGTAACAACACCCAATATGCAGCCAGCCCCGACTATGGTTAAAACTTGCTCTATAACTTTCTTGCTTGTCATTATTCTTTCCACCATTTAAAACCTAAATCACTATTACAATATTTAGCGAAACGCCAGCCTCTAAATTCTACTATATATCTGCGAGGGTCTAAAAGCCCATAATTGTACTTTGCCATCTTTGTAGAATTAATATTAAATCTTTTATTGCTTGCCCTGAAATCTCGGTAGTCTTTATTTTTAGGAATCTTTATATCGTTTTTAGTTTTTAATTCCCGTTCATACCATTCTACGTCGTGGATAAGAGCTACAGCCATTAGCGACGGGTGAAGCTTGCTAATTGCAATCCTTAACCACCTAGGGAAGCCGTCAGAGCCTATCCCGTTGAATATTTTAGTTAGCTCTTTGTCTGTATACTTTTTTAATATCTCACGGTTTTCGAGTTTTGCAAGGTTTGCTTGCCTTCTCCATTGTGCAATCTGAATTTCAGTATACATAAATTGTTACTCCTATGGTATTGCCTTTGCGGCTGTATTTGCGGCGGTGTCGGCTAACTCATTTAAGCCTAGTAAAACATCCTTAGTTGTGCTATCTGTTGATATAGCTTTAATGCTTCCGTCTTCGTAATAACTAATAGTCATAGTTCTTAGTATGCCGTAACTATCTACAGAGCCGTCTTTATTGTATCTAATACCAGCACACCCTGTCAATAACACCATTAATACTGTTAATAAGATTAGCTTGCTCATGTTGCTCCTTTAGTAATTTATTTTAACGTATTCAATTACAGCCGTCCAGCGGGTTGCGGTTGCATTTGCTGGCGTTACTGTTATTTTTAGAGCTTCGTTTGTGTCGTCTGCGGTAATAGCCCAAGCCGCTGCCCCCACGTTTGTATCAGCATCCCAAACCAAGATAGTCTGCAATGTTTGTGATAATGCAGTAGTAGTGCCTTGGCGGTTTATCTTAACTTGATATACGGCATCACCTATAGAACCGTCTGCCTGCGCTCCCATTACTGTTACCTTGCAAGTATAAGCATCATTGTCATCAAGGGTGAATTGGTCGTCTGTTCCATCTAAAAATAATTCCACTTCATCGGTTGCGGCTGTTGCTATACGCGCTTGGACTTTTCCATCTTGACAATCACCTTCGGCGGCAAAACGCCCAGAGGCGTGTGCGTGTTCACCATAATGGCTTGCTATAGAATAGATACCTCCACTATGTGAGTATTCACCAGATGATGTAGTAGCGGAACCCTCCGCATGCGAACTACTGCCACTTGCGGTAGTATTATCGCCTTCGGTGTTAGAATTAGCTCCACTTGCAATAGTAGTATTACCAATGGCGTGTGAATTATCACCAGATGCTATAGTTTGACTTCCACATGTGAAAGATTTGTCGCCAAGAGCACCATAACCAGAGCCACCCAATGAAAATTCTAAACTTACGCCACTTGTTCCAAGAGTATCACGCCCAACACTGCTATTATCAAGCCCAAATCCATTCCCATCAACTAAAAGACTTCCACCTGTTCCAATAGCATTTATTTGACCCTGTATTCCCGACGTAACACCTTTTACATAGGATAATTCTGTTAGTGACGGATAAGTAGCGACCGCTAATGAAACTAAATTTTTAGAACCATCTGTCGATACTAATTCAGAAGCGGTTGCATAGTCAAAGTTTGCACTTGTCGTAAATGTTGGAGCCGTAAACATTGTTGCTTTTGATTCATTGGTAACGTTATTTAGCGATAAATCTGTTTTTGTTTCTGCAATAGTTCTAACAGCGTAAGTATCTTCTGCGGTTAATTTAATAAAAGAATCCGAAACATAAGTTAATCCAGAAATACTTGTTAACGAAGCATCTACAACTTGATAAGCACTAGCCGCAGTATAAGCCGCAGTCCCCAATGTTCCACCAGTTCCAATATTCAACGTAGAGCTATCTGTGCCACTCAAAGTTAAACTGTTTGTCAAGGTAAAGGTTTTGGCGGTTGTGATAACTAAACCATGAACGCCTGTAATTAATGCCGCATGTGTGGACACGGCTCCAGAAACTTCATAAGCAGAACTAGCCGTATACGCCGCCGTGCCAAGAGTTCCGCCAGTGCCAATATTCAACGTTGAGCTATCCGTGCCGCTTAATGTCAGCGTATTGTTAACCGTGAAAGTTTTGCCCGAGGCTAAAACCACGTCTAGTTTATATCCGTCCAAACTCATTATAATATCTCCTGTTTGATTGCTGTTATTTCATCAAGTGTAAAGCTTGCCATAGACTGTATGGTTATAGGGTCGGTTAAATCAACCGTGCCACCTGCTCCGCTTAAATGTGTCATTACTTCTACATTGGACATTATCGCATTGAGTTTGTCGGCTAAAACGGTATCTGAATTTCTTGCATCAATAGCTTTACAAGCAAAAAGAATATCACGGACATTGAAAGAAGTAACAAACGATTTTTTGTAATCAATTAATGCTTGTTTCTCGTCTGCGGTCTTTTCTCTAACCGTAGTTCCGGCGAGTATCGGGTCATTTGGAACGCTTGAAGCGAGTTTATATCCTCGTACCGTGTAACCGTCTGCGGTTAAGGCTTCAACTTGTGCTCTAGTCGGCGAAATAAGTTTTCTGTAAACCTGCTCAACTCCAACGCCCTTAAACGCTATCTGATAATATTTTACTTTTTCCATTGTTAAGCCCTCATTGATTTTAAATAGTTTTGCATTATTTCACCGACTAATAATTCTCTTTCATATATTTGAATGTCGTCAATAGTAACATTGGCATACTCCATAGGGGCGGTATTTAATCTCGCGCCGAAGCCAAGGTAATTAATGTCGGTATAGGAAACAACACCGCTTCCCGTTTCGGTATCTTTCAAAACTCCGTCAAGATATATTTTTCCTGTTTTTGTGGTATTGTTAAAAGTCCCGGTAATGTGATACCAATTTCCAGAAGTCATGTCCGCCGAGGAAATCTTTAAGGATTCCCATGTAATAACGTTCGTAATCCTAAATTCAACATCGCCGCTGTAGCTCCTGTAGTTGAACATCCAACCGGATTGAGTAGAGCTATAATTAGAGAAGTCTATAATCCTGCTCCACGAAGAGCCTGACGTATTGTGTTTTAACCAAAACGACACCGAAAAATCGCCACTAATTTTAAAATCGGTTGCATCTATACTGCCATAAGAGTTTGGCACAAGTACAATTCCTGTGTTATTCACATTGGCGGTGCTGTAAAGCGTTGCATCGTTGCCGTTGCCGCTATAATCTTTCCATGTACCCAAAGCAGATACAGAACCAGTGTTCGCGTAATCCCACCAGCCGACTAAGCCCGCTTTGTTTACTGGATGATGATTAGGTCTTAGCATTATACCACGTCAACTTGACAATTTTGATAGCCTATGTCGTTAGCCCATGTTGAAGTACTATCAACATATAAAGTCATTTGGAATGTATCGCCTACCGCTAGACCCATTGTAGCAAGTGCGATTTCGCCAGATTCAAATACTAAAGGAAATTCACCGCTTCCGGGTGATGTGTCTGTGCCGATTGCAAAAGTAGTAACAGCACTCCAATCAACTCCGTCTGTAGTGTTCTTCGCTTCGCCTTTCCATATAATAGTAGAACCATCCCATGCATTAGTCGCTTCTGGAGCGTAAGCAATCTTGAATACAAAGCTTGTAACTCCTGTTGGAATAGTTGGAATTTTAATAAACTGCATTTGCTCATTACTAGAAGTTGAAACCATAACCGTATAACAGCCGTAATTGTCTACATCGGGAAGTATATTGGCACTATTTGAGGCATTTGTAAACGGATTTGTCATAGTCGATAATGGATAATTAAATGCACTCGCTGGCATACTTAGTATTGTGTTTATTAATCCACCACCAGTACCGCCGCTTGACACGCTCCCTAAGTCAATTACTGTCCAGTTGTTAGAGCCGAGGTAGAGAAGCGAAAAGCCGTCTAAGTTATCAAGCGTAATGTTTCCAGCTGTACCGTCGAGCGTGCCGCCGTTTAAATCAAGAGTTGCGGCAAAAGTAGTCGAGTTAATTACCTTAACCCCCACCTCATCACCAAAAGCATAAGTCCCGTCTAAAACAATAGAGAATGCAGAAGCCGTCATGTCCACAACGTAACCAGTACTTGCCACTGCGGTTGTTCCTGTTGTAATTACAGCAGAACCCCAATCTAATCCACCACCGCCACCGCCTATATCTTCCCAAACCGCACCTGTGTATCTGCGCCATTGGGGATTGCCGCTATCTGAATTAGTACCATCATCTAAATAAATGTCTTTAGTTGCTGGTGCGCTTGGCTCTACGCTTCTTGCGGTTGCGTTAATTATACCAGTTGTCGCAATATCAGGGAATGTTTGTTTTCCTACGTCGGTAACTGTGATTAGTGAATTTTGAATTAGTTTACCAGTAGTACCATCAAAGCGTACTATTGCGTTATCGGTAGAGCTTGCCGCTCCGACTACTAAATCAAGTAAAACCCGAGCCTCCGCAAGTGTTTTAGGGTCATATACCCCAGTTGTGTTATTCCAATACAAAGAATCGCTGTTATTATTGCCATCCGTTACATTAGTTCCACCGCCTCCAGAAGCACTCCCTCCACCCGTTGTGCCTCTGAGGTCTTGATAATATTCCCCGTCATCAAATTGTTCTAATGTATAAGCCGCACCAGTCCTATCAACAATAATTCTTGCGACTGGAACAAATACATTTTTTAAAAACGCATCTGATGGTTGATAAATTGCTTGATTTTTCTTATCTTCAAAAGCTTTATTAAAGTCTCCGTATTGTTCGGTTGTTCCAGTTTGAACAAGTGCCATTATTCTTGTAGTGTCATCCTCCATTACTCCTAAAATAACGTTGAACGACTTGCCGTCTGCTATTGCAACTCCATCTGAATACTCACCACTAAAAGAAAAGTCTGTTCCTTCAACATAAGTTCCATCACTTTTTATATAATAAAGTCCATCTATAGATACTTGTCTTTCCAGCGATGATACCATTTCAAAAATTAATTCATAAGAGCCAACCCCGATTGTTACATCTATTGTTGTGGCAGTAATTCCTAACCCTGAATTATATCTTGCCCCCTCAATGAAAAATCTATGATAAACGTTCTCTGCAATTTTATACATTTGCACGGGAGACTCTGCTTTACCATATATATTAATAGAACTTGCTGAAACCGTACCTGCTTTATAGGTCGACGCATGGGAGTGGATAACTACACCCTCTGGGTCTATATTTGCGGCTATTAATTCTAAAACATCACTTCCATTGTTTTTTAAATAAACATAAACAGTCTTTGGTGAAGCGTCAGTTCCAGCCTTAGAAGTCGCGTCCACTGATAATGTAGAGCCGGGGCTTTCAATAGCTAAACCATCTAATACCGCACTCAAAATACCTTCTCCACTACTATCAGTAGCAGTTATAGTCCAAACTCCTCCCGATACAGATTGCGATATGATATAAGGTAAAATGCCCGCTTCTTCTGCATAATCCTTATGAAGTTTTAAAAGTCTTCGTATTGTGATGTATTCACCATCAGCATTAGTAACATGTACATCCTCAAAGGTTTTAGAAGCACTTCCTATTGATTGTGTTGTATCCGTGTCTGGTATAATATCACCGTCATCATTAATTGTTAGTTCCGAACTTTGAACACCTTTTGCACCACCATCACCTCTGACAATGGAGTTATCTGTAATATTACCTGACGCAAGTAAATAAAATGTATCAAAATAAGTTTTTAATGTTGCTTTGAGATTCGCCCAAGTCAGCTTTTTAGGAGCAAAAGAAGCGGCACTATCATTTATGGCTATTAAGTCCGCATCAACCGGGGTAGTTTTCCCAGTAAAAGCAGTCCATAACTTAAGTAAAAAAACGGCTGCTAATGCAGTGGTTAGGTAGGTTGTTATCTTAGTAAATGTTAAAGTTATAAGACTGCCGGAATCCTCGGAATCGTTGGCGGCAATAGTGTCAGCTCCAACAATAGCCGCCTTTGTGCCAAGTATAGAAAAATCTTTGTTTACGAATCTGGCATCTTGTTCGGCTTTTGTATAAACATCAACGCCGGATAATTCAAGTACATCTTCACCGCTTGTTAAAAGTCTATTTGTGCAAGTATAGTTAAGCTTTGCTTTCATAAAAAACAAGGCTGTTGAAGGCTCGAAAAATTGAACTTCTGCAAATCCGTCTTTTTTGCTTGATCCGCCAAGTCTATTATAGAAATTAACTGTATTTGAGTTTAAGAAAAAGGATACTTCACCATCGGTTATATCTGGATTACGCAACGTTACACCATCATCATCAAGCCAAGAATTAGTTAAGTTAAATACATCACTTGAGGCTTCAATAAATAAAGGGGTTGCGCTTGCGTTTATGTATAGTACTTGTATATAGTCGTCGTCTTTTGTCGTCGGGTCTGTGTCGTCTGATAATCTAACTACTATTTCAGTACTTAAGTCTATGTAACCCCATTCGCCAGCCGCTAAAGCCCCTACCGTCCCCTCGCTTGCATCTACGCCGTTAAATTCTACGGTGTCAGGCTTTGTTGATAAAATCTTTTTGTATTCCGCTCCGCCCGACAAACTCCAGCCAGTAGATCCCAAAGGAATTAAAACACCTGCGTTTAAATAGTCTACATCGACAAGAAACCTTGCAGTCGTCCCGGATAAAAACTCCGTATAATCGGCTAATGGAAGTGTTTTGTTTTTGACAAACTGAACATTTATAGTGTCTTTTTGTCCAAGTGTTGACTGTGGTCTGCTTCTTTCGTCTGCGGAAAACGCACCGTCTGAATCTATAAGCTTATTATCTTCTACGCTAAAAAAGTATTTTTTCATATTATAGCCTATGTGTAAAAAACGTTCTAACTATATTTTTATGGATATAGCCAGAACGCACGATAACTATTAGATGGCTCAGACTATTATCAAGCCTAATCAGATGCGGTGGTAGTTACTAATTCCCAGTCTGCATCGGCGGTTGCGTTGGCAACTTTAAAATAAATCTTGCCAGCAGATGAATTATACTGTGATCCAGTTGCCGCAGCATCGCCACCATCGGCACGAACTGCCGAACGTGTATTTGCAGCACCAGTAATCAACACGGTTGCATTTGAAAACATAATTTCATTAGTATTTGTCTGATTTTCCATATAAATACCATTGGTGGAAGTTCCACCGGATAACGAAATACCATTAGTCAGATCGCCATATACGACAATACCATGTTTGACAACCGCTGTAGTACTAGCATGATTATGGAATGTAGCTAAAACATGTTCGCCACCACTGATTGGAGCCGACAACGCTTTAAGATATACAGCTAATCCGGCATTTTCTCCACCGTCATGTACAACTGTTGCATCTACATCATAATTTTTTATAGCAATCGCATTAGTTCCAGAATATGTATCACCAGCGACATTTATTTGCTGAATCAAATGCAACGGAGAAGCCCCGCCAGCAATAGTTGAGCTTACGCTAAGTTTTCCGTCTGCCGTAATTGCCCCGAGAGTAGCAATATCACGAAGTGCATCTACAACAATAGTTTTACTTGCTGTAACTGTACCAGCAGTAACGCCAGCATTTGTATTGAGTTCTGCAGCTGTGGCTGTTATGGCTGTTCCTGCACCTGCGCCAAGAAACAATCCGCTGTCTGCTATAACAATAGTGTCAACGTTTTTATTAGCTCCAAGCGAAAGCACTTTGCTTGCAACCGCTGTACCAGCAATAGATCCATCAATAAGATTGATTTCGTCATAAGTTGCTGTTACGCCGTCAAGTATATTTAGCTCTGCCCCGGTAGACGTCATTGATATAGCGCCAATAGTAAACGGGGTTGGAACTGTTACGGTTCCGGTAAACGTAGGATTTGCCAAAGGTGCGGCTAATGAAGCCTGTGATTTAATAGTAGTTGCAGCGGTTCCAGTAATGTACAACTGCGAGCAATCCACATACTGAGCGCATTGCTTAGTAATAGTATTAAAACGCATTTCTTGGGTACTAGTTCCTGCCATTGTTAAATTTAAAACTACGATACCAGCGAATGCCAATACGGCGAGAGACAATAAACTGTGTTTTCTCATTTGTAAAACTCCTTTTTGTTAGGTTTATCTTTGATACGGGTGTTTTTACTTATATTATATTGTTTTAATACAAAAGTCAAGCAAAAAACTTACATTTTTGTATCTTTTGTTCATATTTCTTACATTTTTGTAAGATTTTATTTTTCATACTCCTATTTTAATTATATTTATTTATCCGCTGTTTGCGGTTTGAACTTATCGCATTTAACTGGATTACATTTTTTTGAACTATGACTTACTCTGCCGTCTGCTTCTATATCGCACATCACCGTTTTAGGACTTCCGCACTTCTTGCACTCTTTGCCAAAAAACTTGTTTGTGTATTCGCCGTAAGTGCATTTATTAGGATCTATACCAGCTCTTAATAGTTTTGCTTTTTCTAAAAGCCTCCTGGCTGTTTCCTCGTATCTCTCTGCTGTTTTTATTAGTGTTTTATTCATAGTCATACCGATACACAATCTGCTGGATCACACACACCAGTACAACATCCACTTTCTGTACAATCAGTAAAGATGCTTGGATTTACACCTTGTGCGTAACCGCAACCTGAATTATTATTAGAAACACAATCCACAAAGGTACTATCATCACCACCAAAACCAACCCGACCATTATTAATGGCATAACAATTAGTAATGGTACTATTAGCATAAGCAAGAAACCCATCATAATAACAACCGTTTGCTGTACAATCAATAGCGATATATCCTAATTTTGTATAGCTAAATCGTGCTCTCTCAGTAAAACCTCTTGCACAGTTTAACGCAGTACAATTTTCCATATAATAAACCCAATCAAAACCAGCGGAAGTACACTCTTTTGCTGTACAGTTAATTGCATAAGCAATATTATG
>Ga0307928_10000133_pt1 | contig 46274 bp, 39 predicted proteins | sample AceLakmetagen232_FD_201815 | JGI IMG/M metagenome (GOLD analysis project Ga0307928, IMG submission 201815) | Saline water microbial communities from Ace Lake, Antarctica - #232 | ecosystem: Environmental > Aquatic > Non-marine Saline and Alkaline > Saline | place: Antarctica: Ace Lake...
GAAAAATCAAACTTAAAATCACCAGTGTGAACGATACTACCTACCGGAGTCTGAACCCTTATACCAAACGTGTCTGGTATAGAATGATTAGTTCTAAAAAAAGATACTTTAAAATTATTAAAAACCAATTCATCGTCTTCTTTGTATTCTTTAAGATTAACAGGAAAATTAACTCTTTCATCAAGTTTATTCTTAATTAATCCATAACTTAAACCATTTGCGTAAATTACTGGTATATTAACTTGTTTTACAAGGAAGGGTATTCCTCCTATATGGTCTTCGTGACCATGACTTATAATTAATGCTCTAATTTTATCTTGGTTGTCGATAATATATTGATAATCAGGTAATACGTAATCTATTCCCATCAGATATTCGTCTGGAAACATAAGTCCTGAATCAATAATGATAATATCTGATTGGTATTGAATACAATACATATTCTTTCCGACCTCACCAAGACCGCCCAAAGCAAAAATTAAGACTTCTTTTGCTTTTAAATCTATCTTCTCCATTTTTGATCCTTTCAAAAATATTTAATTGTAATATTGTTATAAATATTATATATTATATTAAATATATATGCAATTAAATACATGTAATATCTAAAAAGATTATAAAAACTTTTATACAGTTACTAAAAATGTTATAATTGTTAAAAAAGGAGGGGTGAATATGATAGCTAAAATATTAGTTGATATCAAAGCCAAAAATGTTGACAAAACCTACGATTATTTTATCCCTTTAGAATATAATAACATATTAGAAATAGGAGCAAGAGTCATCGTTCCTTTTGGTAAAAGATTTGTCATGGGCTTTTGTTTGGAAATTGCCGAAAATAGCGATTATAAAAAGGAACTGAAATCCATTGAACGCATAATAGATATGGAATCATATCTTACAGAGGAATTAATTCAATTAGCTAAATTGATTCAAATTGAAACTAGCGCTTTATTGATTAAGATTTTAGAAACAATGTTACCTGCAGCGTTAAAAGTTGTATATCGACCTAAGTTAAAAGTTATTAATCGAGATAAGCTTAATGATTTAGTAAAACCAATATTCGAGTTTTCAGAACAAGTCTTATTAGAGACTGTAGATAAAGGAATTTACTCGCAAGTACAGAAAGAAATAAAGAATCATAATATTAAACAAGTTTACGAGATAAAATCAAAGAACAAGTCTTTGGCTTTTAAGTATGCTAAGCTTACAAAAAAAGAAACAGGTAAGTTAACAGATAAGCAAAGTTTAGTTATTGATTTCTTGAAAAAAAGAAAGAACAACGAAGCAAATACGTCACAGATTCAAAAACAGCTTAGAATTACTTCATCAGTTATTAATACATTAGAAAAAAATGGTTTTTTATCAACTCATTATAAAGAGCAATATAGAGAAATTACTTCCCTATATAAATCAGAAAACAAAAACATTACTTTGAATGAAGATCAATTAAAAGCTTATGATAGAATTTTTGAAGAACTTGGGAACGAAAAAATATTCTTATTACATGGAGTTACAGGCTCAGGTAAAACTGAAATCTATCTAAAGGTAATAGAAAAAGTTATAGAAAAAGGTCAATCAGTCATTTTCTTAGTCCCGGAGATTTCATTAACGCCAATGATGATGACAAGATTTAGAAGCTATTTTGGAAAGTTAGTAGCTATGCTACATTCAGGATTATCTACTCTTGAGAAATATGATGAATGGCGTAGAATTGTTTCTAAAGAAGCGAGAATAATAATAGGTGCTAGAAGCGCCTGTTTTGCTCCTGTAGAAAATCTAGGTTTGGTTGTTATTGATGAATGTCATGAATCGACATATAAACAAGAAAACACACCTAACTATTACGCAGTAGATGTATTGAAAAAAAGGATTAAATATCATAATGCAGTGATGATCTTAGGCTCAGCTACACCAAATATTGATTCATATGCTAGACAAGTAAAAGGATATTACGAACTTCTAGATTTACCTAAAAGAGCACTTAACTCAACATTACCTAAAATTGAAGTCGTTGATATGAAAAAAGAGTTTATTTCTGGTAATGGTTCATCGTTTTCAATTAAACTTCAAGAAGAGATTAAAAAAAGATTAGCAAAAAAAGAACAAGTTATTCTTTTGCTCAATAGAAGAGGACATTCCAACTTTGTAATTTGTAGAAATTGTGGATATGTGTTTAAATGCCCTAATTGTGATATTTCACTTACTTATCATGAATACTCACATTCTCTAAAATGTCATTACTGTGGTCATGACGAAAAAATACCGAAAAAATGTGTTAAATGTGATTCAGAAGATTTAAGATATATGGGTAGTGGAACTCAAAAAGTAGAAAATGAATTACAGGCATTATATCCCGAGGCAAAGATTGTAAGAATGGATAATGACACTACAAGAAAAAAGCATTCGCACGAAAAACTATTGCATGATTTCGAAAATAATGGGGATATTTTATTAGGAACACAAATGATAGCGAAAGGATTAGATTTTCCAAATGTAACTTTAGTTGGAATTATTCAAGCTGATAACAATCTTTATGTTCCAAATTTTAGAGCACCAGAAAAAACTTTTCAATTATTAATGCAAGTTTCAGGCAGAGCGGGTAGAAGAGGTATACTGGGTAAAGTGATTATTCAAGCATTCAATCCAAACCACTATGCTATTAAATTTGCTTGTGATAATGATTATTTAGGTTTTTACCATCATGAAATGAGAATAAGAAAACTTGCAAAATACTCACCATTCTATTATATGATTGAATTAAAAGTATTTGGTCCTTCAATGAGAGATAGTTTCTATAACGGTATTGAATTAGTAAAATATTTAAGGAGAAACTTAAATAACAATGCCATCGTCTTAGGCCCAGCAATACCTGTTGTAAGAAGAATAAATACAAAATACATTTGTGAGATAATAATAAAATATCGCGAGTTAGGGAATTTGAACGAAACTCTAAGTGAAGTATTAGATAAATACCAAATGAATGATAATTATATTGGAATTGATCGTTTTCCAAATATAGGTTAGGAGATTTATATGAATATATGTTTTATGGGAAGCATGAAATTTGCTGTTCCAATATTAGAGGGGTTGAATAAGATCTATGATATTAAGTTGGTGGTTACTCAACCAGATAAACCTGTAGGAAGAAAGAAAGTAATTACTTCTACGCCAGTAAAAGAAAAAGCACTAGAGCTAGGTTTAGAGGTTTTCCAACCAATAAGTATAAAAAAAGAACATAATAAAATAACTGATTTAGATTTAGATTATATTGTAGTAGCTGCATATGGCCAAATGATTCCTGAAATTGTTTTAACACATGCAAAAACAAGAACTATAAATGTACATGCATCATTATTACCTAAGTATAGAGGTGGTTCACCAATGCATCGTGCTATTCAAAATGGAGATTCTGTTACAGGTGTATCAATTATGTTTATGGCTATGAAAATGGATTCAGGAGATGTATTAAGTCAAAGAGTTATCCCAATTGCTGAAGATGATAATGTGGGTAAAATTGAAGAAAAACTTGGTCTTATAGGTAGGGATTTACTTATAGAAACACTTTCTAATATTGATAATATAAAACCTATTAAGCAAGATGAATCAAAGATAACCTTTGCATATAATATAAAACCGAAAGAAGAAAAAGTAGATTTTAGTCAATCTAGTAAAGATGTCTATAATCATGTAAGAGGATTTTACCCTTGGCCGCTTACATACACTGTAATAAATGGTATGAAGGTTAAACTTTATGGTGTTGATTATCTTACGGAAGATTACTCAAAAAATGTTGGTGAGATTGTTAAGGTTGACAAACAAGGAGTATACGTTCAAACACAACAAGGTGTAGTAGTATTGAAGGATATACAACTTCAAGGTAAAAAAAGAATGTTGATAAATGTTTTCATGAATGGGGTTGGAAAATCTCTATTTAAGGTAGGGAAACTGTTTCAATAATCAAAAAGTCTGTATTTTATCGTATTATTATATGTTATAATAATATATTAGAGTGTTTATAATATTTCCGTTAGGAGGAAGATATATGAATCGTGATAAAAACCTTTTTTCAAGAGATGAAATGCTTGAAATGAATATTAAGATGTTAAATAAAAGAGGTGTGCTTATTGATGACATAGCAAAAATAGCTTATGCGCAACAATCAAAATGGAATGATGATATTTCTTACCAAGATTGTGTGGATTCTGTAGAAAAGATTCTATCTTTAAGAGATGTATTTCATATTGTTCAGTTAGGAGCTGAAATAGATCGCTTAACTGAAGAAGGATTATTCGAAGGACCTATTCAACAAATACTAGCTACTGATTTAGGTATGTTTGGTATTGATGAATTATTTGGCCTAGATTTAGCCGGCATGTATGGAACTATTGGTAGAACAAATTTTGGTGATATCGATGTTAATAAACCTGGTATCGTTGCTAAGCTTAATAGTGATGGTAAAGAAGGTGAACCAGCTTGTCATACTTTCTTAGATGATATTGTAGGAGCAATTGCAGCAGCAGCATCTACAAGAGTTGCTCAAATAGAAAATGAATTAGAAGCAAGAAAAGATCCTACAATTGTAGAAGAACCAAAACTTTTCTAAACCATTTTTAAAAGAACATCGAAGGAGGTGAGTAGATGGATGACCGTGAGAAAACTTTAGATGAATTTTTTCGAAAAAATGATCCTGCAACAAGAAAAAAAGAAGAAAAAGAACTGTCTAAGAAAAAAATCGATAAATATTTCGATACAGTATCTGTCGAAAAAGCCCCTAAGAAAAAGAGTTTCTTAGATAAGATTATTGAATTTTTTAAAATATCTTCATTTAAGAAAAACTTTGATGAAAATAAAGTTGCTGTAAATGTTAAACAAAAAGAAGTTGAAGGAAAAAATAAAATATCTAAGTTTTATCAAAGAATTAAATTAATCTTTATAAACAAATTTAGTTTTGAAGCTGGTGTAGATATTTTAGATGATACTCAAGTTCTTTACCGAAGAAACCTTGTTATTAGAAATATTACCTGGATTACCAATATTGTATTTTTGTTATTTACATTAATTGGTTCTAAAGGTAGTGATATCTCAATGAACTTAATTGTGACTTTCATATTCTCAATTATTATGTTTATTGTTTCTAGAGCTATTAGAAGAGTGGTAAGAGAAAAACCAACTACATTACAGAAACAACAAATGGGAGAATATATTTCAGGAGTATACGTATTCTTAATGGCTGTTGCAGTCTATTTGAAGCTAGTATTTTCAGCTGGTAGTGATATGTCAGTACAGATTTTTTCAATTACACAAGCTGCATATATTTTAATTTACTTTTCTTTGGTTGTGATTACTTTATATCAAGATTCTAGATTACTATCTGTAGTATTTAGAGTAACTATAGTCGCTATGACGATAATACATGTGATTGTACTGTATCCAGTATACCTTTATGCAAGTGATTTTATTACTTTATGGAATTACATTAAAGGTTCTATTCTTACGGATATATTCTTAAGAACATTAGTGCTTTCTGTGTTTATGATTGCGTTATACTCAAACACTAAAATATCTGAACAATTGAACAATAAACGTAAAGAAGAATTAATTAAACGTCGCGCTATGGAAAAAGACTTTAAAGGCGTCGTATCAGATGTGTTTGATGTTATTGGAGTTTATAAACAACGTGGCGATGAAGAGTTCGAAAAATGTCAAGAAGAAGCAGCACGAAGAGTTGCAGAAATGGCTGGTAAATTAGGTAATTTCTTAGGTTACTCATCAAAGCTCTGTCAGGAACTGTTTGATTTCTCTACAATCCATGTTGATAAGAAGAGCTTATTAACAATTGATGATTACGATGAAAAAGATAGATTAGATGGAACTGATTTTAGAAAAATTAGAGAAAAAACAATGATAGGCTCAGTAATAATTAAAAGGCTTCAACTTGAAAAAAAAGGTGAAGACATCGTTAGGGCCCATTTTGAAAAAACTGCTTCAAAAGATTTCATCAAAGAAATGAATTCTGTTCAAAATAATAGAGAATCACAAGTTATTTTATTATGTGAAATCTATGAAATTTTAAGACAAACAAGAAATTATAAAAGAGAATTGAAACATCAAAGGGCTATAGATTTAATTCAACTTGAATTTTATCCATACTTTGATCCACAAATAGTGGATAGATTCTGTAAATATAGTGGAGATTTTGAAGCTATATATTATCGATTAATATGATTAGAGGTGCATAATATGTATAGATTTTTTACATCTGAGTCCGTTACAGAAGGACATCCAGATAAAATTTGCGATCAGATTTCTGATGCAATATTAGATGCTATTATAGCTAAAGATCCAGAAGCTAGGGTAGCGTGTGAGACTTTAGTTTCAACCGGCTTAGTTCAAGTGGCTGGTGAAATTACAACAAATACTTATGTTGACATTCAAAAAATAGTTAGAAAAACAGTGGCTGATATCGGTTATGATAGAGGAAAATATGGATTCGACGCAGAGAATTTAGCTGTTTTAGTTTGTATTAACGAACAATCTCCTGATATTGCTATGGGTGTTAATGAAAGTGATGATAAAGAACAAGGTGCTGGTGACCAAGGTATGATGTTTGGTTATGCAACTAATGCAACGGATAGTTATATGCCAATATCACATTATTACGCAAGCAAATTAGCTAGAAGACTTACTTATGTAAGAAAATACGAAAATTTAAAATATCTAAGACCGGATGGAAAAACACAAGTTACAGTTGAGTTTAATGATGATGGATCATTTAAAAGATTTGACAACATTTTATTATCATCACAACATTCACCAGATGTTTCACAATCTCAGATTCGTAAAGATATTATTGAACATGTAATTAAAGAAGTTATACCTAGTGATATGATGGATGAATTAACAACTTTCCAAATTAACCCAACGGGTAGATTTGTTAAGGGTGGACCTTCAGGTGATTCTGGTTTAACAGGAAGAAAGATTATTGTTGATACTTATGGTGGTAGAGCTCACCATGGTGGAGGAGCCTTTTCAGGTAAAGACCCATCTAAAGTAGATAGATCAGCTGCTTATTTTACTAGATATATTGCGAAAAATATTGTAGCTGCTGGATTAGCTGATGAAATAGAAATTCAAGTTTCTTATGCCATTGGAGTGTCTAAACCAACAAGTGTTGGAATAGATACTTTTGGTACAAATAAACTTCCTGAAAAAGACATCAAAAAAATAATAAATAAACATTTTGATTTAAGACCAAAAGCTATCATTGAAAAGCTAGATTTAAAAAGACCAATATACAAACAAACTGCTGCTTACGGTCATTTTGGAAGAGATGATTTAGACCTACCTTGGGAAAAGTTAGATATGGTTAAAGTATTGGGAGAATATTTAAATAAGGATGTGATATAAATGTTTCTTATCATATTCGAAAATGTAATTTTTGAGATTTTACTAGTATTACTAGTTATAGTTGTAATAATAGCTGTTGCTTCAATACTCTTTGTAAAAGATTTGCAAGTTGAGTATAAAAAAGTATTTAAGATTAGATCTCGCTTTCATATTGAAATAAGAAAAATTGTTAATTTAATATATAATGTGTATAGTCCTGAAATATTAGAGCCTTTTACAAAAGTTGTAATAAAGAATTTACCACATGCAGAAAAGAGTATTCTTTTACGCAATATTGACACAGTTTTCCAAGGCCTTGATCCCGAAGATACTAATAACAAGTATATTTTAGAAACTTATGAAAATTTGCAAAAATTGAGAAGAGAAAGAGATGCTAAAATACTAGCATATAATCAAAAAATAAGAGTTCTTCCATTTTCAATTTATGCTAAATTTATGAAATTAACAAATTTCGAGATATATACAGAAAAATATTAAGAGGGATTTTCCCTCTTTTTTATATAAAAAAAACAAGAGCTAATTAACTCTTGTTTTGATTTATATTTTTTGTATTTTAATTATGTAAGGACTGTTATTTTTGTTTAAAACTTCGTATTTCATAACATCAAATTCTTTACCCAATTTTTTTGTTAGTTCTTGAATTTGGTTGCTTTCATCTAAATTATGTAAATATATGACTATTACAATTATTCCAAAATCGTTGAGTTGATACAATATTTTCTTTAATGAGTTTATTACAATTCTTGATTCAGTTTTTATCAACTTATTACCACTTGGTAAGTATCCGAGGTTATATATCACTAAGTCAATTTTATCGCTTACGTAGATATCATATAAGTCGTGAGACTCTTTTATTACTCTTGCATTTTTTATTCTATTTAAATCTAGCAGTTTTTTTGTATTATTTATAGCTTCATCTTGGATGTCAAAAGCAAATACACTTTTAGCAATGCTAGATAAAAATAATGTATCCAAACCATTTCCACAAGTCATATCTATAGCTATGTTTGGATTTTTAAATTCATTAAGGATATTATGAGATAACTCAGCTATATTAATCAATTTTATCACCGACTCTAATTTGTTTTCTAAAGTTTACACGAGCTGTACCATATACGCCTAAAATAATCATTATGCCACCAACAATGTGATACCAATTAAGAGCTTCATTTAAAAAAACGTATCCAGCTATTACAGCTACTACAGTAGACAGATTAGCGTATATGCTAGATACATGAGCGGGTAATTTACTCAGGGCAAAATTCACTAAGAAGAAACCACCTATTGAAGCCACGATGCCCAAATATAGTATTGGACCGATTACTGTAAATGATGAAAAACTAGTAAAATATGTATTTATATTTCCATTAATAAGTAATTGTATTAGGTAAATAGCATTGAATACAAAAGCACCTGTCAACATCATAAAATATGTTATTTCAAATGGATTAACTTTTTTTGATGCATTTCTAGATGCGATATTGAATAAAGCTGCGGATATGACTGCTAATAATAACAAGGCAATTCCAAGAAAACTTGATCCTCCGATAACTCCACCATTTAACACTTGGATTAATACAACTCCGGAAAAAGATAGAGCTATAAACATTACTTGAACTAAAGTTGGTTTTTCATTCAAAAAAAGTGTTGATAATATAGTAACAAAAATAGGTATTAGAGCAATCATCATTCCTGCTTCAGAGCTAGGTGTTTTAGCTAATCCGTAGGTTTCAAATATGAAATATAAAATTGGTTGAAAAAAAGCTACTAATAATATAGGTATTAATAATTCTTTTTGAAATCTAATTTTTACCACTTTTGTTAATCTTAGGATTTCAAAAACGATAAATGCTAACAAAAATCTATAGGCTATTAAACCCATAGGAGTCACATAATCTAACGCAATTTTTGAAAACATAAATGAGAATCCAAAAATCAGTGAGAACAGTATTCCTGCAATATGTCCTAATTTATTCATTGTTAACTCCTTGTATACCCTGATAACTATTTCTTTTTCTCATAAGTTTATCAATATTGTTAGTAACTACAAATTTCTTTAATGTCCACATAGGTGCAATTAGTTCTTTTCTTGGAGCATCACCTGTTAAACGATGAATTATAATATCATCATTTAGTAGTTCGATTTGATTAACAACGATATCAACGTATTCCTCTAGTGATAGAAGAGGAAATGGATTGTTTTTATAATAATGTGCTAATTCAGTTTTTTCTTGAATAAATAACATATGTATTTTTATACCTTGTATATCTAATGTATTCAATAATTTAACTGTTTCTAGCATATCTTCTTTAGTTTCATTTGGTAACCCATTAATTATATGCACAATTACATTAATATTTCTTTTTCTTAATTCTTTACAACCTTTAATAAAACAATCTAAATCGTGGCCCCTATTAATAAATTTAAGCGATTCTTCATGAATAGATTGTAACCCAAGTTCTACTGAAAGGTAGGTTCTATTGTTAATATCATCCAAATAGTCTAAAATTTCTTCATTTAAACAGTCAGGCCTTGTTGCTATGCTTAACCCAACTATATCTTTATCTAATGTAAGAGCTGATTCAAACAATGGTTTAATTTTATCTATTGGACCATAGGTGTTTGTATTGGCTTGAAAATAGGCTATAAATTTACCGACTGACCATTTATTTTGCATAATAGTTCTAATTGTATTAAATTGATTACTTAAACTTTCTTTAGGGTCCCCAGCGAAATCTCCTGAGCCCTTCTCTGAACAAAAAATACACCCTTTATTTGAAAGTGTACCATCTCGATTTGGACAAGTAAAGTTACCATTTAAAGCAATTTTAAATACCTTTGAATTAAATATATGGCGGTAAAACTCATTTACCGTATTATACCTTTTTTCATGTGTAAAATAATTCATTTAATCACCAAAATGATTATATCATAGTTTAATAGATAATATTTAATCAATTTACAAAAAAAAAACATAAAAAAATGATATAATTATAGCCGGTGATTTAATGTTTAAAATTTTACAAGATAGTATATTTAACCCTAAAGGGCTAGTAAAACAAGTAAATAGATCTGGTTGGTTTGTATTTTTATATCTAGTTATTATGGCGTTATTTATGTCTATAGGTATGTTTGCACTTTATTTATCGTATGATAATCCTACTATTAATGAAGAGACAACCGGGTGCAGTTTAGTTGATAATAGCATAGTATGTGATGGAGATAATTATGATATTGATAATCTCTTTTATGTCTATGGAACTAGAGTATATTTTTTAGAAGAAGATAGCACAGTTAATGATATACCAAATATGGAAATAGATAGCTTAGTAATACAAGGCGATAGTATAGGATTATATTTAAATAAGTCCTTAATAGGTTCTTTGAGTGTATTTTCAGCTGAATATGGATTCACTACTTTAAGCGAGGCGTTTAGTAGTGTTCTAAGTATTCTTCTAGTTACAAGTCTTGTTTCGAATTTTTTAATGAGTTTATTGTTAATAATAGCGGTTGCTTTAATATCAACTATTATGTTTAGTAGATATCGTAAGTTTATACCTTATAAAAAACTATTTAAACTTACTGTATTCGCGATTACACCAGTTGCTTTATTAATAACATTCTATAATATGTTGCAATTTAATATGATTATATTCTTCATATTATCAATAGTTGCCTATAGAACGCTATTCATTTTGAATAAACAGTTGTATATGCAAATGATGTTAAGGAAAATGCAACAAGAGCAAGAAGGAAGACAAACTGAAATTGAATCTTTCGAAAAAGATGACTCAAATGAAGAAGACGAAGATTAATAATTCTGTTGTAATTATATTTTAATATGCTATAATATTTGTAAATACAAGGAAGTAGAAATAGTAAAATATCAAGGCTTTATAGAGAATCGATGATTGGTGAAAATCGACAAGCTAGAGTGTTTGAATTAGTCTGCTGAGTAAATTTCATGCAACACGTGAGTGAAATTCGTCCCCCGCGTTAAGGGTTAAAGAGCCGGAGAATTCCGGAACTAAGGTGGTACCGCGATTATTCGTCCTTTTATAGGGCGATTTTTTTATGGAGGAAATATAATGAGTGAATTTATCCCGAGTTTTGATGAAAAGAAAATCGAAAAGAAATGGCAAGATATCTGGTATAATGGTGATTTCTTTAATGCTGAAGATTTCAGCGATAAAGAAAAGTATTATGCTTTAGTTGAATATCCTTATCCATCAGGGTCTGGTATGCATATAGGGCATATTAGAGCTTATCTTTCTTTGGAAGTAATATCAAGAAAGAGAAGAATGGAAGGAAAGAATGTATTATTCCCTATTGGTTTTGATGCTTTTGGTTTACCTACAGAAAACTATGCTATTAAAAACCAAATACATCCAAGAAAAATAACTGATAATAACATTGAAATATTTATCAAACAGCTTCAAACAGCTGGCTTTTCATTTGATTATAATAGAATGGTGGATACAACTGATCCTGAATATTACAAATGGACTCAATGGATATTTTTAAAAATGTTTGAACACGGGTTGGTTTATAAAGATATCGCCTATGTAAATTACTGTCCAAGTTGTAAAGTTGTATTATCAAACGAAGAATCACAAGGTGGTAAATGTGATCGTTGTAAATCGGAAGTAGTACAAATGGAGAAAAACGTTTGGTTTCTAAAAATTACTCAGTATGCTGATAAATTATTAGATGGACTAAATGAATTAGAATGTAACTCAAGGATTAAGACTGAGCAACGAAAATGGATTGGAAAATCCACTGGTGCTTATATATATTTTCCAGTAGCTGATTCTAATGAAACATTAAAAGTGTTTACAACAAGAGCTGACACAATTTATGGTGCTACATTTATGGTTATAGCTCCTGAGCATCCGTTATTAGAAAAATTCTCAGATAGAATTACTAACAATGATGAAATCAAACAATATCAAGAAAAAGCAAAGAAAAAATCAGAATTTGAAAGAGTTGAACTTAACAAAAATAAAACAGGAATAGAAATAAAAGGGTTAGTCGCTAAAAATCCTTTAACTAATGAAAATATTCCTATATTTATCTCTGATTATGTAATGATAACATATGGTACAGGTGCTATTATGGCTGTACCTGCACATGATACAAGAGACTATGATTTTGCTACAAAATATAACTTAGAAATCAAAGAAGTTATTAGTGGTGGAGATATATCTTCCGAAGCATATACTGATATTAAAGGTGGAACATTAGTTAATAGTCCACTAATAGATGGATTAGAAGTTAAAGAAGCAATTTTAAAAATTACAAAACATTTAGTAGAAAATCTAATTGGTGAATCAGCTACTCAATACAAAATGAAAGACTGGGCATTTAATCGCCAACGATATTGGGGTGAACCAATTCCTATAGTATATTGTGATGATTGTGGAATTGTTCCAGTGCCTTATGAAGATTTGCCTGTTAAATTACCATATGTTGAAAAATTCATGCCTTCAGACACAGGAGAATCACCTCTAGCCAACATTCCTGAGTTTGTTAATTGTACTTGTCCTAAATGTGGTAAACCAGCCAAAAGAGAAACAGATACTATGCCACAATGGGCTGGATCATCTTGGTATTTTTTGAGATATATGGACCCTTCAAATAAAACTGAATTAGCCTCAAAAGAAAAATTGGACTATTGGGGACAAGTTGATTGGTATAACGGTGGAATGGAACATGTAACTAGACATTTAATTTATTCAAGATTCTGGAATTTATTCCTACACGACATAAGTGTCGTCCCTAATGCTGAACCATATAAAAAACGTACTGCACAGGGAATGCTTCTTGGAGAAGATAACGAAAAAATGTCTAAATCAAGAGGAAATGTAGTAAATCCATTGGATATTATCGAAGAATATGGTGCTGATACACTAAGAGTTTATGTATTATTCATAAGTGATTATGAAATGAGTACTCCTTGGAATGACTCAGGGGTAAAAGGTGCTAGGAGATTTCTAGATAAGATTTGGCGTTTATTCCCTAATGTAACAAATGAGAATACGCATACTAAAAAATTAGAGTTTATAATTAATAAAACAATTCAAGGTGTTGAAAAAGATTGTGAAACGTTAAAATTTAATACAGCTATTGCTAAAATGATGACACTTACAAATGAGTATCAAAAACAAAAATCAATTACTAGAAAAGATTATGAAGTGTTAATTCGATTGTTATATCCAATTGCACCGCATTTATGTGAAGAACTTTGGAATAAATTAGGCCATGATCAATTATTGGTATTTGTTGCATTCCCAGAATGTGATGTAACAAAATTAGTAGAATCAGAAATTCCTATTGTTATTAGTGTTAACGGAAAAGTAAGAGATAAAATTACGGTTAGCTCGGATATTCAAAAGGATGAATTAGAAAAACTAGCTTTACAACAAGAAAAAATTCAAAGCTTTATTGAAGGAAAAACTATTGTAAAAGTGATTGTTGTTCCTAAAAAATTAGTGAACATTGTTATAAAATAATCTAATCCCACAATTTGTGGGATTTTTTTATGAAGAAAAAGTCAACTTCAGAAGTAATATATTTTTAGGTGATGAAATGATAGAAAAATTATATAAGAATGGAAAGAATCCAATAGAACAAGTTAAAGCCGTAACAAAGACTGGTTGTAATCGATGTCTTGGTAACAATATATACAAAGATGGTCGAGGTCAGTATCATTGTCTAGATTGTTTCCAATACGGAGAAGTAAATGATACGATGACTCTCTATCGGTTTAGAAGAGATATTAAAGAAATTAGACATTCAATAATTATGACCTATGAATTATCTGACCTTCAGAAAAAAGGCTCAAAATATTTATTGGATTGTTATAATAAAAAAGAATCTGGGTTTTTACAAGCTGTATGTGGTGCTGGTAAAACAGAAATGACATATAATACGATACTAAAAGCTTTGAATAATCAAGAAAAAGTATGTTTTGTCATACCAAGAGTAGAAGTTTTGAAAGAACTATCTATAAGATTTAAAAAGGTTTTTCCTAAAACTCATATATCTGTTTTATATGAGGGAAATAAACAATACGAAAAGTCTGAATTCCTGTTATCAACCCCACAACAGCTAATATATTTTTATCGCGAGTTTGATTTAATGATACTAGATGAAGTTGATGCTTTTCCTTACTCGGGGAATGTATTTTTGGAAAGACTAGTACAAAAATCATTAAAGTCTAAAGGAATTATTTTATATATGTCTGCGACGTATTCCAAAGATTTTGAAAAAACAATGAAGGAAATTAATACATTCTTAATTCCATCTAGATATCATACTAAACCTTTGGTTATACCTGAATTTATTAGAATTAAAAATAGTCTCAGTTTAATGAAAAAATTAAAATTTTATCTAGATAATAATCAAATTGACAATAAACAAACATTAATATTTGTACCAACAATAGAAATTGGATTGAATTTAAATAAAATCATGGTGGAGTTGAATTATAAATCTAATTCTATTTCAAGCAAAACCAGATATAAACACGAAGTTATAAATCAGTTTAAAAATAAAGAGATAAACTTTTTAGTAACGACAACAATTCTAGAAAGAGGCGTAACTTTCTCTGATATTGATGTGTTTGTATTATATGCAGACCATAGGGTTTTCAATAAGGAAACACTAATTCAAGTATCAGGTAGGGTGGGCAGAGATAAATTGCACCCTACGGGTCTTCTTATATTCTTTTCTGAATATTTAACAAAAGCAATGAAACTAACAAAGAATGAACTAATATACATGAATTGCAGGAACAAAGAAATTGAAATGCAAAATTTGTGAAAACTATTTTGTTTCAGAAACAAAATTCAATAATCTATTTAAATTCGAAGAAATTTGTCCCAAATGTAAACTAATCTATAATCAGTCTCCTAAAATAAATATTTTTCCAATAGATGATGGTTTAGTTGAGTATGTATATTTGTATGATAATTTGATGGCTAACTATAAACAAAAAGAATATCTAAGTAAAAACTGTAAACATCTTTACAAAGAAATAATTGGTAAAGAAAAAGAAAAAGTAGTAATTATAATAGATGACGTTATCTACGAAGAACTAAAAACCGAGTTAATATATATACTTGGTTTTAAGCAGCTATTTTTTATGTCATTATTTCGATATAAATTTGATGTTTTTGTGAATTTTTACTAAAAATAATGTAGGTATGTATAATCGGTTTTGCTTATATGCTATAATAAAAGTAGTTAAAAATTTTAAAGGGGTGATTTTATGAAATTAGACATCAGAGGCAAAGGTGGTTTTGTTATCACAGATGCAATTTACAATTATCTTGATAAGAAATTGAAAAAGATTGACAAAGTATTTCAACAAGAATTAGAAGCATATGTTGTATGTAAAATATACAGAGATGCAACAAAAGTTGAAATCACGATTCCAATCAAATTTATCACCATGAGAGCTGAAGTTCAAGACAAAGATTTATATGCTGCTATCGATCGTGCAGTAGATAAACTTGAAGCTCAAATCCGCAAAAATAAGTATAAAATGAATCGTTCTCTTCAAGAAAGAGTAGGATTAAAAAATGCATTCAGTTCTGAATACTTAAATATTGAAGAATTGGAAAAAGAACTTATTTCGCCTGTTAAGAAAAAACTTATCAAATTGGATTTTCTATCTTTAGATGAAGCAATTACACAAATGGAATTATTGGGACATGATTTCTTCATTTACAAAAACGAAGACAATATAGTTTCAATACTTTATCTTAGAACTGACGGTAAATACGGATTAATTGAAACAGAATAGTAAGTGGTCTTTTTAGACCACTTTTTTTTTGAGGACTATGTGATATACATTGAATATATATATAATAAATGTTATTATATATTGTATGATTAGGGGTGAACAAAATGTTTAAATTTCTAAAAGGAAATAATAAAGAACTTAAAAAATTAGGTGAAAGAGCAGATTTAGTTTTAGCTCTTGAGGATGAATATAGAAAATTATCTGAAGAGGAATTAACAAGTAAAACTGTAGAGTTTAAAAAACGCTTAGCAGAAGGCGAAACTTTAGACTCTCTTTTAACGGAAGCATTTGCTACTGTTAAAGAAGCTAGTACAAGATTCCTTAAATTGACCCCATTTAGAGTGCAAATCATGGGGGCTATTGTTATTCATGAAGGTAACATAGCGGAAATGAAGACAGGTGAAGGTAAAACATTAACAGCTGTTATGCCAGCGTATTTGAATGCATTAACTGGTAATGGTGTTCACATTGTTACAGTTAATGAATACTTGGCTAGGCGTGAAGCTGAAGGTGAAATTGGTGATTTATTTAGATATCTAGGATTATCAGTAGGACTAAACTTTCGCGATTTAACACCTGAAGAAAAACGCGATGTTTATAATTGTGATATTTTATATGGTACAAATAATGAATTAGGATTTGATTACTTAAGAGACCACATGGTAATTTATAAAGAAGCAATTGTACAAAGAAAACTTAACTTTGCAATTATAGATGAAGTCGATTCAATTTTAGTTGATGAAGCAAGAACACCTTTAATTATTTCTGGTGGAGCTAAAAATACCGCAGAATTATATCGAGCTGCCAATTACTTTGTTATTAGATTAAAAGAAGATGAAGATTACATTATAGATGTTAAAGACAAAGTAGTAAGTTTAACTGAAGAAGGAATTAAAAAAGGTGAAGAACACTTTCATTTAGAAAATCTTTATGATGTAAATAATGTTGTATTATTGCATCATATAAATAATGCTTTAAAAGCAAGTCATATTATGACAAATGATATAGATTATGTTGTTCAAGAGGGAAAAGTAATTATTGTTGATTCATTTACAGGTCGTTTAATGCAGGGACGTCAATTCTCTGATGGATTGCACCAAGCGTTAGAAGCGAAAGAAGCGGTTGAAATCAAAAAGGAAACATCTACTTTAGCAACAATTACATTCCAAAATTTCTTTAGAATGTACACTAAACTTTCTGGTATGACAGGTACTGCCAAAACCGAGGAAGAGGAATTTAGAAATATCTATAATATGTACGTTGTAGAAATTCCAACAAATGAACCAATTATTAGAGATGATGTTAACGATTTAATCTTTGCTAGTATGGATGCTAAATACATAGCTCTTGCTGATGAAATAGCAATGCGTCATGAAAAAGGACAACCACAACTAGTTGGTACGATTTCAATTGAAAGTTCTGAACTTTTATCAAAACTTCTTAAAAAACGTGGCGTTAAGCATAATGTATTAAATGCAAAACAACATGAAAGAGAAGCAGATATTGTTGCTAATGCTGGTCAAAAATATGCAGTTACAATCGCAACAAACATGGCCGGTCGTGGTACTGACATTAAACTTGGTGAAGGTGTTGTAGAACTAGGCGGATTAGCTGTTATTGGTACTGAAAGACATGAATCACGAAGAATTGATAATCAATTACGAGGTCGTTCTGGTCGTCAAGGTGACCCTGGTTATTCTCGTTTCTTCTTATCAGCTGATGATGATTTACTAAGAAGATTTGGTGGAGATCGATTTAAAAAAATGTTACAGATGGTAACAACTCAAAAAGGTGATTCTACTGAAGCTCCTTTAGATTATAAAATGTTTTCTAAAATGGTATTAAGAGCTCAAAAACAAATTGAAGGGAATAACTTTGATAGACGTAAAACAGTTTTGAAATATGATGAAGTAATGAGAAAACAAAGGGAAATAATTTATACACAAAGAACTGATATTCTTTTCCTAACATCAATTGAAGACCTTGTTGAGACTATGATAACAGATGCTTTATCAAGAGAAGTAATGAGTCATATCGAAGACAGAAAAGCTTTAACAAAATCATTAATAAGATATTTTCCTAAAGATGGATTTGATCCAAAAATATTATTATCTGAAGAAGAACCAACTCAATATGTTTTAGATTCATTTAAACGTAATGTTGAGGTAAAAAAGTCTTTAGCTGGTGAAAAAATATATAATGACTTTTTAAAGGCGATTACTCTTAGAGTAGTCGACACATATTGGGTACAACACATTGATGCTATGAGTGAATTGCGTCAAGCAGTTACACTTCAATCATATGGTCAAAATAATCCATTTAGAGAATATCAAGACGTTGGGTTTGCTATGTTCCAAGAAATGGTTGATAAAATCCAAAGTGATGTAGCTAAATATGTTTTAAAAGCACAAGTAAGACAAAATACAGAAAGAGTTCAAGTAGCTAAGCCTACTAGAATGATTTCAGGTAAAGAAGATACTCAAGCAAAAAGAAAACCAAGAACAGTTCCAAAGAAAGTTGGAAGAAATGACCCATGTCCATGTGGATCTGGATTAAAATATAAGCATTGCCATGGTAAGAATGACAACTAGGAGTTGAAATGACTTATTTAGAACTACAATCAAAATTACAAGATCTTAAAAAAGAATTAGATAAGCTAGTAGATACAATTAATATTGAAAAACATATAACTCTAGCAAAAAATCTGGAAGCTTTAACAATAGTTCCGGATTTTTGGCACGATACAAATAAAGCTCAAAAGATTATCGCTGAAATGAATGAAGAAAATTCAATTGTTAACGAATATAATAAAATCAATGATATTTATGAAACTCTTGAGTTAACAGTAGAATTAGCTGAAGAAGATGAAAACTTTGATTTTACTGAAGCAATACAATTATTAAGTGAATTCTTCATTAAAACTGAAAAATTAACAATAAAGATTTTACTTAATCACCCAAATGATAGATTAAATGCATATCTAGAATTTCATCCTGGAGCTGGTGGAACCGAATCTCAAGACTGGGCTCAGATGCTTTATAGAATGTACTTAAGATTTGCAGATAGAAGAAATTATAAAGTTAAAATCATTGATTATCAGGATGGTGATGAAGCTGGTTTAAAATCCGCTACCATTTTGATTGAAGGTTTGAATGCTTACGGCTATTTGAAAGCTGAATCAGGAGTTCATAGGCTTGTAAGAATTAGTCCATTTGATTCATCAAGTAGAAGGCATACGTCTTTTGCGTCAGTAAAGGTTTATCCAGCAACTGATGCTTCAATCAATATTGACATTGATGACCAAGACATAAGAATTGATACTTATCGTTCAAGCGGCGCTGGAGGACAGGGGGTAAACACAACTGACTCAGCTGTTAGAATTACCCACTTACCTACAAAAACTGTAGTAACGTGTCAAAATGAGAGAAGTCAAATTCAAAATCGTGAAATCGCAATGAAGATTTTGAAGAGTAAGTTATATCAACTTGAGCTTGAAAAGAAACACGCTGAACAAAATGCATTTAACGATACAAAACTTAACGCATTTGGATCACAAATTAGATCCTACGTTTTCCATCCATATACAATGGTCAAAGATCACAGAACCCAAACAGAAACTGGTAATGGTGAAAAAGTACTTGATGGAGATTTGGATAAGTTTATTTCTGCTTACCTAATAAAACTAAATTCATAATTCAACACACCCAATTATTAGTTTCTTCACTTTCTATTAGTAATTGGGTGTTTTTTATAAAGGAGAGATTATTTTGTATACAGTTGCACATCTAGAAGCATTGAAAAATAGAAGATATTCAGTTATTATAAAATCAGAGAGCAAATCAGTTAGTTTTGATATCTCCGAAGATATACTTGTAGAATACAGGTTAGTTCAAGAAAAAGAGTTATCAAAAACAGATTTTAAAAAATTTGTTATAGCCAATGATAGAGATAAAGTATATCAAAAAGTTTTACACTACGCTTTATATAAAATGCGATGTACAAAAGAAGTAACTGATTTTCTAACTAAAAAGAAAATTCCTTACGAGGAACAAGCATACTATCTTAAGAAATTAAGAAATACGAAGATCCTAGATGACTTAAAATATGCTGAAATTTTTGTTAGAGAGAGTTTTGACTTTAAAAAAACAGGTCCAAAAAAAATCATGTATGAACTTAATAAAAAGAGGATAGATAAAGAAATCTATTTACAATTTATAGATAAGATAAAACCGGAAGAAATAGAAGAAAACTTAAATCATTTGTTTAATAAAAAAATGAATTCTATGAAAAATAAATCAAGAAACAAAGCAACTCAAAACATTAAACAATATTTAATTACAAAAGGTTATAGTTATGAACAGGTTTCTAATTACGTTAGTAAATCATCATCAATAATAAAAGAAAAAATTAGCGAAGATGAAATCATCGCTAAGGATTATATAGTTGCACAAAAGAAGTACAAAGATTCAATTAATAAAAGAACAAATGTTATATCTTATCTTTTAAGAAAAGGATATAATTACGCAAAAATAAAAGCGGTATTGGGAGAGAAGAAATATGAATAAAATGACTGATTTAGATTTATATTTATTCAATGAAGGAAAACTAAAAGAAGCTTATAAACATTTTGGAGCACACATTAAAAAAGATGATTCCGGAAAAATTCTCGGCGTTTTCTTTAGAGTCTATGCCCCTCATGCTAAGATAGTTTCTATAGTAGGAGAATTCAATAACTGGGATTCAAGAACTCATGTTTTAGAAAAAGAAGACATTTCAGGAATCTTCAGTATTTATATTCCAGACATTTCAGAATGGACAAGATATAAATACTGTATAGTCACTTCCTATGGACAAACTATCTTTAAAGCAGATCCATATGCTTATTTTTCAGATGAAAGACCCGATACATCTTCTAAAGTATATGATATAGATGGTTATGAATGGCAAGATAAACAATACTTAAATGACCGCAAAAATAAAAACACATATGAAGAGAAACTTTCAATCTATGAACTCCATCTTGGATCATGGATGACAAAACCAGATGGTTCATTTCATAAATACAATGAATTAGTAGACTTACTAATTCCTTATGTTATTGAACATGGGTTTTCTCATATCGAATTAATGCCAGTAGTAGAACACCCTCTTGATGAATCATGGGGTTACCAAGGCACTGGATATTATAGTGCAACATCTCGTTATGGTGTGCCTAAAGATTTAATGTATTTAATTGATAAATGCCATGAAGCAAATATCGGCGTAATAGCTGACTGGGTACCCGGTCATATTTGTAAAGATGCACATGGTTTATATATGTTTGATGGAGAACCAGTATATGAATATGAAGATGTAAATATTCGAGAAAACAAAGTTTGGGGAACAGTAAATTTTGATTTAGGAAAAGGTATAACTAAATCATTCCTTATCTCTAATGCATTCTTTTGGATGGAATACTTCCATGTTGACGGCTTTAGAATTGATGCTGTATCAAATATAATCTATTTTTTAGGTAACTGTAATATAGGAACTAATCACGGAGCTGTAGAATTTTTAAAAAATCTAAATTACGCAATTAAAGAAAGCGATCAATCTGTTCTTATGTTTGCTGAAGATTCAACAACCTATCCCAATCTAACTACAAGTGTATTAGATGGTGGTGTAGGATTTGATTATAAATGGAACATGGGATGGATGAACGATACATTGAAGTACTTTGAAAAAGATCCTATTTACAGAAAATATCATCATGATTTAATTACGTTTGGATTAGTGTATGCATATTCAGAAAAGTTTGTATTACCTTTATCACATGATGAAGTTGTACACGGAAAACACTCTTTAGTTGATAAAATGCCTGGCGATTATTGGCAAAAATTTGCCAATTTTAGGCTTTTGATGGGATTACAATTCATGCATCCTGGAAAAAAACTGTTATTTATGGGTGGAGAGTTTGCTCAAATGCATGAATGGAAAGATAAAGAAGAATTAGATTGGTATTTACTAGAATATCCTTTCCATAATCGCTCTAATAGGTTTGTAAGAGATTTAATTAAAGTATATAATCATCATAAATGTTTCTTTGAGTTAGATCATAACCCAATGGGATTTAAGTGGATAGATGAAACAAACTATAAACAATCAATATTCTCTTTTATTCGACAAGGAAGAGAAGAAAATGAATTTGCAATAGTTGTATTGAATATGACACCAAATGCATATGATAATTTTATTGTTGGTGTACCAAAAGCTGGCTCTTATGAAGAAATATTAAATTCAGATAAAGATATATATGGTGGATCAGATGTATATAATGGAGAAATATTAATAACCAAAGATCAAAGTAGTCACGGTTTTAATCAATCAATAGAAATTAAAGTTGCACCACTATCAATATCAATTATGAAATATAAAGGATAAAGCTTATGAAAAATACGATGATAGCAATGATTCTAGTTGGTGGAAAAGGAACTAGATTAGGTGAAATAACAAGCGAAACAGCTAAACCAGCTGTTTCTTTTGGTGCGAAATATCGTTTAATAGACTTCGCTTTAAGCAATTTAACAAATAGTAATATAGATACCTGCGGTATTGTTACTCAATATGAACCATTTGATTTAATGTATTACATTGGTAGTGGTAGATCTTGGGATTTAGACTTTATTGATGGGGGTATTAGATTCTTAACGCCATTTTCTAGAAAAAAAGATGTCCTTTGGCAAAGAGGGACAGCTCATGCGGTTAAGCAATATTTTCATTTTATCAAATCATACAAAGCTAGATATGTTCTAATACTTTCTGGAGATCATATATATAAAATGGATTACCAAAATATGTTAAAACATCATATTCAAAATAAATCAGAAGTTACTATAGCGGCTAATTATGTGGATCCAAAAGAAGCAAGTCGTTTTGGTATTTTTGAAACCGATGATCAAAATCACATACTAGGATTTGAAGAAAAACCAAGTGAACCAAAATCTAATTTAGCATCAATGGGTATATATATATTCTCAGTTGATGTTTTAGAAGAAATTCTTGGAAAAGCAAGTGATGATGATATTGATTTTGGTAAAAATATAATTCCTAAATGTATAGAAAACAATAAAGTTGTTTCAGTATATAAATTTGATGGATATTGGAAAGATGTAGGAACCATAAAATCATTATATGACTCAAATATGGACTTGTTAGACAATCCTGATTTTTTAGGATTAAACTCATCAAAAAACAATCCTGTATATTCGAAATCATTAAATCTTAACCCACACGTTATGCTAGAAAAAGGAAGAGCAATTAAATCTGTAATAGCTGATGGTTGTCTAATTAATGGAGAAGTAATACATTCTTCAATTGCTTATTCATGTATTATTGAATCAGGGACTAAAATAATCAATTCTGTTATTCTACCAAGTGTAACAATAGGGCATGATTGTTTTCTACAAAATGTTATTGTGAATAAAGATATAATAATACCTGATAATTATCGTTGCGAAACTGAAGATTTAATTTTGATAAGTGAAACCAATATGCTAGAGGTTGGTGGAATATATGAATGATTTATTTATGATAATTGATGCAACAAGTAAAGGGAATTTTTCTAAACTAACAAGACATCGCGTACCTGGGGCCTTACCTTTTGGTGCGAAATATCGTTTGATAGATTTTTCGTTATCCAATTGTAAAAACTCACAAATAACCAATGTATCGATTTTTCCATATGGGAACTATCGTTCTTTAAATGATCACATCGGTTCAGGTGATAGATGGGATTTAAATAGACGACATGATGGTATCTTTATATTGCCTCCAAAAAATTTAATATTAACTGTTGAAAATGAAATTAGTTTTCAAAGAATGTATGAACATTTAGAATATTTTGAAAGATCAAATCAAGAATACGTTATTGTTTCACCAGCTAGTTTAGTATGGAATGTTGATTATAAAATCTTTTTACATTCACATCTAATGAATAAAGCTGATATTACAGAAATTTTATCGTCTGAAAAAAAACGTTTAAAAACGTATATAATATCTAAAAAGTTATTGCTAGAATATGTAAAAAATTACAATCAAATTCAATTCAGGAATTTATCTGATATTTTTGATTATGCACCAAACCTTCAAAGACATATTTACACTTTTAATTCATCATCATATTTTATAAATTCTTCAAAAGAGCTTTATGAAGCAAACATGCAAATGTTATTTAAAAATGTAAGAAAAGAATGGTTTAAAAAGGATCGTCCTATCTTTTCAAAAGAAACTATGTCTGCGCCATCTAGGTATGGAGAGTCAGCCGTTGTTAAGAACTCAATTATTGCTTCTGGAGCCTTTATCGAAGGAGAAGTACAAAATTCTATCATAGGACGTAAAGTACATATAGCAAAAGGGGCTAAAGTATTTAATTCAGTTATTATGAATCAGTGTAGAATTAGAGAAAATTCTTTTGTGGAATACTCGTTAATGGATAAAGAGACTGACGTATTAGAAAACTCTGTAGTTGGTGGAGCAATAGATAAACTTTTTGTTTCAGAAAAGAAACAAGTTGTTGTATCTAATGACTCTCTATCTGTATTACAAGCAACTGCAGAATGTTATCCATATGTTAAAACTGGTGGTTTAGCTGATGTTGTTGGTGGACTCGCTAGAGAATTAAGTTTACAAGGAGTTCAATCACAAGTAATAATGCCTTTATATCCAGTTATAAAGAAAAACTACGAATTGTTCTTAGAAATATTAGCAACAACAAAAGTGGAGTTTGACGGCAAAAAGTACCGTGTAGACTTATACTCACTTAATAATCAAAACACAACATATTATTTTGTTGATTCTTATCACTTCTTTGATAGAGAAGAAATCTATGGTTATGAAGATGATGGAGAAAGGTTTGCATTTTTCTCTAAAGCTGTTGTATCTTTCTTAGATACATTAAATCAAAAACCAGATATTATACACATCCACGATTGGCACCTAGGGTTGTTGCCTTGTATTTTAAAAAACAATAACATAGATATTAAGACCTTATTGACTATTCATAATATAGAATATCAAGGAATATATAATTCTAATATATTAGACAAACTAGGAATAACGTCACAAATTCATTTCGTCAATGGAAAGCTTAACTTTATGGAAAGTGGTTTGAATAATGCAACTAAAATATCTACTGTTTCAGATACATATAAAGATGAATTAAAATATGAATACTATAGTAAAAATCTAGTTGATATAATTAATCTGCGAGACCGAGATTTTTATGGAATTTTGAATGGAATAGAAAGTGATATTTCACCAGAAACAGATTTGGAGATTGAAATGAAATATACTTTGGTTAATGTATTTGAAGCTAAAGGCATTAACAAACTAGATTTACAAAAAAGAATGAGTTTAGAACAAGGTGAGGATTACTTTGTTCTAGGTATGGTTACAAGAATCGTTGAACAAAAAGGTTTCAATATTCTTATACCAGCACTCAGGGAAGTACTAAAAAATCCTAAGACTCAGTTTGTAATTTTAGGTACAGGTGATGAACATTATATGGATGCTTTAAGAGGATTAAAAAAGGAATTTCCTAATCAAGTAAGTTTGAATTTAACTTATAATGCTACAAAACCAAACTATATTTATGCCGGATGCGATGTATTCTTAATGCCATCTAGATATGAACCATGTGGTATTGGTCAAATGATATCACTAAAATATGGTACTGTTCCTATAGTTAGACAAACAGGTGGTTTAAACGATACTATCGATACTTATGATTTATCTAGTAAAAGAGGCAATGGATTTAAATTTTTCAATTATGATTCAAGAGATTTGTTATTCCAAATAACTAATGCTTTAAATATATTTAATAATCATAAAGCAGATTGGCAACAACTTATTATTAACGGAATGCATTCTGAATTTTCTTTAACAGACTCTGCTAAAGAATACATTGAATTGTATAAGATTATATAAAGAAACTGGAAACGGATACACAGATAGTTATCCATTTTTATTCTAGAAAGAAATGATATAATAAGCATATGAGGTGGTTTTATGAGAACAGGCGTATTTAAATCAAAAGACAGTTTTTCAAAAGTATTTAAAAAACGTTTAAAAGATACATATTTAAAAGAGCTAAGTGACTCTACAATTAGAGAGAGATATAATATATTGGGAACTCTTGTTAAAGAAGAGATTTCAAAAGATTGGATAAAAACAAATAACCTTTTAGAAAAGAAAGACCAAAAGAAAGTGTATTATTTTTCTATAGAATTTTTGATGGGAAGGCTTATCACTAATAACCTAATGAATTTGGGTGTTAGAGATGTTGTTGAAGAAGCATTTGATGAATATGGATATGATCTAAATGAAGTAGAACATTATGAATCAGATCCAGGACTTGGAAACGGTGGCTTAGGTAGACTAGCCGCTTGTTACTTAGATTCTATGGCATCTTTAGGTATTCCTGGATATGGTAACTGTATTCGTTATCGTTATGGACTATTCCGTCAAAAAATTCAAAATGGTTACCAAGAAGAACGACCTGATAACTGGTTAAGTGATGGATATGTTTGGGAAATCAGAAGAGAAGAGGAAGCTTTAGATATTCCTTTCTTTGGTACTGTAAACTATGAGGATGGGTTTGTTTACTATCCTAGTGAATATATTAGAGCTGTGCCTTATGATGTTCCTATCGTTGGAGATTCTAATCATATTGTGAACAATTTGAGACTATGGAATGCAGAACCACCTAAGAAATATCCTGAAGGAAAAAGTGCATTTAAATATGAATCAGAACTTGAAAAGATATCTGGAATTCTTTATCCAGATGATACAACTTTTGAAGGAAAACAATTAAGACTAAAACAACAATACTTCTTTTCAGCCGCAGGCGTTAGAAGTGTTACAAATAAGCATTTTAAGAGATATGGAACTTTGAAGAATTTATCTGAATTTGTTATATTTCATATTAATGATACACATCCAACATTAATAATTCCGGAACTAATGAGAATATTAATGGATGACCATAAATTTGAATGGGACGAAGCTTGGGAAATAACAACTAAATCTGTAGCTTATACAAACCATACAATTCTAGCTGAAGCTTTAGAAAAATGGCCGATTGATATTATGAAACCATTACTACCAAGAATATATCAACTAATTGAAGAAATTAACCGTCGTTTTTGTTTAGAATTATTAGAAAAATACGGTTATGAAAGATCTGATTTCATCAATGATCTTTCAATAATTAATGATGGTGTTGTTAAAATGGCTCATCTTTGTATAGTAGCCGCTTCTTCAGTTAACGGTGTAGCGAAATTACATACAGAAATACTTAAAAAAATTGAAATGAAAAATTGGTATGAAGTATATCCTGAAAAATTCATCAATGTTACTAACGGTATTACACATAGAAGATGGTTGTTACACACAAATAAAGAATTGTCTAGTTTACTTGAAGAATATATTGGGCCGGGATATAAATCAAATCCATTTGAACTTGAAAAAGTATTAGAATATGCAAAAAACAAAGAGTTCCAAGAAAAGTTCTTAGCTGTAAAATTAATTAAAAAAGAACAACTTGCTAAGCGCATCTTTGCAGAACAAAAAATTCAAGTTGATCCTAATTCTATTTTTGATATTCAAGTTAAAAGACTTCACGAATATAAACGTCAATTAATGAATGCTTTACATATTATGTACGTATATAACAAATTAAAAACTGATTCTAAATTCAAGGAAAGCTATGTGCCACATACATTTATCTTTGGTGCAAAAGCAGCAGGATCGTACTTTTTCGCCAAAAAAATTATTAAACTAATTAATACTATTGCCGAAAAAGTAAATAATGATTTTGAAACTAATGAATTCTTAAAAGTTATCTTTGTTGAAAACTATAATGTTAGTTATGCAGAAATGATTATGCCTTCAGCTGATATTTCTGAACAAATATCAACTGCTTCAAAAGAAGCATCTGGAACAGGTAATATGAAATTCATGATGAATGGTGCTCTAACTTTAGGTACACTTGATGGCGCTAATGTTGAAATTCATGAATTAGTTCAAGATGAAAATATATTTATATTTGGTATGGATTCTGAAGAAGTAACAAACCTTTATAGAGATGGTGGATATAATTCACAAGACATCTATAATAACGATACTGAAATTAGAGAATTATTGGAACGATTGATTAATGGGTATTTTGATAAAGTTGACAAAGATGAATTTAAAGAAATCTTTGATAACTTAGTTTATAAAGATAGATACTTTGTGTTAAAAGATTTCCATGATTATCAAAGAGCTCATTCAGAAGCAAATGAAATTTATAAAAACAAAAACTCTTGGGCAGAAAAAGCAATTGTAAATATTGCTAAAAGTGGTATTTTCTCCTCAGATAGATCAATTAATGATTATGCAAAAAAGATTTGGAACGTAAAACCAATAAAAAAGTAAAGGTTGTGCACACAACCTTTTTCTTTTTGGTATAATAGTTATGGTGATAATATGAATAAATGGATAGATTTAACAATTCTTTTAGATAAAAATTATTTGCAATATCCTGGTGATGTTCCTTTTAAAGTTGAAGAAGAGAGAGTTTTCTCTAAAGATAACTTTAATATGAAGAGAATAACAACGAACATGCATATAGGAACACATATAGACGCTCCTAAGCATGTTTTAGACTTAGGTGAAGGTATTGAGTCAATTGATATCAATCAAGTCATAGGGAAAGCTATAGTGCTTGAACCAAGAATTACAAACGGTGTAATAAATACGCTAGATATAATTAATCAATATGATACGGATTATAAAATAGTCATCATTAAAACAAATCATACAGAATATTTGAACACTGATAAATATTATGATTATCCAGCATTTAATCGCGATGTTTTAAATTTTTTAATCAAGAACAATATAGATGTAATAGCATTTGATATGCCATCACCTAAATATGTAGATGAAGAACTTTTAGAAATGCATAAAGATTTACTCTCTAGAAATATTCTAATTGTTGAAAACTTAACCAACTTATCAAAATTAGATAAATGTGTGGATTTTATTGCTTTACCACTCAAAATACAGGGCTTTGATGGCTCTTTAATAAGATGTGTAGCAAAAAACATAGAATTTGATTGACAAATGCAATCATTTTAACTATAATATATTTGATATAAAACTTCGGGGCAGGGTGTAACTCCCTACCGGCGGTCAAAGTCCGCGAGCATTAGCTGATTAGGTGAAATTCCTAAACCGACAGTATAGTCTGGATGAGAGAGTTTTTGACTTTTTTTATTATTTAATGCCCGAAGTTCGAGCATTTTTTTATTTTATAGGAGGTAAAAAATATGTGGATTTACTTCATCGCTGGAACTTCGTTAATAATTGCTTTAGGTTTAATGTTTTACTTAGCAAAAAGTATTGAGAAAAAAAGAAAACATATTGTTTTATCGTTTGTAGCAATACTATTTATTATAGCAGGACTAACTATAGGCTTATTATTGAGTGATGCTGATATTACTGTAACTGATGTAATTTTATTTAATGCTATTATTCTTTTAGTTTATTCGCTTATATTATTGATATTTAAATTGATACAAAACGGAAAAAATACTGAAAAGAAAGTCATGTCTACAAGAAAAATAGCTTTTCTTGGTATAATTATTGGTATAGCTAGTGTTTTAATGCTCTTAGGATTTCCAATCATGCCGATGGCACCATATTTAAAAGTAGAATTATCAGCTTTAATTGTATTTATGACACTTTTATGGTTTGACTTTAAAACAGCTGTAATCGTATCTTTGTTGACAAATATTATCCATTTCTTTATGCCTGGATCAGTACAATTAATACCGTTGTTAGATGAAATGGTTAATTTTTTAGCTACAATGTTATTCCTAGCTCCTACAGCTATATTCTTGAACAAGAAGAATTTAGACAAAGAAAAAAAAGGATTTAGCATATTGCTCTTTACATTAATAGGTTTTGTTTCAACCGTGGTATTAATGGTATTATTTAATCAATATATTAATTTACCTTTAGTTTATAATATTCAAATGTCTTTTAATGAAGTAGTTGCAATTTTTGGAATATTTAATATAATTAAATGGGGAATAAATGTTTTAGTAATAAATTTAACTTGGAAACGTTTCTATGTATTACGTTCCAATCTATAAGGATGGTAAATAAACTTGAAAAAAATACTGCTAGCTTTAATACTAATGTTCGCATTAGTTGGCTGTGATAATCAAACAACAACAGTAATTTCATATCCTGAAATGAGTTATTTAAGTTTCTCTGGATTTATTATATATGATGCAGATGAACAACTTATTCAAGAAGAAGATGTATATTATATATATTATTATGGAAATAATTGTTCAGCTTGTTATAATATTAAAAATGAAGCATTATACACAATTGAATTTCTTGATGAAAACACAGTATATTTTGTAAAGATATATACGTCAGGTGATATTCACGAAGATATACCATTAGAAGGAACGCCATCTTTAGTGAGAATCATTAATGGAGAAGTTGATGAAGTCTTTACAGGTGGAACAAAAGTATTAGGTGCCCTACACGAGTTAAGTTAAACCGTGTAGGACTTTTTTTATTTCCGGATGTATTTGTAAATGTTGAGAACGATTAATACCTTCAAAGAAATAACTATTCTTGCTTTGGTAACTCGTACTACCAGTTCTTGAATAACCAATTGTTTCTGAAACAATTTCAGGGACAACGTTTATATTATTAGAAAATACATATCTTTTTATAACACTTCCTGAATACCTAAAATTAGTAGGTGTTTTTATTTTTACTACAGTGCTATTTTTCCTTTGTGTTATTTTAGCGTCATCAATATTTTCAAAATTATACCAAAAAACAAAATCATTGAAGTAATTTTTAATTCGATCTGGATCAGCTTCGTGTTTCGCTATATTATATTTAGAATTATAACTGATAGCGTATTTCTCAGTCAAATAGATTTCTTCTTTTTTATGGTAATCATAAATATAGTAGATTTTATCATAATTTGTTGTATCTCTATCAATTACCATATAAATTTTAGGCTTTTTAGTTAAACTGGCAATGCCTATTACTAGAAAAAGTATTGATATTGAAAGAAACACACCAATAAATGGATAGAAGAATGCATTGTATGCAGATTCTCCGAAATTTACCATATCTCCATTTATTTCGATAGGGGATTTAGTAAAATAAAGAACTATAAATATAATTGGCATTGGTAAAAAACTTCCAGTTAGAATAAACATAACAAGAGATAAAAGTTTGTTTTTCTTTTTGATAGTGCAGGTTGAAAGGTTTGAAAAATCAAAACCTAGGCTGTTTATTTTCATATATTCAACTCCTTTATTGAATATTGTAACAAAAAAAGAGATTTTTTGAAATTCATATTCATAAAACCTCTTTTAAATGGTAGAATAATTATATATAAATATATAAAAGGCGTGAAACTATGAATACGATTAAAATCGACAAATATTTTAAAGGCATGATTGCGAACAGAGGATTAAGCGGTATTGAAACCGAAAACACTATTTTTGCATTTTTAGCAGCTTCAAATAGATCATATTATGGAATCAGTTGTGACCTGAATTTATCAAGAGATAATGAAATTATTGTTACATTTGATGACACATTACTAAGGTTAGGCTTATTAAATTTGTATATACCAAGTTTTTCCTATGACGAATTGAAAAAATTCTCTTTGGTTGACAGAAAAACATCAAATTTAGATGCAAACTTATTCATTCCAAAATTGACTGATTTTTTACCAATTTGTAAATCTTATAGAAAAATTGGTTTTTTAAATTTTGGTGATAGTCTAAAATTAGAAAGTATTGATAAAATTCTTGAGTATGTTGAAGACTACTATGATTTAAGAAAAATAAATTTTTTATCTAAAAACAAAAAACAATTATTATATTTAGCAAAAAAAGTAAGTAATAATAATATTTTTTATGATACAAATAAAATCAATGAAGATGACTTCGATTTTTGTAAAAACAATGGATTTAATATTAATATTGAGTCTAATCATGTTACTAAGGATATAGTTAAAGATATGCATTTAGTAGGACTAAAAGTTAGTACTGGAGTTGTGAATGATAAAGAATTAGCTGAAAAACTAATTATCCATGATGTGGATTATGTCTTCACAGATATTTTAGAATGAGTTTACTAGTAATAGGAGCTTGTAATATTGATATTATAGGCAAATCTCATAAGAAATTAATAAACAGTGAATCTAACATAGGCAAAGTGAGCATATCATTAGGGGGCGTAGCTAAAAACATAGCTAATAATCTCTATAATCTTGGAGCCGATGTTAGTTTTCTTACTTTATTGGGAAACGATAATTTCGCTGACATGCAAAGAAGTGAATTAGATAAAATAGGTATTGATTATCATAACTCTTTGTTAAGAGATGTAACCTCATCAACATATTTAGCTGTTCATGATTTCAATGCAGATTTAAATGTAGGAATTAATGATATGAAAAACATTGAAGCTTTGACACCAAATGACTTTTACGAGTTAGATAGTGTTATAGAATCATTTGATACATTAGTCTTTGATACTAATTTATCTGAAGAAACATTAATTTATCTAATTGGTAAATACAAACATAAAACTATTTATGTTGACGGTGTTTCACAATCTAAGGTAGTACGAATTGCAAAAGTAATCAAACATATTGATTTGTTGAAGATTAATCAGTATGAACTAAATTCAATACTAAAAATAGAGAATTGTGATATAATCTCTGGTGTAAAGCAGTTATTAAATCTTGGATTAAAAAGTTGTATTGTCTCTCATTCTGATGAGCCAATAACCTACAATATTCAAGATAATATTTATCAAAGTGATATTCATGAAATAAAGAATATATTAAGCACCATGGGCGCTGGAGACGCCTTATTCTCAGGAACTATATATTATTTAGTTAAGGGAAAAAACATGCATGATGCTGTTAATTTTGGGAAAATTGTTGCTGATAAAACTTTAGAAGTTTATGAAGCATGCAATAAGGATATAAAAAAACTCATTAATTTATAGGAGGATTTCTTATGAATAAAACAGTTGAATTGATTCTTAAGAGGAGAAGTGTTAGAAACTTCTTAGATAAAATGATCTCTGAAGAAGAATTACAAACTATCATTAAATGTGGATTATATGCGCCAAGCGCTAAAAATCGACAAAACTGGCATTTTACTGTCATTAAAGACAAAGAAAAGATTGATGAAATTAGTCAGCGAGCAGTTGAAGGTATGAAGAAAATCGGTTTGGAAAAAGCCGACGATTGTCATATTTTTTATCACGCCCCATTAGTGATTGTGATAAGTTCAAAGCTTGAAGGTTATTCAGAAATCAATGCTGGATGTGTTGTTGAAAATATGGCTATCGCAGCTAAATCTATGGGGATTGGCTCATGCATAATAGGCCAAACAAGATATTTATATCAACAAGCGCCTAAGGCTGATGTTAATAGTCTCTTAAAGATTCCAAATAACTATGAACATGATGTGTCAATATGTTTTGGATATCCAAATGAAGAGGAAAAAGATGCTCACCCAAGAAAAGAAAAAGTAGTTGATTATATACTTTAATACTTTTGATGGATTTCAAAAGTATTTTCTATGAAAGGAAAAATGTTATGTGGAAAGATATTTATAAATCATGGTTGAATTATAAAAAACTAGATAGTTTTGTTAGAAAAGACTTAGAAGGAAAAACAGATAAAGAATTAGAAGATATGTTTTATACTAACTTATCATTTGGTACTGGAGGTATGAGAGGCATTTTAGGTGCGGGAACAAATCGCTTAAATATATATACTATAAGAAGAGCTAATAACGGATTGGCGCAATATTTAGTGAAAACATATGATAAAGATCAATTATCAAGAGGCGTAGTTATTGCTCATGATAATAGATTAATGTCTAAAGAGTTTTCAAAAGAGTCAGCTAGAGTTTTAGGCGCTTATGGAATAAAATCATATTTATTCCACGATCTAAGACCTACTCCGGAGTTAAGCTTTGCTGTAAGAGAAACAAAAGCTCTTGCAGGAATAGTTATTACAGCTAGTCATAATCCACCAAATTATAATGGATATAAAATCTATGATGAACATGGATGTCAATATACACCTAGATATGCTAATGAAATTATAGAATATGTTAATGAAACAGAGGATTTATTTTCAATAAAAGCTACTGAATTTACTGATTTATTATCCAATGATTTGATTGAATTTCTCGGAGAAGAAACAGACAAATCCTATCTTGATCATGTTAAAACATTGAGTGTTCATCCTGGTGGTAAAAAACCATTAAATATTGTATTTACACCTTTACATGGAACTAGTGGATATTTAGGAGAAAGATTACTAAGGGAATGTGGATATTTAGTTCATCCTGTTAAAGAACAAATGGTTAATGATCCATACTTTTCTACAGTTAAGTCTCCAAATCCTGAAGATAAAGCTGTTTTTGAACTATCAGAAAAACTTGGGAATACATTAAATGCTGAATTACTAATCGCTACTGATCCTGATGGTGATAGATTAGGTATTGGTGTTTTACATAATTCAGAATATGTATATTTAAATGGAAATCAAACCGGAGCTTTAATGATTTACTATTTACTTAATGAAAAGCGAAAACAAGGGACATTACCTGAAAAGGGAATAGTATTTAATACGATCGTTACTTCGAATTTAGGTGCTGAAATAGCTCGCTCATTTGATATGGATGTATTTTCAACATTGACTGGTTTTAAGTTCATTGGAGAACAAGCGAGGTATTTAGAAAAAGAAGATAGAGAGTTTGTCTTTGGTTATGAAGAATCTTATGGCTATGTTGTTAAAGACTTTGTTAGAGATAAAGACTCACTACAAGCTATGCTTCTAATTTCCGAAGTTGCTACATTCTATAAAAATACAGAAAATAAAACTCTATATGATAAATTAATGGATATTTTTAAAGAATATGGATATTACTATGAAGGTTTAAAAAATATACATTTATTAGGAAAAACTGGCCAAGAAACAATTGAGAAGATTATGAATGAATTCCGTCAAAATTCTCTATCAGTATACCTTGGGAAAAAAGTAACTATAAAAGAAGATTTCTTATTATCAAAACGATATATTAATGGTAGCGTTGAAAAAATAGAATTGCCTGAATCAAATGTTATGAAATTTATCTTAGAAGATAAATCTTGGTTTGTTCTAAGACCTTCAGGGACTGAACCTAAATTAAAGATTTATGCAGGTGTAATTGGTAAATCTTTAGAAGATGCACAAAACAAAGTCCAAGAACTTTTAGAAGGAATTAATAAGATAGTAGAAAAGGTACAGTAAAATGTGGAAATATATTATAGCAATAGGAATAATAGTCTTAATAGTATTTTTATATGTATATACATATGTATTAAATGTTAATACTGAAAAGCCAGAAGGCTGCGAAGATTTAGAATGCACAAGCTGTAAAACAGATAGTTGTTCTCATAGGAAGTAAATATGATTGGAAATGATTGGGATGAAATTCTTGAAACTGAATTTCAAAAGCCTTATTTTGTTGAACTAAATAATTTAATAAAAAATGATTACGAAAAGCATACTTGTTATCCTAGGATAAACCAAGTATTTGATGCTTTTCGTTTATCTTCATATAAGAATACTAAAGTATTAATTTTGGGACAAGATCCTTATCATAATCCCAACCAAGCTATGGGTTTGGCGTTTTCTGTTCCCAAGGGTGTTAGAGTACCACCATCTCTTGTAAATATTTATAAAGAATATAAAAGTGATCTAGGTTTTGAAATACCAAATTCTGGAGATTTAACAAAGTGGGGAAAACAAGGCATATTACTTTTGAATGCTATTTTATCTGTTAGAGAAAACCAACCACTCTCTCATAAAGATTATGGTTGGATAACTTTTACTGATGAAATTATTAAGTTTTTGAATAAAAAAGATACACCTGTTATTTTTGTTTTATGGGGTAGCTTTGCTAGAAGTAAGAAGAAACTAATAACAAACAATAAACATTTGATAATTGAGAATGTACATCCATCGCCTTTATCTGCTTATAGAGGATTTTTAAATTCTAAACCATTTACAAAAATTAATGATTTTTTAGTATCTACTAATCAATTGCCAATTGATTTTAAGTTAAAGGAGTAGTATGAAAGAATTAAAACTAAGAAAAACAATACTGGCTTCGTTGCTTATAGCGATAGGTATTGTTTTATCACAATTTGTATCAATAACTTATCCACCAAATAATGCAATTATTAGGTTTGGTGTTGGCTATTTACCATTAATAGTAATAAGCATTATTTTAGGGCCGAAAATTGGTTTTGGTTCAGCCATTATCCAAGATGTTTTAGGATATTTTGTATATATGTTAGTGTTTGGATCTAGTGGACCGTTCTTTCCAGGATTTACTATAAATGCGATTTTTTACGGTGTTATACCTGGATTGGTATATAACTTAATATTAAAAGAAAAGAAGATATTCAACTATATTAATTTCACTCTGTTATTTGTGCTTATTGCATTAGGAATATATGGGTTAGTGGATATGCCAAATATTTTAAATTCTATAAATAGTGAAATTGATTTTAGTCCTGTATTTATATATTCAATGTTGGTTCTTGGAGAGATAGGACTTATAAGCATTCTTGTTTTTGTATTTAAGAAACGAAAAGAAGATGATAAATCTCACAGAATTATTTTCAGTGTAATTATTTGTCAGATAGTTGTTGCTTTATTATTAACACCATTGTGGGTTAGTATTCTGTATGGTATTCCTTTTTGGGCACAGTTGCCTTTAAGGGTTGTAAAAACACCTATTGAAATCTTTATTTACTCATTTTTATTAATTGAAATTATCAGGGTATTAAATTTATATATGCTAAGAGAACAATAAAAAAAAGTCGAATTTATTTCGACTTTTATTTTTAATTAAAATTCAATAACTTTAACTTCTCCAGCACCTAAATGGAAATATATTTTACCATCAGGTGAGAAATCGTGATAGTCTCTACCAAATTCATAGGTAGAATATAGTAACTTACCTGAATTATTTAAATTCTTAGCTGCTTTTCTAAGTTTGTCAATTGAGGCATTACATTCTATGTCATTATAAACATTTGAATTAGCTACAACGAGTAAACATTTTTTTGTTTTTTTGTTATAGTATGAAACACCAATTGCTGGTGTATCAAATTCGTTAAAGTAAATAGGTAGATAACAGTCTAAATCTGTAATTTGATCTAACCAAGCATTACGAATTTTCTTAATACCACTTAAATGATCAGCTAATTCCCAACGATTTTCATTTAGATAATGAATTGCATATTTATCAAATAATGCAAGTTTCCCATAATATAAGTCATCTTGCGGTAATTTGAATTTGTCTGCGCTAGTACAATCTACACCTGTATTCATGGGTTGTGTTTCATATACTTCTTGTCCTGAATTAATGAAAGGAACTAAGTTTGGTAACAACATATTTAACGTAGTTGTTAATCTAGCTAATTTTTTACCACCATCTCTACCTGCTATTCTAGCTGTATCATGTGTTTCTGCACAAGCAAACATTGGTAAGACTATATCCTTTGCGCTATATATGAATTTATGGAGTTTCTTTTCCCATATTCTAGGTTCCATCCAGAAACCATTACCGATAATAATATTATATCCTGATTCTTTAGCTTTTATTGCATTGCCCGGATTTAATTCTTCAGCTATAAATGCGAAATTAGGATCAACATTTCTTGCTTTATTTATGATTCTTTGTAATAGTTTTGTTGGTAGTGCATGTCCCATATCTATTCTAGCACCATCAATACCATATGTGTTTTGATAATGAGGGATAATATTAACTAATGTATCCCATAATTCTAGGTTTGGTTTCTTACCTGGAAACAGATTAGATTTAATAGTATCAAATAAAATATAAGGATTTGTTTTTTTACCATGTAAATATTTTAAGTTTTCTTTTGGATGATCCATAAACATTCTAAAAAATGTCACATCAGTCCATGGGGGCTGTACATCATTTATGTGGTCACTAAATGCAGGAGCCACCTTTAAATCAAATGATTTTTCAATGTTTTCTATTAAATTACCATCTTGTTTTAATACTTCATTAAACAATGCTTCATTTTTTTCTTTTGGATTCATTTGGAACATATTGATATGTCTCAAAACATCTTTAGATGAATACACTTTTTCCATGTATTTTGATTCTGGTGATAATGTGTTGTTTAATCCTTCTACATAAGGTACACGGTATGTACTTGCTTCACTAGCTTTAATCCAATAGAACCAATCAGGATGGTCCTTGATTAGGTCATTTTCCACTGAATTAGTTCTAGGGATTATATCGATTACAACTCTCATATCAAGTATATGACAAGCTTCAACTAAAGCTTGAAATTCTTCTTCAAGAGTCATTTCATTTCCGGTCATACTATCTTTAAGATTTGGATCCAAATCAAAGAAGTTAGCTATACCATATGGCGAACCTAGTTCTCCTTTTTTATCTTTTAAAGAAAACCGAGAAATTGGTAGAAGATAAAGCGTATCTACTCCCATTTTTTTAAGTAATGGTAATAGGGCAAGTGTTTTAACAAAAGTACCCGTTTCTTTAATATCGTTAAAGTTTGATAAGTCTAAAGAAAATGAACGGTCATGATCCCAGGCTGAACTTGTTCGAATCATTGTAGAGTATAAAACTGATTTTCTAACCCAGTCGCCTCCTAGTTCTCCAACTTGTAATTTTTGTTTTTTTATAGAAGACAGTGATTTGTGATAATCATTTTGTTTTTCTTTATTTGGAAGAATATAATCTGCAATTAAACTAGAGTAAAATTTGTATGGGTTCACTAGCAATTCTTGACTAGGTATCTTTCGTAACTCTTTTCCTTCATAGTTCCAAGCATTCCATAGGTCTGGAATAGCATAGTTGATATTACCTTTCTTAACTTTTCTAATTAGCACTTTACTAAGTTTTTCTAATTTTGACAAAGCCATATTTATCACCTCTTTCTAATTATAACAAATCTATGTCAGAAAAACTTGTAGTTTTTTAAATGTGTAAGTGTTTACAGTACAATCATTATTCTTTAAAATACTATAAATATATAGTATAATACTACGGTGAGGTGAAAGTAATGAAAAAACCTGTGATATTAATAATTATGGATGGTATAGGTATAGGGCCTGTTGGTTCTGGTAATGCTTATGAAATCGCAAAGAAACCTAATTTAGATAGATTATTTAAAAAATACCCTAACATAGAATTAGAAGCTTCTGGGGAAGCTGTTGGATTACCTGCAGGACAAATGGGAAATTCAGAAGTAGGACATATGAATATGGGAGCTGGTAGAATTGTCTATCAATCTCTAACAAGAATTAACAAAGCTGTTAGAGAAAACAAATTCGCAACAAACCCGGCTTATCTATATGCATTTAAAAACACAATGACAAAAAACTCAAAACTTCATTTATTTGGTTTATTATCAGATGGTGGCGTACATTCACATATAAAACATTTTAAATCAATGTTAAAGACTGCAAAAGACGTTGGTGTTGAAACAGCCTATGTACATGCATTTCTAGATGGTAGAGATGTTGACCCGAAATCTGGGGCTACATTCATCAGAGATTTAGAAGCATATATGACAGAAATAAACTTTGGTAAGATAGCTACTGTTTCTGGAAGATATTATGCAATGGACCGAGATAAAAATTGGGATCGTATTCAATTTGCATATGATTCAATGGCTTTTGGTAAGGCGCCATTACATTCAAATGCTTCAGAAGGCGTTGAATTATCTTATAAAGAAGAAGTAACTGATGAATTTGTTAAACCATTTGTTGTTGATAAAAAAGGACTTGTTGAATCAAACGACTCAATCATTTTTATGAATTTTAGACCTGATAGAGCAATCGAAATTTCTACTGCTTTTTCAAATCCAAAAGCATTAGAAGGAAAACTAAATACAGAAAATGGTCCAGAAAACATTACCTATGTATCAACAATGAAATATTCTGATTCTGTTAAAGGTGAATTAGCATTTGAATTAAATAATTTGACGAATATGTTTGGTGATTATGTTTCCGAACAAGGATTATATCAATTAAGAATAGCTGAAACTGAAAAGTATGCACATGTAACATTCTTCTTCGATGGTGGTGTAGATAAAGATATCAAAAACGCTAAGCGTGTATTAATTCCAAGTCCAAAGGTTCCAACATATGATATGCAACCAGAAATGAGTGCGTATAAGATTACTGAAGCTGTGTTGAAAGAATTAGACTCTGGTATTCATGATGTTATAATATTAAACTTTGCTAATGGAGATATGGTTGGTCATACAGGTGTTATATCTGCGGCTGTTAAAGCTGTTGAAACCGTTGATGAATGCGTTGGTAAAGTTGTAGATAAAGTATTAGAACTTGGCGGTGTAGCTTTAGTAACTGCGGACCACGGAAACTGTGAAAAAATGTTGAATGAAAGAAATAAACCATTTACTGCACATACAACTAATTTAGTACCATTTATTGTTACTAAAGAAGATGTAACACTAAGAAAAACTGGTAATCTAGGAGATATCGCTCCTACAATGCTAAAATTATTGAAACTGGATAAACCAGTTGAGATGACAGGAGAATCATTAATTGTCTAAATATAATAAAAAATTAAAAGATATAAAACTAAAAGACTTAGTTTTTGTTATACTATATGGTGTAGTAATATCTATATTGTTAGGTATTGCATTAGGATTTATCGATTACTATATAAGAAGTTATATCAATTTCTCCTTAGCAATACTAATGTTTTTCTTTTCTGCACAATATATCGGTAGAACTGTTAGAAAACAGTATGAAATACCGCATATATTATATATAGTAATAACTGGAATATTCTTAGTATTCCAAGCAATTATAATCTATGGTTTACCTTTTATTTATACAATAGCTCAACAGTATGAAGATATTACAATAGTTCTTGATTTAAGAATGTATTTACAATATTTCTTATTGTTGATAACATCAGTATTTACTAATTTTAGTTTTAACTATGTTTTAATGTTCCTTATTATTGCCGTTGGTACATATGTAGGAATCAGTAAAACATATTAAAAAATATAAAAAATTCTAATATTTAGAGAAAAGGAGATTTAAATTATGCCAAATATTACTAATATTTATGCAAGAGAAGTATTGGATTCTAGAGGGAATCCTACAGTTGAAGTAGAAGTATTTACAGAATCAGGTTCTTTCGGTAGAGCAATCGTTCCGAGTGGAGCTTCTACTGGTGAACACGAAGCAATAGAACTTAGAGACGGAGACAAAGCAAGATACTTAGGAAAAGGTGTTTTACAAGCAGTTAAGAACGTTAATGAAATTATTGCTCCAAACTTAATTGGATACGATGTAACTTTCCAAACATCAATTGACAAAATTATGATAGATTTAGACGGAACTCCAAATAAGTCAAAATTAGGTGCTAACGCAATCTTAGGTGTATCTTTAGCTGTTGCTAAAGCAGCTGCTGATTTTGTTGGACTACCACTTTATTTATATCTAGGTGGATTTAACGCTAAACAATTACCAACACCAATGATGAATATCATAAACGGTGGATCTCACGCAGACAACAACGTAGACTTCCAAGAATACATGATTATGCCTGTTGGCGCTAAATCATTTAAAGAAGCTTTAAGAATGGGTGCTGAAGTATTCCATAACTTAAAAACAGTTTTAAAAGGATATGGTTTCAACACAGCTGTAGGAGATGAAGGCGGATTCGCTCCAAACTTAGATTCTAATGAAGCTGGTATTAAAGTAATTATTGAAGCAATTGAAAAAGCTGGATATGCTCCTGGTAAAGATGTTTTAATCGCAATGGACGTAGCTGCATCAGAATTCTATAATAAAAAAACTAAATTATATGAATTAAAAGGTGAAGGTAAAGAATTAAACGTAGATGAAATGGTTAAATTTTATACTGAATTAGTTGATAAATACCCAATTATCTCAATTGAAGATGGACTAGATGAAAATGACTGGGATGGATGGAAAGTATTAACAGATGCTTTAGGTAAGAAAATTCAATTAGTTGGTGATGACATATTTGTTACTAACACCGAAAAATTAGCTAAAGGTATTAAAATGGGAGTTTCAAACTCAATTCTTATTAAAGTAAACCAAATCGGAACTTTAACTGAAACTTTTGACGCTATTGAAATGGCTAAAAGAGCTGGATTTACTGCAGTTGTTTCTCATAGATCTGGTGAAACTGAAGATACTACAATTGCTGATATTGCAGTTGCTACAAATGCTGGACAAATCAAAACTGGATCATTATCAAGAACTGATAGAATCGCTAAATATAACCAATTATTAAGGATCGAAGAAGAGCTAGAAGAAGTTGCTGAATACAAAGGATTAGCTTCTTTCTACAATTTAAAATAAAAATTTTTAATAAACATAAAAAAAACATGTTTTTGGGTCTTCCAAAAACATGTTTTTATGGTATAATAATACAGAACGAAATAGTGTCTTATTTCTATTAGGAGGTAAATTATGACAGCATTACATTGGATATTGTTTGCACTATCACTTATATTGATCGCTTTAGTAATGATTCAAGAGTCTAAAGATGATGTTAAAAATACATTCTCGGGTGAAAAATCAGATTTATTTAAGAATCAAAAACAACGAGGATCAGAATTATTGATGACAAGAGTAACAATTGGAGTTTCAGCTGCATTTGTTATTATATCAATTTTAGCATTAGCTCTTTAAGAACACATTACGTGTTCTTTTTTATTTCCAGGAAGGAGGTTTTTGAATGAAAGATTCAGTTTACAATTTAATTAAGAAGGTATCTCTTAAAGATAGGTCTTTGATTTCTATTGCAAGTCACTTAAAAATTGATTCAGAAGCCGGATTTCAAGATCTTACCAAAACATTGCACAGTTTAACAAGTGATGGCTTGATTTACAGGGATAAAGATGGAAATTATAATGTTCATGAAGAAGAAACTATAGTAAAAGGAAAGCTTGACTTAAAACAAGCCGGTTTTGGTTTTATTATCGTTGATGATGGACAATATCCTGATATCTATATATCAAGACAACATAAAGGTACCGCAATGGATAAAGACTATTGTTTAGTTGAAGTTATTAGAGAAAAATCTCGCGGTAAGTTCGAAGGAAAAATACTTAAGGTTTTAGAACGAAGTGTTACAAGCATTGTTGGAGAATATTACGAAGGGCAAGTATTCCCTAAGAACTATTCAAATGATGTAGTTTATAAATTGAAAAGAAATGATCAATTAAAATTAAAAAACCATCAACTAATAAAGGCTAAGATTACTAAATATGGAAGATCATACATCAAAGAATGTTCTTTGATCGAAGTCTTAGGTACTATTGGTGATAAAGGTCTTGAAATAAAAGAAATAATAAGTAGACATAATCTTATACACGAATTCTCTGAAGAAGAAATAAATTTTGCAAGAAATGTTGAATCAGAGATTAATGTAGATGACTTAGAAAACAGAGTTGATTTAAGGAAAGAAAAAATCTTCACTGTTGATGGTGAATACACCAAAGATATTGATGATGCAATATCAATTAAGAAACGCAATGGAAATTACATTCTAGGCGTTCATATTGCTGATGTAAGCTATTATGTTACAGAAGGCTCAGTATTAGATAAGTGCGCTTATAAGCGCGGTACATCCGTATATTTGGCTAATGAAGTTATACCAATGTTACCAAGAGAACTATCAAACGGAATTTGCTCGCTAAATCCTAAAGTAGATCGTTTTACATTATCATGTGAAATGGAAATTACAGATAAAGGTGAAGTAGTTAATTATTCAATCTACCCTTCAGTAATTAACTCAATGTATAAGATGACTTATACAAACGTTAATAAAATTCTTGAAGATGATAAAGAAAAACTAGAAGAATATAGTGATATCGTCAAAGATGTTAAACTAATGCATGAACTTAAAAATATTTTAAATGCTGTAAGAGAAAAAATGGGTTCTATTAACTTTGAAACCATTGAACCTAAGTTTATTTTCGATGATGAAGGAAATATTGAAGACTTAAAAATCAGAGAAAGACAAGATGCAGAAAAACTAATTGAAGAATTTATGTTAGTCGCAAATCAAGTAGTAGCTACACATATATTCAATCAAAAATTACCATTTATATATCGTATTCATGAATTGCCTAATCAACAAAAACTTACATATATTCTAAATTTCCTTGAAAGACTAGGATATGCAAAAGATGTAGATGATAATGTTGATCAATTCAATTTCCAACAAATACTTAATAATGTTGAAGGAACTTTATATGAAAAAGTAATAACAACATTATTATTAAGATCAATGGCTAAAGCTAGATATTCAAGAGATAATGTAGGACATTATGGATTAGCCTTTGATAATTATACACATTTTACGTCTCCAATAAGAAGATATCCAGATTTAATAGTTCATCGTTTCTTAAGAAGATATGTCTTTAACGGAAGCAAGTTATTTGATGATGAATTAAAAGCTAAATTAGATGATATATCTGTTCAAGCTTCGATTACAGAAAGAGAAGCAATGATCTGTGAACGTGAAGTTATGGATATGAAAAAAGCTGAGTACATGGAACCATTTGTTGGGGATACATTTACAGGTATTATCTCTTCTGTTCTTAAGTTTGGGATGTTCGTAGAACTACCAAATACGGTAGAAGGATTAATACATATAAGCAACTTTGATGAAGAAATGGAGTACAGTGAAACAACCCTATCTCTAGTTGGAAAATCAACTAAAAAAGAGTATACTATAGGTGAGGAAGTACAAGTGAAATTAGTTAAAGTAAACCGTCTATTAGGAAAGATTGATTTTGAAATAGTTTAAGGAGGTGGATAATATGAAACTTTTAACCAACAACAAGAAAGTAGCACATGAATATTTTATATTAGAAACCTATGAATGTGGTATTGTCCTTAAAGGAACCGAAATCAAGTCTATTAGACAAGGTAAGTTTTCTATAAAAGAAAGTTTTGTAAAAGTTAGGAATTCTGAAATGTATATTACCAATATGAACGTAACTAAATATGATCATGGTAATATATTTAATCATAAAGAAGATAGAGACAAAAAATTATTAATGGGTAAAAGAGAAATAATTAAGTTAGGGCAAAAAGTAAAACTAGAAGGTTTAACTTTAGTTCCTACCAAAGTTTATTTAAAAGAAGGTTTATGTAAAGTTGAAATAGCTTTGTGTAAAGGTAAGAAACTTTACGATAAACGTCAAACCCAAAAAGAGAAGGATGTTGAAAAACGACTTCAAAAAATTATTTATTAGGGGCTGTTCTGGATTCGACAGGGTAGTGCGGGTTTAATAAGCATGCCATCGGTAGATGTAAAATTGCAAGGTTAATATAACCGGAAACACAAATTACGCTTACGTAGCTTAAGAAGAAGCTATGGATTCACTTAGTGGTGCCTATTACACTTCTTGAATTTCAGATAATAGGATAGCATTACCGTCTGCATTCTTAAGATTGTAGTGTAAAACTAATAAGGATAGATTTATAGTAGTGTGTTGGCTGACAGCTATACTTCGAAACAAAAATAGTTAACTAAGCATGTAGAAAATTAAATGATCGGCTATTTTGGACAGGGGTTCAAATCCCCTCAGCTCCACCAAATAGACATGAAATAGCTTCCAAAAGTTGGAGATATGGTATACTAACTATACCACTCTGATGAAGGGAGCTTTTTTTATTTATGAGACTAACATTAAAGCAAAAGATGATGATGTGTGAAGAGCATGTAATAAAAAGAATATCAATATCTCATGCATCAGAGATGTATGGAGGATATGATATAGGAAATTTAAAATATCTTATCAATATATACAAAAGATATGGAAGAGATGCTTTTTTGAACAGAGAGAATGGAGTATACAAACGAGATACGAAGT
>Ga0307928_10000134_pt1 | contig 46256 bp, 47 predicted proteins | sample AceLakmetagen232_FD_201815 | JGI IMG/M metagenome (GOLD analysis project Ga0307928, IMG submission 201815) | Saline water microbial communities from Ace Lake, Antarctica - #232 | ecosystem: Environmental > Aquatic > Non-marine Saline and Alkaline > Saline | place: Antarctica: Ace Lake...
GAACGATTTCATGGTTGCTCAAATTCATTAAGGACAAACTGCAATAGAGAGATATCTTTTGCGAGGGACCACAGTGTCTCTCGCTTTATTTTTTTCAATTTTCTGATACAATAGAAGAATGATTAATCAACGATAAATTATTAATATAATTTTATGAAATTATCAATTGTTATCCCTGCTTATAATGAAGAAAAGCGTTTGCCAAAAACACTTAGTTTTATCAATACTTATTTGCAAAAACAAAACTATGATTACGAAATAGTAGTTGTCAGTGATGGTTCTAAAGACAATACCGCTCAAGTTATAAAAAACTTAGAATCTAAAATTCCTAATTTACGGTTGATTGATAATAAAGAGAATCACGGAAAAGGATTTGTGGTTAAACAGGGGATGCTTGAGGCAGAAGGGGATTATAGATTATTTACAGACGCAGACAATTCTACTTCTGTTGATCAGGTAGAAAAAATGTGGCCATGGTTTGAAAAGGGCTTTGATGTTGTTATTGGTTCTAGGGATGTCAAGGGGGCAATTCTTGATCCGCCACAGCCATGGATAAGAAAAGTTATCTTTGGAGACAGCTTTAAGTTAATTAGAAAGTTTATTATTGGACTTTGGAACATTCAAGATACTCAATGTGGATTCAAGGGTTTTTCTGCAAAATCAGCACAAGATATTTTTTCCAAGGTAAAAACAGATGGTTTTAATTTTGATGTTGAAAGCTTAATTTTAGCAAGACGATTGGGTTATAAAATAAAAGAAATTCCGGTAAAATGGATAAATGATTTAGAAAGCAAAGTTAAGCTCAAAAATATTGTTAAAATGTTTTTGGATTTAATTAAGCTTAGAAAAAATTTAATTTTAGGTAGATATGCTAAAAGATAAAAAACCAAAGATTCCTTCAGAACTTCGTTTTTCTTTAATATCCGGCGATTGGGTTGTTATTGCTACTGGAAGGGCTCAAAGACCAGAAACTTTTAAAAAAGAGAAGAGGATAATAAAAGTAGTGCCCAAAAAAGATTGCTTTTTTTGCAACATTGAAACACAATTACCGCCACTTCTAATTTCTCGCAAAGGAAAATTTAAATTATATTTTTATCAGAATGGAAAAAGTAAAAAACCCGATATTCCTAAAGATTGGACAGTCATTGTTATTCCAAACAAATATCCTGCTTTTTCACAGGAAAGTGAATTTGATATTAGAAAGAAGGGGATTCATTCTCTTATGAACGCCTATGGTTCAGCTGAAGTTGTGGTAACTAGAGATCACACTCGTCAGATAGCAGAATTTAATCTTGAAGAAATTAAGGAAGTATTGGATGTCTATCAAGCTAGATATGTGGAATTAATGAAAGAACCACACTTCAACTATATTTCTATTTTTCATAATCATGGAGTTGAAGCAGGGGCCTCTGTTTCTCATCCACATTCTCAGATTATTGCCACGCCCGTGCTTGATCCCAAGATTAAAAGGAGTTTAGCTGGAGCAAAAGAATATTACAAGCATCACAAAAAGTGCGCTTACTGTTTAATGAACGAAGATGATAGAAAGAATAGAAAGCGTTTAATATTTGAAAACAAGGAATTTTTGGTCATTTGTCCTTTTGCCTCTACCTCTGCTTTTCAAATTTCTATTACTCCGAAGGAACATTCTCCTTATTTTGAAAGGATTACAGATGAACAAAAAAAATATTTAGCCGAAGCGTTTTTCGTTGCGCTAAGAAAACTCAATAAAGGGTTAGATGACCCTTCTTATAACTTTTATTTACACACTGCGCCTTGTGACGGTAGAGATCATAATTATTATCATTGGCATTGGGTAATCGCGCCAAAAACATCTATTTTGGCTGGCTTTGAATTGTGCACTGGCATAGAGATTTCAACAATTGAGCCAGAAAAAGCAGCAGAGTATTTAAGAAAACAAACGATTTAATAATTTAGTAATGAAAATTCTAATTATTGCCAATTGGAAATGTAATCCTTCTTCTTTAATTTGTGCTAAGAAGCTTTTTTCGGATATAAAAAAGGGATTGCAAGAAAAACAAAATACAGAAATAATTATTTGTCCCCCCTTTACTTATATTCACGATTTAAGTGTGATGGCTGGAAAGAAAATAAAGATAGGGGCTCAAAATGTTTTTTGGGAAGAGGGAACCCATACTGGAGAAGTGTCGGCTAAGATGCTCAAAAATATGGGATGTAAGTATGCGATTATAGGACATAGCGAGAGAAGAGCGATGGGAGAGACAAATGAATTAGTTAATAAAAAAATAAAGGCTTGTTTGGCCCAGAAGATTATTCCTATTTTTTGTATAGGAGAAAGCTCGCAAGAAAAAGAAGCAGAGGAAACCTTCCAAGTTTTACAAACTCAAATTCAAGAAGGATTAGAGGGTATTAGCCGTAATCAGGTTGAGAAGATAATAATTGCCTACGAACCGCTTTGGGCAATTGGTACAGGAAAAAATTGTGCTTATGACGAGGCAATGAGCATAAATCTTGTAATTAAGAAAACCCTGGCGAAAACTTATAATAAAGGATTATCCAAGAAAATTAAAATTATTTATGGAGGAAGTATTAATTTTTCCATTATTGAAGGATATATTAAAGAATCAATGATGGATGGAGTTCTTGTGGGAGGAGCGTCGCTTAAAGCAAAAGAGTTTATTGCTATTTTGAATAAGTTTTGATAAGATTTAAGGCATGGAAGAGATAATCTCGGGAAAATTTTATAACCCGACAAAAGGGGATTTGGATTTTGAAAATGTTTTAAATGAACTCTTTCTATATATTCAAGAACAACCTAAAAAAAGTTATGAAATAATTGTGGGTTGTGATTCGTCTTCTTCAGAAGAACCGTCTTTCCCTATTGCTATTGTTATTTTGAGAAAGGGAGCTGGCGGTAGATTCTTTTTGAAAAAAGTAAAATATCATAATAGAAAATTTTATAACCTTCATCAAAGAATTTTAGAAGAGGTTTTACTCTCTTGTCGTTTGGCTTTGGTTTTAAGAGATAAAATTAAAGAAAGGGGAGTTGAACTGGGAAAAGGATTAAATTATGAATTTAACTATATTCATGCAGACATTGGAACAAATGGAGCTACCCGCGATATGATAAAAGAATTAGTTGGATTAATTAGAAGCAATGGTTTTGAAGCGAGAGTTAAGCCATATGCGTTCGTAGCCTCAATTGTTGCTGACAGATTTAGTTAAATAAATCAATAAATGGATTCTTTTAATTTGCGACAGGAATTTTTGGATTTTTTTGAGAAAAAAGGACACAAAATTGTGCCTGCTTATTCGTTGATTCCAAGTGATGCTTCTGTTCTTTTCACTACTTCTGGAATGCAACAATTCAAGCCATATTATCTAAAAGGGGAATCGCTCTTTGGCAAAAAAGTAGCAAATTGTCAAAAATGTTTAAGGACTTCCGACATTAATGATGTTGGAGACAAGAGTCATCTTACCTTTTTTGAAATGCTTGGTAATTTTAGTTTTGATGATTATTTCAGAGAAGAAACAGTTAAATTGGCACTTGAATTTTTACTTGAAGTTTGTAGTTTATCAATAGACAGAATGTGGTTTAGTTATTTTAAGGGTGATTCACAGGCTCCGGAAGACATTAAATCAAAAAAAGTGTTATTATCTAACAACATTTTAGAGAAAAGAATTATTGCCATGGGAAGAAAAGATAATTTTTGGGGACCAACAGGAGAAGAGGGTCCTTGCGGACCAACAATAGATATTTATTATGATCTTACTAGCATTCCGTGCAAGAAAGAAGAACAATGTTCGTTGGATTGCGAGTGCGGAAGATTTGTTGAACTTTGGAGTTTGGTCTTTAATGAGTATTATCAAGATAGTGCCAAGAAAATTTTTTCCATAGAAGAGAAAGGAGGGAAAAAGGGTATTGATACTGGTCTAGGTTTAGTGCGATTAGCTGCCGCGAGTCAAGGCAAGAAAACAATTTTTGAAACAGATTTATTTCAACCGCTTATTGATATAATTGATAGAGACAAAAACTCTAAAGAATCAAGAATCATAGCTGATCATATTAAGGCGTCTTGCTTTTTAATAAGTGAGGGGATAATACCGTCTAAGGTTGACAAGGGATATATTTTAAGGAGATTATTGAGAAAGGCGATAAGATGTAAAAGAATTTTACAGGGGGGTAATAATCTTTTGACAGATTTAGCTAAAAAGGTAATCGAACTTTATAAAGATATTTATCCAGAACTTAAATCTAAACAAGAAGAAATTTTGACAATTATTCAGAAAGAAGAAGAAGATTTTAGTAAAGCATTAGATAGGGGATTGATTCAGTTTGAAAAACTTTTGAAAGAACAGCAATCAGAAAAAATCATTAGTGGGAAAAATGCTTTTATTCTTTTTGAAACATACGGTTTTCCATTAGAACTTACAGAAGAGCTTGCTCAAGAAAGAGGATTTTTAGTTGACAAAGAAGGGTTTAATAATGCATTGAATGAACATCAAAAGATTTCTCGCGCAGGGGCAGAAAAAAAGTTTGGAGGTATTGGAAAAGAAGCAGAGGAAAAAGAGGCGATTAATCTTCATACAGCTACGCATCTTTTACATAGTGCTTTGAGAAAAATTTTAGGAGATAGTGCAAGGCAGATGGGTTCGGATATAAATAGAGAACGATTAAGATTTGATTTTTCTTTTGATAGAAAATTAACAGACGAAGAAATAGAAAGAATAGAACATTTAGTTAACGAAAAGATTAAAGCTGATTTAGTAATAGAAAAGGAAAATATGCTACTTAAAGATGCATTAGAAAGTGGAGCAATGTCTTTTTTTAAAGAGAAGTATCCGGAAAGAGTGAGCGTTTATTCAATTGATGATTTCTCAAAAGAAATTTGTGCTGGTCCGCACGCGAAACATACCTCAGAACTTGGTAATTTTAAAATTATTAAACAAGAGTCAGTTGGCTCTGGCATTAGAAGAATTAAAGCAATATTAAATTAATATGTCAAAAAAGAAAATTTACGACATTATTCCTCCAGAAAAGAAAAAAGAGATTTTGGGTCAAAACAAAGAGATTTTGAAAAAAAAATCTATTAAAAAGATTGAAAAAATAGAGAAAAAGAATAGCATTATTTTTTCCAAAAAAAGGATTTTTGTAGGATTATTTTTATTTCTTTTTGTTATTTTAATTTATTGGTTTTTTTCTACTGCCAATGTTATCAATGTAGATATTTCGCCAAAATTAGATATTTTAACATTTGATACAAGTATTCTTTATTCTACATCTACCGCTGAGTTTATTTTATCTCCAGTTGATTTATCCAAGACAATTATTCCAGCGATTCCTTTTGAAATAGAAAAAACATTTAATAAAGAATTCGCTTCGGCCGAAGTGGCTGTTGAAGAAAAGGCACAAGGAACAATTAGGGTTTATAACGAACATAGCAGAACTATTAGCTTGATTGAGGGGACTCGCTTTCTCTCTTCAAGCGAACCAACAAAACAATTTCATGCTCAAGAGAAAATAATTATTCCTCAAGGTGGTTTTGTTGATGTTCCAGTAATAGCCAGTGAATCAGGCGAAGATTATAATATTGAATCTTGCACTTTCTCTGTGCCAGGATTAAGAAATTTTTCTCCACCCCAATTATATTTTGATATTTACGGTAAATCATTTGCTAAAATGGAAGGGGGAAGAAAAGATATAGCCCACAAGATAACGAAAGAGGCCTTAGAAAATGCAAAGCAAAAACTTTTAGAAATTGCCGACCAAGAGATAGTGACATTTTTGGATAATGCAGCAGGAGAGGACTATAAAATTTTTAGTGATAACATTGAACTAAAAATTATTGAAGCCAATTTAATGAACAGAGAAGAGGGGGAAGAAGCCGACTCTTTTGTTTACGAGGTAAAGGTTAAGGCAAATTGTCTTAAAGTAGCATTGTCGTCGCTTTTGGAATTTGCTCAAGAATATGTTTTTTCTAATTTACCTGGACATAAAGATTTTGTCAGAAATGCCATTGATGTGGGATTTTTAACGGAACAGGGCAGTGGGGTAGAAAAATTAAACACAGAGTTAAGGATTGTGGCCAAAACATATTCTAAGATTGATGAAGATTCTTTGAAAGAACTTATTAAGGGCCGTAATAAAAAAGAGATTTCAAGATATAGCTTGGAAGTTTGTCCAGAATTATTAAAAGCACCGAGCATTAAGTTCAGTCCATTTTGGGCGCGCAGAGCATCTTCTGAACCCGAAAGCATTGAAATAGGAATCAATTTTTAATAAATTAGCATTTTTTGTTATAAAAAGAGTTGACCTAAAGATTAAATAATGTTATTCTCTTTATCACTACTTAAAAATGGATAAACAAAACAGATTCAATAGAATAGATGGGATAGTAGAAGAAGCGTTGCCGAGCACATTGTTTCGAGTTAGAATTGATAACGATAAATTAATTCTTGCTCACTTAGCTGGTAAGCTAAGGATTCATAGAATTAAAGTTTTGCCAGGGGACAAGGTGGTTGTTGAAATGGCTTCATTGGACGATGATAGAGGGAGAATAGTATATAGAAAGAAGTGAGAATTTATTTTCGAAAATATGAGTTAATAATATTGGCTCGCTTGACGCGGGCTTATTAATAATTTTTTATATGAAAGTTAGATCTTCAGTAAAAAAAATTTGTGATAAGTGTAAAATCGTTCGTAGAAAGGGGCGGATTTATGTTATTTGTAAAAATCCAAAGCACAAACAAAGACAAGGAAAATAAGAACCTGCCTACGGCAGAACCTTGAAATTAAACTATTATATAAAAATGTTAAGGTAGTTTAATTATAAGAACCTGCCTACGGCAGAACCTTGAAATTAAACTATTATATAAAAATGTTAAGGTAGTTTAATTATAAGAACCTGCCTACGGCAGAACCTTGAAATTAAACTATTATATAAAAATGTTAAGGTAGTTTAATTATAAGAACCTGCCTACGGCAGAACCTTGATTCGCTATTGTATAGATATATAATCTTGAATAAATTTATGGCAAGAATATCTGGGGTAAATTTACCTCCAAAAAAACAAATAGAAACGGCTTTGACTTATGTCCTCGGCATAGGAAATTCTTTGAGTAAAAAGATTCTACAACAAGCAAATATTGCAATAGATAGGAGGGTGGAGTCATTGTCAGCAGATGAAATTCATAAGATTCAGGAAGTTATTAGTTCGCAGTATAAGGTTGAAGGAGATATACGCAGAGTTGAAATGATGTCTATTAAAAGATTGAAAGACATTAATTCTTGGAGAGGACTTAGACATAAAAAAAAGTTACCAGTGAGAGGGCAGACGACAAGAGTAAATTCACGAACCGTTAGGGGAAATGTAAGAAAAACTGTTAGCTCTGGAAGAAAGGGAGCGCCAGCTCCAAAATAATTTTTAGATTTTACTAAATGTAAACTTATTAATATTTTTCAATATGGGTAAAAAAAAGGTTATTAAAAAAAGTCAAGAGGAGTTATTGAAAGAGAAGGAAGACATTGAATCAAAGATACAAAAAGGTGTCTCTGAATCTAACCCACAAAAGCATTTACGAGAGGGGCGTCTCTATATTTATTCTTCTTACAACAATACAATATTGACTCTTACAGATGAAGAAGGCAATGTTTTGTCATGGGCGAGTGCTGGAAAAATTGGGTTTAAGGGGACTAAGAAAGGAACTCCATATGCCGCAAATCGGGTAGCAGAATTCATGACTCAAACTATTCAAAAATTAAAATTAGATAAAATAAATGTTAAAGTTAAAGGCATTGGAGGCGGTCGCGAATCAGCGATTAGGGCTTTGGCTGCGCACGGAGTTAATATTATTTCCATAGAAGACCTTACTTCTATTCCTCACAATGGTTGTAGACGGAAAAAAGTAAGAAGAGGATAAAATAAATAAATAAAAATTATAGAACTAAACTATTAGATTAAATTTAATGAAAGATGCAAAATGTAAAATTTGTAGAAGAGCAGGAAAAAAATTGTTTTTGAAAGGGGAAAAATGTTTTTTACCGAAATGCCCAATGATTAAAAAAGCATACCCTCCTGGGAACATAAAGAAACGCAGGCGTCGTAATTTTTCCGAATACGGTAAAGAATTGCGAGAAAAACAGAAATTGAGGAATTGGTACGGCTTAGGAGAAAAACAATTTAGCAATTATGTTAAAGATGTTTTAGAAAAAACTCGCAGAACTTCTTCCGTAGAGCAGAATCCAGCCGAGGTTTTGATTAAAAGATTAGAAATACGCTTAGATAATGTTATTTTTAGATTAGGTTTTGCTGCTAATCGCAATCAAGCGAGACAGATGGTTTCTCATGGACATTTTTTAATAAATGAAAAACGAGTGGATATTCCTAGTTTTCATTTAGAGAAAGGTGACAAAATAACAATTCGTAGCAGTTCTCAAGCAAAAGAATTATTTCAAAAGTTGAAAATCTCGCTTAAAAAATATGAAGCACCGAACTGGCTTGATCTAGATAAAAATAAATTGCAAGCAACAGTTATTGGTTTTCCGACCCTGGAAGAAGTTGCTCCGCCAGCAGAAATATCCTCTATTTTTGAGTTTTATTCTCGTTAAAAAATTTAATAATTAAATAATCAAATAATATGATTTCGTTACCAAAACCCCCAAAAATTATTGAGAGAAAAGACAATGAAATAACTTTTGTGATTGAAGACCTCTATCCGGGGTATGGTGTCACAATTGGAAACGCTTTACGTCGTGTCTTATTTTCTTCTCTCTCGGGAGCTGCTGTGACTAAGGTTAAAATAAAATCTGTTCAGCACGAATTTACTACATTGCCAGGGGTATTGGAAGACGTTGTCAACATTTGTCTTAATTTAAAAAAATTACGCTTTAAGATACATTCTGATGAAGCACAAGAAGCTACACTTAAAGTTTCTGGAGAGAAAGATGTGACTGGGGCTGACTTTAAATTACCATCACAGATAGAATTGATTAACAAAGATTTGCATATCGCTACACTTACTGATAAAAAGGCAACATTAGAAATGGATGTTTTAGTCCAAAAAGGAATTGGTTATGAACCGCGAGAAATGAGACAAAAAGAAAAACCAGAGATAGGAGAAATTAGTTTGGATGCAATTTATACGCCGATTGAAAATGTAAGTTATAAAGTTGAGAACATGAGAGTGGGCGAGAGAACGGACTTTGATCGTTTATCTATCACCATAAAAGTTGATGGCACGATTTCACCAGAGCAAGCGCTGATTTCAGCAACTGAAATTTTAATTAATCATTTTTCTTTAATCTTTAAAGAAAAAGATGTTTTAACTGGCGAAATGACAGAAAAAAAAGTAAAGAAGATAAAGGTGGTTAAAAAAGTGAAAAAGGCTAAGGATAAATCAAAAAAGATTTTGAAAGAAAAAAAGGTTTCTAAGAAAAAAATTGAAAAACCTAAAAAGTCCAAAAAGCCAACAGCGAAAAAGAAATAAAGTTTTAAGAGAAAAAGATGAAAAAGCGAAAAAAAGGAAGAAAATTTCATAGAGAAGCAGGGCAGAGAAAGGCATTGATACAAGGATTGGCCCGGGCCTTAGTATTGAAAGAGAGAATAACAATAACTGACGCAAAGGCCAAAGATCTTTCTTCATATATTGAAAAGAAAATTAGTAAAGCAAAAAAAGGAGATTTGTCTGCAAGACGAGAATTGCGAAAAACTTTTTCAAACACAGTAGTTAAAAAATTAATTAGTGAAATAGCTCCTCGCTACAAAGAAAGAACTGGTGGCTATACAAGAATTTTGAAATTAGGGCCGAGGAAAAGTGATGGAGCAAAAATGGCTATTATAGAATTTGTAAAATAATGGAAAGACAAACACATACAATTGATGCTACAGATAGACCATTAGGAAGATTGGCGACAGAAGTTGCTATTCTTTTAAGGGGTAAGCAGAAAGAAAACTTTGTCCTTAATCAAGATATTGGTGATTTTATAGTTATAAAAAACTTTAGCAAGATTAAATTTACTGGTAAAAAAATTCAACAGAAGAAATATTATCATCATTCCGGTTATTTGGGTGGATTAAAAGAAAAGCCATTAGATAAGCTTTTTGAAGAGAATCCAACAGAGATAATGATAAAAGCAGTTTGGGGAATGTTGCCAAAAAATAAATTGAGGAAAGAACAAATTAAAAGATTAAAAATAGAATTGTAACAATAGAAATACTTCTCTAATTTTGAATAAATATTATGCCTAAAAAAATAGTAAAACCTACAACTGACAAGACAAAGAAAGAAGAAATAAAAAAAGTGACTAAAAAAATAGTAAAGAAGGTTGCGAAAAAGACAGGCGATAAAAAAGCGTCAAAGACAAGGTATATTGAAGCAGTAGGAAGAAGAAAAACGGCTGTTGCTCGTATTCGCATTTGGCACAATGAAAAGAAAGAAATTTTAGTTAATGATAATGATTATAAAAAATATTTCCCAAGTCTTGAAATGCAGCGAACGATTTTAAGCCCATTAGCAGTAGTGGGGGACGAGAGTGAGTTTAGAATTTCAATAAAAGTTAAGGGAAGCGGGAAGCATAGTCAGGCAGGAGCTATCAGGCACGCCTTATCTCGAGCTTTAATAAAATTTAATCCAGAATTTAGAAAACAACTCAAACAAGAAGGATTTTTGACTCGTGATCCTCGCATGAGGGAACGCAAAAAGTTTGGACTTAAACGAGCAAGAAAATCGCCACAATGGTCTAAGCGATAACATCGAAATAAAAAAGCAGGGCTTTAAAGCCCTGCTTTTCATTGTTGAGCCATTTTTTATATCAACCGCCAAAGGTTGGACTTCCGGAAGTTCTATTTTATGATGTCGCTACAAGAGAAGAGATTTTCATCACTTAAGACAAAAAGATTTTTTTGTTTTTTGTCCCAAAAAATTTTAGCTTCAGGGAAAGAGGTTAATTCAATTAAGTTTGGTTTTGAACGATTATCAATTTCAGCAATTTTTATTGCCTCGTTAAGACAAAAAATAACATAATGATTATTTAGCCAAAACAAATTATTAATTTCATTACTAAATCCAGCTAAAAATATTTTTTCGCCAATTTCTCTTTTAGGTTGTCCATTTTCTTTTTCTAAAAAGAAAACTTCAATTTGATTTTTGGTATTAACAACAATTTTCTTTTTATCTTCGGAAAACTCCATTGTTTTTATGGAATCAAAGATTTTTTCAAAAAGATATTTCTCAATATTAAGATAATATAATCCTTCGTTTTCTTTTATAAAAATTTTAGAAGAATCTTCGGCTATAATACTATAATTTGCGTCTTTGTTTATTATTATTGGCTTGAGATTAAGAGATTGCAGTAAGTTGATTTTGTTTCCGTTAATTCGTCCCCGATAAACGAAACCACTTTCGTTAAGCCATAGAATGCTATCATCAATAGCGGTATGTGTAATAATATTTTGAGAGGAAAAAGAAGAAGGAAAATTTAACATAGATTGTTCGCCTGTATTTTTAAGGCGAAAGATTGTTTTATTTTCTGATTCTTCAGAAATAGGACCAAGATAGAATATCTCTTCAGAGTTAATTGGATTAAAATACACATCTCTTAAATTATTTTCAAGATTTACAATAAAAAATTTATTTTGTTGTTTCGTGTCAATCCTTAAATATCTTTGCTCTCCATTAATGCTCACGTTGAGGAGGATTTTTGTTGAATCATCAGACCAGATAAGGTTTAGGAAAATAATCTTATTAATTTTTTTATTTTCTTGTATTGATAAAAGTTCTTGTTCGTTGATCAGTTCGCTTTGTTCTTGAGTTTGAGTATTGAATAATTTTAAAGACCAACTATTCTTTTCGTTAACTTGAAGAATCGTTTGTATGCCATCAGGCGATGGGAAAAAGTTATCTACTTTTTTAGCAATAAGATTAAATTCTGGATTTTTGGGAAAAAGAATAATATCTTTTGCTTCAGTCACTTGGCTTTCTTCTACTTTTAGAATCTTATTCCAAGGGTGATAATCCGTCTTTTCAATCGCAATTTCATAATTTTTAGGAATTAATCCATTGATAAAAGCCGTTTCAAAAAAGAATCTAATTTTTTTATATAATTTTTTATCAAGATAAATAGTTGCCCCAGGGGGAGATACCCGTAGAAAGATGCCTCCAGTTTGAACAATTTTTTTATTATTAAAATCAAAACGATATCCTTGGGAATAAAAAATTACGGATGGTGCTGTTACAACAAAAAACAGACAAAGTCCGAAGAATAGTATTTTTTTGAATCTTTTAGTCATTATTCTTATTATTACGGAAAATGCTCTAAATTTCAAGAGCTAATTTACATATTATCCATTTATTCAATTATGCTATATATCTTTTAATAAGGTAAAAAACGAATTTGCCATTTTTTTTATTTCAAGGTAGCATAAAAATATCATGGCAGAGCAATTTGTTGTTAAGGGAGGAAAACATTTGGAAGGCACTATAGAGGCAAGAGGCGCCAAAAACGCCTGTTTTCCAATTTTAGCCGCCACACTATTGACGGACGAAGAATGTGTAATAGAAAATGTCCCTTTGATAGAGGATGTTTTTATTTTATTAAAAATTTTAGAACAACTTGGAAAAGAAATTTCTTGGATAGAAAAAAGAAGTATAAGTATTAAAGAAAAAGAAGCGCCAGATCCAGATAAAATTGGAAAAGATTTGGTTGCAAAGTTTAGAGGTTCGGTTTTACTTTTTGGTCCGCTTTTAGCGAGGTGCGGAAAATTAAAATTTCCACAGCCCGGTGGCTGTTTAATTGGAGCTAGACCAATTTCTACTCACATAGACGCTTTTTCTCAGCTCGGAGTTAAAATAAAAGTAAGAGTCGAAGAAAAAGGAGAGTATTTTGATTTAGAAATCAACGATAAACCAAAGAATGAAATTATTCTTAATGAATTTAGTGTTACTGCCACAGAAAATGTTTTATTATTCGCTAGCGCTTTTAACCAAAAGACCACTATCAAAGTAGCGGATTGTGATTATGAGACACAAGATTTAATTAAATTTTTGAAAGAAATGGGCGTAAAGATAGAAATGATTGGCTCTCACAGTTTTGCCATAACTGGCAAAAAGAAATTATCAGGAGTGAAACATAAATTAATAAATGATCCGATTGAAGCTGGAACTTTTATTTTAATGGCAGCTGCGATGAGAAGTGAATTGATTGTTAAAAATGTTGAAATTTCTTTTTTGGAACTCGTGTTAAAACGATTAAAAGATTTTGGTCTTCCAATAGAAATAATTGGTAAAGATATTGTCAAAGTTAAATCATGGGTTTCTTTAAAAATGGAAAAGATTCAAGCACTTCCTTATCCAGGAATTCCTACAGACCTTCTTCCTTTGTTTGGTGTTTTAGCAACCCAGACAGAAGGAACAACTCTTTTGCACGATCCCTTATATGAAGGAAGGTTGCGTTATTTAGATGAATTAAATAAAATGGGAGCACAAATTATTTTTGCCGACCCGCATCGCGCGATTGTCAACGGGCCTACACAATTAAGAGGAGTTATTGTAGATTCGCCTGATTTAAGAGGTGGTGCCTCTTTAATAGTGGGAGCTTTAATGGCCGAGGGGCAAACTATTATTAATAATATTTATCAAATTGACAGAGGATACGAAAGGATAGAAGAGAGGTTAGGAAAGATAGGAGCTAAAATTAAAAGAATAAAGAGTTAAGAACCCTCGTCGCTTTGCTCCCCAGAACACTTGAAATTGAACTCATTATATATTAATTTTTAAAGGTAATTCAATTATAATATGTTTATTCGTAAAATAGGTATAGATCTTGGAACCTGTAATTCATTGGTCTTTATCCCTAAAAAAGGCGTAGTTTTGAATGAACCTTCAGTCGTAGCTGTTAGCATTGAGGAAAATAAAATTCTGGCTGTTGGGAAAGATGCGAAAAAAATGACTGGCAGAACTCCTGACAATATAACTGTTTATCGTCCACTTAAAGATGGTGTAATTGCAGATTTCCGAGTAACTGAAGCAATGCTTAAATATTTTATTTCAAGAATAAAGCCAAAATTTCAGTTTCTGAAACCAGAATTGATAATTTCTGTTCCAGCTGGTATTACTTCCACGGAAAAGAGAGCTGTTATTGAAGCAGCTATTTTGGCTGGAGCTAAAAATGCGTACATTGCTAAGGAACCGATTTTAGCTGCTATTGGCGCGGGCATCCCGATTCATACTTGCTCTGGTCATCTAATTGTTGATATCGGTGGTGGAACAACTGAAGTAGCAGTAATTTCTTTGGGAGGAATAGTCACTTTTAGTTCCGTAAGAATGGCTGGAGATAAAATGAACACCGCAGTAAGTGAGTTTATTAAAAAACATCATAACTTAGCAGTTGGAGAGCAAACAGCAGAAGAGGTTAAGATAAAGGTTGGAACAGCTCTTCCAGAAAAAAAAGAAAGAATTGTAGAAATTCGTGGTAGGGATTTGGTAACAGGGTTACCAAGAAGCGTCAAAGTTTCTTCTAATGAGGTTTGTTCAGCCATAAGAGATACTTTAGATGAGATTATCCAAGCAATAAAGATGGTTTTAAGAGATACGCCGCCAGAATTAGCGTCAGACATTATGGATAAAGGAATGATTCTTTCTGGTGGGGGCGGTCTTCTGCGTAATCTTGATAGATTAATAGCCAAGAATACCGGAGTTCCTTGTTTTTTAGCCGATGAAGCACTTTTTTGTGTAGCCAAGGGTACAGGCGCCGTATTAGAGAATCTTGATGTTTACAAAAAAAGCGTTATGACCAAAAGGAGATGATTATTGGACATCATAAACAGTGGGGCTTTTTAAAAAATAGTATTGAAAATAATAGAATTTCTCACGCTTATTTATTTTATGGTCCAACTAAAATTGGTAAAAAAACAATTGCTTTAGACTTTGCCAAATTATTAGTTAATCCTGCATCAAAAAGTAATATTGTTTCTGATTTAACATACATTGAACCAGAATGTGCGATAGATAAAGAAGGCGAAAAAAAAGAAGCGTCAAAGGCAATCATTCCCGTTGCGCAAATTTTCAACTTGAAAAAAAAATTATCTTTGTCCGCTGTTAGCGATAACTATAAGGTGGCGATTATTGAAGAGGCGCCATCCATGACCTCCGATGCCCAAGGAGCTCTATTAAAGTTATTAGAAGAACCGAGAGGTAAAACAGTTATAATTTTATTATCTGAACAATTAAACCAACTTGCTTCTACGATTGTTTCAAGGTGTCAAGCAATTCGTTTTGATTTATTGTCTAATAAAGAGATAGAGAAATACCTAATTCAAGAAAATATTTCGAGCAAAAAAGCTCAAGAGATTTCGTGGTTATCCTTTGGTAAACCCGGAATAGCAATAGATTGTTTAAATAGCTTAGACGAAGAAAAATTTCAGAGAGAGAGAATAAAAGAAATTAATTATCTGACTGATTCTTCTTTGAAAATTCGTTTTGAATATGCGGAAAAGCTTTCTAAAAAAAGAGATGAAGCAATTAGGGTTTTAGAGATTTGGCTTAATTATTTTCACGAGCTTCTATTAGATAAATTGGGGAATAAACAAACATTAGCGCCTTTTAAAAAAAAGAGTTATTCTGTACAGAAGTTGAGAAAAAACATTAATTTGGTAGAAAAAATAAAGTTTGTTCTTTCTCATACAAATACCAATCCAAGATTAGCGATAGAAGTCCTTTTAATGAAAATGTAAATAATTAATGATTTTTAAGTTTATTAATTAATAAAAGAAAATTTATGAAACAGAGTATTGAAAAAATAAAGCCGGAATTGGAAAAATTAGTTGATTTTTTTAGAAGAGAAATGCAGGGAATAAGGTCTGGCAAAGCCAGCCCGAGTTTAATTGAAGATTTGATTATTGACTGTCTTGGGTCTAAGCTTCCATTAAAGCAGTTAGCAAGTATTTCTTGTCCTGAGCCACGCCAGATTCTTGTTCAACCATGGAGCAGAGAATATTTGGAGGGCATTGAAAAAGCTCTTCAACGCGCTGATTTAGGAACATCTCCAATTGTTGATGGTGAATTAATAAGAATTAATTTGCCTCCTGTGACTGGTGAATTTAGGCAAAAATTAATAGTGCAAGTTTCTGAAAAGGGAGAAGAGGCTTTTCAGACAATAAGGAGATGGAGAGATGAAGCGTGGAAGGAAATTCAGGAGAAGTTTCATAAAAAAGAAATTTCCGAAGACGATAAATTTAAGGGCAAGGATGATTTGCAAGAATTGATAGACGAATATCATAAAAGAATAGAAGAGTTAAAAGCGAAAAAGAAAAAAGAGATAGAGTCGTAATTATTATTTATTATTTATTAATTATATGTTGTTTGTTTTTATTGTTTTTATTTTAATTTTTAGTTTCCTTATAATTTCCCACGAGCTTGGGCATTTCCTTGTTGCAAAAAAATTGGGCATAAAAGTAGAGGAGTTCGGCATTGGCTATCCGCCCAGAGCATTTGGTAAAAAGTTTAGGGGAACAATTTATTCTATAAATTGGATTCCATTTGGTGGTTTTGTAAAAATTTATGGAGAAGACCCAGACGAGAAAAATACCAAAGATTCAGAGAGTTTTGCTAGTCGTTCTCCGAGACAAAAGGCGGCCGTGCTTTTAGCTGGCGTAACTTGTAATCTTTTGGTAGCGATAATTTTATTTTATTTTCTTTTGGGTTCAAATGGATTTCAAACATACCAAACTCAACTTTTTGATTATAAGTTTCCATTTGGTCAACAAAGTAATTTTCCAGCTATTTCTCAAGTATATGAAAACTCGCCAGCCGAATTGGCAGGAATTAAACCGTTTGATTTGATTCTTGAAGGTAATGGAACGAAATTGAAAGATTCTAACGAGGTTATTGATTTTATTAACGAGCATAAAGGAGAAGAAATTAATTTCTTATTAAAGAATGTCCACGCTAAAGAGAAGAGGGAGATAGTGGTTATTCCAAGAATAAGTCCGCCAGAAGGAGAGGGAGCGATGGGCATCGGTGTAGGGGATATAAGCCAATTAAATTACAACAAACCTATCGATAAAGTGTTTTCTGGTTTTTTACACTCTATAAACATTGGTCATTTTTCTTTTGTCGCCATAGGGCATTTAATCAAAACTTCTATCATTGAAAGAGACATTGAACCGTTATCCAATTCTGTATCTGGTCCAGTTGGCATATTAGTTTTTACAAAATTAAGTATGGCTGGTGGTCTTTGGCAGACTTTTTATCTTATCGCTGCGATTTCTTTAGCTTTGGCAATGATGAATATTTTACCGATTCCGGCTGCTGACGGAGGAAGATTAGTTTTTGTTCTATATGAGTCAATATTTAAAAAGAGAGCGCCGGCTAAATTTGAAAGAGGCGTTAATGTTGTTGGATTTTTCATTTTAATTGGATTGCTTTTATTGGTAACAATTAAAGATGTATTACAATTTAAAGATATTCTGTTTTAACATGAAACAATCTAAACTTTTTTCTCGCACAAAAAAAGAAGTGCCCAAAGATATTGACGCTATTTCTCATAAATTACTATATAGGGGTGATTTTATTGATCAGCTGGGTTCTGGGATTTATGGTTTTTTGCCATTAGGATGGATGGTTCATCAAAAAATAACAAAAATTATTAGAGAAGAAATGTTCAGCATTGGCGCCCAAGAAGTTTTTCTGCCATCACTTCATCCAAAAAACATATGGCAGACATCTGGACGATGGGATAGCATGAGACCTCCCTTATTCAAGATTAAGGATAGCCATAAAAAGGAATTTGCCCTTGGCTCTACTCACGAAGAAGTCATGGCAAAAATTGCAAAGAGCAGAATTATTTCATATAAAGATTTACCCTTTGCCTTATTCCAATTTCAAACGAAATTTAGAAACGAACTAAGATATACCGGTGGACTTTTGCGGACGAGAGAATTTGTGATGAAAGATTTGTACAGCTTTCACTCCACGGAAGAAGATTTCAAAGAATATTACGAAATTGTTGCCAAGATTTATTTTAAGATTTTTAAGAGGTGCGGGCTTTTGGTTAAAAGAGTTAAAGCTTCTGGCGAGGGTTTTACGGCCTCTTTCACTGATGAGTTTCAGGCCTTGACCAAAATAGGGGAAGATACGATTATTTATTGTCCAAAATGTGATTTTGCCCAGAACAAAGAGATTGCTAATCAAAAAGAAGGAGATAAATGTCCTCAATGCGGAGCGGTGCTTAAACAAGAGAAGGGGATTGAAGTTGGTAATATTTTTCCTTTAGGCACAAAATACTCCGAACCATTTAATTTATATTTTGTTGACAAAAAAGGAGAGAAAAACTTAGTCATCATGGCCTCTTATGGAATCGGAATAGGTAGACTATTAGCAACTATAGTTGAAACACATAATGATGCCAAGGGAATCGTTTGGCCGGAAGAAGTCGCTCCATATTCAGTCCATTTATTGGCTATAAATATGGGCGAAAAAATGATTGTAGCAGAAGCCGAGAAAATTTATAAAGATTTACAAAATCAAGGTATTGAAGTATTATACGATGACAGGCAAGATGTAAGCGCTGGAGAAAAATTAATTGAATCAGATCTCTTAGGAATACCGACAAGAATTATAATCAGCAAAAAAACTTTGGAAAGTGATTCCGTAGAGATAAAGAAAAGAAACGAAGAAAAGGTTAAATTAGAAAAAATAAGTCAACTCAAGAATTATACATCCTTAATCATTTAATTATTTTTTATGTTGAATTTTTTATCTAAATTTCGTAAAGATATTGCTATTGATTTGGGAACAGCAACCACCATTGTATATGTTAAGGGGGAGGGGATTGTTATAACAGAACCATCTGTCGTGGCAACTAATCAAAAGACAGGACAGGTTTTAGCGATTGGCAAAGAAGCAAAGAAAATGGTTGGTAGAACACCAACCCACATTACTGCTACGCGTCCATTGATTAAGGGCGTGATTTCTGATTTTGAAATTGCAGAGCAAATGCTTAAATATTTTATTGAGAGCGTTTATAAAAATAAAATAATTTTTCCAAGACCCAGGGTTATTATTGGAATTCCTTGCGGATTAACAGAAGTAGAAAAAAAATCAGTTAGAGATGCAGCTAAAAATGCTGGAGCAAAAAAAGTTTTTTTAATTGAACAACCGATAGCTGCGGCTATCGGCGCACGGCTACCGATTCAAGAAGCAGGTGGTAATTTTTTAGTGGACATAGGGGGTGGAACTGCGGACATAGCAGTAATCTCTCTTGGAGGCATTGTTTTAGCAAAGAGCTTAAAGATAGCTGGAGATAAATTAGACCAGGATATTATAGATTATTGTCAAGAAGAGTATAGATTGTTAATTGGGAATAGAACTGCTGAAAAAGTAAAAATTAGAATCGGTTCAGCGTACTTAAATAAGAATAAATCAGAGAAGAATAAAGAGAAGAGAGAAGTGCCAATTAGAGGAAGGAATTTAATAACTGGCTTACCAGAGGAAGTAATAGTTGGAGAGGAGAATATTAAGAGGGCTCTTGAAAAATCAGTGAAACAAATCGTTGATACTATCAAAGATAAAATCGAAGAAACTCCCCCAGAATTAGTGGCAGATATTATGGCTCGTGGTGTTTTCTTGACAGGCGGAGGTTCAATGCTTAAAGGTTTAGATGAACTTATTACCAAAGAAACAAAAATACCAACAAAAATTATTGAAGATCCGCTTACAGCGGTAGTCAGGGGTGCAGGAATGGTCTTGGAAAACCTAGATGAGTTGGAAGATGTTTTAACGGAAAAAGAAGAGCTACAAGCTCCACATGAATAATATGAATATGGAAAAAATTGATTATACTAAAATATTAAGTTAATTATGATTGATTTAGAAGAAGTAAAACATATTGCTCAATTAGCGAGAATAGAATTTTCCGAAAAACAACTCAAGGGTTTACAAAAAGACCTTGGCTCTATCTTAGAATATTTTAAAAAATTAGAGGAAGTTGCTCTCGGGGAAGTTGATGTATTTGATCATTCGGCAGACCTCAAAAGTGTGACAAGAGAAGATGTCCCAGAACAAAAAGACTCTAAAATCAATGAAAAACTTTTAGGGCTTGCTCCGCAAACAAAAGCGCGTTTTATAAAGGTAAAATCAGTTTTTAATCTCTAAAACATTTCCGTTTTTATGGCGAAAATGTTATGAACAAAATCAATGGAATTATCTTCTTTAACTATTAGAAAAATTCATCAAGGATTGCTTAATAAAGAATTTTCTTGCAAGGAAATTACCATGGCGTATTTAGATAATATTGAAAAGCTTAATAAAAAACTTAATGCTTTTATCACAGTTTTTGACAAAGAGGCAATTGTTCAATCAGAAAAAATTGATAAATTAATCGCAGAAAAAAAGAATTTGCCTAAAATAGCGGGCATTCCTATTGCGATTAAAGACAATATTTTAATAGAGAATAAAAAATGCACAGCTGGTTCTAAAATTTTAGAAAACTATATTGCCCCTTATTCTGCTACTGTCGTAAAAAAGATTCAAGAACAAGGTGGTATAATTTTAGGAAAGACAAATCTTGATGAATTTGCTATGGGAGCTTCTGGAGAACACTCTGCTTATGGCGCAACCAAAAATCCTCACAACTTAGAGTATGTTCCTGGGGGATCATCTTCTGGCTCTGCAGTTGCAGTGGCAAGCAATATGGCTCTTGTTAGCATAGGGTCTGATACGGCTGGTTCAGTGCGTCAACCATCATCTTTTTGTGGAGTAGTTGGAATGAAACCCACATACGGAGCGGTTTCTAGATATGGCTTAATCGCCATGGCATCATCCTTGGATCAGATAGGTCCAATTGCAAAGAATGTTGAAGACGCAGAGATTCTTTTTGATGTAATAAAAGGAAAGGATATAATGGATTCTAATAGTTATGAAGAAACAAAAAAGATAGACAAAAAAATAGATGTTAAGAATTTAAAAATAGGCGTTGTAAAAGAATGTTTGGGAGATGGAATTCAAAAAGAGGTTGCTGATATTACAAAAAATACAATTAAGAAATTAGAAAAACAGGGGATTAAAGTTGAAATGGTAAGTTTGCCTTATTTAGAATATGGAGTCGCTTGTTATTATATTCTTATGTCAGCCGAAGTCTCTAGTAATTTAGCTCGTTACGATGGTGTAAAATATGGAATGTCAAAAAAGGGATGCGAGGGTTTATTAGAAACATATTACAATACTCGTGGAGAATTTTTCGGAAAAGAAGTAAAAAGAAGAATAATGCTTGGCACTTATTGTTTATCATCGGGTTATTATGATGCCTATTATCTTAAAGCCCAGAAGATGAGAAGTAAAATAGCAGAAGATTTTAAAAAAGCTTTTCAAAAAGTGGACTTATTGCTTACTCCAACATCACCCTTTTTACCCTTTAAGTTAGGAGAGAAAATGGATGATCCATTATCAATGTATATGGCAGATTTTTTAACCGTTCCAGCTAATCTTGTCGGATTGCCTGCAATTTCTATCTCGGCAAGTAATGTAGAATCGTTGCCAGTAGGTATTCAATTTATTGCTCCGAGATTTGAAGAAAAAAAGATTTTTACAATAAGTAAAGCGTTTGAATCATTATGTTAGAAGAAATTTCTAAAATGATTTTTTCTACGGAACTTCAGCGAGCTCTTTTACCCGTGAAGATTGTTTTTATTATTTTATCATCATTGGCTTTAGTGGTGATAATTTATTTTCTTTTTACAACATCATATTTAACCTCTTTATTTTTAGAGCGAAGGGAAGATAGTGCTCATTGGCGACAAACATATAGCTTGAAGGCATTGAAAAAAAGACGAACGACAAGGAAAAAAGAAAAAAACTTGGATAATGATTTTCAAAAAAATCCTGGAAAAACAGAAGAGGAAGTTAATTTAAAACAAGGTAGGATAGCGAGAACAGATTGGGAAAGAATTTTAGATAAATTAAACGGTAAAGACGAGTTGAATTATAAGCTGGCATTTATTGATGCTGATAAATTGTTTAATCAAGAGCTGAAGAAACAAGGTAAAGAATTATCAAAAGAAACGATTTCTAATGCGGATGATATTTTAAAAATAAAAGAAATTTTAGAAAAAATGTTAGATAATCCAAAAACAATTCTTTCTCAAAAAAGAGCTAAAGAGTTTGTGAATATTTACCATAAAACTCTTTTTAAAATAATGAGATAGATTATTTTGTCTGGAAAATTTTAGAAGAAAGAATTTTAGCAAAGGATGCTTGATTTTTTTTTAAATTTGCGTTAAAGTTTATTGTAGCGGAGTAGAGAAGTAGTATCTCGGGGGTCTCATAAGCCCCAGACCTTGGTGCAATTCCAAGCTCCGCAACAAAATATTGTTTGTTTTTTTAACTACAGCCGGGGAGTAGAATGGCTTCTAAGGCCGTCTCATAAGCGGTCAAAGTGGGTTCAATTCCCAACCCCGGTACAGATAAAATATATGCGGGCGTAGCTCAGCCTGGTTTAAAGCACTGGCTTGTCAAGCCAGGGATCATGGGTTCAAATCCCATCGCCCGCGCATATAGAAATCACCGTTTTGGTGATTTTTATTTGACTCTGTTAATTTGTTGTATTAGACTGAGATTAGCTCTTAATACTCAACAAGGAAGAGGGTAATTATTCCCTTATTCAGTTATAAGAAACAAGAAGTTTCTTTAGGAAAAGCTTACTACTAAAATAGAAGGAGGAAATAATGAGCGCAAAACAAGGAATATTTATTGCTATTGAAGGAATAGATTATTCTGGAAAAGACACTCAACAGGAATTGTTGTGTTCATGGTTGAAAACACAAGGTTGTGATATAGTTTCTACTCGTGAACCCGGAGGGACGCCACTTGGAGAAGAAATTCGCCAAATACTTTTGAGAACGAAGTCCGAAGTATGTGCGAAAGCAGAACTTCTTTTGTTTATGGCTTCTCGGGCACAATTTGTTCAAGAAGTGGTGATGCCTACCATTAAATCAGACAAAATTCTTGTTACAAGCCGTTATTTTTTCTCGAGCTTGGCTTATCAGGGGTTTGGTCGCGGTTTGTCTATAGAAGAACTTGTTCAAATAGCAATGTTTGTAACCAATCGTCTAATACCTAATTTGACTATCCTTATTGATTTGGATGTGAGAATTTCATTATCACGGCGTAGGAAAGAATTAGCTGATCGTATAGAAAAAGAGGAAAAGGCATTCTATGAGAGGGTTCGTTTTGGCTTTTTAGAATTAGCCAAGAATCCACGGTGGAGGATTGAGACAGTAGATGGGAGTAAATCCATAGATGAGATACACTCTAATATCGTTAACATTGTTCAAGAGGAAAGGAGGCGAGAGAAATGGTAGAGAAGATGGCTAAGCTCTTTTTAATAGATTCAGGACCAGACTATCTGAGGGCGACGATTGTGCTGGTATTGATAATAGTTTTTTTTTGCTATTATCCTTATTGCCATTGGTCACTACAGGTCTCGTCCTAAAGAATAGCAGTTTGTGCCCGTTTAATATCGCAAAAGCGAAACTTAACGGGCATATTTTTTATTTTAAGATGGACAAATAAAATGTTTTATGCTATGATACAAAATATCAAATAGGAGAGGTGGTTGAAATGTTTGAAAATTGGCAAGTCGTTGCTGGGTTAATGGCGTTTCTGACCATGTATTTAGGGTTTTATTGGCTAGCCAAGAAGAGGATTCTGAGGCTTAGAATCCGAAGGATGGAGAAAGAGGTAAGCGAGGCAGGGTTACGAGAACTGAAAATCAACATAGAGATAAAGAAGTATTACCCCAATCATTCTATTCCGAAGGAGGTATTTCCATTGCCCCAAATCGGAGAGGAAATTTCTTTTATCTCTCTTCGAGGCAAAGGACAGCATCGTATCCGGCAAGCAATAGTTGAGAGCGTCCGAGTTGCTCGAAACTCATTCGTTCTTCGGTGGATGGACTCGCACGATCGCATGCATCGTAGATCAATGACGCTGGCGATGCTTAGGCATCGTTTATCGCCTGATTAAAGGAGGAATATGAGTCCGCTTGAAATAATTGCTTAGCAACTATTTCAAGCGGACTTAATCTATTTAAACTGTGGATATCTACAGTTTTTTAATTTGATTTTAAGTTAATTCTGAGGTAAAATGTATCTATAAATGGATATAAAAGATATAAAAAATAGAGCTGAAAAGGACATTAAATCAGCTCAGAATATTAATGATTTGGATAAAGTTTTTCAAAAATATCTGGGTAAAAAAGGACAGCTTACCCAGGTTTTACATTTGTTAAAAGATTTACCAGAAGAAGAGAAAAAAAAGACAGGAAAAATTGCAAATCAATTTAAAAAAGAATTCTTAATTAAGACCGAGAATCAAAAGAAAAATTTTAGTGATACAGATTCTTACAATCCTAAATCTGAATGGATTGATGTTACTCTTCCTGGCAAAAAAATTTCTACTGGTCACCTTAATCCGATTACTCAAGTGAAAAGGGAAGTAGAGGATATTTTTGAACGGTTGGGATTTTCAGTCGTTGAAGGACCGGAGGTAGAAAGCGAGAAGTATAACTTTGATGCTTTGAATATTCCTAAAAATCATCCAGCCCGAGACATGTGGGATACTTTTTGGATAAAATATCAAGAAAAAGAAAAATTGCTTTTACGAACACACACTAGTCCTGTTCAAATTAGATATATGGAAAAACACAATCCGCCGTTGAGAATTGTTGCGCCTGGTAGGGTTTTTAGATACGAGGCGACAGACGCTTCACACGAAATTAATTTTTATCATATTGAGGGATTGATGATAGATAAAAATATCAGCATTGCTAATTTTAAGGCGATTATAGAAAGATTTTTTCAAATGTTTTTTAAAAAATCAGTAAAAATTCGTTTGAGACCAAGCTATTTTCCTTTTACAGAACCAAGTTTTGAAGTTGATATTGGCTGTCTTGTCTGTGGGGGCAAGGGTTGTAGTGTTTGTTCTCAGCGTGGATGGCTGGAGATGGCCGGAGCTGGAATGGTCCATCCAAAAGTTTTTAAGGCAGTAAAATTAAATCCAAAGAATTGGCAAGGATTTGCTTTTGGACTGGGTTTAGATAGGTTAACAATGATGAAATACAAGATTGATGATGTACGACTTTTGTATGGTGGAGATCTAAAATTTCTTCAACAATTTTAATTATGTTATTTTCATATAATTGGTTACAATCTTTTTTTGACAAGAAGCTATTAGCACCTCAAAAATTAGCAGAGCTTTTAACTCTACATAGTTTTGAAGTAGAAGAACTTAAAAAAAATCACAATGATTGGGTTTTTGATTTAGATATTACACCGAATAGAGCAGCAGATTGTTTTTCGCACTTAGGTATAGCGCGAGAGTGTTCTGTGTTAACAAATACGAAGATTAGAGAAGAAGAGATAAAAGTAAAAGAAAATAAATCGTTTGATATAAAAGATTATATCAGCGTTGGAGTGAAAAATTCTAAAGATTGTTATAGATATACTGGCAGGATTATTAAGGGAATTAAAATAAAGTCATCGCCACGATATATTAAAGAGCGTTTGTTTTCTTGTGGGCTTGAGCCAATAAACAATATAGTGGATGCAGCGAATTATATAATGCTGGAATTAGGTCAACCATTGCACGCTTTTGATTTAGATAAAATTGAGGGTTCAAAAATTCTTATTAGACGGGCAAAAAATGGAGAAAAAATAAATACCCTTGATGATAAAAATTATCGCTTAAATAATGATGTCTTAGTAATCAGTGACATAAAAAAAGTGTTGGCGATTGCTGGTATCAAAGGTGGTAAAAGTGTTGCCATAAATGATGGCACAAAAGATATTTTTATTGAATCAGCCAATTTTAATCCAACACTTATTCGTAAAACATCAAAGAAATTAAATCTCAAGACAGATGCTTCATTCCGTTTTGAACACGGAATGGATTCAAATTTAACAGAAAAGGCGATAGACAGATTAGCAGAATTAATTCAGGAGGTTGCAGGAGGCGATATTGTCAAAGGAAAGATAGATATTTATCCAAATAAGATTTTAAGCAAGAGTATTAAATTGGACCTAAGGCAAACAGAAAAATTATTGGGTGTTAAAATATCAAAGAATGAAATTGTTAGAATTCTTAAATCATTGGGATTGGGAGTGAATAAAAAATTAGAGATTAAAATTCCAACATGGCGTCCTGATTTGAATCAGAACGAGGATTTAATAGAAGAAATTGGTAGAATTTATGGATATGAAAATTTAAAAGCAGATTTTCCAAAAATAACATTAATGCCTGGAAGTAAAAATGAAGAAATTATTTGGGAATATAAAATTAAAGATACGCTAAGGGCAGTTGGATTCTCTGAAGTTTACAATTATTCATTTATAAACAAAAAAATTGGCGATTATTCGAATAGTCCATTAGTTGAATTAGAAAATCCTTTTTCTGAAGAATTTTATTATCTGCGTCCAAATTTGATTATAAATCTTTTGGGTAATATTAAGCACAACATCAAATATTTCAAGAAAGACGAAGCAATTAGAATTTTTGAATTTGGAACAGTTTTTAAAAAGACAAAAAATGGCATAAAAGAGAAAAAAATGTTGACTGGATTAATAACTGGCAATGGTCAAGATTTTTATGCCTTAAAAGGAGTTGTTGATGCCCTACTTGAATCTTTAGGAATATCAGATAAATTTTATGATAATTTTCAGATTAGTTCAGAAAATAGTCAACAGATTTTTTGGAATATTCATAAATCAGCAGAGATTAAAGCTAACAATATGGAGATAGGGTTTATTGGACAATTATCTTCGGACATATTATTAAAATTAGAAAATAAAAAATCCGTAATTGCTTTTGAAATTGATTTTAATAAATTAATCAAAATTTGCAACGGAGAGAAAGAATATCAGGCAGCATCTAAGTTTCCCTCAGCAATTAGAGATATATCAATTTTGGTGCCAATGCGAGTTAAAGTAGCTGATATACTGAATCAAATTAATTCTGTAAAAGAAAATTTAGTCCAAGATGTTGATCTTTTTGATATTTACGAAGGAGACAAAAAAGACAGAGAGAAAAAAAGTTTAGCTTTTCATATTATATTTCAAGCAAAAAACAGGACACTCAATGGTGATGAAATTGAATTTATTTTTCAAAAAATTATTAAAGCGTTAGAAGAAAACGCAGACTGGGAAGTGAGAAAACAATCTTGAATAAAACAATATGACTAAAAAAATAAACAAACAGGAATATACAGCTAAAGACATTTTTGTTCTAAAAGGACTAGAGCCAGTAAGAATTCGACCAGCAATGTACATTGGCTCAACTGGAGTCAACGGACTACATCATTTAATTTGGGAATGCCTTGATAATGCGATTGATGAAGCAATGGTTGGCTACGCTAACGACATAGAGGTAGTTTTGTTGCCAAATAATCAGGTGAGAGTTTCTGATAATGGGCGAGGGATTCCTGTAGACCTTCATCCGCAAACTAAAAAATCAGCATTAGAAACCGTAATGACAACACTTCATGCTGGCGCAAAGTTTGGAGAAAAGGTTTATCAAGTTTCTGGCGGTCTTCATGGGGTAGGAGTCTCAGTCGTTTGCGCACTTTCTTCTTTTTTAAGGGCAGAGATTTGTAGAGGCGGGAACTTATATAGTCAAGAATATATTAAAGGTAAACCTAAGGCAAAATTAAAGAAGGAAAAAAAATGTAAGGGTAGTGGAACGACTATCATTTTCCAGCCGGATAAAGAAATATTTAGAACTACCGATTTTGACAGAAAGACACTTTTACAACATCTACGCCGGCAAGCATATCTGACAAGGGGAGTTAGAATAAAATTTGAAGACCGCAGGAATGATGATGTTTTCCTTTATACTTTTTATTTTGAATCTGGGCTTTCTTCATATACCAAATATTTGTCTGGTAACAATGTGGTTCTTCACGAAAATCCTTTCTATGTATCGAGGAAGAAAGAAGGAATTTTAGTGGAAGCTGCATTTCAATACACTCAAGAAGAAGAGAGTTATGAAGAGAGTTTTGCTAATAATATTTATACTTTAGAGGGAGGTAGCCATCTCACTGGATTTAGAAGTGCTCTTACTAGGGCATTAAATGATTATGCCAAAAAGAATGATTTTTTAAAGAACGACGACGAAAATTTGAATGGTCGGGATGTAAGAGTGGGGATTAATGCGGCAGTTTCAATTAAAATTAGAGATCCGCAATTTGAAGGGCAAACGAAAACAAAACTTGGTAATCCAGAAGCTAAAACAGCAGTTGAAATGGTTATAAATGTGGCGCTTAGCGAATATTTAGATCAATACCCACAAGACGCTCGGGCGATTATTCAGCATTGTTTATTAGTGGCAAAAGCAAGAAAAGCTGCCAGTGCTGCCAGACAAACCGTCTTAAGAAAGGGAGCATTAGAGGGATTAAGTTTGCCTGGAAAATTGGCTGATTGTTCTTCTAAAGATCCATCAGAATCAGAATTGTTTGTAGTAGAGGGACAGAGCGCCGGAGGCAGTTGTAAGGGGGGCAGAGATAGAAGATTTCAGGCAATCTTACCCTTAAGGGGAAAAATTTTAAATGTAGAAAGAGCAAAATTAGCAAGAATTTTGATTTCCGATGAAATTAAGGCCTTGGTTATTGCTATGGGCACGGCTATTGCTCAAGATTTTGACATTTCTAAACTTCGTTATCATCGGATTATTCTAATGGCTGACGCTGATTCTGACGGTAACCACATCAAAACCTTACTTTTGACATTGTTTTATAGATATTTTAGACCTTTGATAGAGCAAGGTTATCTTTATGTTGCTCAACCACCTCTGTATAAAATACAAGCAGGCAAAAGAATAGAATATGCTTATCTTGAATCAGAAAAACAAGAAATTTTAGATGATATGAAAAAAACGGATTTAAAGAATATTAATGTTCAGAGATATAAGGGTTTAGGAGAGATGAACGCCGAAGAACTTTGGTCCACTACCATGGACCCAGACAATAGGGTTCTTTTGCAGATTAAGATAGAAGATACGAAAGACGCAGATAACATTTTTGATGTTTTAATGGGAAAAGAAGTTCCAGCTAGGAAGCGTTTTATTCAAGCTCATGCCAAGCATGTCAAGAATTTGGATATTTAAAGTTTTAATATCAATTTTTTCTATATTAATGTCCAGAATTTAATTTTCTTGACATTAACGCTTAAATTGTTAAGATAGGGTAAATCCCTGCAAGGGTTTTTAAATATATGAATATTTTATCATTGCCACAAAAACTTTTTATTTATCTTAAACAGGTAAAGACAGAAGTCAAAAAAATTAATTGGCCAACGAAACAACAAACTATTAGATATTCTTTGGTTGTTGTTGGTATTTCTGCAGTTGTAGCATTTTTTTTGGGTGGTCTTGATTTTACATTCTCTACACTATTAAAAAAGATAGTCGCTTTATTTTCTAATGCCTAAACAAAAAATTTTTAAAACCAAACAATGGTATGTCCTTCATACTTATTCCGGATATGAAGATTCAGTTGCTAAAAACTTAAAACATAGAGTTGAATCTTTGGGTATGGAAGATAAGATTTTTGATGTTTTGGTGCCAAAAGAGAAAAAGATTAAAATAAAAAGTGGGAAAAGAAAACCCATAGAAGAAAAGATTTATCCTGGATATGTACTAGTGGAAATGATTGTTACTGACGATTCTTGGTATGTTGTGAGAAATACCCCCAATGTTACCGGTTTTGTCGGGGCAGGAACTACACCAGTGCCAGTTTCAGTTAAAGAGATTGAAGAGATTATTAAAAGAGTGAAAGAAGAAACGCCGAAATTTAAAATTAATGTAGCAATAGGGGACACTGTCAAAATTGTTGATGGTCCATTTAAGGAATATGAAGGTAAAATTTCTGAGCTTGATCAAGATCAGGGGAAAGTGAAGGTGATGATCAATTTGTTTGGCAGAGACACCCCAGTTGAATTGGATTCTTTACAAATTAAGAAAATATAATATGAAAAAAATTAAAGCTATAGTAAAACTTCAAATTAAAGCGGGACAAGCTAATCCCGCGCCTCCTATTGGACCTGCCCTAGCAGAGCACGGTTTGAATATTGGAGAGTTTTGTCAAAAGTTTAACGACGCTACAAATAAACAAGTAGGAGCAAAAATTCCAGTAGAAGTAACTATTTACGAAGATAGAACCTATGATTTTAGATTGAAACAGCCATTAGCTTCTTATTTAATTAAGAAAGCGATTGGTCTTGAAAAGGGTTCGGGAGAGCCAAATCGTAAAAAAGTGGGCAAACTTACTAAGATTCAACTTAGAGAGATTGCAGAGAGAAAAATAGAGGATTTAAATACTGAAGACATTGAACAAGCAATGAAGATTATTGCTGGTACTGCCCGAGCTATGGGAGTAGAAATAAAAGAATAACAAATATGGAGAAGAGGCCACTAAAAGGCAAATATTATTTGGATATTGCTAAAGCAATAGCCCAACGCTCCACCTGCCTACGAAGAAAATTCGGGGCAGTTATTGTTAGGGAAGATCAAATTGTCTCTTGTGGCTATAACGGCGCGCCAAGAGGTGCTCCTAATTGTATTGATATAGGAAAATGTGCAAGAGAAGAACTGAAAGTGCCCGCAGGAGAAAGATATGAGCTTTGTAGAGCAGTGCACGCCGAAGCCAATTCGGTCATAAACGCTGCGAGATCAGGAGTATCTGTCTTGGGTGGAACTATGTATCTTTATGGAGAGAATACAGACGGTAGTATTCCCGAGAATTTAATGCCTTGTCAAATGTGCAGAAGAATTATTATCAACAGTGGAATAGAAAAAGTTATTGTCTCAGATAAAGATAAGATTAAGGAGTTATTCCCGAAGGATTGGCTGGACGGCAATGATATTTCAATAAAAGGATATTGACAAAAAATAGAAAAAAGGAGGAAGTGGTTCGTTTACAATAAAATCCCTAAAGGAGGGAAAATGGAAATTTTACAAGCACCCGGGAAGTTTGAAGTTTTAGGTTTGATGGGTGGAATAAATGGAGAGAGCCCATTAGAACTGATAGAAGTTGCAGGCAGAACGGCTTATCAGAGCCAAGAGAAAATTACTGAAGGATCCGCAGAAAAATTCGTAAAAATGTTAAGGGATCGAAAACATGAGAGTGTTTTAGAACACTCTTGTATGATGGTGCGTTTTTCTGATGTTTCTCGAGGATTGACTCATGAACAAGTGCGTCATCGATTAACATCTCCTACGCAAGAATCCACAAGATATGTTGACGAAAGTAACCTTCGGGTGATTGCTCCGCCAGGGATAGATTCTAACAAAAAAATAGTAGAGTTAATTATGTCTGACGGTAAGAGGGAGCAGGTTTCCTTTGAAGATTGGGTAGTTCTTAACCAGCAAATGTATCGAGGGTTAAGAAGGGCGGGATTGGTCCCTGAGGATGCTAGACAAGTTCTTCCTATTGGAGTTGTTGCTCAGATTGTAATAACTGCCAACTTCCGTGAGTGGCGACACATTTTTGAGTTAAGGTGTTCTCCACAAGCCCATTGGGAAATTAGGATGACAATGGTAGAATTGCTGAAACAGGTTCAGAGATTGGTCCCAATTGTTTTTGACGATTTCGTAGTGGATAAAAATATTCCGAGCGCGAAAATTGTTCGGAACTAAATCAGTTTAACGAAGTTGGCTCCTTGTCTTTGACAGGGAGCTCTTTTTTGAATTTTTAACAAAAGTTTGGTAAACTAAAAGCAATAAAATATCTTATATCTTTGACTATTTATACCCATTAAAATCTATCAATAAAATGAAATACAAAACTACAATTGGGCTGGAAGTGCACGCTGAGCTAAAGACAAAATCTAAAATGTTTTGTAATTGTGAGAATAATGCTTTGAAACAAGAAGCAAATACTAATATTTGTCCCGTCTGCATGGCTCATCCAGGAACGCTTCCGGTTATAAACAAAGAGGCAGTTAGAAAGGTTATAAAAACTGGGCTTGCCCTTGATTGTAAGATTGCACTTGAATCAAAATTTGATAGAAAAAACTATTTTTATCCAGATTTGCCTAAGGGCTATCAAATATCACAATATGATATGCCATTATGTCAAAAAGGATTTTTAGAAATTAATGGGAAAAAAATAAAGATAGAGAGAATCCATTTAGAGGAAGATACTGCCAGACTAATACATCAGGAGGATTGTTCTTTACTTGATTTCAATAGAGCGGGTATTCCTTTGATGGAATTAGTCACAGAGCCAGATTTGACAAGCGGAGAAGAAGCTCAAAATTTTGCTCAAGAGCTTCAACTTATTTTTCGTTATTTAGGAGTGTCTGATGCAGATATGGAAAGGGGACAGATGAGAGTTGAGGCCAATATATCAATTAGTGCAACTGAAAAACTTGGAACCAAGGTGGAGGTTAAAAATCTTAATTCATTTAAGGTAGTTAAAAGGGCAATAGAATATGAAGTTGAGAGGCAATCCGAGGTTTTAGAGAATGGAGATGAGATTATTCAAGAGACAAGGGGTTGGGATGAAAAAAAACAAATAACCGTTTCCCAAAGGATCAAAGAAGAAGCCCATGATTATAGATATTTCCCTGAACCGGATTTGCCTTCATTAAATTTTAGTAATAAATATATTCAAGATATAAAAACAGATATTCCAGAATTGCCACAACATAGGCGGGCTCGTTTAAAGTATGAATATGGGCTGAAAGACGCGGATATAGATATTTTTGTTCATAACAAAGATTTAGGAGAATATTTTGAACAAGTCGCATCCGAACTTAGAGAGTGGTGTCAGTCAAAAGAAAACAAAGGTGTTGGAGAAAAAGAATATAGAAGCTTAGCTCAAGTTGCTTCAAACTATATTCTTTCCGAGCTTTTGGGATTATTGGGAAAAATGTCGGTAGAGGATAAGAAGTTTCTTGTCACTCCAGAAAATTTCGCCGAATTTATTTCTTTATTTTACCAAAAAGAAATGACGAGTAAAATTAGCAAAATTGTACTTAAGGAAATGTTTGAGACAGGAGCCGACCCATCAGATATCATAAAAGAAAAAGGGTTGGCTAAGATAGAAGACGAAGGAGAGTTAGAGAAAATAGTTAAAGAGGTAATTGCTAAGAATCTAAAGGCAGTGAAAGACCTGAAAGAAGGAAAGGGGAATGCTCTTCAATTTTTGATAGGGCAAGCAATGGCTCAAAGTAAGGGTAAGGCGAGCCCTAAAGTGTTAGAAGAACTCTTTACAAAAGCGTTAAAATAATGTACAATAAATTATTAAGGTTTTAGTTCTTTGTTTTTTTGATCTTTTCCAAATGAATAGAAAAAGAAAAGAGGAGGTGAGTAGAAATGAAAAATGGCCAGAAGGTTTTGGTAAGCGACATAGATGGCACTATCATATGGCTATCTTTGCCCGCTCAAGTCCATGAATTTGTATTCAGGCACAGGTGTTTTCTTATCTTCTTTCTTTTGATTTTCCCATTGGCTTGTTTCTTTTATTTTTTGAGGCCAAGAAAGAAAAGCGCAAAGATAAAGATAATTAAACATAGAGAGAATGGTGGTCGGATAGTTTTTGTTTCTGCCACCGAAGACATATTCCTGGCAAGATGGATTATAGGGTCATGGTTGAAGATTTGGGGTGTTCCTTACGATAGGATAGCGCTTTGTCCTCATAATCAAAAAGTTAGAGAATTCAAACTCGGAATTCTCAAAAAGGAACATTGCGACATTTTTCTTGAAAATGAGATTCCCATAGTTGCTTATGTTACAAAAAAAATGATTCAATTAGGTAAGAAGAGAATCGTCAATATTATGGGAAAAAATGGATATTTCACTATCCATTTCGCAACATTTGATCCTTCTCCTATGGGGGTGGTTACCTTGATATGATTTAGCGTTTCAGGTTTCAGTAGGAGTTGGTTTTGACAGAGAAGAATTCAAAAAAAGGGGGATTTGTGATAGAAGAAGATATCGGAGAAAATATCCAAACAACTGGACCTCGAGCACAGCGTTACGATGAGTCTCATCATTTTTCTTCGAGGGACTGGTTAAGAACTCAAACTGATACCAATGAGAGGGTATCAATATTCTCTCAAGAAGCCAAAGAGGAGGAAGATCCAAAAAATAGCTCCTAACAAGGGCTAAACAAAAAATACGGGGGCTCTTATTGAGGGCTCCCGATTCATTTTTTCAAAAAGTTTTCAGTCAATCGCTTGGCTGTTTTTTTGTCTTTTAACCAATAAATTCTCTTATCTCTCTTAAACCAAGTCATTTGTCTTTTAGCATAATTTTCAATAGCTTTTTGTAGTCGTTCAACCATCTCATTGTATTCCATTTTATTTTGAAGTTGATAGGCAATAAATTTATATTCTAAGCCAAATTCTTCAATTCGTTTCCAAGAAAGTCCCGATTTCTTCAATCTTTTTACTTCTTCAATTATTCCTTGCTTAAGCCATTTTTCTAAGCGTTCTTTAATTCTTTTTTGTAACTCCATTTTATCTCTCGTAATTCCGAGAATTAAAAGATCAAATTTTTCTTTCTTTTGAAGAATCGGAATGTGTTTTTTTGTTTTAACAATAATTTCAATTGCGCGAACTAATCTTCTTTTATTGTGTTTATCAATATTTTCCGCTCTTCTTGAGTCAAGATATTTGAGCATTTGGAACAATTGTTCGCTTGATTTTTTTTCAAGCAAATTTCTAAATTTCCAATCTGGTTTTACTTCCGGAATAATAATTCCATCAATTACAGATTGGATATAGAAACCAGTGCCACCACAAATAATCGGAATTTTTCTTTTTTTATAAATTTTCTTTATGGTATCGTTTGCTTTTTTTTGATATTGGGCAACGCTAAATCGTCTTTTTGGCGAAGAAACATCCAAGAGATAATGGGGGATTCCTTGCATCTCTGATTTTGTTATTTTTCCAGTGCCAATATCCATTCCTTTATATACTTGCCTTGAGTCAGCTGAAATTATCTCGCCATTAAACTTTTTGGCAAGCTCTACGGCTAATGCGCTTTTTCCCGACGCATTGGGCCCCAAAATAACGATTAATTTTTTATTGTATTTTTCCTTCCAATCCATACATTGTTGCTTTTATTACTTTTGCTTTTATAAATTCGCCAATTAAAGAATGAGAGTTAACATTGGCGGTGATTCTAATGCTTTGATAGTGGCGAGTTTTACCGATGTAAAAATCGTTTTTCTTTTTTAGAATCAAAACATCAACTATTTTATTAAGAAATTTTTTATTAAATTTAAGAGAGTTTTTTTCTACAATCTTAACTAACTCTCTTTCCCTTTGTTTTTTTTCAGCAGGGGACACATCATTTTCTAATTTAAACGCCGTAGTCTGATGACGGGGGGAGTAGCGGGAAATGTAAGCAAAAGCAACATTAATATCTTTTAATGTTTTTTTACTGTTTTGAAATTGTTTTTTGCTTTCACAGGGGAAACCCACTATTACATCCGTAGAGAGAGCAAGCTCTTTTTCTATGCCATCGCGATATTTTTTAAAAGCATTCCTTGATTTTTCTATTAATTCTTTGTATTTTTTTACCGTATATGGTCTATTCATTGCCTCGAGAATCTTATTATCGCCCGATTGAATCGGCAAATTAAAATACGGAGTGACTTTTTTGCATTTAGCAAATGTTTTAATCATCTCATCAGACAAATCCTTAGGATGTGAAGAGGTAAATCTAATCCAAAAATTTCCTGGGACATCATTAACATTTTTTAAAAGTTTAGCAAAGTTCGGTTTATATGAGTTTACGTTTTGACCCAAGAGCCAGATTTCCTTTATTCCGCGTTGAGCCAATGTTTTAACTTCACATAAAATATCTTTCGTTGGCCTAGATATTTCTCTACCGCGAACATAGGGTACGACACAATAAGCACAAAAATTGTTGCATCCATTCATTATTGGCACACAGGCAGAAATATTGGATTCATATTTAGGGATTATCTCAAGATAATGCTTGATTTTTGTCTTGTCATTTTTTTTAATCTTAAATCCGATTTTTTCTAAGAGAATTGGCAATTTTGGCAATTCCTCTATTTTAAAAATCCCGTCGCAGTATTTTTTAAAATTTATTTTATCTTTTTTTAAAATACATCCAGTTAAGAGAATTTTAGAATTTTCTTCGCCCTTGTTAAGAGTTGAAGTAGTAGTTGTAGAATAAAGATTTTTAATTTTACCACGGGCTCTGTCAATGGCAGATTGTCTTATTGAACAAAGATTAAGAATAATCAAATTTGCTTCATTTTGATTAAGAGATTTTTTAAATCCTATGCTTTCCAAAACCTTAGCAATTCGTTCACTATCGCTTACATTCATCTGGCAACCATAAGTTATAATATGATATTTCATATTTTTAGATTATCAGAAACTTTGGCTTTAAGCAAAAAAAACGGCAACTGAATTACCATTTTTTTAGATATTTGTGAAAAGTAAATTAATATTAGAGATTATTTATTTTAATTTTTAATTTCCAATAACTTGTATCCCGACTTTTCTTTTTCTGGCACGATCTAACTCAATAAACAAAATCCTTTGCCATGCCCCTAATTGAAGTTTGTTAAAAACGATATTTAAGGAAACGCTCGTTGGTAAATGAATTGCTTTGCAATGGGAATGACCATTAGCGCATTCATTTTCGCACATATTTACAGTTCTAACATTAAAGTCGTCGTGATAGTATTCATTTTTTTTCGGGGCTAATTTTTCTAAATGATTTTTTAAATCCTTTAAAAGTTCTGGTTCATTTTCATTAACAAAAATAGTTGCTGTCGTATGTAAACTTTGGACATTGACTAATCCATTTTTTATTTCTGATTGTTCAATAAAATTTTTAATTTTATCGGTAATGTCAACAATATCAAGGCCACATTTTGTCTCTATGGAGATAACATCATAGGATGTTTTCATATTCTTTTTTCTGTCTCTTCTTTAATCTTTTCAATAAAAGCTTTGATAGTTATTAATCCAACATCTCCTTTGCCCCTTACTCTTAATCCTGCCTTTTTGTTTTTTATTTCCTTATCTCCAACAACTAAAGTGTAGGGGATTCGTTCAAGTTCACTGTTTCTTATCTTTTTTGAGAGAGTTTCGTTTTCATCCCTTAATTCAATTCTAAAACCTGCTGTTTTGAGTTCACCCGCAATTTTTTTTGCATATTTTCTATGAGTTTCGCCTATAGGGACAACCCATACCTGAACAGGTGATAACCATAAAGGAAAAGCTCCTGCGTAATGCTCAATTAATACTCCAATAAATCGTTCAACCGAACCCAATAGGGCCCGATGAATCATTATTGGTTCTTTTTTCTTTCCCTTCTCGTCAATATAAGACATGTTGAATCGTTCTGGAAGATTAAAATCAACTTGGATAGTCGTGCATTGCCAAAGTCGTCCTAAACTATCTTTAATTTTGATATCAATTTTAGGTCCATAAAATACTCCGCCACCCTCATCAATTTCATAATCTAATTTTAAGGAAGAGAGTGTATGCTTTAAGGCACTTGTTGCTTTTTTCCATTTTTTTTCACTTCCTACATATTTGTTCGGCCGAGTAGAAAGAAAAATTTTGAATTTTTTGAAACCAAAATCTTTTAACATCTTGATGCCTAATTTTGTTGTTTTGAGCAATTCTTCCTGCATTTGTTCTGGAGCGCAGAATATATGGGCATCGTCTTGAGTAAAGCCCCTAACGCGCGTTAATCCATGAAGAACGCCTGATTTTTCATATCTGTAAACAGTGCCCAACTCAGCAAAACGAATTGGTAAGTCCTTATAACTCCTAATTTTAGAATTATAGATTTTTATATGAAAAGGGCAATTCATTGGCTTGAGCATATATTCCTCTTCGTCAACAGCGATAGGGGAATACATATTTTCTTTATAAAAATTCCAGTGGCCAGAGGTTTTCCAGAGATTAAGATTTGCAATATGGGGAGAAGCAACCCACTCGTAGCCCGCCTTATCTAATTCATCATAAAGATAACTTTCTGTAATATGCCTTAACTTCGCTCCTTTTGGGAGCCACAAAGGCAGTCCAACTCCGACTTCTTCGTCAAACATGAAAAGTTCTAATTTTTTACCCAAAAGACGATGATCTCTTTTTTCGGCTTCTTGAAGTTTTTGCAAATAATTTTGTAATTCTTTTTTGGAAAAAAATGCTGTTCCATAAATTCTGGTAAGCATCTTGTTTTTTTCATCTCCTCTCCAATAAGCTCCAGCAACCTTTGTCAATTTGAAGCCATCTATAGGAATTTCTTTTGTGGATTTTATGTGAGGCCCTTTACACAGGTCAATAAAATCACCAACTTGATAGATGCTAATTTTAGAACCCTTTTTTATGAGTTCATTTATAAGTTCTATTTTGTACGGCTGATTCTTAAAGATTTTCTTTGCTTCAATCTTAGTAATGATTTTTTTCTGGAAAGGTAAGTCTTTTTTAATAAGCTCTTTCATTTTTTTCTTTATTTTTTGCAAGTCCTTTTCCGAAATAGGGGAGGGTAAGTCAAAATCATAATAAAAACCATCCGCAATAGCTGGTCCAATCCCAAATTTAGTTTTTGGATAAAGTTCCTGTATTGCAGAAGCCAATATGTGAGCTAATGAATGTCGCAATGTTTCTAATTTCATATTCCCCATAATACAATTAATTTATTGGTAATTCAATATAAAAGGCAGAACCTTTGTTTACTCCCTTAGATTCAGCCCAGATTTTGCCATGATGTAATTCTGTAAATTTTCTTGCAATGAACAACCCAAGGCCAGCTCCACTTGCCCAAGAGGTTTTTCCAGCTGAACCCCGTTCAAACTTTTCAAAAATTTGTTTGCTTTGTTTTTTGTCCATCCCCAAACCTGTATCAGATATTTGAATCAATATCTTTTTTTTGTTCTTTGATTCAGTCGTCTTAATAGTAATCCCGCCTGTTTCGGTATATTTGATAGCATTATCAATAATATTCATTATAACCTGATTGATTTTTTGTTTATCTAAGGACATTAAAGGCAGAGATGCGGGCATTGATAATTTTAAATAGAGGCCTTTTTCTTTTGCTGTTAGCATAAATTCTTCAACAATCGGCGCAATTATCTCTTTAAGCCGTATTTTTTTGGTTTCTAATTTAATTTTACCGGACTCAATCCGGGAAACATTTAAAAGAGTATTAACTAATTGGTTTAATTGATTGCTGGCCTTAAAAACATTGGCTATTGGTTTTTTGACTTTTTTAGATACCTTGCCGTAACTTCCCTCAAGAATCATTGAAAGATATCCCTTGATTGCGGAAAGGGGAGTGCGTAATTGATGCGAAGCGATAGAAAGAAATTCCGACTTTGCCCTATCTAATATTTTTAATTTTTCATTTACTTCTTTAAGTTTTATCGTCATTTTTTCCATTTTCTCTCTCTGTCGTATTTCTCTCCAAACGCTTTTAATTAAAAGATATCCGAAAATGAGGAAAGCTATAAAAAGCGAACCCTTCCAAATATAGTCAAAAGTAGTGGGTGAATCGACAACATTAAATAAAAGTAAGCCAGCAATTAAGGTTACGAAAAGACTAGTTAAAACAACTTTTATTTCAAAAAGTCGATATTTTACCATGGCGTAAGAAAGGATAAAAGGGTAAAGAACAACTAGAAAATTTCCGTAAGGAAGCATTGGGAATTTATACCATAAAGGAAAATTAGTAGCCCCACCACCAAAACCAAAAATTATTGCTAAAAGAATATATTTGATTTGTTCATGAATATAACCGGTTGAGGTTTTGTAAATTTTTAGAAGTTCGTAGCAAGCATAACCAATTATCCCAAGATATCCAAAAACAAGATAGACGCTGTATAAAATTCCCGGTTCAGGCCACCATAGAAATGAGAGTTGTGGCCCAATATTTTTTATATATAAAGAGGTAAAGCTGAACGAAGCCAAAAGACATGCGAAAAGATATCCACCAATAACTATCGGTCTTCGTTTTTTTTGGAGATTATATAAAATTAAAATCCAATGTAAAAATGTTATTGGTATAAAAGTTGAGCCAATGCTTAAAATTCTGACCCAAAACAAAGCGGTTGCTTCATCTGTGCTTATTTGCCAGAATCCGTAGCTAAAAGCCCAAAAAGCAAGAGTAAGGCTCATTAATGCAAAGCTTTTATTAATAAGCTTTTTTGGATTTTTTAAAAAAACAAAAAGTCCAAAAATAATAGCTGAAATTCCATTAACAAAACCAGATAAAGCAAAAATATTCATGATAAAAAATCCCCGAGAGGTGTTTAAAACATTCTATTAGAACATTTTAACACTTTCTCGGGGTTCAAACAATATTTGGCTTGCAAACTCTATTGATGAGCACTTGATTGGCGAAGCTCTTTTGCCAAATTGAGTGGACAAATCCAATTTTTTTCAGAAGTTTTTCGATCTCAGAAAACGAAAGAAAGCTATAGATGCCTTCCTTGCCTTTTCTTTGGATTTCCAGAGCGTGTTTTAGTATTCGTGTTCCCTGGAGTATTCTAGTGATATCCCTATTAATGATATACGGGATTGGATTAATCATACTCGGGATAGAGGCAACAAAGACCCATTGGAAATGGACATTTTCCTTGGGCATAGACCAAACCATATGGCCACCTGGTTTTAAGACCCTGTGCATCTCTTGTAGCACTGCCACAAAGGCATCTATCCCTGTTTTTCCCTTGAAATCAATAACATAGGGAAGGACTAAATTAGCGATAACGCCATGAAAATGGTTGTCGGGGAAAGGAAGTTCTTCTCCTATATCGGCATAAACTAATTCTAGAGGCATTCCATTATTCGAACGAGCTAAAGTTTCTCGAGCAGACGACAACACTATGTCTACCCCTACGATTTTTTGGACAGTGCCTTGAGACTTCTTCCAAATTAATTCACTCATTTTTGCCGGTCCACAACCAATATCCAACCAGATGTCTTGAGGGTTTGGCTCGATAAGTTTCTCAAGCACTTTGGTAAGACGGAAATAAGGTCCTGCTTTCTCAAGATTACGATAAATCAACGAATATTCTTTCCAGAATCTTAATTCTTTTTCCCAAGCCAAGAGTCGCATTTTAGTTTGATCGTCAACTTGATTCTTGCTTAGAAAATCAGCTATGTCTTTTGCCCCTAATTCACATTTTTCCGTTGTGGAATTGATAAGCTGATAAAGTCCCTGCGAGTGTTCGGGCATCTTATCTGTGGACATTTTTCACCTCCTTTTTGATTTTTTTTAGTTGGAAATGTTCTATTATCTTCTATAAACAAATCCTATCAGCTTTTATAAATTAGTCAATTTTTAAATATTTATTCCTCCACTAACTCTTCTATTGTTTCGGCGATAAGTTTGGTAACGCCATCCTTGCAATCTACGCGCCCAGAGAGTAAAACTATTTTATCTTTTTGCATAATAGAAGAGCATTGTTCCGCAGTATTAGGGAAAACTATTACCTCTATTTTACCACTTATATCTTCAATTTTTATAAAAAACATTTCGCGATTAGTTTTCGTAATGATTTTTTTAACATCAGAAATTAGTCCGCAAATACTTATTTTATTGCCGGGCATTATTTTTTTGAAAAAATGTCCTGGCATCGTGGCGATAGAAAATCCAGCTTGCTCTTCTTCTCTATTAAGGTCTTGCAGGATTTTTGAAATCGGAACCGTCTTTCCCCCAAGCGATTTTTTGAATTTTTCTAATGGGTGTCCTGAAATAAAAAGACCAAGAAGTTCTTTTTCCCAATTTAATTTATCAGCAGTCGTTGCTAAGGGAAAAGATTCAAGCTTAATATTGGGAGCAATTGAAGAGCTTTCAAAAAGTCCCTTTTGTCCATTTTTTTTGTTATTTTGAATTTCTCTTGAAAAAACTAACAGTCGTTCTAAATTGCCTAAAAGCACGCCTCGTTCTTCTAGTTTGTCAAAAGCACCCGTTTTAATCAATGCATCCATTGATTTTTTATTCAAATCTTTACACTGGACTCTATTGATAAAGTCAGAAATTGATTGGAATTTGCCATTAAGTTTTCTTTCACCAATAATAGTTTCTACAATATTGTGTCCAACATTTTTAATTGCCCAAAGCCCGAATCTAATTTCATTTTTGTTAATAACGGTAAAATTAGGGAAACTTTCGTTAATATCTGGAGGCAAAACCTTGATTCCCATTCTTTTACATTCTTCTATTAATAGGGCAGTCCTTTCAACATCTTGTTTTTCAGAAGCAAATACGGCAGCCATAAACTCTACTGGGAAGTTCGCTTTAAGGTAAGCGGTCTGATATGCGATAATTCCGTAGCCAACACTATGACTTTTATTGAAGCCATATTGGGCGAAAGGTGTAAACCAACTCCAGATTTTTTCAGCAATTTGTTTTTGAATTCCTTGCTTAGTGGCGCCGGAAATAAATTTTTCCTTTTGTGTGATTAAAAGGGATTTTATTTTTTTGCCCACTGCTTTTCGCAAAACATCTGCTTCGCTTAACGAGAAGCCAGCAATTGCTTGCGCAATTTGCATCAGCTGTTCTTGATAAACTGGAATCCCATAAGTTGATTCTAATATAGGTTTAAGCTTTGGATGTATGTATGTTATGTCCTTCTTTTTTTTCTTTCGCGCAATATATTCTGGAATAAACTGCATTGGTCCTGGACGATAAAGGGCTAACATAGCGACAATATCTTTGAAATTAGATGGCTGAAGTTGACGAAGCCATTTTCTCATCCCACTTGACTCTAATTGGAAAACAGCTATCGTTTCGCTTCTCTGCAAAAGCTTATATGTTTTTTTATCATTTTCAGGAATTTTATTAATATCAATTTTTTTCTTATGCAGTTTTTCTATTAACTTAATAGCTGTTTCAATAGTAGTTAAGTTTTTTAATCCCAAGAGGTCCATTTTTAATAGTCCCAAATCTTCGATAGAATGCATTTCATATTGCGAGACAATCCCGGTTTCGCTTTGAGTAGGATGTTGTAAGGGGACCAATTCGTCAAGTGGCTTGGCTGAAATAACAACCCCGCAAGCATGCGTTGATGCATGTCTTGCAACACCTTCTAATTTTTTAGATAAATCAATTAATCGTTTGATTTTTTCGTCACTTTCATACATTTCACGAAATTCTGCAACTCGTTTTAATGTTTGTCCTAAAGAAAAGCCGAGAGGAACCATTTTAGCAATTTTATCACATAAAGAATAAGGATATTGTAAAACTCTGCCAACATCCCTAATTGCGGCTCTTGCCGCCATAGTTCCGAAAGTAATAATTTGGGCAACATTGTTTTGTCCGTATTTTTTACTAATATATTCTATGACTTCTTCTCTCCTTACATCAGCAAAGTCCAAATCAATATCTGGCATAGAAATTCGTTCAGGGTTCAAGAATCGTTCAAATAGAAGATCATGTTTAAGCGGTTCAATATTAGTTATACCCGCGAGATATGCGATTAAAGAACCACCGGCGGAGCCCCTGCCAGGTCCGACGACTATTTCATTTTTTTTCGCCCAATTGACGAAGTCCGCAACGATTAAGAAATATGAAGCAAATCCTGTTTTTTCAATTATTCCCAACTCAAATTCCATTCTTTCTTCAGCTTTTTTTATGTCTTCAAATTCTTTCTTTCTTTCTTCAAGAGTTTTTTTACAAAGAATTGTAAGTCGTTGTTGGGGAGTCTCTTTATTGGGTAATGTAAAATAGGGGAGTTTAATTTTACCTAATTCAAATTCAAAGTTACACATTTCAACAATTTTTTGGGTATTCTCAAGGGCTTCGGGTACATGCTTAAATTGTTCAAACATTTTTTCCGGTGTGGTCATAGAGAAATCATCCTGCCTCATTGTTAAACGACTTTGGTCATCAGCTTTTGAATTTGTGTTGATAAGCATGAGAATATCTTGTGCTTCAGCATCCTCTGGTCTTAAATAGTGGCAATCATTGGTCGCAACTAACGGAATATCAAGCTTTTTGGAAAGTGCGATAAAGGCATCGTTGACTTTTACTTGCGCCGGAATGTTTTTATGATGTTGAATCTCTAAATAAAAATTACCCTTACCGAAAACCTCTTGGTACTTTAGAGCTGTTTTTTCTGCTTCTTCTATTCTATTGGCAATAACCAATCTCGGTATTTTGCCCTGTATGCAAGCGGTAAGACAAATAAGTCCTTCGCTGTGTTTGAATAAAAGTTCTTCGTCTATTCTTGGCTTATAATAGAAGCCCTCCAAATGTGCCTTGGTAACTAATTGAACTAAATTTTTGTAACCAACTTCGTTTTTTGCTAAGAGAATTAGATGATATCTTTTATTATCAATGTTTGGTCTTTTCTGAGTCATTTTATCTAAGGCAACATAAACCTCGCAACCAATTATAGGTTTAACTCCTGCAGCTTTTGCTTTTTTATAAAATTCTACTGCACCATAAAGAACTCCATGGTCGGTAATAGCTACACTTTCCATTCCGTTTTCCTTTACAAAACTTAAAAGCTCCTCGATCTTTGGGAGTCCATCGAGGAGAGAATATTGAGTATGAACATGTAAATGGGTGAATTTTAAAGCCATGACATTATGTCATATGAGCTATTAAATTTTCGCATTCCATTCCTTGAGCTTCAACCTCACCTTCAATGATTGTGCCAGTCAAGAGGACCACTCCTTGAAATTGAGAATCCCTAAGAATTAAATCTTCTGCTATAGTGCTTTCCTCAAAATTTCCTAATCCTTGAGCAGAAAGTCCTTCCAAATTAACAGAGCCCATTATTTTTGCTTCTTTTAAATAAACATCTCCCCTGATAGTGCCAGTTTTAGTTTTAATGTCTTTTATTATTGCCTTGCGAATATTTATATCTTCTTTTACAAAAATCTTATTCAATCCGAGAAAACCCTTTATGGTTGTTTCCTCCATATCAATTCCTTTATAGAAATTAGTGGCAACAAAATTAACTACTTCTCTAATTTTACTTTTTTTAGCAACAAAATCTCCCTTGATTTTACTTTCGGAGATATAGAGGGTTGTATAGATTAAGGCATTTTCTAAATTTATGCCTCCGTTTATTTTACAATTATCAAAATAGACAGCGCCCTGAATACTTGAATTACGAAAATCAAGATAAGAGTTTATTTCTCTATTGGAAAAAGAAAATTCAGGCAGGAGTTTGTTTGCAAAATCAGCTGTGCGTTTTTCGCGCTCCGCTGATTTTAACTCTTGCCTTATGTCTTGTATGGTAAATCTTTGAAGAGGTTGTTCCATATTATTCTATTATACAAGATTTTAGAATTAAATAAATAGTGGAGAATTTCAAAGCGTCAATAATGCTTTTTTGAAAGACGAAAGACCCGTTCTCATAGAGGTCGGGTCTTGAAATATCTGGAAGAGTATTTTTATTCTACAGGAATTTCTTGTCCCTCTTCCATCTCAATAATTTCTTCAACTTGGATAGTGTCGGCAGTGAATTCTGATTTTCCCTTAAAATCATTTTCAGAAAAAGCGTAAATTGCATCTCCTTGTTTAATTTCATAAATTTTTATATCTATCTTTTCAAAAGGTTCTGGAGGCATAAGTTCTCCTGGAATTTCGTCTCCACATTCTCTCATCTTTTTTTCAAAATCTTTTTGTTCTTGTTCAAAAACATCAAATGACTTTTCTTCAAGTTTAAAAATTTCTGTTTCTTCATTAATATTTATTGTCATTGTTTCTGGGAGGAATTCTCCTAACGGATCATCAAAACGATTTTCTAAAATAACTACTAATTGATTGTCTTTAATTTCTTTTACTTTGCCATAAACATTAGCAATACTCTCTGGCGTTGGAGGCAGAAATCCTTTTTCTCTTAGTTCATTGATAAACGACTTTTTAACTTCAATGTCTTTGTTAACCAAAGGACTTGAATCAATTGATAACGCAACCAATAGACCAAGCATAAATCCAGCCAATAAGGCAACGACGATAAAAATAACAGATTGTTTTTCCATATTTTTTTCCACCCCCGCACCCGTTCTCTCCAGCAGGGAGGACGGGGGCGGGGACAGATAATAATTAATTATTCTATTATTATAAATCCTTATTCAATCTTTTTCAATTTTCTCCTGTGGAAAACTATTTGTTTTTAATTTTGTATTTGTGGTAAAATAAAAAAATTAGTAATTATCTTAAAATTTATGAATAAAAATAAAAATTATTCTTTTCTATATTCAGTCATCACTATTATAGTAGCTGTTTTCTTGGTCGCTGGCGTTATTTGGGCATGGACAGAACCGCCTATT